>Ga0208195_1001000_pt1 | contig 33069 bp, 42 predicted proteins | sample AD_UKC077_MetaG_FD_184441 | JGI IMG/M metagenome (GOLD analysis project Ga0208195, IMG submission 184441) | Active sludge microbial communities of municipal wastewater-treating anaerobic digesters from USA - AD_UKC077_MetaG (SPAdes) (version 2) | ecosystem: Engineered > Bioreactor > Anaerobic >... | reverse complement strand
CCCGTTCGCCACTGATTCGATAAGCAAGCTTATCTCTTCCGTTCGACTTGCATGTATTAGGCACGCCGCCAGCGTTCATCCTGAGCCAGGATCAAACTCTCCGTTTGATTTTAACTCTTTATTTTTTATTTTTACTTTTTTTCCGTAATTATTTTATTACTTTTTTTTGACGTTGTGTTTTCTGTCTGTTTCTCAAAGAACGATTTGCGCATTTTTTCGCGTGCGCTTATATATAATAACTTATATGAATATTTAAGTCAACTACTTTTTTAGAGAAAAAAAATAAAAATTTAGCTGCAGAAACTATAAATTTAATCATCTATTTATTTAAAATATCTTTCTCTATATTTTTTCTTTTTTATAGCATTGATTTTATTATTTCAAAATAAAACCCAGAATTATATTCTAGGTTTTTTATGATTATTGATGTTGATTCATGCTCCTCATAACTGCTTTAATTTGAGCTTCAGAAGGTTTTCTTCCCATTTGTAAAAACATGGCACGAATCATTTTTTCATTAACTGGTGGATTTTCTTTAAGTTGTTTTTCAACTGCTCTTCTTGTGAAATACCATCCACCAATAGCGCCAATTACTGCACCTATTAATACGTACAATAAAGACATCCAAAATTCCATATTCTATCATCCCTCTTTCTTCTACCACAATTGTAGCAAAATCTATATTTTTTTCAAGCGTAATAAAAAATAAAAAAGACCCTGTCAGGTCTTTTTTGCCAAAGTTTGAAGACTATTCCCCTTTTAACCAGGTGGGTGTTCTGCGTTTATTTTTAGGATTCCTATTATATTATAGGTCTTCACACCAGTAAACGACATCCGAACTCCCTATATCTTACATGTCGGAAACGCATTGTTCTTTGACAATTACATTATATATGTTTTTTATATTTTTGTAAAAGGCATTACTTGTAAATACTGAAAAGTTCATATTCTAAATTATAATAAGCCTCTCTTTCTCTAATAGAATCATTATAAGAAATACTGATATAAGCCTTAAAACCTTCAATTGAAATATCAATAATACAATTTTTGTATGTTAAAATTTCATCTTTTTCTTTATAGTTTTTATAAGCTTTTTTTATTCGCATAATCGTAAGTACTTCAGCATTATTCAATCTTCTAAAAGTATCTAACCTTTTTCTAAAGTATAAGTGTTGATTTATACTTTTTAAAACATAACTGCAACAAATGGAAACTATCGTTAATATTAAAAGAAAATATATTGATATAAAACCTTTATTATTGAACATAAGCTATTGGATAAGTATAAAACTTACCATCCCTTTCATAATCTATATAAATAATTCCAAAATGCTGGTAAAAATAGACATTATCGACATTTATCAAAAAACAGACAAATCCTGGTTGGGAAATCACATTATAATTTACCAATGAAATATGACATTCATTTTTCTCAGTAGTATAATTTATTTCATAATTATCAACTGAAATAATATTATTTGTGGCTAAAACTATTTGCATTTGATACAATCCAATTTCATCTTGATAGGTATAAATGTCTTGTTGCATTATTTTGGAAGTTGTTTTTAAGATGGGAACAGTTAAAGTAATTAGAAAAGAAACAATTAATAAAGCTAGCATCAATTCGATAAGACTATATCCACCGGTAACTCTATCGGACTGTATAGTTTGAATCTTTCGATGTTTCTCCAATATTTATTCATATCCTTTGGTTGTTTTAAATTTACAATTCTGTTTTGAACTGTCACAACATTTATTAAAATCGCCACTGTCATGGTAATAGCCATTAGCGAAATAATGGCTTCTAATAAAATACTACCTTTCTTTGTTTTTTTCATATACTCTCCCTGTACCTAGTGATACTATTATTTCATTTCCTTCAATATCATATGTGTTTGCCATATTTACATTTCCAATACGATTAAATCGGATATAAACTTCTTCATAGTCATATTCTTCATAATAACTCTCAAGTATTGCTTCATACTGAATCATTACTATTTCATTAATTATTAAAGAAACATTTCGCTTAATACTGATTTTATATAAAGGTATAACTAGTAAGAAAAAAATGCTTAAAACAAATAAAACAAATATCGTTTCTACAAGTGAATAGCCATTATTTAACTGTTGCCTGACCATTTTCTATCACTATCTTAGCTCCATTAGGACAAGTGGTTTGGGCCTGAGTAATTAATCCTGCATCAACTAGTTGCTGAATATTATTTACTTTCTTACCATCTAATTCATAAGTTAGTATTTGTGAGTTTACCACCTCTATCAACGCTTTACATCCGACATTGTCAATTATCTTTTTCTTTTCAGCAATATTAGGAATAGTGATTAAAACGATAATCGTTATTACCAGTAAAACCAAAATCATCTCTAAAACTGTAAAACCTTTTCTCATATATTCATCCTCCTTTAAAATTCTTGTAGCATTTCTAAAGGCATTAATAAAACCTGGTAAGCTAAAACTATAATAACTGCTACAAAGATATAACAAACAGCTTGAAATATTACACTCATTTTCTTTATGAATTGTTCAAATTTAAAATCACTAATCTGTTTATAGTCTTTAATCGCTGAGATAAAATCATTATCTTTTAAACCATATAAACAGATTGAATGAAATTCATCATCAAAATATTCAATATCTAAACTAGCTTCAAAATCACTTCCCTTTAATAAAGCTTCATTAAAGTGGTGAGCCAGCAATGCTGTCAATCTATTGTTCCTATTAAAACGTAAAATATCTAAACTTTGATGCAAGGATAAACCATTTTCTAAAAAAACTGTTAAATCATTAACCAAGTAATAGGTAGCTATCATCTTAATTATTCTATCTTTTCCGATTTTATGAAACAGCAACCATATATAAGCTTCTTTTCTAAACACTTTAATATATATAGATAAAACTAATAACACTAATAAGACTAGTAACACCATATCTTTAGTAAGATTGATAATTTTAAAAGTCGCAATTATTGAATCTGTTTTTTGATTGGTTAAATCCAAACTAATCATCATATTTGGCAAAACAATTTCAGTAAATAGAACTAATAAGGCAATTGAACTAATTAAAAGTATTATTTGATAAGCCAGTTTCTCAACTAGATTCTTCATCAATTTTTCGTTTTGTCTGTTTTTTTGATAGTTGATTCTAATAGCTTGCATAATATCAATATATTGAATATAGAAAGACAATTGTTTTTCAAACCTATCATTTTTGAGAATATCTTTTAGCAAATCTCCTTTTGCTAGTTTTTGATTAATCTCTTTTATTCTTTTTGTTTTAGGATACATTTTTTCTAACATCAGTAAACTATCTTTAATACTGCCATATCTTTCAATAAGTTTAGCTAACATTAACCATTTATAGTCATCCATTTTATTCATATTGGTTATTGCCCTCTATGATTCGTTGATGCTCAGCTGTTTTAATTTTTTTAACCATTTTAATCTCTATATTTTCACCCTTTAAATAGTGAGCAATCATTTCATTGTTTAAATAATCATAAATACAGATATAATTATTTTCTTTATAGCGTTTAAATAATCGCTGATTAAATATATATGATAAACAATCAATCAAGTCTTCCTTTTTAACTCCTAGTTCCAATATTCGATGTAAACCACTAACCGTACTTTTAGAGTGAATTGAGCTAATTACCAAACAACCAGTCAGAGCTGCTCTTACAGCACTTTTAGCTGTTTTTTCATCTCTGATTTCTCCTATCATCAGCACATCAGGATTATGTCTTAATATCTGTCTTATCCCTTCAGAAAAATCAAAACCGATTCTTTCATTTATTTCTAATTGTGTTATTCCTGTTTGAATTACCTCAATAGGATCTTCCAAAGAATAGATAGTTTTATTTTCCAGCAGTTTTAATAAGGAATACATTGTGGTAGTTTTACCACTACCAGTTAATCCAGAAAAAAGTATTAATCCACTTCTTTGATTGATGCATTTAAGAAAAATTTCCTGTATTTCTTTTTCAAAAGTCAATTGTTCTAAAGGAAGTCCCTCATGACAATTTAAAATCCTTAAAACACCGCTTTTATTCTTTGGTGTAACTAATACAGCAAAACGAAAATCATAATATATTCCCTGAAAAAAATAACTAAATGAACCTGACTGTGGTTTAGTAGAAGTAATATCTAAATGTGCCTGATATTGAAGAAAGTTAAACAGCTTTATATCATCTGGAAAACTCTCAATTTTAGCTAAACCATTTATTGTTCTGATGCTAAGCGAAATACCATCATCATTAATCAGAAAATGGATATCTGTACTTTTCTGTTTTACTGCTTGCTGTAAAATATGCTCAAATCTATTTTCCATATATTATATTTTATTATGACACATTATATTTCCCTAAAAAAAGAAGCAACTTTTAGCTGCTTCCTAAATATAAGGATTATAATCTAATTCAAAACCAACTGTTGTACTATCCTCATGTCCTGGATAGACAATCATATTCCTGTCCAAGTTATGTAATAGTTGTAAAGACTCCTTTAATTTATGTACATTTCCAGAATACAAATCAGTTCTACCAACTGATAGTTTAAATAATGTATCACCGCTGAATAATTTCCCATCAATAATGTACATTACTGAACCAGCAGAATGACCTGGAGTAAATAGTACTTTTACCTGAATAGACCCTAAATTAATCTCATCATCTTCAATCCACTTGATTTCACTTTCAACACTTGCTGAAAAACCAGCTAAGTAATTGTTTTTTTGATTACGAAGAATTTTTTCATCTTCTCTACTAGCAATAATTGGACAGTCATATTTTTCCTTTAACTTGTCAGCAGCACCAATATGATCAAAATGACCATGAGTTAATAAAATAGCTACAACTTCAACATTTTCATGTTTTTGAATAGCCTCATCAATTTTCTTAAAAGATGCTCCTGGATCAATAATTACCATTTCAGCTTCATTATACACAAGATAACAATTGGTTTGAAACATTCCTACCCTAATTACTTCCACTTTCATAATAACCACCTAAAGAAAAAGCCCTTATCAATAGGCTTCTACCTTTTCTCCTTGTGAATAGTCATTTTATTGCAACGTGGGCAATATTTTTTGATTTCCATTCTTTGAGGATGCTTTCTCTTATTACGAGAACCTAAGTAGTTTTCTTCACCACATTCGCTGCACTTGAATTGAATGTTTTCTCTCATGTTTAAATCCCTCCGTTTTCAAACTTTGCTTATGTATAATATCATATATTGATTATTTTTGGCAATACTTTTACATTTAATCTTTAATTTAGTAATATAATTATATTAGTCAATATTTTAATATTTATATTATAATTAACTACATGAAATATGTTGTTATAGAGGTAAAGAAATGTTTAATAGAGAAAATACTAGAAGAGTCAAAATTGGAAACATTACTATTGGTAAAGAAAATAAAGTTGTAATTCAATCTATGTGTAATACATTAACTAAAGACATAGCAGCGACCATCAAACAAATAAAACAATTAGAAAATGTTGGCTGTCAAATAATCAGATGCAGTGTTTTAGATCTAGAGGATGCTTATGCTTTAAAAACTATTAAAGACAATATTTCTATACCTTTAGTTGCTGATATTCATTTTGACTATAAACTAGCTTTGGCTGCTCTTGAAGCAGGGGTTGATAAAATAAGATTAAATCCAGGCAATATTGGTGGCAAAGAAAATGTTAGAAAAGTAGTAGAAAAATGTAAGGAAAAAAACATCCCTATTAGAATAGGTGTCAATAGCGGTTCAATTGAAAAATTTGTTTTAGATAAATATGGCAAAAACTGTCCTGAAGCAATGATTGAATCAGCCCAAAGACATGTTGATATTTTAGAGGAAATGGATTTCCACAATATCGTTTTATCTTTCAAATCAAGTGATGTCAGATTAACAGTTGAAACATTCTTACTTGCCAGCACAATTTGGGATTATCCAATGCATTTAGGAGTTACCGAAGCTGGAACTAAAGACTATAGTTTGATTAAATCAAGTGCTGCTTTAGGAGAATTACTAAGAAAAGGAATTGGTGATACCATTAGAATATCTATTTCCGATGATCCTGTTGAAGAAATCAAGGCATGTAAGAAATTATTGAAAGCTTATGATTTAATTGATAATGTTCCTGATTTGATAGGTTGCCCTACTTGTGGCAGAACAATGTATGATATGCTACCTATTATTGAGGAAGTTGAAGAGTTTTTAGAAACTATTCAAGCAAATATTAAAGTAGCTGTTATGGGTTGTGTAGTAAATGGACCCGGTGAAGCCAGAGATGCTGATATTGGCATAGCTGGCGGTATAAATGAAGGCTTATTATTTAAAAAAGGAGAGGTAATTAGAAAAATACCACAAGAGAAAATTGTTGATGAATTAAAAAAAGAAATTTTAGAAATAATCAATCATTAGATTGTTTATTTTTAAAATATGTATATAATCAACTTAAGGTAAAAAGGAGAGTTTGATATGAATAGGGTTTACAACTTCAGTGCTGGTCCTTCTTGTATTTTTGAAGCTGTGTTGCAAAAAGCAGCAGATCAAATGTTAAATTATCAAAATTCAAAGATGTCAGTAATGGAAATGTCACATCGTTCTAAAGACTACGAATCTATAATCAATGAATGCGAAGTTAGATTGCGTAGATTAATGAACATACCTGAAAACTATAAAGTCCTGTTTCTTCAAGGAGGAGCTTCACTTCAGTTTTCAATGATTCCCATGAACTTAATGAAAAATAAAAAGTTTGATATTATTAATACTGGACAATGGACTAAAAAAGCAATTGAAGAACACAAAAAACTAGGTGAAGTAAATGTGATAGCAAGTAGTCAAGAAGACACTTTTTCCTATATTCCCAAAGTTACTAAAGAAATGATTAGTGATGATTGTGATTATGTTTACATTTGCCAAAATAACACCATTTATGGTACTGCTTATAACTATGTACCTGAAACAAATGGGAAACCGTTAATCGCAGATTTTTCAAGCTGTATTTTGAGCAAGCCTTACAATGTAAGTGATTATGATTTGATTTTTGCAGGGGCACAAAAAAACATGGGACCTGCTGGATTAACTGTAATCATCATCAAAGAAGACTTAATAAAAGAAAAACCTGAACTTCCAAGTATGTTGAGCTACAAAGTTCACGCAGACAATGATTCCATGTATAATACTCCTCCAACATATTCAATCTATATGTGTGGTTTGATTTTAGAATATCTAGAAGAAAATATTGGCGGTTTAGAAAACATGCAAAAAATCAATGAAGAAAAGGCTAGAATTCTTTATGATTATCTAGATAATTCTAAATTATTCAAAAATCCAGTTAATAAAGAAGATAGATCAATCATGAACATTACTTTTGTCACAGGAAATAAGGAACTGGATGATTTATTTGTCTTGGAAGCAACAAAAAATGGCTTTGTAAATTTAAAAGGTCATAGAAGTGTTGGTGGAATGCGTGCAAGCATCTATAATGCAATGCCTATTGAAGGTGTTAAAAAACTTGTAACATTTATGAAAGAGTTTGAGGTGAAACATCATGTATAAAATCAAAATATTAAATAATATTTCAGAAGTTGGCTTAAACAGATTTACTGATAAATATCAAATTGCCAAAAATTTCACTGATGAAGATGCAATACTTCTAAGAAGCGAAAATATTCATGAATATGAATTTAATGAAAATTTAAAATCTATTGCTAGAGCTGGAGCTGGCATTAACAATATTCCTATTGATAAATGCAGTGAAAAAGGAATTGTAGTTTTCAATACTCCTGGTGCTAATGCCAATGCAGTAAAAGAATTAGTCTTTGCGGGATTATTATTAGGAAGTAGAAAAATCTATGAAGGAATGCAATGGATTCAGACTCAAAAAGATAATGAAAATATTGCCAAAGACACCGAAAAACAAAAGAAATTATATTCTGGAAATGAATTATTACATAAAAACCTAGGAATTATTGGACTAGGTGCAATTGGTGTTCAGGTTGCAAATCTGGCTATCGATTTTGGAATGAATGTCTATGGTTATGACCCATACATTTCCTTATCAAATGCTTGGAACTTATCAAGAAATGTTCATCATTCTGACACCATTGATGAAATTCTTAAAAATTGTGACTTTATATCAATTCATATTCCTTTAAATGATAAAACCAAAAATATTATCAATGCAGATGTCATATCTAAGATGAAACCAGGAGTAAAACTTCTAAACTTTTCAAGAGATGGTTTAGTTGATACTGAAGCCTTACTAAATGGTATTGATTCTGGAATTATCAACAAATATATTACAGACTTTCCAGTTCAGAAACTCATTGGCCAGGAAAATGTTTTAATTCTTCCACATCTTGGAGCTTCTACAGAAGAAAGCGAAGACAACTGTGCTATTTTAGCAGTAAAACAAACAATGGATTATCTAGAAAGGGGAAATATTACTAACTCTGTTAATTTACCTGATTGCAGCATGGAAATTTATGATCATGTAAGGATTTGTTGTATTCATAAAAATATTCCAAAAATGATAACTCAGATTTCTGATGCCTTATCAACATCAAATGTTAATATAGAAAATCTAATGAATAAATCAAAAAATGAATTAGCTTATACAATGGTTGATATAGCTGAAGTGGTTAATGGTGATATTCTAAATAAAATTAAACAAATTCCAGGAATGATAAGAGTTAGTACATATAACTTTGATAAAAATGACTGATGGACATATACATTTAGAAAACGGACCCCTAACTATTGAATATTTAGAACAGTTTGTTCATGCAGCTATAAAAAACAAGATAAAAAAAATTCAAATATTAGATCACACTCATCGATTTATTGAATTTAGAACCATCTATGAAAACGTTATTAATGCTGCAAAAATACAAAAAGAATGGTTTTTGAAAAAATCCAAGGATAGTATCAATGATTATTTAAAATTAATCAAACTGGCAAAATCAAAAAAATATCCAATAGAAATCAAATTTGGACTAGAGGTTTGTTATACAAGTAAAAAAGAAGAAGAAATTAGAAAGATTCTTAGAAACTATGAATTTGATTTTCTAGTGGGAGCTGTACATTCAGTTTATGGATTATTATATGATATGGAGAATTTTTCAAAAGAATTACTGTGGAACGTTTATGATATAGATGAAATCTATAAAGAATACTATCGTGAAATTATTAAGCTTATGGAAAGTAATTTGTTTACCCAAGTAGCTCACCCAGATACTATAAAATTATTTGATATTTACCCTTCATATGACTTAACAGAAACATATAATAAAATAGCTGATTTAGCACTAGAAAAAGACTTATACTTAGAAAATAACTTCGGTTGTTATTATAGATACCATCATAAAGATCCTGGTTTAAGTAAAGAATTCAAACAAATTCTCTTAGAAAAAGGTGTTAAAATAATGCTCGCAAGTGATGCTCATATCCCTGAACATGTTGGCAAAAACTTTGAATTGTGGAAATAAGAAAACTGCAATAAGATAGTGAATGTAAACAATATTTAAAAATAGAAATGATTGAAAATTCATTTCTATTTTTAATTCATCACATTTATAAAATTCTCGTTTAATATTTAGTAAAACAATTTTCTTTAAAATTGTACTTCCAAATAGTAACATTTATCGATTTTTGAGCAAAAAGATTAAAACCAAAAAGAAGCTTATGTCTAATGATTCCTGAAACGCAGTCTTCATCACCATTTGGATAAACAAAATAATATTTTTCATAAACTAGTTTGTTCCCCTTACAAACTTCTATCTGATAAATAGAAACTTTAAATAGCGAAACAAGAAAGTCTATTGCTCTTGCGACAAAATTCGGTTCTCTTTCTTCCAATTCGAATGTATAATCTTCAAAGTGTTTATGGTCAGTGAAATAACTGATAATTATTTCATTGTCAAACACTTCAAAATGAACATTATTATTCTTATCAAGTGTAACAAAATCAGATTGATAATGATGACCCCTATAATCTTTATTTTCAGTTAATACACTTATTTTTGTTAAATCATAATATGGAGAAATTGCATCCAATAAATGTTTTGTTGTTTCGTAGTTCATATTAATTACCCTTATTAAATTACTTTTCTAGGTATTATTAAATTTTAAAGCAATCAAATATCACTCTATTTATATTTTTTATGTTAATTTACATTGATAACTTTTATAAATTAAGCAGATATTTTTTCAATTACTTTCATGATTTCGATAGTTTTTTCTCTATTCATGGCTGGGCTTTCAATTTTGTTGTTTTTAATCATATTTACCGCTTCTTGAATTTCTCCCTCAAAATCACTATTTTGCTTTACTTCTATTTCTTTTATATCGTTATTATCCAAGATAATTTTAAATTTATTTCCTTTCCAATAGGTTGGTACGTAAATTTTTCCTTTTGTACCATATATTATTGCAAAACCTCGATCAAATGAATCATAAAACCAGCAACTCTCAATACTGGCTTTTATTCCATTTTCATACTCAATAATACCTATACCACCAAAATCACATTTATATTTTGCACTTGTATATTTACTGCCTATTATATTTTTTATTTTTGAATTTGCGATGCTATTGGAGAAGCATATTGGATAAACTCCAACATCTCTTAAACAGCCACCATACTTTTCATCGTAAGCCCAGTGATCCTTAGGAAAATTTAAATATGAAAAATTATACGAATATTCAGCTGTAATTGAAATAATTTCACCAATTGCATTTTCTTCAATTACCTTTTTTAATTCTTTATGCATATTAGTAAAAACCGTTTTTTCAGCTTCCATCAAAAATAAATTCTTTTCTTTAGCATAATCAAATAACTCATTTATTTCTTTAACACTACTTACCATAGGTTTTTCACATATTACATGCTTACCATTATCTAAACACGACATTATTTGACTATAGTGAAGATGATTAGGAGTACATAAATAAACTAAATCCACATTATCATCATGATAGACATCATCATAGTTATCATAAGCAATTTCTGCTTGGTATATTTCTTTAAATTTTAATGCTTTATCCTTATTTCTACTTGCGACACAATAAAGTTTAGCATCTTTTACATACTTAATTCCTTCTATGACTCTTTTAGAGATATTACCTAATCCAATTACTGCAATATTGATCACTAGCTTCCTCCTTTAAATAATAAATAACAATAACTTTAATTAAATATGCACATTAAGTAGTCTTTCAATTTCTGCTTTGTAAGGTGGTATACCATCAATATATGGAGTTTCCAAAATCATTGTTTTCCCTCTTAGTAGCGGATGATGAACTACTTTACTTAAAATATCAAAACCAATATTCCCTTCTCCAATATTTGCATGACGATCTTTTTTAGCCCCTATTTTATTTTTGGAATCGTTAATATGAATTACGTGAAGTTTATCTAATCCTATTATTTCATCAAACTCTTTTAATACTTGATCAAAATTGTTTAAATCGTATCCACTATCCCAGGTATGACAAGTATCAAAACAAACACCTAAAGAATAATCTACTCTGCTTATAATTTCCGCAAGATGTTCGAAACGATATCCTATTTCTGATCCTTTACCTGCCATTGTTTCCAAACAGACTATGACATCAAACCCTTCTTTTAAGACATCGTTTAAGCCTTCAACTACTTTATCAATCCCGTTTTCAAGACTATCTTTTAAACTGCTGCCAGGATGTAAAACAATATATTTAGCTCCAATAGCACTGCTTCTAATGAGTTCATTTCTTAAAACTACTTTACCCATCTCAAAAACTTCAGGTTTTGTAGTATTAGCCAAATTTATAATATAAGGGGCATGGATTATTACATCATCCATACTATAACCTTTTTCAAGCCAAAGTTTTATCGCTTCTTCTATTTTTAAATCTTCAACAGGAACTCTAAAACTATTTTGTGGTGCTCCAGTATAAATCATCATAGCATTAGCGTTATATGATAAAGCTTCATTGACCGAACCAACTAAATAATCTGGTTTAGCCATTGACACGTGTGACCCTAATTTAATCATCTTGTACTCTCATTTTTTTCTCTTTGAGCTTTTTTAGCTCTTTCTTTTTGTTGTTCTTTGATAGCAGCTTTAATCTTCAGTCTTCTTTGTCTTCTTTTTATTTTATCAATTTCAGCCTGTCTTTTCTTTTTATATCCTGGTTTAACTTTCTTAACCGGTTTTTTCGCAATCTTTTGAATTTCTACATCCTCTTGAGAAAATCTTCTTCTTGTTGGCTTAAAGTCAAATGGTTTAACATCAACCCACTGTCCTTTTCTATAGTCCTTATATTTAAATTCAAAGCCCTGGTTTCTTAATACTTTGATATCATTATAATCACTTTGATTAAATAAGACATAACTTGTTCCACTTTTTCCAGCTCTACCAGTTCTACCACTTCTATGCGTATAGTAGTTTAATGAAGATGGTAAGCCTAAAGATATAACATGGCTTACCGATTCAATATCTAAACCTCTAGCCATAATATCTGAACAGACAATATAACTGGTTTTATCAGCACTAATATCTTTTAAAGCCTTTTTTCTTTCTCTATTTGATAAATCACCATGAATTTCGACAATATCATAATCATTATTTTTTAATAGTTCAGCCACAGAAATTACTTCCTGTTTAGTTCTAGCAAAAATCATACAAACATAAGGTTGTATTCCAGGCAAAATTTTTAAAAGTTTGTCTGTATATGAGGCATAACGACAATTAATTAAAACATGTTCGATATTTGGTGATAATTCATGGCTTTCTGTTGCTTCAATAAGAATTGGCCTTGTCATATACTTTCTTAAAAATGGTTGTAGCTGACTTGGAATAGTCGCACTGAATACTAGCATTTGCAACTTCTTTGGAAGTCTACCACAAATTTCATCTACCTGCTGTAAGAAACCTAATTCTAAAGTCATATCTGCTTCATCAATAACTATTGTCTTAGCACTATCTAATCTTAATACTGCTTCATCAACAAACAAGTCTTTAAGTCTACCAATAGTTCCAACCACAATATGAGGTTGTTGACTTTTAACAGACTCTATCATTCTTTCTTTATCTTTACCAGAAGCAATAAGTTTAATGTTTATATCTTCATTAAACATGTTTATTTCACTAATCATGGAAAATAACTGAATAGCAAGTTCACGGGTTGGGGCTACAATAACAGCCTGAATTTCATTTAAACTACTATCTATCATCTGTAATATTGGAAGAATAAAAGCATGGGATTTACCAGTTCCAGTAGCTGAAACACCAATTACATCCTTTTTATCCAATATCAAAGGAATGGCTTTTTGCTGAATTGGTGATAAGTCTTTAAACCTTTTGTATTCAATTAACTGTTGAATATCTTCTCTAAAATTGAATTTCATACTTTTCCTCCTTCCCAGGAATTTATTGTAACATAAAACTTTTACTTTATGTTAGTATAAATATGGTGTTATAGATATGGAAGTTATCAAAGTTGTTCCTTCTGGTTATTGTAAAGGTGTCATTAATGCCATTAACAAGGTTAAACAAGCCATTAAGGACTATCCTGACAAACAAATCTATATTTTAGGAATGCTGGTACATAATAAATATGTAGTAGGCGGTTTTAATTTGCATAATGTAATCACTTTAACAGATGAAAATAAAACAAAAGAACAACTGCTAGATGAAATAGATGATGGAGTTATTGTTTTTACTGCTCATGGCATTGATCCTAAAATAAAACAAAAAGCTCTTGATAAAGGTTTGATTGTTGTTGATGCTACTTGTTGTGATGTAACAAAAAATGCTAATTTATGTATCCAACATTTAAAGGAAGGTTATGATGTTGCTTATATTGGTAAAAAGAATCATCCAGAAAGTGATGCTGTTTTAGCGCTTAGTGACAAAATTCATCTAATAACAAATTTCGAAGATGTAAAAAAATCAAATATCTTAAATGAAAAAATATTAATAACTAATCAAACAACCATGTCAATTAATGATATTGATAACATCATAAAAGCATTATTAGATAAATACCCTCTGGCAAAAGTTGTTGAAGAAATATGTAATGCTACTAGAACTAGACAACAAGCCGTAAAAGAGTTAGAAGGTTTTGATACTTTAATTGTTGTTGGAGATCCCAAAAGCAACAATACCACCCAACTTGCCAATATTGGTAAGCAAGCAAAGATTAAAAATATTTATAAAATTGAAAATAGTCTTGAATTAACTTCAATTAACTTGGATAATATTGATAAAGTAGCTGTAACTGCAGGAGCCTCAACTCCTAGTTATCTAACAAAGCAAGTTATCGAATATTTAAAAACAAAAGATGAACAATATCTTAATGTTGATTTAAAAAAAATACTAGATTTATAAAGGAGAAATTATGCTAAATATTATTTTCATCAACCAAAAAGCCTATAAAGATACTCTTGTTGGCAAAGAATTATTGCATCTATTAAATAAATCCGTCCTTTTAAACACTGAATGGGGCTGTTTTACTGACCACTACGATGAAATTTCCTTAAATATAGCTTTAGACAATTTGGTTTATAATATTAATAATTTTCTTCATAGCAGGAAATTTGAAAATATCATCATTGGATGGAGTTTTGAAGATATTGAATTAATAAATCAGCTAGTTGCTCATTTAGATAGCGAAGATGCTCAAATATCTATCTTTAACTTAACTGACACAACTATTGACAATATTAATAGCTTTGAATTATTGAATAAAGAATATCATAAAGATTACTATACTTTGCAGTCAACTGGCCAACTAATAAAAATGTCCTATGTTGACACTACTGATTGTTCAGCATTCAAAATTGCCCATATTCTTTCAATGATTATTCAATAAATAAAAGACCGCAGAGGGTCTTTTTATTTGAGGTTTATTTAGTGTTTTTAATTATTTTTACATCTAAAGTGTAATCTAATTGAATTAAATCAACACCAGCAGCTGTTAACATTCTTTTACTGGCAATAGTATTATCAACATCAGCATATTTGTCAGATTCATAATAGATTTTCTTTATTCCTGCTTGAATAATAGCTTTTGCACATTCATTACATGGAAATAGTGATACATATAAACTACAATCCTGAACACTTCTAGGAGCATTTAATATGGCATTAAGCTCAGCATGAACAACATAAGCATACTTTGTCTCTAAAAATGAACCATCTCTATCCCAAGGGAAAAGTGAATCATCACAACCTCTTGGCATTCCATTATAGCCAATTGAAACAATCCTATTTACACTATCAACAATTACTGCTCCAACACCTGTACTGGGGTCTTTGCTTCTTAAGGCACTCAAATGTGCCAAACTCATAAAATAAGTATGCCAATCAATTACAGTTTTCATAATTATTCCCCTTTATAATATTTCTGTGTTTCAGTTATATATTTTCTAGCAATTTTATCTAAGTTCATCTTTTGATATAGTTGACTGATTTCATAATCTGTACCATCGTAGAACTCATTGAAATCTTTGTAGGTAAATGACATATAACCTAATACTACTGCTATTATAATACTACAAATTAATGAATTTATTCTCAAAGATTTACTACTATTTGTCGCAAATATCATTCCAAGCATAATTCCAGTAACAAATCCACCTAAATGGCCTAATAGTGAAATTCCAGGCATTAAAGAAATAATGATATTCATATAAATTGTTCTAAATATTTGTTTTCTAAAGGCTGGTATTTTAAAGTAACCTTTAAAAGCAAACATCACAATTAAGGCTCCAAAAATACCAAAGATACCACCAGATGATCCAACAGCAATAATATTGCCATTGCCAATAAAGATACATACATTACCAATAATAATAGCCAAAGTTAATATTAATAGAGTTTTATTTTTCCCATAATATTTTTCTGCTATTATAGCCATATCAAATAATGCCATTAAGTTAAATAACAAGTGCAAAAATGATGTATGAACAAATCCAGCTGTTAAAAAGCGATATATTTGATGGAAAATTGTAATATAAGCTTTATAGTAAGCGCCAAAGATAATAGCACTATTTAACAAAGAAGTTTTATAAGCTGAGGCAAATATTTGAATTGCAATAAAAATTGCGATAGAAACAATTGCTGGCAAAAGAAATGATAAACAGAAACTTTCCTTAAAGTTAAGCTTTTTTCTTTCTGACTTAGCTTTTTTATTACTTTGCAAAGTTCTAATAGCTAAATCTCTTTGAATTTCTCTTTTTTCTGCTTCAACATTATCTACATCATAAATTACTGTTGCAATCTCAGGGAAAGATTCTAATATTGGTTGCATAACATCTATATTAGGTTGAAGTTTAATATATTGAATATCAGTCAAGAAAAAATCAGTAGAATTTTCATTAAAAGAAATATCCAATATTAAGCCTGTTTCAGATTTAATTAAATTTCTTATTTTACTAATGGTAGCTGAAATAAAAGGATGCTTACCTGTTCTTTCTTGATCACTATCATTACTAATATGAATTATTGGAAAATATTGGTTTTGTTCATTAACCAACCAATAATCAATTTCTTTTTTTTCAATCTTAAAGTTACTTACTACCGAAACTTGTAAGTAGCCTTTGGAAACCATAAAATATTTTACTAACTGTAAAGCCCATAACGAAGCTTTGCTATTCATAGTATATAACCTCTTCTCTTAATTGTTGCAGATACTTCTGGAAATCATCTGGCAATGGAGCATTTACTGTCATGCTTTCTTTAGTTGTTGGATGAATAAAAGTCAATTCATAAGCATGCAATAGTTGACCATCTCCTTTTTGTTTTCTATAAACATATTTTGGATCATTAACTATAGGATAGCCAATATATTCCATGTGCACCCTTATTTGATGCGTTCTTCCTGTCTGCAACATACATTCTATCAGTGTATGATTATCAAATCTTTCAATAACAGTAAAATAGGTAATTGCATCTTTACTATTTTTATCAGTGACTGCCATTTTTTGTCTATCATAGGGGTCCCTACCAATCGGGGCATCAATGGTTCCATGATCGTGACCAATAACACCATGTACTAAAGCATAATACTTTCTGCCCATTTCATTATTAGCTAATTGCTGGGCTAAAAACTCGTGAGCATGATTGTTTTTGGCCATAATAATTAAACCAGTAGTATCCTTGTCAATTCGATGAACAACACCAGGTCTTAAGACACCATTGACATCACTTAATTTACCACAATGAGATAAAACACCTTCGACTAAAGTAAGTTCTTTGGTTGTAGCTGTTGGATGAACAATCATTCCCTTAACCTTGTTAAGAATAATGATATCATCATCTTCATACACAATATCCAAATCCATTTTATGTGGTTTAACTACATATTCAACTTCTTGTGGTAGATCAACAATAATTTCTTCCCCTATTTTAACTTTATAATTACTTTTTACTGGTTCATCATCAACACATACTAAACCTTCAGCAATAAGCTTTTGTAATTTAGTTCTTGATAAATCTACTTTACCTGCTAAAACTTTATCAATTCTTAAACCATCCATTTGTTCATCTACAATAATAGTTACTTCTTCCATAATTTTATCTTTTCTCCAAAAATAAGTTCACTTAGAATCAATAATACTGCTCCAATAGTAATACAGCAATCAGCAATATTAAATACTGGAAAATCATAACCAAATATATAAAAATCTAAAAAATCAATAACATATCCATAAACAAGTCTATCAATAGCATTTCCTATCGCTCCAGCAACTATTAACTGTAAAGAAAATTTTTCTAATGGCTTAGGTTTGTATTTAATGATATAAAAAGTAATAATACCACATACCACTAAGGCCATAACGACAAAAAAACATCTTTGACCTTTCAGAATTGAAAATGCTGCACCAGTATTTTCTGCATAGGTGATATAGAAAAAGTTTTTTATAATAGTAAAACTTTCAGAATTAACGCTACTAATAACTTTCATAGCTATTTTAGATATCTGATCTATTAATACTAGTAATAAAACAAATAAAACACTATTCACGACAAATCACCTTTAGTTATTATAACAAATTTCAATATTAAATAAAACATAACAATAATTTCTGCAACTGATGATGCAGAATTATATTTTTGTATTATCGAATGATGTTTTATTGTTTAACATCACAGATTTTTATATAATATAAATGGAAAGAAGGTTATTTATATGGATAACAATAATATTTATACTATTAAATTAAATGCCAATCACTTGGCAAAATGGATGCGCTATTTATTTATAACGCTTTTAGTTAGTTACTTTTTTGGCTCATTTGCTAATTTAATAGGGAAAATTGATGATGTATCTACATTTGCAGTAGTTATTGTATTAAAATTCATTCAGTACTGTGTTGATTTAGTAAGTGCTTATTGTCTATTAAAACTATCACAAGTAGAAAAAATATTTGAAAAAGCAGCATTATTAGAAATTATATTTGTCGTGACTAATATCATTACACTTTTTATCCCTGAATACAAAATGATATTGCTACCAAATGAAATATTGGCTTTGATGATGATTATTCCTGCTATTTTTGCTATCTATAGTGAATACTTGGAACATAAAGGTTTTCATAATTTATTAGTAGGTTTAGAAGATACATTGGCTAAAAAATGGCATACCCTTTGGTATATTTATTTAGTTTCAAATGTCTTATTATTATTTGTTGGTCTTTCTGCTCTTGGGTCTATGAACAATATTGAATCTGGTCTTGAATCACTACTGTTTGGAACTTTTATCAGTGCTGTAGGGGTCATAGTTCATTTTGTTTATAAACTAGTTGTTTTAAATAAATCAGCTAAATTTTTCCAAAACATGGAGATTTAGTTAATGTTTGTTAACTTATTTAAACATTTACAAACTATTAATAAACATCGCTTTCTAGTGATGAAACTATGCTTTAGACTTGGTTTGTATTGGCAAGGTTTAACACATGATTTAAGTAAGTACTCTTTCTTTGAATTTTTCACTTCAGTTAAATATTATACTGGTATCAAAAGTCCAATTGATAAAGAAATAAAAGAAAAAGGTTATTCGTCTTGTTGGTTACACCATAAAGGCAGAAATAAACATCACTGGCAATATTGGACCGATTTCTATCGTGGAGAAGTTGTCTATATTGAAATGCCATTAAAGTATATTAAAGAAATGGTTGCTGATAGAATTGCTGCCTGTATGGTTTATCAAAAAGAAGCATATCAATCTGATAGCGCCTTAAAATTCTATTTAAATTCCAAAGAAAGATTATTCATTCCTCCAAAAACAAGTGAAAAACTTAATTATTACTTGACCTTAGTGGCTGAAAAACCTTTAAATGAAGCCCTATCAATTATCAAAAATGACAAATAAGAACAAGGTTCAATCGAACCTTTTATTTATTAAAAAACTTTTTAAAACCATAGCAATTTGATTAGGGCAACTATTTTTTTGAAACCACATGTAATCCATACAGTTTTTCAAAACTACCCTCAACTTTTAGACCAATAATTAATTTTCTAATACCTATTAAATTACTAGGATAACCACCAATTATTTCAATCTTTTCAATAGCATTATCTTCTATTTCTTTTGATTTCTCAATAAATACAATATTATTATTTTATATATATTAAGTATTTATTCTAATTTTAAATTAAAATTTGATTAAAAATATCATTTAATATAAAAAAACCCAAGTTTGAACCTGGGTTTTTTAGAAATATAACAAATCTTTATTTAATCTCATCTAACACTTTTATTAGATTAGCTTTCGTTTGAAAACCGATGACTTGTTTAACTATCTCTCCATTTTTAAAAGCTAGCAAATTAGGAATTGAGTTAATTTGATATTTTCTTGCCAATTGTTCATCATCATTTATATTAACTTTAACAATTCTTACTACTCCCTTATATGCTTCAGATAATTCTTCTAAAATAGGAGCAATCATTTTACATGGGCCACACCAGTCAGCATAAAAGTCAACTAGTACAGGACCTGAATTAATAACTTCATCAAAATTTGCACTTGTAACAATTTCTAACATTTTTTCTCCTTACAATAAACTAGCTGCATCCTCATCAACAACAATTGTTACATCTGGATGTCTTTGCAATATCGAAGCAGGACAATCAGTACTTACTTCACCTTTAACCGTTTGATAGATAGCTTCAGCTTTATTTTTGCCTGAAGCAATCAAAAGAATTCTTTTAGCATCCATAACATTTTTAATACCCATTGTAATAGATTGTGTTGGAACTTTTGACATATCATTATCAAAAAAACGGGCATTATCCTGAATAGTCGAATCTAACAAGTCAACAACTTGAGTAACACTATCAAATGGTGTACCTGGCTCATTAAAAGCTAAATGTCCGTTTGACCCAATACCCAATAATTGAAGATCAATTTTATATTTCGATAATAATTCATTATAGGCATCACAATTTGCCTGCATATCTTCTCCTTGTACTGATGGAAGATTAACATTTTCTTTTTTAATATCGATATGATTAAATAAGTTTTGATGCATAAAAGTATAATACGATTGTGGATGTTCTTGTTCTAATCCTACATATTCATCTAAATTGAAAGTCGTAATTTCAGCATAAGATGTTCCATTTTCTTGATGATCTTTAATCATTCTTTGGTATAAACCAATTGGAGAAGAACCAGTAGCTAAACCTAAAACAGCTTTAGGATTATTTTTTACTACATCCAGCATAATTTCAGCAGCTCTATCACTTACTTCCTCATAATCTTTACAAGTAATAACTTTAATCATTTAATTCACCTCACCATTATTATTCTATCATTAAAATACTCTTGTCTCAAACTAAGAAAACTTAGGAGCTCGAAACTTCAGTTTACCTTTATTCATTTCAATTGTAGCTTCTTTTACTGGCTTATTTTCACCATCACTTTGAACCCAAAGCTCTCTATCAAATTCAATGTGAATTTGTTTTCCTTTTAATACTGTACATACTTTTTCATTTTGATAAGTGCCTTTGGCATATTTCATAATCAGACCTATCAACTTAGATAATTTCATTGGCCGAAAATAACATATATCAAATATACCATCAGTTAAATTAGCATCAGGAAATGCATTAAACATTCCACCATAAAATTTACCATTACTTATAGCAACTAAAATAGTTTCATCTTCAATAACTTGACCATCTACTTTCATTTTAAAACGATATTTTTCGGGTTTTAATCCTACTTTAAAAATACAGTAAAAATAAATCAATTCATCAGGAATGATGGTTTTTTTCTTTTTAGCAACATTATTGGCATAAACATTAATGTGTGCATCTAAACCAAATGAAGCAATATTAATAAATCTGCTTCTACCATTAAATAAGCCAAAGTCTAAATCCATGTCCTGCCCTTCAATAGAAGCCTTAACTATTTCTTCATCAGTTTTCTTATCAGTATAGATTGATTTTAAGAAATCATTACCAGTACCACCAGGAATAATACCTAATCTTACCGATAAGTCTAATCCATCTAACACTTCTTTTGTTGTTCCATCTCCTCCAACAGCATAGAGTATTACATTATCTTCTACTGTATATCTTTGAGCTATTTCTGTAGCATGTTTTGGATATTCTGTGTAAATAATTTCATACTCTTTATCACTATTTTTAAAATAGTTCTCAATTACTGGAACAAATCTGAGACTTTTGCCTTTACCACTTGTTGGATTAACAATAAATATATATTTCATTTCAAAAATTTACGTTTTTATTTGAACGCTTTTCCTCCTACATAAGTTTGATGTACATCATAGTTGTCTTCTAAAACAACGATGTCTGCATCATAGCCAGCGGCAATTTTACCTTTATGATCATCTATTCTTAAAAGTCTAGCAGGATTTAAGGTACAAGAATTGATTGCTGAAGCAACATCGACCAAGCATTTTTCAATTAACACCTGTAAGCCTTTATTTACCCTCAGTGTTGAACCAGCCAATGTATCTGTTCCAAGCAATTTAGCTGTTCCCTCTTCAGTAATGACAATTGCTGCTCCACCTGAAGTATATTCCCCTTTTGGCAAGCCTTTAGGTCTTAATGAATCGGAAATCATTACTGCATGATCGGCCCCTTTAACATGGAAATAGTTATTAACCGCTTCAGGAGTTGAATGGTATCCATCAGCAATAATTTCACCATACATATCTCTAATTCTAAATGCTGCACCTACTAACCCTAATTGTCTGTGACCATAAGGAGTCATGCCATTATAAACATGGGTTAATAATTTAGCTCCATTAGCTGCTGCAACAACTGCTGTTTCATAAGTAGCAGAACTGTGTCCTAATGAAACTACTACGCCATTTTGAGAGCAGTATTTTGTTAATTGCATATTTTCATCATGCTCTGGAGCTAAAGTAATAATTTTAATTAAACCATCAGCTTTATCTTGATACATTTTGAATTGTTCAACTGAAGTAGGTAAAATATGCTCTTCAGGTTGAGCTCCTTTGTATTTCATATCTAGGTAAGGACCTTCAAAATTTATTCCTAAAACATTTGCCCCTTCATAACCATCTCTAACAACTTTTGCAACATTTGCTACAGCATTTGACAATACTTCTACTGATTGGGTAATAGTAGTTGGTAAAAAAGAAGTAACACCCTCATCAGCTGGAAGTCTTTTAATCCAATTTCTTAATCCTTCTTCTTTTCCATCATTTGTATCAAACCCGTATGCACCATGACTATGAATATCAATAAAACCTGGTAATACTCTTAAACTACCATAATCATGATCAACTTCTTTTGTGCCATAAGGATATACAGCAACAATCTTTTCATTTTCAATTTCTATTTGTAAAGGGTTGAAATTGTTAGCTACCCATACTTTTTTTGATTGAATAATCATTCTTTTACACCTCTTTCTACAACTATATTTATAATATTGGCTAATACTTTAACCATTTCTTTCATTTCATCTATTATTGCCAACTCATGATTGCCATGGAAGTTTCTTCCACCAGTCCCTAAATTAGGAGTGGCAATTCCCATAAACGATAAATGAGCACCATCCGTTCCACCTCTAATAGGTTCATATTCGACATTATAACCTAACTGTTCAATGGCACTTTTGGCTTGTTCTACAATAAACATCTTATCAGTTAAACATTCTTTCATATTACGATAAGTTTCTTTCATCTGTAACTCAACTACATGACGATTAAACATCTCATTTATATGCATTGTGATTAATTCAAAATAACGCATTTGCTGATGTAACAAATCTAAGTCATGGTTTCTAATGATGTAAGAACTTTCAGCTTGTTGGCAATCACCAACAATACCTAACAAATGATTAAAACCTTCTCGTTTTTCAGTAAATTCAGGCCTTTGATTAACTGGCAACATATTGTGAAAATCAATAGCTAATTGAGTAGCATTAATCATTTTATTTTTTGCATCTCCTGGGTGGATGCTATTGCCATTAAATTTTACCACTGCACTAGCAGCATTAAAGTTTTCGAATGTTACATTATTTACTGGCCCACCATCTAAGGTGTAAGCATAATCACAAATAAACTCATTTAAATCAATATTTAATATACCTGTCCCAATTTCCTCATCAGGAGTAAAACATACCATTATTTTGCCATGCTTAACCTCAGGGTTGTGGTAAAGATACTGGATAAAATCCATAATTATAGCAATGCCAGCTTTATCATCTGCTCCTAATAAAGTAGTTCCATCAGTAACAATTAAATCTTTGCCTTTTAAATCTTTTAAGAAAGGATAATCACTAACTGTACTAAAGATACCTTCTGATAAAAGTATATCTTTGCCATCGTAATCTCTGATTATTCTAGCTTTAATATCTTTTCCACTTGTCGCATCACTTGTATCCATATGAGCCAGTAAACCAACAACATCAGTTTTATAATCAACATTACTTTCTACTGTTCCATAAACAAAACCATTGTCATCTTTTCTAGCGTCTTTAACTCCAATTTGTTTTAACTCGTCAATTAACATATCTGCTAAGACAAGTTGATTCGGTGTACTTGGACGTGTTTCACTTTTTGCATCAGCTGTGGTATCGATCTTTGTATAATTAATAAATCTATCTTCAATTAACATAGTTTGTCACTCCTTAACCCCTAGTCTTTATTATACACTAAAAACTATACATATTAACCACAAAAAAAGGGTGTTAAAAGATAACCCCTTCGTTATTTATTTATTTAATGATTGTTCCTTCAACTGGCCCACCAGCTGCATTTGATTCGTCAGTATCAATATGCATTGCTAATGCATATGAATCTGAAACTCTACATACAACATCTGAGAAAGTCAAGCTTCTATCTTCAGTTTCAACTTTAACTGAAACAACTTCGCCATTTTTTACATTATAATATTCTGCATCTTCTTTTGTAAAATGAATATGTCTTTTAGCAGCAATAACACCTTTATCGAGAGTTATTGAACCATTTGGTCCAATGATTGTACAGCCTTCAGTACCTTCAATATCACCAGATTCTCTTACCAATGCTTTAACACCGATACCCCTAGCATCTGTTAAAGATAATTCAATTTGTGTATCTTTTCTTGCTGGACCTAAAACTGACATTTTTGTTTCGCCTTTTGGACCAACAACTGTAATTCTTTCGTTACTTGCAAATTGGTTAGGTTGAGATAACATTTTTCTTACTGTTAACTGATACCCTTCACCAAACAATGCTTCTACATGTTCTTGTTTCAAGTGAGCATGTCTTGCGCTTGTTTCTACCAAGATTTTCTTTTTTTCCATCTTATTTCACCTCTTAATCTACCATTTAATTATATTACTAATATAGCATTTTTTCAACCAAGGCAGTTTTCATTGTGATTAATATAAGATAATGCTATAAGTAACAATATGAATATAAGTTTAGAAATATTTAAGATAAATATCGTATTATTTGAAGCTACTTATCTTAACATGAAAAAATTATCGATTAATTAGAACAAAAATGATATTTATTAGTGGACTCATCACATAAAAAGGCAAGGGTTCCAATTTAGCTCCTTACCTTATATTTAGTTTAAATGGTTTTATCTTTATTAATTGGCAAATAATAAAACTCTAAAATTTACATTTAATTAAATTTTTCTTACAATTTACAAGTTATCTTTCGCTAAATTTTAGTCTAACTTATTTTCACCAAGCCAGAGTCTTATTCCCAAATATCCCATCAAAAAATAGATTAACATCATTGACAAACAATAAGAAAGATATATCTCATTAGATAATACACCATATAGCATGCTAAATGGAAGGTAAAGAATAATTCCCCAAATAAAATGATTAAAATACCAACCTGTTAATAATAATACAATAGATATAATTACTAATACTTTTCCCAGCCTTTTTTTATTCATCTTTGCATTTTCTCCTTTTTATTTTTACATTATTTTTTTTGCATTTTCGATTATTGATTTCAAAGAAAGTGACATATTTCTATTAGTCTTATAATTTTTAATTAGATGAAGACTTAAATATTGTTAAACTAGTTTTCTGTATTAAAACTATTTTCATAAATATCAAGAAACTTTGAAACAAATTTTGCTTGCTCTTTTTCCTCTTCTGTACCAATAGTCACTTGCCAACCATATGTTTTATAGTCTTGGTAATTTTTATAAGATAACTTCGATAAAAGAAATTCCCTTTTTATAACAGCAATTCCAGCAGCATATTTTTCTATTAATGCTTGATAAGCTTCAAAAGGATTTTTAAAAACAGCCATACCGTTTTTAGCAGCACCAATAGCAAATCTTTCATCTAGTTTTATAAAATACTCTACATCTACTTCTCCGACAATGTTCCCTTGACCTACTACATATTCCTGAGTATAGGGATTATCTATTGTTGGTTTACAGCTAACCATTACTAATAACATTAAAAAAATAGACAACAGAATTAAAATCTTTTTCATTGAATAGTCCTCCACAAATTCTAATTTAAATCTATCAAATATTATAAAATGAGTAAATATTCTCGACTTAAAACACATTATTTTCACATTTAATAACACTGTTTTTACTTAACTAATTTTTTATATTCAATTAGCTTGTTATGATTATCAAAAACCTATTGTTAGAGTTTAAATTTAAAATTTATTATTGATTTAATATTTCACGATTATTCATCATGTTTTTCTATCCATTATACAATTTTTAATATTTTCAAATTGCTTATCGTTACATTTTCCATAGTTAACAATCTTATTATCTACATTGATATATATTCTTTTGTTTTTATAGTAAATATCATTTATATCTTGATAATTAACAAATTTATTTAAACCATAATTAAACAAGTAAGAATCTGTTAAAGCCACTGTTATATTAGTGAAATCTATGGTTGATGTTTTTTCCAATTCACTTATAACTTCGCTAAATCCTTTGTTTTGTTTTAATTTACCTATTTTTAATATTCTAAGCACTCCACTTATAAAGAAATAGCATCCTAGCCCAAGTAAAATAACAATAATAAAGATCATCTCTGAACTTGCTAGATATGGAGAATTTATGGTATCTAAGTAAGTTGACAAGAAATACCTATCAAAATTTTCTACTATATTTTCACTATTTTCTCCAAATACTTCTGGAATCATCTCTTTGGCTAATTCTTCTACATCATCTGGCAAATCGAAAAGATACCCTTCAATACGATAACTGAAGTTGTCTGGATCTTCATCAAACTTACTTTGCATAATCAAAAAATCTTCTTGAGTAATACATATTATGTAGACACGCCAATCCTTATCAAAAGCGAAATAATACTCTTCGGTAACGCTTCTGGTTTCTCTTTCGCCAAACTGGTATAACTCTACTAAGTCCAAATAAACATATTCTTCTGCCACATCATACTCACTATTAGCAATGGCTGAATAAGAAAAAGGTATTTTAGGCTTTTCTTGTTCAACATCTTCAGCATACAGGGAAACAGCAAAAGAAAAAAAGATAAACAATATGCCAAGCAATAAAAGATAGTACCTAGAACTTAGAATCTTTTTTATTTTCCTTTTATTCATTTTAAATCCTCCACTCAAAGCAATTATAGTACATTTATTACTTAAATGTTTACTTTTTTCCAGTTTTAGTATATTATTAGTAAGCATTGGCGGTTGTGGTGAAGGTGGTTAACACTCTGGATTGTGGCTCCAGCATTCGCGAGTTCGAGTCTCGTCAATCGCCCCATAAAAAATAAAACCTCAATTATGGGGTTTTTTTATGTTAAAATATTTTAAAGGAGGAAAAATTGTGAAATATTTAATCGCATCCGATATCCATGGTTCTTATCTTTATGGAAAACTAATAATTGAAAAATTTAACCAGCATAAAGCTGACAAACTTATTCTTTTAGGCGACATTTTATATCATGGGCCTAGAAATGATTTGCCAAAAGAACATAATCCAAAAGATCTAGCAGTTTTATTAAACCAATATAAAGACAAAATTATTGCCGTTCAGGGAAACTGTGATGCTGAAATTGATCAAATGGTATTAGAATTTCCCCTTTTAGCTTCATATTTCATTATTGAAATAAATAAAAGAAATATCTTCTTTACTCATGGTCACACTTTTAATAGTGATAATTTACCACCACTTAATAAAGAAGATATTCTAGTACACGGTCACACTCATGTTCAAAGAAATCTAAAATATGACAATCATACTTATCTAAATCCAGGTAGCATCGCTTTACCAAAGGAAAATAGTGTTCATGGATATATGATTTTAGAAGATAACGTCTTTAGATGGTTTGATGAAAATGATAATGTAATTGATAGTTTGACTATATAGTATTAAAACTTTAGTTTTTTTATAAAAAAACTTCAGCCCTGCTGAAGTTAGTTTGACTAAACTATTTACGTAAGCCTAAACGTTCGATTAATGTTCTATAACGATTGATATCAGTTTCACGTAAATATTTTAATAAGTTACGTCTTTTACCAATCAGTTTCATTAAGCCACGATATGAATGGAAATCTTTTTTATGTTCTTTTAAGTGCTCAGTTAAACGATTAATTCTAGTAGTTAAAATCGCAACCTGAACTTCTGGAGAACCAGTATCACCTTCATAACGAGCATAATCCTTAATAACTTGGATTTTTTCTTCTTTAGTAATCATTTTTTCCTCCTATAATAAATGTCCTATTCAAGCCGAGTAATAAGATGAGGAATCTACAAAACACAGCCTGACAGCTCTTAAATAATAACATTATCATTTCATAAAATCAACTAATATATCATTTAAAACAAATATTCCTTTATTTGTTGTTTTTAAATAACCATTTTTAACTTCCAATAAACCTTTATTGATATTTTTTTCGATTTCAATATGAAATTTTTCCAAAATATTACAGTTAAATCTTTCATCAAATTCTTTGATATCAATACCTTCATTCATTCTCAAGTTCATCATAATTGCTTCAAAAATAATATCTTCATCTGATAATCTGGTAGTTGTTTCTGTATATCTATCATTTAAATAATCAACAAAATTAGAAGTATTATTGGTTCTAATATTTTTTATTTTACTGCTACTACTTAAGCCAACACCTTTAAAGTCTTCATATTTCCAATATAGTTTGTTATGAACAGATTGATATTTACCTAAAGCAAAGTTACTTGTTTCATATTGTTTATAACCATGAAAGTTCAAAAATTCAACAATAGTCTGATACATTAAAAAACAGGTATCTTCATCTAGTTTTTCATATCTTTGCATTCCAAATATTGTTTTAGGGTATATTTCTAAATCATAAATTGAAATATGGGTAATATTAAGTCTGACTGCTTTTTGTAAATCAGTAATGACATTAGCTAAAGTTTGAGTTATAAAACCAAAGATTAAATCAATTGAACGATTATATATTTCTACCTCATCAAGATATTTTAAAGCATTCGTAACATCAAAATTAGTATGTTTTCTTCCCATATGAGCAAGTAAACCTTCATTAAAGGTTTGAACGCCAATAGAAACTCTATTTATCCCATATTTTTTGAAAAGCAAGGCTTTTTCTCTATTAAAACTTTCGGGATTTATTTCAATAGTATATTCTTTTTCCACAGTAAATCTTGATAACATTTCTAAAAGTTTTTCCAGTTGTTTTTCATTTAGTGAGTTTGGGGTTCCTCCACCAATATAAATAGTATAAAAACTGTCTTGTTTTATTTCAGACAGTTCTTTTTCTAAATGGGTTAAGTATTTATCAGCTAAAGAGGATGTATATTTACATCTTGCAAAATCACAATAACTACAAATACTTTTACAAAACGGTACATGGACATATAAGCCTTTAATCATTATTTTTTAAATACCTCTTATAGACATCTTCAATCTTTTCTTTTAAAAGTTTTTCAACATCCCAATTATTATCAATAGCAATCGATAAAGCATACATCAAAACATCTGCCAATTCACTTTTAATTATTTCCTCTTTATAAATATTATCATCCCATTGAATAGTTTCTAATAATTCACTAGCTTCAATAGATACAGATTTTATAAGAATTGGTAAAGTATCGGTTTTATCCCAACCGCAATCTACTCTCATTTTTTGGATTAAATCTAAAACTTCTTTCATTATTTAATCTCCTCATCCATTGAAAGTAAAGCCATAAATGCATCTTGTGGTATTTCTACTTCGCCAACATACTTCATTCTTTTTTTACCTTCTTTTTGTTTTTCTAATAGTTTCTTTTTACGAGAAATATCTCCACCATAACATTTTGCTAAAACATTTTTACGATAAGCCTTAATATTAGTTCTGGCTATTACTCTGCCACCAATAGCTGCCTGAATAGGAATTTCAAATAGTTGTGAAGGTATCAACTCTTTTAATCTTCTAGTAATATTACTGCCTCTTTGGTAAGCAAAATCACTATGAACAATGCTAGCTAAAGCATCAATTACCTCGCCATTAATTAAAATATCCATTCTCTGTAAAGAAGAAGAACGATATTCAATTAGCTCATAATCAAGAGAAGCATACCCCTTAGTAGCAGATTTTAGTCTATCAAAGAAATCAAATACAATTTCCGATAGTGGCAGTTCATAAATAATCATTACTCTTTTTTCATCTAAATAGATGATATCTTTATATATGCCTCTTTTTCTTTGGCACAATTCCATAATTGGACCGATATAATCTGTTGGAGACATTATCTTTGCACTGACAAAAGGTTCAGAAATTTTTTCTAAATACTGACTAGCTGGAACTAGTGCTGGATTATCAATTTTCAATATTTTGCCATTTGTTAATTTTACTTCATAAATGACACTCGGTGCTGTTGCTATTAAATCCAAATTATATTCTCTTTCCAGCCTTTCTTGGACAACATCCATATGTAACAAACCTAAAAAACCACACCTAAAGCCAAAACCTAAAGCTTGAGATGTTTCCGCCTCAAAAACCAAAGAAGCATCATTTAGCTGTAGTTTTTCTAAAGCATCCCTAAGATCGTTATAACGTCCATTGTCTGTTGGATATAAGCCACAATACACCATTGGTAATAGTTGCTTGTATCCTGGTAAAGGCTGTTTGCTTGGATTATCTACTGTAGTAATAGTATCACCTACTCTAACATCTTTAACCGATTTAATTGACGCAGCCACCCATCCCACTTCACCACATTTTAAGCAGTCTTTATTAATTTCTTTTGGCGATCTAATGCCTACTTCAGTCACCAAATAACTGTTTCCGTTACTCATAAATTTAATCGTATCACCAACTTTTAAAGTTCCATTTTTAATTCTTATAGCAGCAATTACTCCTCGATAACTATCATAATAACTATCAAAAATTAACGCTTGAAGTGGAGCTTTTGGATCACCACTTGGAGCAGGTATCTTATTAACAATACTTTCTAAAACATCTTTAATATTTAATCCAGTTTTTGCACTAATTAAAGGGCAGTCGGTAGTATCTAAACCAATGTCATTTTCAATTTCCTCTTTGACATAATCAATCATGGCATTTGGTAAATCAATTTTGTTAATAACAGGTATAACTTCTAGGTTATTATCTATAGCTAAATAAACATTGGCTAAAGTCTGAGCTTCAACGCCTTGAGAGGCATCAACAACTAAAACAGCACCTTCACAAGCTGCTAAAGATCTACTAACTTCATAAGTAAAATCCACATGCCCTGGAGTATCAATTAGATGTAACAGATAACTGTTTCCATCCTCAGCATCATAAGTCAAAGATACCGCATTTAGTTTTATTGTGATACCTCTTTCTCTTTCCAAATCCAAATCATCTAAAACCTGACTGATCATATCTCTTTGTTCAACAGTTTTTGTCATCTCCAAGATTCTATCAGCTAAGGTAGATTTTCCATGGTCAATGTGAGCTATAATTGAAAAATTTCTAATATATTTTTGATCCATCTGTTTACCTGTCTTCTACTTTCTTTTTAAACATTTTTGTAAAACCAGCCAAAAATATGCATATAATCATAGCAACTGATTTATATAATAAAGATGTTAACATAATTTTTGTTCCATATAAATAAATATCTAATAATACTTGTAAAAAAAGCACTAGTATTCCAACTACAAGAATTGATAAATTATAGTTTTTGTTTTTATTTCTTAAATAGACAATTAAATATCCTTCAATAGCTCTGATAATGAAAGTAAAAGCACAATATTGTTTATAACCTAACAAGATATCTGCTAAAGTAACTGGAATTGCAGCTACTAGCATAGCATATGAAGGCTCACCAACCATTAAAAAACTCATAATAGCATAGTCAGCCAAAGATAAATAACCTAAATTTCCAATATTAATGTTAACAATGAAAGCAAACATAAATATTAGTATCATCGAAACTATTGCTTTTAATACTTTTTTTAACACATTACTTTTCCTTCCCAATTTCTAGCAGCCCCATTTCTGGCATCAATAGCACTACATAGATTTCTTCCTTCTAATTGTAGTTTTTTAACTAATAATAATCTACCATCGATTACTATTCCTAAACCATTATTTTCAAAGACAATGGTTCCGTTTTCTTTTTCATAACATTTATCTGTTATTTCTACAGTATGTAATTTAACTTTTTTATTATCAATAATACCATAACAGCAAGGATCATCAGATAATCCTCTTATATGGTTATATACTTGTAAATAACTTTTAGTTAGATCAATATGCTCTTCTTCTTTAGTTATATTGAAAGCATAAGTAACTTCTTGTTGTTTTTGTTTAATGGCGATATAACTTCCCTCAATAACTGATGGCAATGTCTCAATTAATAAACTAGTAGCAACTTTAATTAGTTTATCATGTAAAGAGGAATAGGTGTCATTGATACTTATTTCAATTTCTTTTTGAGAAATAATATCACCAGCATCCATTTTAGAAACCATTTCCATTATTGTTATTCCAGTTTTATCATAACCGTTGATAATACTACGTTGTATTGGGGCTCCTCCTCTTAACTTCGGTAAAAGTGAGGCATGAACATTAATACATCCTAATCTAGGTGCCTTCAATATTTCATCAGGTATTATCTGTCCATAAGCACAAGTTATTATTAAATCAGCATTTAAATCTAAAATATCTTGAAAATCATCTTTAATTTTATACGGCTGAAGTACTTTTATTCCTTGTTGTAGTGCATATTCCTTAACAGGACAAGCAGTAACGATTTGTTTTCTTCCAACTTTTTTATCTGGCTGGGAAACTACACCAATAACATTATATTCATTTTCAACTAAACATCTTAATATTTCTTTTCCAAAAATAGGAGTACCCATAAAGATAATCTTTACATCATTCATAATATATCACCTTTAATATTATACATTATTTTTTGTTTTATTAATAATGCAAAGATTTGTTCTGCTTTTACATAAGCTTTTATATTGTATAATCTAAAAAAATAAATAGTAGCATATTATTATGTCAATAATACGGGAAAATGTCCCAAAATAAATCAAACATAAGCGGAAAAAATATCCGCTTTTTTTATGTAAATATATGTTCTTGATGAGCTCTTTTCTTATGCTTTAAAAAATTGTCAGTCCT
>Ga0208195_1000970_pt1 | contig 33950 bp, 32 predicted proteins | sample AD_UKC077_MetaG_FD_184441 | JGI IMG/M metagenome (GOLD analysis project Ga0208195, IMG submission 184441) | Active sludge microbial communities of municipal wastewater-treating anaerobic digesters from USA - AD_UKC077_MetaG (SPAdes) (version 2) | ecosystem: Engineered > Bioreactor > Anaerobic >... | reverse complement strand
ACGCCGCTCTTCATCCTTCTGACCATTTTTTTGATCTTCCAGATGACGCCGCTGCCCGATTTCCTCCTCTCCGTTCTGTCGCCGGAGGCGAAGGTGGCCGGACTGGCCTCCCTGCCGGCCCCCGGAATCGTCGCCGCGCCCTGGCCCGGCGACGTGTGGTACAGCGTCGCCCCCTACGCCTATCCCGTCCGCATGTCCCTCATCCGCTGGACCGCCTACGGTCTGTTCTTCTTCGGCCTCCTCCAGACACTGCGGACCCGCCGCCGCATCGAGACGGCGGTCCTGGCCATCCTTTTTACGGCGGCCTTCGATTCCCTCTACGGGATCATGGAGACCTATTCCCGACACCACCACGTCTGGTGGTACCTCCACACCACGGAAAAGAGCGTCCACGGCACCTATATCAACCGCAACCACTTCGCCGGCCTTATGGAGATGGGGATGATCATGGCCGCGGCCTATGCCGGCGCCTATGCCGCCGCCCTGGCCCGCCGCTCCTCCCACCGGCGTCCGGACCTCAGGGAAAGAATCCTGACCTTCTTTTCCGGCGACGGGATCTTCACCCGCCGGTTCCTCATCATCTTCATGGGGGCGGTCATGGGGGTGGGTCTGATCCTCTCCGCCTCCCGAGGCGGCATCATGGCCGGCGCCGTCGGGCTCTTCGTCCTGGGCGTCCTGCTGTTTCTCCGCCGGGAGCAGCGCCGCAAGGGGAAGATCATCCTGGCCATCTTTCTCATCGTGGCCTTCTACTCCCTGCCGGCGGGGATCGACTACGTCGTGGGCCGCTTCCAGGTCATGGACCGGGATTACGAGTCGCGCCTCCTCGCCTCCCAGAAAACCCTCGATATCTACAAGGATTATCGCCGTTCCGGCGTGGGGGTGGGGAACTTCCCCTACGCCTTCCCCAAGTATCAGGACGAGCGGCAGAAGATGACATCCTACGAGCACGGCCATAACGACTGGGCTCAACTCCTGGCGGAGGCGGGGGTGGCGGGGATGCTCGTCACCGTAGCCGCCGGGCTCTGGTTCGTCTATGTCTATATGAGCCGGTGGCGACGCCGGCGCAGCACCTTCGCCGTCTGCCTGGGGGCCGGCGGGATCGCGTCCCTGACGGCGATCCTCGTCCATTCCGTCGCCGATTTCAATCTCCACCTGCCGGCGAATTTCCTCCTCCTTGCCGCGACCCTCACCATCGGTACGGCCGCCCTGCATCTGGACCGGGTATCCCATCACGAGGACGTCCTGCTCCTCCCCGGGACATCGCTGCCCCTCCGCGGGGCCGGCGCCGTCCCCCTCGTCCTCCTTTTAGGGCTGATCCTCTGGAACGGCCAGGGGGTGATCCGTCATTACTTAGCCGAGATCTACTGCCCCACGGTGCCCAATATGACCCTGAATCTCGACTGGTCTCCGCCCCCGGCGGACATTGCCCGGGCCATGCGCCTCGACGGCGGCAACGCCGAATACGCCTTCCGCATGGCGATGGCGCTTACGGAAATCCGCAACCAGGAGGCGGCGCAAAACGGGAGCGCCACCCCGGCCTGGGCGGCTTCCCACGGTTCGATCATCGTGGCCCTGGAGCGGTCGGCGCGCCTGAACCCCTTCAACGCCGAGGCGCACAAATGCCTGGGCTGGGAGTACACCTACCTCACCGCCGATCCCGATTACGGCCGGATCTGGCTTCCGGCGGCGGATCTGTCCATGGAGCGGGCCACCTACATGGGCGGCGACTGGGTGATGAATCCCTGGCTCCACATCGATCTGGGGAATTACTGGGTGATGCGCTCCAAGGCCTACGGATTCGACCCCCCCAAGCAGGACGATTACTGGTTCCGGGCCATGCGCCATTACCACAAGGCCCTGACGCTCACGGGAAACAAGAAGATCCTCCAGGACATCACCGGCTTCATCCGCAATTTCTATCCGGAAAAGGTGGCCGAGGGAGCGCCGCCGCTTTTTTAGCCCCGGGAAATCACCTTGACCTGCCCTTGCGGCTATAGTACAAAACCGGAGCTTTTATCAGGTCAAGACTGTTTCAGCGAGGATATATAAGAGGATATATAGATGAAGAAGATATTCGACGGCTTCGGAGGCATGACAGTAACAATGATGGCGGGGATGGCCGCGGCAATGCTGCTGCTCCTGATAGTTGCCGTCCCGCCGGCGCCGGCCGGGCCGGGACCGGGGACGGAGGCCGGGCCGGTAAAACTCATCCTCAAGGTGAACGCCGGTCCCTCCGGTCGGATGCTCATCGAATACGAGGTCCGCAACACCGGTGCCGCACCGGTTTATCATCTCGTGGTGACCACCTTCCTCGCCCGGGACGCCCGCCGCTCGGACCCCTACGGCCAGATCGCCGCCGGCCAGGCCTGGACGTCCTACCGTTGCGATTTCGATCTGGGGGCCATGATCCCCGGCGACTATATCATGGTCAGCCGCCTCTCCTATGACGACCACGCCGGAAAGCCCCATCTGCTCTATGACTTCCATCCCTTCATGAACCGGACGGGCCTCCCGACAGGGGAGAAGCCGCCGCTGGCGGTGGCCGTGCATGCCGAGCCTCTCAATGTAAAGAGCCTGGGCGAGGCGACGACGAAATACAAGCTCTCCCTCGTCAACAATCACAAGGGTCCGGTCCAGGCCGTGGTGAGCTTCTACCTTCCCGACGGCATCACCATGGACGAAACGGATCGTTTCTATGAGTTGGGTCCGGGAGGGACGCAAGCGGACGAGGCGGTGGTGAAGCTCGACGCCGGCCTCCCCCCGGCGCGTTATCCCTACCGGGCCGTGGTCTGGTATGACTTCAACGGCGTCCAGTTTTCCCGCCTCCTCCAGGACGAGGCCCCGGTGGAGGCCAAGCCCGTACTCCTCATCTTCTTCGCCGTAGCGGTCCTGGTGGCGGCAATCGCCGCGGCGGGCGGCTGGCTGTGGTGGCGCCGCCGCCGCCGGGGGGGAAATCAGGAAAATTAGGGGAGGATTTCCCTGCTTCATCAATAAATTCTCTCGTATGCGCTTGACTTCATTCACCAATTATATTTCCCCCTCTTCAGGGGGATGGTTGGGGTGAGAAAGCGTAACTTAATGAGATTTTACTTTTTGCCATGAAGAATCAGCCGGAATTCGTATTGGGCGTCTGGGACGGCCATGACGCCGGGGCGGCCCTGGTCCGGGGCGGGGAACTCGTCTGTGCGATCAACGAGGAGCGCCTCACCCGGAGGAAGCTGGAGGTGGGATTCCCCAGCCTTGCCATCGGCGCCTGCCTGGAGTTCGCCGGTCTCACCCCCCGGGACGTGAAATACATCGCCGCCTCGACGACGGATCCGGCCAAGACCCTGACTCGCCTCTTCCCCCGCCTCAAGGAGGAATACTACCTGATCCGGCGCCGGAAGCTCGCCCCCCGCACCGCTGATCCCTTCAAAAAGGCCTTCAAGTACCGCTTCACCGAGCTGGCCCCCAATCCCGTTTCCATCGCCATGAGCCGCCGCCATCTCACCGGGCGTCTGCGCGCCCTGGGCTTCCGGGACTTCCGCCTCTCCCTAGTGGATCACCACGCCGCCCATGCGGTGGCCGCCGCAGCGTGCAGCGGCTTTACCGAGGCCCTGGTGATCACCCTCGACGGCGTCGGCGACGGCCTCTGCGGCACCGTCCGCCGCTTTGCCGGGGGACGGCTGGAACTCCTCCGGGCCCTTCCCGCCCATACCTCCCTGGGGATCTTCTTCGAGCACGTCACCAACCTCATGAACATGCGGGAGCTGGAGGATGAGGGAAAGGTCATGGCCCTGGCCAACTACGCCTATCCCATCCCCGACGAGGAAAATCCCCTCATGGACCTGATCACCGCGACGGATGGGAACATCGTCTCCCGCTACAGCGCCACGGCCCTGCACCGGGAGCTCCGCAGGATTCTCTGGCGCTATCCCTCGGAGCAGTTCGCCGCCATGGCCCAGCGGGTCCTGGAGAAATGCATCCTCGCTCTCGTCCGGCATTACGTGGACGCCACGGGGCTACGGCGCATCGCCGCCGCGGGCGGGGTTTTTTCCAATATCAAGATGAACATGAAGATCGCCGCCGCGGGCGGGGTGGAGCGGATCTACGTCTTCCCCCACATGGGCGACGGCGGCCTGGGTATCGGCGCGGCGATGCACCTGAATCACGAGGCCTTCGGCGTGGCCGGCTACCGTCTCGACGATCTGTACCTGGGCCCCCGCCATTCCCGGGCGGAGATCCTGGCGGCCTGCGCCGCGGCCCGGCAGGAGGGCGGCGCCCTCACATGGGAGACCGTCGCCGACGCCCCGCAACGGGCGGCCCGTTTCATCCTGGATGGAGAGATCATCCTCTGGTTCGAAGGGCGCATGGAGATCGGCCCCCGGGCCCTGGGGAACCGGAGCATCCTGGCCCGCCCGGACAACAACCGCATCAAGGACCACCTCAACGTCCTGCTGAAGAAACGGGTCTGGTACCAGCCGTTCTGTCCCAGCATCCTCGCCGAGGACGGACCGCCGCTCCTCCACGCCAACGGGCAGTGCCTGGACGACAACCGCTTCATGACCATGGCCTTCCGGGTCCGGGAGGAGTACCTGCCCCTCATGGCCGGGGTCATCAACATCGACGGCACCTGCCGCCCCCAGTTCGTCAAGGAGGAAAATCCCGCCTACCGGGAGCTGCTTTTGGCCCTGAAGGCGGAGCTCGGCTACGGGGTGGTCCTGAACACGAGTTTCAACATCCACGGCGAGCCCCTGGTCTGCACCCCCGCCGAGGCCCTGAAGATGCTCCGGCAGACCGGCATCCGCTACCTGTTCCTGGAGGACGTCCTGGTTGAAAACCTCGCTGCGTAAACTTGCCGCCGGCCCCCTGCTCCCGGTGGGGATCGCGGCGCTTTACTGCCTCGTCATCGGCTTCGGCGTTTACGTCATCGACTACCATCCCCGGGGCGCCATCCAGAATTTTCTCCTGAACAACATCACCTGGATCCTCCGCCTGAACTTTCTCCTCCTTATCCTCGGGGCGGTCGCCTGCGGGCGGGATATCGCCGCGGCCTTCCGGGGCCTGATCCGGCCTTCCGGGGCCGGCGGCCGGCCGGAGATACCGGCGTCAAACCCGGGAAACGAAGACGACGGGCGTTGCTCGCCGGTTATTGGCGCCGGTGCTGCTGGCGGCCCGGAGCAATGGGCGGCAGCGGCCAATGCCGCGACCGACTGTTCATCCGCCGCTCCCACTAAAGCTCCCGCGGCCTCAGCAGCAGCCCCGGTCGTCGCCACCGATACTGCCGCCCCCAAAGGCGCATCAACCGTTCCCGGGGGCGGCGGCAACCCCGCCCCCGTCATCGCCGCCATTTCCTCCGCCCGCCCGGCGGCCTGGCTCCGGCGCCACTTCCGCCTGCTGATCCTGGCGGCCCTCCTGAGCGCTGCCGCCGTCGCCGTCACCTCGGTGGCCCCCCGGGTTCACCGCATCTACTACGATGAAGATATTTACGGGAACGTCGCCCAAGGCATGGCCCTGAGGGGGCAGGCGGCGATGTGCAACTACGGCGTCTTCGAATACGACGAGTACCACCCTCACTGGCAGATTTACAACAAGGAGCCCAGCGGCTGGCCGTTTCTCGTCAGCATGGCCTTTCAGATCGGCGGGGTGGACGAGGAGCACGGCTTCCGGATGAACAATCTCCTCTATCTGGGCGGGATCCTCGTCTGCTTCTGGATCGTCCATATCGTGACCGGGCGGTTTTTCCCGGCGATCATGGGGGCGCTGGTCTGGGCGGCGATCCCCCAAAACCTCGTCTGGTCCAACACGATGGCCGCGGAGCCGGCGGCGGCGTTCTTCGGCGGCCTGGCGGTCCTGTGCCTCCTCGTTTACCTGAAGACCGGCCGCCTGCGCCACCTGGCGCTCCTGTGCCTCGTGGTCCCCCTGGCGAGCCAGATGCGCCCGGAATCGGGGCTCATCGGCCTCTGGGCCTTCCTGGCCCTCCTCGTCGCAACGCCGCGCCGTCTGACCCGGTGGGAGGTATGGTTGCTGGGGCTCCCGGCCCTGGTCTTCCTCCTCCCCCAGTTCCTCCACATTTATGCCGTGAGCGGCGAATCCTGGGGCGCCGAGGGGGCGAAGTTCTCCCTGGAGTTCTTCTTCAAGAACATCGCCGTCAACGGCCCCTATTACCTGAACAACCAGCTTTTCCCCGCCGTCTTCACCTTCCTGGCGCTGATAGGTCTTGTGGGGCCGTTGCAAAACCGGGGACGGGGGCGATGGGAGGAGGAGGGCCGCAACGGCCTGGAGCAGAGAGAAAACGCCGCGGGGAAAGCCGATGACCCCCCCATGAAGAAGCCGGTGGATGAAGACGACGATGCAGTAGCTGCTGCTGCCGGTGCCACCACCGCCCCCCCGGTCGCCACTGCATCGCAAGCCCCCTCGGCCGCCACCGCCGCTCCGGCAACCGCCGCCGCTACCTCCGCCGCTCCGGCCACCGACACCGCCGAGCACCCGGCCGCCGCCGCATTGCAGGCCTGCCCGGAGGGAGCGGCGGGAACGGGCCATGTTGCCGTTGCCGGATCGTCCGATCTATACCGGAGCCAAGGAGGGGAAAGGGTAACGATTGGGGATGAAAAAGGGAAGGGCGGCGGCTGGCCCGGCGCGGGCATCCGGCGGTTGGCGCTGCCCGGCCTGTTTCTCCTGTGGTTTGTGATGTTCTGGGGGATCTTCCTGTTCTTTTACGCCGGGAGCTACAAGTACGGCGCCGACGTCCGCTTCGCCCTTCTCACCTTCATGCCCCTGGCCGTCCTCGCCGGGATGGGGGCGGACCGCCTCCGGGCCGGGATCGCCTGGATTGCCGCCCGTCTCACCGCCCGGCGGCCGCTGACGACCCGCGACGCCGAAGGCCCCATGTGGCCCCCTCAAGTTCTTTCTTCCCGGCGAAAGGATGGCCGAACCGCCAATGCGTCGGCGTCCGCGCCGACTCCGGCACCGCCAACGGCGTCATCATCATCGGGACCGTCGCTGCCGGCCTCGTCGTCCCTGCCGTTGTCCGCGTCTCGGTTCGGATCGCCGCCGCTTTCAGGAGATGCCGCCGGCCGTTCTTTCCGGACGGGCGGTGTCCTGGCCGCCGGCCTCATCTTCGTCCTGCTCCTCTACTCCTGGCTCCCCTTCCTGCCCCTCGTCCGCCTCGTCAGCCAGGAGGCCTGGGGGGCGCGGTACGATCACGCCTATGCCAAACAGTTCATCGAGAAGATCCCCCGCCGTTCCGTCGTCCTCACCCATGTCCCCACGATGATGCTTCTCTGGCAGCAGGGGGCCATCCAGACCTTTGCGGGCATCAACAATCCCGACATCATCACCGAACTCCTCAAGCGCTACGACGGCCACGTCTACTTCTACCACAACTACTGGTGCAGCACTACCGGCCATCATAAGGATCTGTGCACCATGATGAGGGAAAAGTACGAGCTGACGGAAATCGCCACAGCTCAGGAGCAGCACGTCCACTATGGCCTGTACCGCATCCGCTTCAAGGACAAATCGCCGGTCGAAGGCCAAAAACGCCAATTTTAAAGACCTGACCCCATCGATTATCTGCACCTAACTCAATTTTGAAACAACCGCCAAGATGAGTCCGTCAGACGGTTAATGCGCCAGAAGACGGGTTTTCAACTTTTGTTAATGGGACGTCATTACCGGGACCACTTGAGGAAGCGCCGGACGGCGGCGGAGAGGTGGACGGCGGCGCCGGGCTCCACCATAGCGAGGAGGCCGGTGATGATCTTCGGGCGGCGGTAGAAGGTGCGGTAGGCCCGGCGACGGAAGGCGTCCACGGTGGCGGCGGAGAGGCCGGGCAGTTCGAGGACGGCGCTGTTTTGGGAGAACGGGGAGAATTGGCCCTGGCTGGTGCCGGCCCCGGCGGGGTGGCCGGGCGGCGTCATCGGCTCGCCGTCGTGAGCGTAAGAAGCATCCGGCGCCTTCTGAATGGCGTTGCCTTCGCCATCGGCCTTGTCTTGATCCGCCTCGGCCTCGGCCGTCGAGACGTCTTTTCGCGGGCCGGGCGGCGCCGTTGATTCGCCTTCGTGAGCGGAGGAAGAATCCGCTGCCTCGTTAACGGCGTTGCCCCAAGTGTTGCCGTAGGCGCCGGCCAGGCGGATGCCGCCCCCCGTCTTCAGCCAGCCCTTGGCCGTTGCCTCCTCGTAGAGGCGGGTGCCGGGGAAGGGGGCGGCGGCGTAGAACTGGGCGATGTTCAGGGGCAGCTCGCTGGCCAGGCGCAGGGTGGCGGCCATCGTCGCCTCCGTCTCACCGGGGAGCCCGAGGATGAAGTGTCCCGCCGTCCGCACCCCCGCCGCCCGGGCCAGGCGCACCGCCCGCCGGGAATCCGCCGTGGTGATCCGCTTTCCCGAGGCCGCCAGGATGTCGTCGTCCCCCGACTCCAGACCGAAACTGATCATCCACAGGCCCGCCTTTTTCATCAGCGCCAGGGTCTCACCGTCGATGGTGTCCACCCGGCTGTTGCAGGTCCAGGTGATCCGGAGGCCTGCCTCCAGAATCCCCGCGCAGAAGCTCCGGACATATTTCCGGTCCGCCGTGAAGGTGTCGGCCCAGATGAAGAATTCCGTCACGCCGAAGCGCCGGATATTGTCCTTGATTTCCCCGATGACGTTTGCCACGGGCCGCTTGCGGAGCTTCCGGCCGTAATAGACCGGGGCCGTGCAGAAACTGCATGCGTAGGGGCAGCCCCGCACCGGGGCGACGATGAGAAACGGTCGCCCGGAAAGGGGAAGGCGGTAAGGTGCCAGATCGAAATGCTCCCAGGCCGGCGCGGGGATCTCCTCCGGGGGCAGCCACCCGGCGTCGGGGTTGTGGATGACGGCGCCCGCCGCATCCTTATATGATATGCCCGCAACATCGGATAGTCGCCGGCCTTCCCGGCGGCCGCTGCCGCCTCCCTCGGGGTTGGGGGTGATGGCGCCGTTGCCCGCTTCGGGACTCCGGCCCTGCCGGCGGCAGAGCTCCCGGATAATCCCCTCCGGCTCCCCTCTGATCACCACATCTACGGCGGAATTCTCCAGTACTTCCCCGGGCATGACGCTTACGTGGGTCCCCATGACCGCCGTGAGGGTCTCCGGGGACGCCGCCTTCACGAGGGTGGCGATGTACAGGTCATGGGCCAGGGTGGGCGTGCCGGTGGTCCAGAAGGCGGCGTCGGGCCGCCACGCGGCGATCCGGGCCTCCAGGTCCCGGACGGTGAGCCCCAAGGCGGGGAAATCGATGCCGTGCACCTCATGGCCGCCGCCGGCGAGAAAGGCCGCGGCCGTCGCCAGGGTCACCGGCGGCCACTGGGAGGCCCAGACGCCCGCCTCCTGGGTGCAGCGCCCCTCCCGGGTGAATCCCCGGCCGTCCGGCGCCGGAGGATTGAATAGCAGCACTTTCACCTGAAAATGCGATAGCAAATAACTAACTTCATTTTCATATAAATTGGCCGTTATTTGGTGAGGTACAGGTACTTGACCATCGTCCAGACGTAGCGGACGGCGACCTTGCGAAGGCTGATCTTGGAGACGCCGCCCTTGCGCTTGTGCTCGTGGGACGGCACTTCGCCCATGCGGTAGCCCTTCTTCAAGGTCTTGATGATCATCTCCTGCTCGATGGTGGTGATGTCCTCCACCAGCCCCAGGTCCCGCAGGACCTCCGTCCGGATCGCCCGGAAGCCGTTCTGGCTCTCCGAGAGCCGGACCCCGAAACGGTGGTTGATGCAGGCGGTGATTAGCGAGCTGCCCATGAGTCGGAAACACTCGTCGAAGCCGCCATGGAGTTCGCTGGAGCCGCCGATGAGCCGGGATCCCGACACATGGTCGGCCTGGCCCGCCCGGATCGGGGCGATGAGGGCGGGGATGTCGTCGGGATCGTGGGAACCGTCGGCGTCGATGAAGACCGTGATGGGCCGCCGCAGGTAGGGGATGACGCACCTGATGGCCTCGCCCTTGCCCCGGCGGTTGTCCATGACGATCCGCGTTCCCCGTGCCGTGGCCACGCGGACGGTGTCGTCCCGGGAGTGGCCGTCCACCACCACCACATCATCGGTATATTTTTGACAGCCTGTTATTATTGTTTCAATGGTGGCCCCTTCGTTCAGGGCCGGAATCACCACCGTAAGCTCCGGAAACCTCGTCATCTCTACCGCCGTCGGCATCTATGATCCTTTATTTGGATGATCTCCCCGCACAAAAAACTATGAAAAAACTCTTGACATCCGGGGGCGATTTCAATAGCATCATACCCGCTCCGTGTAAATCTATTTGTTGTTTTTTAAGAATTTTATCAGTGAATACAGTGAATACATGGTATTTAACATCCTTTTAGCTGCGTCCGTGGTGATATTTAGTGATCTTAATTAACTTGGTCTTGGAGGGAGTTATTATGAGAAAAAAGCAGTTATTTTCGGCTGTTGCAACAGCCCTGATCTTCCTGGCGGTAACGGTGGGCCTCTCGTGGGCCCAGGATTTCACCGTCATGGAAAAGCCGAGTGGCGAACCCAGGATCAACATCGGCCGTCTCACCATCATCCCGGGCCTCCAAGGCGTGATGACTTATGACGACAACATCTACAAGGGCAACGGCAAGACCTACGCCAACGCCAAGACGATGAGAGAGGAGAAGGTCGTCTCCGACATGATCTATCACCTCAAACCCGGCATCATGGCCAACTTCATCATTCCGGAACGGGGCGGGATCACCGCCGGCTGGACCCTGGACCGGGCCTGGTACAATACGGAGACCAACAACAACTTCCAGAACAACGGCGGTTTCCTGAACTTCGACTACAAGATGCCCGAAGGCATCATCATCGGCCTTAAAGACACCTACTCCTACAACACCGACCCCTATGGTAACGCCGACCAGTACGGCGTCGGCACCCTCACCGAGCGCTGGTCCAACGAATTCAACGCCAAGACGGGCTACACCATCGGCGGCAATTTCCGCCCCATGCTCTACTACAACTACTACATCCAGCAGTACAACAACACCATGAAGGACTGGGCGCAGAACTACGGCCAGAACCAGTTCGGCGCCGGCCTCCAGTACCGTGTCATGCCCAACACCTGGGCCTTCGTCCGGTACATGTACACCCAGAAGTCCTACATCGACAACCTCGATCCCACGGTCACCAAGGCCGATTCCAAGACCAACGCCGCCCAGTTCGGTTTTGCCTGGGATTCCGGGGCCAAGCTCAGCGGTGAAGTCAACTTCGGTTATCAGTGGCGCCGTTACGACAACGAATACGTGAACGTCAACAACACCGGCGTCCGCCGCGAGGAAGTGAACTCCTGGTCCGCCGCAACGAACGTCAACTTCACCCCCCTGGAGAAGACGATCCTCGGCCTGAGCATCTGGAGAACCCTCCGCGACTCCGGCTCCAATACCAACGAAAACTTCTGGGACAGCGGCATCGGCCTCAACCTGAGCCACAACTTCTTCACGAAATTCACCTTCAAGATCGGCGGCAGCTTCGCCGCCAACGACTACAACCGGCCGCCGACGGGCAGCCCCACCAACGTGATCCTCGACAAGAAGCGGCAGGATAGCAACTGGACCTTCAACACCGGTCTTGACTACGCCGTTCAGGACTGGCTGGGTTGCGGGGTCGGCTATGCCCTCGTGACCAAGAACTCCAATTATGAAGAAAATGATTATGTGGACAACCAGATCAGTGTAAACCTCAAGATCGTTTATTAAGGGAAGGGGAGGGACAATCATGATTGCCTTGAAAAAACAGTTACACGTAAAAGAGTTGTTCGGCCGGCGGAGGCATCAGGCGACCTTGGCGTTCTTCTCCCTGACCCTGATTGCCTTGCTGATCGCCTTTACGGCCGGCGGCGCCGAGGCCGCCATCGCCAAGATCACCAGCGTCAAGGGCGCCGTGATTGTGAATCAGGCGGGTAACGTCTCCGACGTCACCGCTCCCGGCTTGGCGCTGAACGACGGCGATCAGCTCCTCACCAAAGAGGGAGAGGCCCAGGTGACCTTCAACGACGGCGCGATCCTCAAGATGCAGCCTTATACCAAGGCCATGATCCAGGAGCGCAAGGAAACGAAGGGCACGATCTTCAAGACCAAGGAGAACGCCCGGCGGCTTACCTGCTACACCGGCAAGTTCTGGTTCAAATCCGGGGCCTCCAAGACCAAGAATTATCTCCAGTCCCCCACGGCCGTCGCCGGCCTGAGAGGGACGGATGCCGACTTCGGCTTCAATCCCGAGCGGATGCAGACGCTGCTCAACATGTACAGCGGCCAGGCCGCCGTCATCGGCAACGTCATCCGGGGCTTCTTCCAGAATCCCGGCGTCTCGGCGGCCCAGAAGAGCCAGGTTTACCAGAACCTGGAGAAGGCCTACGCCGTCACCGTGGAGACGAAGAAGGCCAACGAAAACCCCGCCCTGACCCAGGAGCAGAAGACGATCAACACCGCGGCGGCAAAGGTGGAGGCCCTGCAGGTCGTTGAGCAGGCCGCCCAGATCCTCGTTCAGACCAACCCCGATCCGGTGGTCAAGACCCAGGCCCAGGCCACGTCCCAGGTGGTGACCGCCACCATTACCACCGTGAAGATCCAGGAGCAGGTCGCCAAGACGGAGATCATCCGCCAGGCGGCGGTCCAGGAGGTCCAGAAGGCCCAGGCGGCGGGGGACACCCAGAAGGCCGCGGAGGCCCAGAAGGTCGTCCAGCAGGCGACAGTCGCCGTCCGACAGGAGCAACAGGCGGCCCGGCAGGCGGAGCAGCGGGTCCAGCAGGCCGTGACCCTCCTGGCGGTGGGCAACGTGACCGCGGTGGCGGCCCAGGTCCAGCAGGTCCAGCAGATCGAGCAGCGGGTCCAGCAGCAGGCGCAGCAAGTCGAGCAAGCGGCGCAGCAGGTGGTCACCACGGTGGCGACGACGCTGCCGACCACCATTGCCACGACGATCGCCACCACCGTAGCCGCGACGGCGGAAACCACGGCGGCGACCACGGCGGCCACCACGACGGCTACCACCGCCGCGACGACGGCGGAAACCACCACGACGAGCGTGGCAACCACCATCCCGCTGCCCACGTCCTCCACCTCGTCCTCGACCTCTTCGTTTGCCACGACGACGAGCCCGAAGTAATGGCGCAGTGAAGATTAATCAACGCTGATCAATCTTTCCCCCCCTTCAAAAAAGGGGGGGAAATTTTTTCGTAAATGAGATAAACGGGGGCGCTCGAAAGCAGGCGGCCTGGATGGCTGAGGCAATGCCCAGGGGCCGCGGATGCGCCACGGAACGGGGGCGCCTCATGACTTTTGGGAAGAGGAGATGCGACACCTAAACGAAAAAGCAATAAAACGACTGGAAATCATTCTTCTTATTGTCGGCGCGATGATCCTGCTTATTGCCTGCGCCGGCGGGCCTGTCGTCACGGTGACGGAGCCGGGCGATTCGTCCAAGGCCCTGAAGAACATCGACCTGAAGAAGGGCGACAAGGCCAAGTTGGAGGAACTCAAGAAGACTATTACCGCCGCCCCCCGGGACCCCGGCGCCGCCGCCCTTTCCGACATCCTGGAAAAGAGCCCCTCCTATACCGTGGCGGAATATCTTGAGAAATATCCCGAGGGTAAGGACACGACCAGCGATTACCGGATCGGCGGCTACGACGTCCTGAGCATCCAGGTTTACGAGGAGAAGGACCTCTCCCGGGAGTCCGTGCGGGTCACCGCCGACGGCTTCATCACCTTCCCCCTGATCGGGCGGTTGAAGGTGGCGGAGAAGACCACCTCGGAGATCGAGAAGCTCATCGCGAAAGAGCTGGCGGCGAAGGACTATCTCCTCGATGCCCACGTCTCCGTCATGGTGACGAAGTACGAAGGCCGGAAGTTCTCCGTCCTCGGGGCGGTGACGAGCCCCGGCCTTTACGCCCTCCAGGCCCAGGAGAGGGTCCTGGATGGGATCTCCAAGGCCGGAGGCCTGTCCATCGCCCGCTCCACCGACGCCAAGCAGCAGGAGGCCCAGGCCCAGGAGGGCATGGTCATCCGGACCCTCAATCCGGGGAAGGACGACGAGAAGAAGATCGCCATCACCTTCGACCTCCAGGGACTCCTCAAGGGGAAGGACCAGCAGGCCAACATCCTCCTCATGGAGAAGGACGTGGTCTATATCCCCAGCGCGGACTACTTCTACATCATCGGCGAGGTCAAGACCCCGGGCTCCTACGCCTTCAACAAGAAGGACATCACCATCGCCGAGGCGGTGAGCATGGCGGGGGGCTTCACCCGCATCGCCGCCCGGAACAGCACCCGGATCGTCCGGGTGGAGAAAGGCGTGGAGAAGATTTACAAGATCAACATGGACGCCATCACCAAGTCCGGAAAGATGACCCAGGCGGTCTATATCCGCCCCAACGACCTCATCGTCGTGCCGGAGAGCTTTTTCTGATAAATTCGGAACGGACAACAGATTCAACAAGTTAATCAAGGCGGAACAGGAGCAATCGGCAGCAAATGGAAATCGGTCAAAAACAGGTAAATCTCCAGGACTATATGCGGGTGCTCATGAAGCACCGCTGGACGATCCTCACGGTCTTCGCCGTGATCTTGGTCAGCGTGACGATCTTCTCCTTCACGGCGACGCCGATCTACCAGGGGACCACGCGGATCGTCATCGAGAAGGAAAACCCCAAGGTCGTCTCCATCCAGGAGGTCATGTCCGTGGACTCCTCGGGCCTGGACTACTACCAGACCCAGTACAAGATCCTCGAGAGCAATGCGGTGGCCAACGAGGTGATCAAGCGCCTCAACCTGGAAAACAACGAGACCTTCAACCCCAAGCCCGGGGTGGTCGCCCAGGTCGTGGAGTGGATCTTCTCCCCCATCGCCTATGTCAAGTCCCTCCTGAAGACGGCGGATCAGGGCGCCGCCGCGGTGGGGCAGCCGGGGATCGCCGAGCCCACCTCGCCGCTGGTGGGGAAGCTCCTCAAGGCCGTCAAGGTGACGCCCATCCGGAACAGCCGCCTGGTGGACATCAGCTTCGAGTCCCCGAACCCCGTCCTGGCGGCCCAGGGGGCCAACACCCTGGCGAAGGCCTACATCGACCTCAACCTCCAGACGAAGCTCAAGGCCACCCAGGACGCGGTGAACTGGCTGAACCAGCAGATCGACCAGGAGAAGAAGAAGGTGGATGCGGCGGATCAGGCCCTCCTGCGGTACAAGCAGGAGCAGGGGATCGTCACGGACTTCTCCACCAACGCCGAAACGATCACCGCCCAGAAGCTGGCGGAGCTGAACAAACAGGTGGTCGAGGCGACCTCGAGGCGCGTCGAGGCGGAGACCCGGTACCGCCAGGCCCAATCCCTGGCCGGCCGGGCCGACAGCGCGGCATCCATACCCGAGGTCATGAGCAACCCCCTGATCCAGGAGATCAAGAAGCAGGAGGTGGAGATCTCCAAGCGCCTCTCCGAGCTCTCGAAGCGCTACGGGAGCAACCACCCCCAGATCATCGCCCTGAACAACGAGATGCGGACCCTCAGCTCGAGAAGGGCAAGCGAGATCCAGCGGGTGGTGGATTCCCTCCATAACCAGTACCGCGTCGCCCTGGCGGGGGAGCAGTCCCTCAAGGGCGCCCTGGGGCAGCAGAAGGGGGAGACGCTGGCCATGAACCAGAAGGCCATCGACTACACCGTCCTGAAACGGGAGGCGGAGACGAGCCGGGAGATGTTCGATCTCCTGGTGAAGCGCTTCAAGGAGGCCTCCCTCACCGAAGACATCCGCACCGGCAACATCCGGGTCATCGATCCCGCCCAGATCCCCAAGGGGCCCGTGAAGCCCAAGAAGCTCCAGAACATCCTTTTGGCCATCATCGTCGGCCTTTCCCTCGGGATCGGCCTGGCCTTCTTTCTGGAGTACATCGACAACACCATCAAGCTCCCCGACGAGGTCACGGGGATCCTGAAGATCCCCTATCTCGGGCCCGTGCCCGCCATCGCCGCCGTGGCCGCGAAGGACGGCGGCGGCAATCCGGGCGGCGGGGGCAATCCGGGCACCGGAGGCGCCGCCGGGGGCAGCGCCGGCAGCGCCGGGGGGGGTGGCGGCCTCAGCGGTGCCATCAGCGGCGTTCTCGGCAACGTCCTGAGCGACGTCGGCATCAGCGACGGCCGGAGGGGCACCCGGGGCGCGGCGACGCCCGATGCCGACCCCACCCAGGACATCGTCGTCGTCCATTCGCCGAAATCCACGGCCAGCGAGGCCTACCGGGGGATCCGGACGAGTCTCCTCTTCTCCTCCGCCGACGCGGCCCCCCAGGTCATCCTGGTCACCAGCTCCGGGCCCCGGGAGGGAAAGACGACCTGCTCCGCCAATATCGCCGCCGCCATGGCCCAGGCGGGCAGCCGGGTCGTCGTCCTGGATTGCGACCTCCGGCGCCCCCGGGTGCATCAGCTCTTCGGGAAGGACCGCGCCGTGGGGACGTCCAACATCCTCGTGGCGAACTGCACCCTTGACGAAGCCATCCAGCCCACGGATCTCCCCAACGTGGATATGATCGCCTCCGGCCCCGTGCCCCCCAACCCCTCGGAACTCCTGGGATCGCAGCACATGATCGCCATGCTGGCGGAGCTGCGGCAGCGCTACGAGCGGATCATCATCGACTCGCCGCCCATCTCCGCGGTGACGGACGCCGTCATCCTCTCCAAGATCGTGGACGGGGTGGTCCTGGTCATCCGGGCGCACCAGACCAACCGGGAGGTAATCCGGTACGCCATCACCCAGCTCCATAACGTGAACTCCCGTATCCTCGGGGCGGTCCTCAACGGCGTCGATATGGGTCGGGACAGCTACTACTACTACCAGTACTATTATTATTACTACGGCCAGGACGGCGAGCGGAAGAAGAAGTCCCGCAAGCGCCGCTCCCTCCGCAGCCGCCGCTACTACGGCAAGGACGCAGAAAAATAGGGGGTCAGGTCTTTAAAATTAGCGTTTCGGAACAAGAATAGTTGACGGGTGCGGCTGAGGCAACGGGCGCAACAAACGCAACGGACGCGCCACTTTTTTCAATCACAAAGAGAGAACGATGATCGACCTCCACAGCCACATTTTGCCCGAACTGGACGACGGCGCCGCTTCCTGGGAACAGGCCCTGGAGATGGCCCGCGTGGCCGTCGCCGACGGCGTCACGGAAGTGGTCTGCACCCCCCACTGGGTGCCGGGGAAGTTCGACAACAGCCGCCCCGTCATCATGGAGCAGGTGGAGACCTGCCGGCGCCTCCTTGCGGAGGCCCAGATCCCCCTCAAGGTCCATCCGGGGGCCGAACTACGCATCGACATCAACCTGCCCGGCCTGATCAAGAACCGGCAGGTCCTGACCGTGAATGACGGCGGGGTTTACGCCCTCATCGAGCTGCCCGACGAATCCATTCCCGATCACCTGGACGAGTTCTTCTGGAATCTGGAGCTCCTCCGGATCCGCCCCATCATCAGCCACGTAGAGCGCAACGCCGTCCTCCGGGAGGAGCCCGACCGCCTCTATCATTGGGCGGTCAACGGTTACCTGACCCAGATCACGGCCTCCAGCCTGACGGAGCATTTCTCCGAGGAGATCCAGGATTTTGCGGTGTTCATCCTGGAGCACCGCCTCGCCCAGATGCTGGTGTCGGACGGCCACGGCCTCCGCAGCCGCTCCCCCCGCCTCTCCGCCGGGCTGGCCGTCGCCGCCCAAATCCTGGGCGAGCAAACCGCCCGGCGCATGGTCTGGGACGTCCCCCGGCAGATCCTCAACGGCGAGGCAGTGCGCTTTCCCGAGCCCGTCCCCATTGACGAACCGAGCCGCTTCGACATCTTTGATTACCTGCCGAAACGCTTCGGCGACAAGATCAAATCCTTCCTGAAATAATCGGTATTTCGGGGATAGATCCGTCCCGCCGGCGAGTCATTTCATTGCGGTGTGATGTCACGTTAACGCGCTGAAATGAAAGTTCACAAGTTCACAAGAATATATCCGAGATCAATGTATCCTGAGTTAATAAATAGCTATTTCAATCGTAATCGTTTATGGTTTTTTCTTTACATGGTGTTGCTTGTATGTTATAGGCCGCCCGTTGCATGTTCAAAGTTGAACACGTATGATGACGCCGGTGGAAGGGCGTGCACCGGCCGGCGCGGGTAGGCAGCATCACCCGCCATCATGGCGCCAGGAAGATCGGGCGACGCTCGCCATCAGGGCACAGTGCACCGGCCGGCGCGGGTAGGCAGCATCACCATTAAGGAGGGATACCAGCGGTTGATGAAAACCAGGATCCAGAATGTGCAAATCCTGCGGGATCTGGCCAGTAATCCCTACATCTCCCAGCGGGAGCTTGCCGAGCGGCACCGGATCAGTCTCGGCAAGGTCAACTACGCCATCCGCGCCCTGATCAAAAAAGGGTACGTCAAAATCCACAACTTCTGCGAATCCAACAATAAACACAAATATGCGTACATGATCACACCGGAAGGCATATACGAGAAGACGAAGCTGATGGCATCCTTCCTGAACTGGAAGATGGAGGAATACGAGCGCATCAAGCAGGAGATCGCCGAGCTGGAGGAGGAAATGCACCGGGGAGCGGATCTTTAAACTTTGACGACATCGTAAAAAGCGTAAATAATGTCCCATTTGGGACGGCATCGTAAAAAGATCCGCAGGCGAGGCGCGCGCATCCTGAGGAATGAGGCGTACTGGGACGTACGTCGCAGTGACGAGGGATGAAGCGCAACGAAGCATCCGGAAAGCGAAGCTTCATGTCCATACTTTTTACGAGGCCGTCAACTTTAAACGGCGTTCACCACGGTGCGGTTGCGGCCCATACGACCCATACGGAAATAGATTTTACGGCGCCCTCCCTGCTCCACCGGCGACCGGCGCCCAGGACGACAGATCAGCGTTATCAGCCCATGCCCCACCCCGGCAAGTTCCATCCGGATTCGCCCCCGGATGTAACCGAGAGGGCGGAGCTGTAGAAAATAGCCATGACGAAAAACGCTAATTTTAAAGACCTGACCCCCGAAAGATTGATTCCCATCTTCAAGAAGAGGGATGTAGCCAGGGCGATATTGTTTGGATCGGAGGCACGGGGCGGAGAAACAAAAAAAAGCGATCTGGATCTTTTGATTGTTTATAAAACTCAGAAGCGGTTCTTCGATCGTTATGACGAGTTTGAGGAAATTTATGATGTTATGAAAGGCAGGGCCGTCGATCTGCTGATCTACACGCCGGAAGAATTGGCGTCGATTTCGCATCGACCGTTCATAAAGGGCATCCTTGCGGAGGGCAGGACCATTTATGAGCGATGAAAAGAATTTGAAAGAGGCGATGCGCTGGCTGTCCACGGCGGATGATGACCTGTCGAGCGCGAGAATTCTCGAGAAAAACGGCCAATTTGCCCATGCCTGTTTTCATGCCCAGCAGGCGGCGGAGAAATCCATCAAAGCGGTCTGGCTTCGCGAAGATGCCGATCCTTGGGGACATTCCGTCAAGAAGCTCATTGACGATCTGGAATCGGTCAATCTGACGGTGCATCAGTATTTTGCTCAGTATACACGGGCCGGTCTGGTCCTCGATCGTTTCTATATTCCCACCAGATATCCCAATGGTTTGCCGGACTTGACGCCTGCGGAAGCCTTTGTCGCCGATGACGCCGCCAACTGCGTGCTTCTCGCGGAAATCATTGTCGAGGCTGTTCATCGTTACCTTGCTTAGAATCCGTGCCGCTGTTTTTTCATCCCCGCATGGCCCCTGCGCCTACATCCGGGCAAAACGCTAATTTTAAAGACCTGACCCCCGAATTTATCACTTGAAAGGAACCAATCCGCATATGGCCAAAGCCCCCGTGAAAAATGATCAGCCCCTCGTCAGCGTTGCCCCCTCCGGGGAGGCCTTCCCCCTGCCCACCCCCGCAGATTATAAGAAGGAATTCAATCGCCTGAAGCGGCTGGTCGCCAAGCACCGCAAGGAAGGCCGGGAGATCGTCGTCGTCATGGGCGTCGGCTTCGTCGGCGCCGTCATGGCCGGCGTCGTCGCCGACTCCCCCAACAAGTTCGTTATTGGGATGCAGCGGCCGTCGCCGCGCTCCTACTGGAAGATCCCCCTCCTCAACCGCGGGATCGCCCCCGTGGAGTCCGAGGACCCCGAGGTGGCGCCCCTCATCGCCCGCTGCGTCCTGGAGAAAAAGACCCTCACCGCCACCTTCACCTACGACGCCCTGTCGCTGGCCGACGTGGTCGTCGTCGATGTCCAGTGCGACTACTTCAAGGAAACCCTCGGCAACTGCCGCCAGGGGCACGCCGACATCGCTGCCCTCGAGGAGAGCCTGAAGGTCATCGGCGAGCGCATCACCCCGGATTGCCTCGTCCTCATCGAGACCACCGTGCCCCCGGGCACCACGGAGTACGTCGCCTATCCCATCATCAAGAAGGCCTTCGAGAAGCGCGGTCTGATGATGCCCGCCCCGGCAGCCACCTCAGGTTCTTCCATCGCCGCCGCCCCGGCAAAAAATGCTAATTTTAAAGACCTGACCCCGGTAACCAACGCCGCCCTGGTTCCCGCCGAGCCCCTCCTCGCCCACTCCTACGAGCGCGTCATGCCCGGCCGGGAATACGTCTCCTCCATCCGGGATTTCTGGCGGGTCTGCAGCGGCACGAACGCCACCGCCCGCGCCCGGGTCGCCCGCTTCCTCTCCGAGGTCCTCAACGTGGAGAAATACCCCCTTACCGTCCTGGACCGCCCCATCGAGAGCGAGACCTGCAAGATCGTCGAGAACTCCTATCGGGCCACGATCCTCGCCTTCCTCGACGAATGGAGTCTCTTCGCCGAGCGCAACGGCGTGGATATCCTGAAAGTAATCAAAGCGATCAAGATCCGCCCCACCCATGCCAACATGATCTTCCCCGGCCCCGGCATCGGCGGCTACTGCCTCCCCAAGGACGGCGGCCTCGGCGTCTGGGCCTACCAGACCCTCATGGGCTTCGACGACGACATCTTCAAGATCACGCCGCTGGCCATCGACATCAACGACACCCGGGCCCTCCACGCCGCCGAACTGGTCCGCGACGCCCTCCGCAACATGGGGAAGATCGTCGCCGCCTCCCGCATCGTCGTCCTGGGGGCCTCCTACCGCGAGGACGTGGGCGACACCCGTTACAGCGGCTCCGAGGCCCTGATCCGCAAGCTCACCGAGATGGGCGCGGAGATCGGCGTCCACGACCCCTACGTGAAGCACTGGTGGGAATTCGAGAAACAGGAATCCTATCCCGCCCCCGGCCATTCCTGGTCCCGCTTCTTCCGGAACCAGGAGAGCCTCACGGATCTCCGGATCGAGCCGGACCTGGCTGCCGCCCTCCGCGGCGCCGACGCCGTCGTCCTGGCGGTGCGCCACCAGGCCTACCTCCACCTCGACCCCGACGCCGTCATCGCCCAGACCGGCCGCCCCATGGCCGTCATCGACTGCTTCGGCATCCTCGACGACGCCGCCATCCGCCGCTACTTCGAACTGGGCTGCGAAGTCAAAGGCCTGGGCCGCGGCCACGTCAAACGCATCAAAGACGCCGTCCATCGGGGGTCAGGTCTTTAAAATTAGCATAAATGATGAAAAACGCTAATTTTAAAGACCTGACCCCCATTTTTCTCATTTTTCCCTCTATAAAGCATCTGTTCTGGTGGGTGCCGGAGAGCGAGATAGCGTCACTCAGCAACGACGCCATTGTGGAGTCTATACTCAATAACGGCAATGAAAAAACGGTTAAGCAACTTCTTGATTATTATGGAATCGATTACGTCGCTGAAATCTTCAACAGGCAGACATCGGGCCGGCGAAATAATTACCGCCCCCGGACGGTCAATTTCTTTCGAAAATATTTTGAACGGCATGCACAGAATTCCCCAAGTAACCCCCATGCCCGTGTCGGGCACAGCGAAAGATGAAAATATCCGGCCACTTGTGGATATTATCATATAAATCATGTTCAAGAACATTCTGACGGCAAATCAGCTTAAACTCCTGCCCCTGGTAAGGGAATTCTCGCGGGATTATTATCTGGTCGGCGGTACAGCCATTGCCCTTCATCTGGGACATCGGCGCTCCATTGATTTTGATCTATTCACCTCCGGCCGGCTCAAAAAGCAATCCATCAAAAGGATCATCGACCGCCATCAATGCCCGGTATCCGATGTCCTTTTTGAAGACTCCGAACAGCTCCATCTTGTCGTTAATGATGTGAAGCTAACGTTTTTTTCCTACCCATATCAGATTGATGCGCCGGTGGATTTTGAACGGATCATCCACATGCCTGATCTCCTGACCCTTGCCGCCATGAAGGCCTATGCTTTGGGCGGCAGAGCGAAATGGAAAGACTATGTGGACCTCTATATCCTGCTGAGAGATCACTTTTCTCTATCGCAAATATCTGAAAAATCAAAAGATATTTTCGGTGCCTATTACAACGAAAAATTATTCCGGGAACAGCTCTGTTTCTTTCAAGATGTGGATCGTTCTGAAAGAGTGGATTTTGTCGTTCAAGCGGTTTCTGATGAAGAGATCAAGCAATTTCTCACCGATATTGCCACATCGCCATTTTAGATAAAGTGAGACCTGACCCCCATTTTTCTCATGGCGAAAAACGCTAATTTTAAAGACCTGACCCTCAAGCCATACTGACCCCCCAAGCCATATGAATAGACAAGAACTCATTAACCGATCAGAAGCCTATATCCGCCGGATTCTCAGAGAACGTATTCCGCCGCAGGTAGGCATATATCTTTATGGTTCGCGCGCCAAAGGAGACAATCGCTGGAATTCGGACTACGATCTTTGGATCGATGGCGAAATTCCGGCCCACACGCTAAGAGAACTGACCGAGGAACTGGAAGAATCCTTTGTGCCATTCAGAGTGGAAATAGTGACAACTTCACAACTGACTGGTCGTTTTGGAGCGCGTGTGAAACGGGAGGCCATGCCATGGATTTAAGAATTGCGGCATTCAAAGAGGCATTGGACACTTTCGTTTATCTTGCCCGGATAGACCTCGCCGAGATCAGGAAAATTCTTGTCGACGAACGCCTCATCGACGGATTTCAAAATGGACGTGCGCAAAAATTTGAGTACGCCACGGAATTATGCTGGAAAGCAATAAAAGCGTATCTCAAAGAAAACGATGGCATAGACGAAGCCGCCCCCAAAAAGGTTGTCAAAGCCTACTACGTTGGAGGTTATACCACGGAAGACGATTACCTGTTGCTGCTGGATGCTGTCGAGGACAGAAATCGCCTCAGCCATATCTATGATGCGGAAACATTCAATCATATTCTGGCCCGCCTTCCTGAATATGCCGCACTTTTCGAGCGGATTAGCGAACATTTAACGAAGGAAGATCGTGCATAACAATGGGGTCAGGTCTTTAAAATTAGCATTTTTCAGCTCCGCCCGCCGTCCACCTGCCGCCGGCCCCGCAAAAATGCTAATTTTAAAGACCTGACCCCCAAAGCCCCCCCTGACCCCCGAAGGAGCATAAATGGACTTTATTGATCTTAAAACCCAACAGAAACGCATCAAAGAACAGTTGGATGCGAACATTCAAAGGGTTCTTTCCCACGGCGCCTACATCATGGGGCCGGAAATCAAGGAACTTGAAGCGAAGCTGGCCGCCTATGTGGGCGTGAAGCACGCCATCGCCTGCGCGTCCGGCACGGATGCCCTGCTCATGGCCCTGATGGCTCTCGACGTCGGCCCCGGCGACGCGGTTTTCACCACCCCCTTCACCTTCATCGCCACCGCCGAGGTGATCAGCCTCCTGGGTGCGACGCCGGTCTTTGTGGATATCGATCCCAAAACATACAACATCGATCCCGCCAAACTCGAAAAAGCCGTCTTGGCAATTAAAGCCGGCGACCCGTCGCGTCACCCCTTGCCGAAAATCGGGGCTGGCGCCCACGTTTGCCGCAATGCCACGGCATCCAAGGCGGGAGATATTTCCGCGGTTAATCCAACGATTACTCCCGCTCCCCGGGCGGGAGAGGTATGGGGTGAGGGGGTTCCCCTTCGCCCCCGCGCCGTCATCCCCGTCGATCTCTTCGGCCTGTGCGCCGATTACGAGGCCATCGATAAAATTGCGAGAGAAAACAATCTCTTCGTCATCGAAGACGCCGCCCAGTCCTTCGGGGCGGAATACAGGGGCCGCCGCGCCTGCTCCTTCGGGGATGTGGCCTGCACGTCCTTTTTCCCCGCCAAGCCCCTGGGCTGCTACGGCGACGGGGGGATGTGCTTCACCGATGATGCCGCCCTGGCCGCCGCCCTGGACTCCATCCGGGTCCACGGCAAAGGCGCCCACAAATACGACAACGCCCGCATCGGCATCAATGGCCGCTTAGACACTCTCCAGGCGGCGATCCTCCTGGCCAAGTTCGCCATCTTCCCGGAGGAGGTCGAGCTACGCAATGCCGTCGCCTCCCGCTACACAGAACTTATTCAAAAAGATGGTGACGGATCGGCCGCCAGCGCCCCCGCCCCCGCCCTGGTGACGCCGCACGTCCCCGCGGACTACAAGAGCGTCTGGGCCCAGTACTCGCTCCTCGCGCACGACGAGGCGCACCGGACGGCGCTCATGGACAAACTCAAGGTAGCGGGCATCCCGACCGCGATCTATTACCCCAAGCCCCTGCACCGGCAGACGGCTTTCGCAACGCTCGGTTACGCGCCCGGCGCCTTCCCCGTCAGCGAGGATGCTGCCGGCCGGATCTTCAGCCTGCCCATGCACCCGTATCTTGAGAAAGAGGATCAAATAAAAATTGCGGATATCATTGGGCGCATGTAACCATGAACCATACTATGGCAGTGGATTTCATGAGCCGCAGCTTGATATCTATCATTATTTAAGACGGGCGGCTACGTCATAACGATAACGCGCCCGGATGCATCCCCCGAAATATATACTCGAAAGATGTCGGGAAGTGCGGAGTTTATTCGACTATAGTCGAAGCTGAAACCTTTGCAAGACTCCGTTCCCGCCTCCATGTTGTCATTCCCGCGAAAGCGGGAATCCAGTATTATCAATAAGTTCCTGGATTCCGGGTCAAGCCTGGAATGACAGAAAAGGGCATTTTTCAAAGGTTTCGAAGCTATGGATGATGTGAGGATCAATACTGCCGGTTTTGTCATCAGGGAAAAATATTTGAGCGCTATGGAAGCGTTCATTGATCAGCCCGTTGTGAAAGTGTTGAAAGGCATGCGCCGCGTGGGGAAAAGCGTCCTCATGAGGTTGCTGATCGGGAGATTGATTGACAAAGGCGTCCCTGGCGCCAACATCCTGTACATCAACAAGGAGTCCCTGGAATTTGACGCGCTGAAAGACTATCTTGATCTGTATCGTTATGCCCGTGATTACTTCCAAGGTGGCGGGGGCGTCGGCAAGAAGTACATCCTGATCGATGAAATCCAGGAAATCGCGAGCTGGGAAAGGGCGGTCGCCTCTTTTTTGGCGGATGGCCTGGGAGATGTCGTTATCTCCGGCTCCAATGCGCGGCTCCTGTCCTCGGAACTTGCCACGCTGATCAGTGGGCGGTACGTGGAAATCCCTGTTTATCCGCTCACGTTTCGCGAGTTTTTGACCTTTCGCCACCCCCGCACGCAAGAGAATATCGCCACAGCCACAGCCACGGCCACAGCCACGGATGCGCCCGGTCAGACAAATGCATCCGCATCCACAGCATCCACATCCACATCCACAGCCACGGACACGGATGCGGAATTCAGTAATTATCTGAAATACGGCGGCCTTCCCGGCATCCATCAGTTGCCCGTCGAAGACGAGGTCATCTTCATCTATCTGAATTCCATATTGAACACCGTCTTGTATAAGGATGTTATTACCAGGCATAAAATCAGGGATGCGTCGATCTTCGATATGCTGGTCAGGTACCTTTTCGACAATGTCGGCAACATTACGACGGCGAAAAAAATAGCGGATTATTTCAAATCACAACGCATCAGAACCTCTGTTGACACGATATTGAACTACATCAACTACATCGAAGCGAGTCTGCTGATCGACAAGGCGCCGCGATATGACATCAAGGGAAAGCGGCGCCTGGAATTTTCCGACAAGGTCTTCCTGAACGATATCGGGCTTCGTCATGGATTGATCGGGTATAGGGAAAGTGACATCAACGGGCTTCTGGAAAACGTCGTTTTCAAGGAACTGCAGGCCCGCGGGTATAAAATGTCCATAGGCGTCCTCGATCAAATGGAAATCGACTTTATCGCCGAAAAACAAAACGAAAAGAAATACATCCAGGTGTGTTACAGTTTGGGCGGAGAGGGGGCCGTCGCGAGGGAATTCGGCAATCTGGAGAAGATCAGGGATAACTATGAAAAGATCGTCATCTCTATGGACAGATTTTTCCCCGCCGGGAGAAACGGCGTCATGCACCGGTATATAACCGATTTCCTGCTGGAATGACGAAGTGCAAGTATTGGGGTCAGGTCTTGAAAATTAGCATTTTTCATCTCTGCCCGCCGGCCGTCCGCCGTCTGCCCCCGCAAAAACGCTAATTTTAAAGACCTGACCCCCCAAAGTTGCCAAAGTAGTTATTACAGGCGATGTCATGGCGGACGCCCTTCGCTTTGCCGCTCCCCCAAATTCCACTTGAAGCATAACACCATGTGTGATACATCTATGAAGGTCTCGTGAGAATCTTCAAAAACGCTTGGTTTATTCGTTTTTCGCGTGCTCAGAAGATCTCCGATGAAGGACTTCGCGAAGCCATTCTGCGGGCCGAGGCTGGTCAGGTTGATGCCGACCTGGGTGGGGGTGTGGTCAAACAGCGTATTGTCCGACCCGGACAAGGAAAGTCAAAGGGCTATCGAACGATCATTTTGCTCCGCAAAGGATTCAGGGCGTTTTTTGTGTACGGATTTGCCAAAAACGAGCGAGACAATATTCGTAAAGACGAGGAAGAGCAGTTCAAGAAGATGGCCGAGTATGTCTTGGGGCTTTCCGAAGTCCAATTGAACATCCTGATCGCAAACGGCCAGATGGAGGAGGTCGAAAGCAATGACGAAAAGGTATCGAAGTGAGGCATTCGCCGCGATCCATGAAACCATGGATGCGCTTCATGAGGTCGGCGCGATCGACAAGCAGACGATGCGCGAGTTCGATGAGGCTTGTCTGACCACGGTGCGCGTGCTCAGCCCAGAGGAAATCAAGAACATACGCCTGCGCGAGCGCATCTCCCAGCCGGTTTTTGCGCGTTATCTGAACGTCTCGAAAAATCTCGTTTCGGATTGGGAGCGAGGCGTCAAAAAACCCGGCGGTCCGGCCTTGCGGCTGCTAACAGTAGTAGGGGAAAAGGGACTGAAGGCGATTGCGTGAAATGCCATCATCTGTGTGTAGCGGGGTCAGGTCTTGAAAAATAGCATTTTTCAGCTCTGCCCGTCCGCCCGCCGGCCGCTGCCCCCGCAAAAACGCTAATTTTAAAGACCTGACCCCCAAAAGAAGGATTGACTCTACATGACTGAAAAACGCATCGCCGTGATCGGCGCGGGCTACTGGGGCAAGAACCTCGTCCGCAATTTCCATCAGCTCGGCGTCCTGAAGACCATCTGCGACGGCGCCGCGCCCATCCGGGCGGAGATGGCCGCCGCCTACCAAGATGCCGCCGTCACCGCGGACATGGCGGATATCCTGAACGATCCCGCGATCACCGGCGTCGTCATCGCCGCCCCGGCCGCCTGCCACTACGACATCGCCTCCCGCACCCTCGCTGCCGGCAAGCACGTCTTCGTGGAGAAACCCCTCTCCCTCACGTACACCGACGGCGAAGCCCTGGTCCGCCAGGCCGCGCAGGTCCGCAAGACCCTCTTCGTCGGTCACATCCTCCACTACCACGCCGCCGTTGTCCGCCTGAAGGAGATGATCCGCGCCGGGAAGATCGGCCGCCTCCAGTACATCTACTCCCGCCGCCTCTCCCTGGGGAAGATCCGCCGGGAGGAAAACATCCTCTGGTCCTTCGCCCCTCACGACATCTCTCTCATCCTGAGCCTCACCGGCGAGGAGCCCTGCTACGTCGATTCCGTGGGCAACAACTTCCTCCACGCCCGCATCCCCGACGTCACCATGACGAACCTCAAGTTTCCCTCGGGGATCGGCGCCCACATCTTCGTGAGCTGGCTGAACCCCTTCAAGGAACAAAAGCTGGTGGTCGTGGGCGGCAACGGCATGCTCGTCTTCGACGACACGGAGCCCGTCGAAAGGAAGCTGGTCCTCTATCCACACACGATCGATTGGCAGAACGGCCTCCCCGTTCCCAACAAGGCGGAGTGCCGGCCCATCGATTTGCAGGACATCTGGGAGGAACCCCTGAAGGCGGAATGCGAGGCGTTCCTCGCGGCCATCCGGAGCGGAGCGCCGCCGCTGACCTCCGGCGAAGAAGGCCTCCGGGTCCTCAAGATCCTGGAACTCAGCCAACAGTCGCTGGAACAAAAAGAAAGGGGGTTTGATTCTGTCATTCCCGAGAAAGCGGGAATCCATTCTTTTCAAGAGCTTCTGGATTCCCGCCAGAAAAATGCGGGAATGACAGAGGAAGGCGCGGGAATCCAGGAAGGAAACCGGCTGACGAAGGCCTATCCCGGCGTCTTCATCCACCCCACCGCCATCATCGATGACAACGTCGCCATCGGCAAAGGAACCAAAATCTGGCACTTCTCCCACATCCTTTCCGGATCCGCCATCGGCGAGAACTGCAACATCGGCCAGAACGTCGTCATCGGCCCGGACGCCGCCATCGGCGCCCGTTGCAAGATCCAGAACAACGTCAGCGTCTATAAAGGCGTCACCCTCGAAGACGGCGTCTTCTGCGGCCCGTCCATGGTCTTCACGAACATCTACAACCCCCGGGCCGAGATCGGCAAGATGGACCAGGTACGCCCCACCCTCGTCAAGCGCGGCGCCACCCTGGGGGCCAACTGCACCATCGTCTGCGGCCATACCATCGGCCGCTACGCCTTCATCGGCGCGGGCGCCGTCGTCACGAAGGACGTCCCCGACCACGCCCTCATGGCCGGCAACCCCGCCCGCCAAATCGGCTGGGTGTGCGAATGCGGCGAGCGTCTGCCCGCAGACCGGCAGTGCCCCTTATGTGGGAAAACGCTAATTTTAAAGACCTGACCCCCTAAGCCATGATGATAGATTGGATAAGAGAACAGGTCAAAAAAGGGAATTATCAGCTTAAAGTCCATGCAATAGAGAGGGCTTCTTTACGTGGTATTGACCCCTTGGATGTGAAAGAAGCCCTCCTGAGCGGCAAGATCATAGAGAATTATCCATGTGACGCCCGAGGTGAAAGTTGCCTGGTTTATGGCACAAATAAAGATGGGAAAGATATCCATGTCGTTTGTGGGATGGCTCATGATACGCTTTGGATAATAACCGTCTATGTGCCGGATTCCGAGGAATGGATTGGCGCTGTCGAGAGGAGGCGGAAGCAATGAAGTGCTTTGAATGCGGCGGTGAAATGCTTGAGATGCATGGTAGTGTAAGAATGACGAAAAATGATGGTTCTTTGATTATTTTCAAGGGCATTCCGCTCTATCAGTGCCGCCAATGCGGTGAACAGTACATCCCCGGCAAATGGGCGGAAAATATCGGGGGTATCATGAGGGATGAGCGACTCATTGTTCCGGATGAAATCATGTCTGTCCCGGTTATCGAATTGCATTGCTAAGCAAGTATTGGGGTCAGGTCTTGAAAATTAGCATTTTTCAGCTCCGCCCGTCTGCCCGCCGGCCGTCCGCCGCCGCCCCCGCAAAAACGCTAATTTTAAAGACCTGACCCCGGGATCTGCCCCCCCAAAACACCCCCAAAAGTTGCTATGAGATTGGCGGAAAAAGAAATCGCGGTGATTCGGGAAACCGTTCTTGGTTTTGACCGGGAGGCGCAGATTTACCTGTTCGGATCCCGTGCCGACGATCGGAGCAGAGGCGGAGACATCGATCTCCTCATCGCCTCAGACAGGCTGACCGCCCGTGACCGCCGGAAAATCCGCTTGGAGTTGTACGATCGGTTGGGTGAACAGAAGATCGACATCGTTTTGGCGCAAAACGCCTCCGCTGCTTTTGTCCGCCTTGCCAAAGAAGAGGGCGTGCGTCTATGAGCCGTCCGCGCGTGGATCATCTGCAGCTCCTGCGGGAATCCCTGGACACGCTTTCCGAATCTCTGCGCTGGCTGAAAAGATCCTTTTCGATCTGCACGGATATCGGCATCAAGGAGGATTATGGGGAAGACGAGTTCGATGCCTTCGAAACCTTGATTAGCCGTTTTGCCCGGACGGTCGACATCCTTCTGCAGAAGGTCCTGCGCGGCATCGACCGGGTGGAACTCGAGGATCAGGGCACCCTGCTGGACGTCCTGAACCGCGCCCACAAACGTGGCCTGATTGACTCTGTCGAGAATATCCGCCTGATTCGCGAGCTGAGAAACGATATTGTTCATGAATATACCAGCGAGAAGCTGGCGGCCCTCTTTTCCGAAGTCTTGGCCAGCGTCCCGGAGCTGTTGGAATTGGCCGCGCGTATCGACAGGTATTGCCGCGGAAGTTTAATTAAAGAACGCCCGGCGCCTGGCACGTGAAAGTTGAAAAACGCTAATTTTAAAGACCTGACCCCCGAAATATCGAAAATTTTTGATGAAGATGAACGGGTGAAGTTCGCATATCTTTTTGGCAGTGTGGCGCGCAAAGAGCAAAACATCCACAGTGACATCGACATTGCTGTATATCTTGAGGATGATTGTGATTTCATCGAGGCGAAACTGGAGCTGATCGGGACATTGATGGAGCATTTCGGAACAGACAACTTGGATCTGGTGATTCTAAACACGGCGGCTCTCCCGCTGGCGGCGCGGGTCATCCGGGACGGAGCGGTCCTGGCGGAGCGGGATCGTTTTGCCCGGCATCGCTACGAATCACGCATTCTCAGGGAATATTTCGACTTTTCCATCCTGGAGACGTCGATCTTGAACCGGAGGTATGGGCTTGGTTGATCGCACGCTAATCCTGCGCAAGCTTTCTCAACTGGAAGAGTATCTGGGGCAGCTTCGGGAATTCTCAACCGTTTCGGTCGAGGAATATGCCGCGGACTGGAAGATCCAGCGGATCGTGGAAAGAACGTTGCAGATGATGATCGAGTTGTGTCTTGACATCGCCGGACACATTATCGCCGATAAGAAGCTCCGGGCGCCCGTCACTTACGCCGACACATTCAAAAGCATGTTCGAAGCCGGCCTGATCAATTCTGAACTGCTGGAAATAATGGAGAAAATGGCCAAGTTTCGTAATGTGGTCGTTCATCAGTACGAAAACGTCGATACGGCCATCGTGATGATGATCCTCAGGAAGCATCTGGCCGATTTCCTCCTCTTCCGAGATGCCATACTGAAAATCATTTATGATGAATCGCCACCCCAGACAAAACGCTAATTTTAAAGACCTGACCCCCGAAATATGGACCCCGAAATAGACATAACCGCCAAACTGGCTGACGTTTTCTGGGATATGGATGTCCATCCCGATCGGCTCCTCCGACTCCTGCGCGGCGATATCGAGAAGATTGGGCATGTCGATCGCGCCAACCTCTTTCGCCGACTGCTCACAACCTATGACTGGTACACACTGCTGGCGATGATCCCGCCGGATCGCCTCCCTGAGGCCCTCAGCGATGCCGTTTTGGATCATCTCCATCCCGCGGGCCTCAAGGATCGCTATCGCTATGCCCGACGCATTCTATACGGATAAAGTTTACCCGTTCATGGATCGGGTCTTGTCACTGCTCCGGGCGGCGGAGTCGTCATTCTACCTGACCGGCGGGACAGCCCTCGGCAGGCACTATCTCCATCACCGCTATTCGGACGACCTCGATCTGTTCGTCAATCAGGCGGACGATTTCCGGGATCAGGTCAAAAAGGCGCTGGAGGTCCTGCGCCAAAGCGGGATCGCCTTCGCGGCGGGGACCGCCGCGGACGACTTTGTCCGTATCCTGGCCCGCCGGGACGAGACGCCCCTCAAGGTCGATTTCGTCAATGACGTGGCATTTCACTACGGCGATCTTCAGGAAGCGGCTTTTTATCCCCGGATCGATCACTGGCGGAACATCCTTTCCAACAAACTTTGCGCCCTTTCCCGCCGGGAACCGAAGGACATGGCCGATATCCACTCCATCGCCCGGCATTTCCCCTTTGCCTGGCCGGAGATCTTCGGCGAAGCCCGGCAGAAGGATCTCTGGGTCGAACCGATTGAAATATCCAGGATGATTCAAGAGTTTCCCATTGATCTGCTGGCGGCGGTCAAATGGGTGCAACCGATAGATCCGGGCCTTATTGCCGCTGACCTTAAGGTGATCCATCGGGATATCTTTCATGGACAGGCGAACTCCCTCGTCTCCCCCGCCCCCGCAAAACGCTAATTTTAAAGACCTGCGGAAAAAGCCCATCCAGCTCGCTATATCACGGAAATCTTTGCATAACTACCCGGAGTGATCAGGGGTAATTCAGCAGTAAATATGGTCTCTGCCCCCATTTATCAAATCACTTAATCTGTCGTTTAGCACTTGACATCTTGATAATTAATATGTAGGCTGCTGGCATGCGATTCGAAAGAAAAATTCTCAAGGCCCTGCGCGAGCGGATCGACACGCCGGAGATCGTTGTTGTCACAGGGATGCGCCGTGTCGGCAAGACGACTGCCTTGCGGATGATCCATGACGAAATCCCCAGCCGCAACAAGGCCTTCATCGACATTGAAAACCCCATCGACCAGCGGATCTTCGAAGAAAAGGATTTCAACAACATCTGGGCCAACCTCCAGGCCTACGGCATTTCCGCCCGTGAAAAGGCCTACCTGTTTCTGGACGAGATCCAGGCCATGCCCGACATCGTCAAAGCCATCAAGTATCTCCACGACCATGACGCGGACGGCGCCCCTGCGCCCCCGCAGGTCAAATTCTTCCTTACCGGTTCCAGCAGCTATTATCTCAAGAACCTCTTTCCCGAGAGCCTGGCAGGCCGCAAGCGCATTTATGAACTCAATCCGTTGGATTACGAGGAATTCCTGACCTTTAAAGGTCATCCCCGGCCCTTTTCCGATACCTTTGCTGCCAAGGAAAGAGACAAAAACGCCATCCGCTTCGAGAAGGAACGGAAACTCTACGACGAATATCTCACCTGGGGCGGCTTTCCCCAAGTGGTCCTCACGGATGATCCCCGCGACAAGGGCGCTCAGCTCAACGACATCCTCAAATCCTACTTTGAAAAGGATGTCCGGCTGATCTCCGATTTCCGGCAGATCAACCATTTCCGGGATCTGTTGCTGCTGTTGCTGCAGCGGGCCGGGTTGCGCCTGGACGTGACCAAGTTGGCCTCCGAGGCGAGTCTTTCCCGGGATACCGTTTATTCTTATCTCGCCTTCCTGCAGGGCACTTACGTCATCAACCTGATCCCTCCCTACACCCTCAACCGCGACCGTGAAATCAGCGGCGCCAAAAAGGTTTATATCTGCGACAACGGTTTCCTGAATTATTTCGGAAAGACCGACGAAGGCGCCCTCCTGGAGAACGGCGTCTATCTGAACCTGCGCAAATATGGAGAAATTCGGTATTATCAGCGGCGAACCGGACGTGAGCTGGACTTCATCCTCCCCGAGATGCAGACGGGCATCGAAGTCAAGCAGACGGGGGATGCCCGCGACATACGGAGGGTCGCCGCCCTTGCCCAGGGCCTGAATCTGAAGGAGCAGTATGTCGTCACCAGGGAGTTCCGCGACCTCCCCGGCCTGATCCCCGCCCAGGATCTGTGACGGCTAATACCTATAAGCTTTTTCCCTCCAAAACGTGAGAAAAAGTTGCGTTTTTTTGGAATCAAGCATTGATGGCAAGTTGTTGAGTTAACATGGATAATCCTCGTTGGATGGG
>Ga0208195_1000962_pt1 | contig 34115 bp, 27 predicted proteins | sample AD_UKC077_MetaG_FD_184441 | JGI IMG/M metagenome (GOLD analysis project Ga0208195, IMG submission 184441) | Active sludge microbial communities of municipal wastewater-treating anaerobic digesters from USA - AD_UKC077_MetaG (SPAdes) (version 2) | ecosystem: Engineered > Bioreactor > Anaerobic >... | reverse complement strand
CCTCTGGGAAAGCTTCTAAGCGATGTTGATACCTTCAACGGCGGAGCAATACTGGGAGATGGATCGATAGCACTCATATTGGACCTGGGAGCACTTTCATGAAAGGAGATGCAGAAATGGTTGATGTATTGTCTTTTGAGATTAACAATCAGGAGTTTGCAGTTGAAGTGGAGTATGTTGAAATAGTATACGATATGGTAGAGATAAGACCTGTTCCCAACTCAAAAAAATTCATAGAAGGGCTTATCAATCTCAGAGGAAGGATAGTTCCTGTTGTTGATATAACAAAGATACTTAATGTTTCGCTAGGGCAGGAGCATAAGTTCTCAAATATACTGATACTAAAAATAAATGAAGAAGAGATAGGTATTTTTGTCGACGAAGTAAAAAATGTTCTTTCTGTTGACCAAAACACTCTTGAAAATATATCTTCAAAGAATGAAATATATAGGGATAAGTCAAAGGGAGTCATAAAAATAAACAACAGGCTCATTGTATTTTTAAATATAACAGAACTGATGAGTATGCAAGCCTGAAAAGTATGCTGAAAAAAATACTATGGTATAAAAGACTCCTGCCTATATTTGTTCTTATAGGTCTTATTCCTGTATTGTTTTTTTCGTATAAAATCTCGAAAAATACATATGATTCACAGTTGAAAAATATTCAGCACTATCTGCAGATAAGCAATGCTGATAAGATTACTTCTGTCAAAATCTTTATTCAGAAGTTTTTGGATCTCAGCGATATGCTGGGCAGGGAGAGTTACTTTAAAACAGATCTTTCTGAGGCCGAAAGCCTTGAAGTGAAGTTAAAATTTAAGAATATTATTGAAACATTTTCAGAACTTAATCTTTTATATTTTGGAGCTGCCGACGGAAGTTTCATATCCTATCCACAGATTAGTCTGCCTGATGATTATGATCACAGGGAAAGATTATGGTATGAAAAGGCTGTCCGTAACCCCGGAACATCTATAATGACAGATCCCTATGAGGATATATATAATCAGCAAAATATAATTTCGGTGGCCAGAGCTGTATACAACAATGAAGGAAAGCTTTTGGGAGTTATAGGGATAGACTTTGTGATGAATGAGCTGATAAAGCTTGTCGAGTCTGATAAAAACTATGAAACGGACTACTCGTTTGCTATTTTGCACGACGGGATGACTGTACTTCATACGCAGGCTGATAAAATCGGAGCATACACTTTTTACAAAAAGATACTTGAACAATCCACAGATATATCCGGCTTTATAACCTACGGTGAGAAAAGCAACACCAGAATTGCTTATTATGAAAAGATTCCGGAGCTTAAATGGATTTTTTATACTGTAATAAGTGAAAAGGAAGCTTTGGAAAATGCCAGATATGTTGCAGGAGGAATGGTTTTATTTGCTGTGCTTTCCGTAGTCGTTGCTTTTATACTGGAGCTTTCTTTCATGTTCCTTGTCAAGAAGTATACCCAAAATGAAAGTATGAGTGCTGTTAATGAAGAACTTATAGCTATGAATGAAGAAATAGAACAGTCGTACAACGACATTCATGATCTTTCGACTAAGCTTGAGGTTCTTCTTGAAGTAATAACAAGTACGATAAACAGGATTGGCGAATCGGAAAAAGATTATTTCACATATATTTTCAACAGGCTTTTTGATATAGTTACAGAAGCCGATTACGGTCTTTTATGTCTGGTAAGGGATGACGATATATGTTTTATAGCCAGCAGGGGACATAGTATTGAAAAACTTCGGAGTGTAGGGTATACCGCTTCTGATCTTATTGAAACTGAAGATGTGATGATAGTTGATCCCCAGTCAGCATACAAGTTCTTTGATGAAGAAAAAGCGCGTAAATCCCTTGAGGTGATAGAACCGTGCAAACAGCGCATGATAATAACCATATATACAGATAAGAAGGCTGTCGGAAATTTTATACTCGATATTGCCAAAGATAGTACAAAGGGTTTTTCTCAGGACTCTGTTAAAGCAATGAAGGTATTTTCCGCAACTGCGTCAGCGTTTCTTACGTATAACCGCTATACAGATCTTAAAGGAAGAATGCAGAAAGATATAATCATGACCATGATAAATATACTGGAGGTTCATGATGTTTATACCAAAGGCCATTCAAACAGCGTAGCCGATATAGCTGTAAAGATAGCCAGGGCAATGGACATGAACAGACAGGACGTTTTGATGGTTTATTGGGCAGGGCTTGTACATGATATAGGTAAGATACTTATACCGCAGGCTATTCTGAATAAGCCTTCCAAGCTTACAGATGCAGAGTATGAAGAAATAAAAAAGCATCCTGAGTACGGATATATATTTCTTAAAAAACAGGGAGAGCTTAAGCAGATCGCAGAGATCGTACGCTATCATCATGAACGTTTCGACGGAAAAGGTTACCCTAAAGGACTTAAGGGCGAGGAGATTCCTCTTTTTTCCAGGATAATATCGGTTGCTGATGCCTACGATGCCATTATCAGTCTAAGACCATACAGAGCACCTTTAAGTGCTGAGCAGGCGCGTGAAGAAATTTTTAAAAATTCTGGAACTCAGTTTGATCCTAAAATTGTTTCGGTGTTCTTCGGTCTGAAATTATAATATTTTATATACTGCGGAGGATTAATTATGTTAAAATCAAACAAAGAAAAGGTTGTAATGGTGTCGGTTCAGGGTAAGATACATCATCCCACAGGCGGAAACTACAGGGTGAGTCATGAAGGTTTTCCAATGATGCTTCCCGCAACAGGAGGCATATCATATAATGTGAAGGTTGGAGACTGTGCTTTTGGTCTGAGCGGCGACCATATTGAGCCGGGAGTGTCCATAAGAAATGAAGATAAAAATGAATCTGATGCCCTTATGATGCTTGCATGTATCGGAAACTATGCAAGAGTTGTAAGCGGTGATGCCAAAGGTGCTGTTGGTTATGTAACAGGTACTCATGGCGGAATAGAACATGTACTTGTTGATTTTGACCGTGACGATCTGGAAAAAATGGCTGTCAATGACCAAATACTTATAAAAGCATACGGACAGGGTCTCAAGCTTCTGGACTATCCGGATATAGCTGTGATGAACATAGATCCGGTACTTTTTGATAAGATAGAAATAAAAGAAAAGGAGTCCAAGATATATGTACCTGTCACAGCAAAGGTTCCTGCATATCTTATGGGATCAGGTATCGGGTCTTTGTCAGCATACAGCGGAGATTACGATATAATGACCGCTGACAGGAAAGAGGTGGAAAGACTTGGACTGGATAAACTCCGATTTGGTGATTTGGTTCTTCTGGAGGATTGCGATAATACATTCGGAAGAGGATACCTTAAGGGAGCCGTATCAATCGGAGTGGTGGTTCATTCAGACTGCGTGAAGATGGGTCACGGGCCGGGAGTTACCACTATACTGTCATGCAAATCCTCTCAGATAGAAGGATATATAGATGCCAATGCCAACATATCTGTTTTAATGAAAAAAAAGGAAGTACAGCCCAAAAAAGCAAAAAAGTAACATAAAATCAATGGTTGTGTATTAAAAAAGTTCCATATCTTTTTTATAATATATTCATCATACTAAAAATATTAGGAGTGTTAAGATGAAAATTTCCCAAACCGTTATCAGAAAAATTAATAATACGTATCAACAAGGATAGCTTACCGGTTTGTGGAACTGTTTGTCTTAAGGATTATCTATAGATAATTACAATGGAAACCGCGGGTTTGCTGCCTGCGGTTTTTTTATTTTTATGGAGGAAGATATGGCAGAAATAATAATTGATAATATAACTTTTTTTTATGAAACACCGTATAAAATGATCTTTCAGGATCTAAATCTCAGAATAGACACTATGTGGAAGACCGGTCTTATCGGGAGAAATGGACGGGGAAAGACGACTTTGCTAAACATAATACAGAAAAAATCAGATGTTCAAAAGGGTAGAATTATCAACAATATTGATTGTGTTTACTTTCCTTATCAGAACTTTAACCCTGATGCCGACACCTTTAGCGTTATAAAGAATGCCGTTGCCCCATATGAGCTTATGGAAAAAGAGATGGAGGAGCTGCTTTCAAAAAACGATGAAAAGTCAATACTCCGGTACATGGAAGTTCTGAACGGCTATCAGGCTGCAGGAGGATACGAGATTGATTCGGAAATTTTAAAAGAGGCACAGAGTATTGGAATCGGGGCAGAAATTCTCAACCGGCCCTTTTGTACATTGAGCGGCGGTGAAAAGACAAGAAGCCTGTTGATTTCAGTTTTTCTAAAAAAGGGCTCATATGCTCTTATAGACGAGCCGACCAATCATCTGGACATGAAAGGCAGAGAGATTCTTGGCGAGTATCTGAAAAGCAAAAGCGGTTTTCTGATGATATCTCACGACAGGTACTTCCTTGATTTGTGCGTTGATCACATAATCACCATAAATAAGTCTCAGGTTGAGGTTATGCAGGGAAACTACTCCGATTGGGAGTATAACTTCACCAACAGGCTGAAGATGGAAGAAAAGCAGAATGAAAAACTTACCCGTGAGATAAGATCTTTACAAGGGGCATCATCACTTTACAGGCAAGTGTCAGGCTCCAAAGAAAAGGAAAAGTACAAAGGCAGTCAGTCTGACACATCGATGATAGACAGGGGCTTTGTAGGTGCCAAATCAGCCAAGCTTGCAAAACAGGCTGTAAACTTTGAGAAAAGAATAAGCAGAAACATAGAGCAAAAGAAAGAACTACTGACCGACACAGAAAAATTATATGAACTAAAGCTCCTTAAAGAAGAAAAATCTCCTTCGGCCGTACTGGATATTTACGATCTGTCACTGAAGTTAGGAGAAAAGGAAATATTGAAAAATTTCAGTCTCAGCGTAAAAAAAGGTGAAAGAATAGCCATAACCGGCAGAAACGGATGCGGAAAAACTTCTTTGTTTAACTGTATCACCGGAGAGATAGATAATTATTCCGGAGAAATATTTTTTCCCAAATATATACGGATAATGCGGTCTTATCAGGTTCCCAGATGGCAGCAGGGGTATCTTAAGGATAATATTCTCAGAACCGGTGTGGATGAAACCGTTTTTAGAAACGTTATGGGAATACTTGGCGTAAGCGGCGATATTTTTTTAAAGCCTCTTCAGGAGTTTAGCGAAGGTGAAAGGAAAAAAATAGATCTTTGCCGCACACTTATCGAACCTTCATCTCTGCTTTTATGGGATGAGCCGCTGAACTATCTTGATATTGCCAGCCGGGAGCTTCTTGAACAGACTATACTCAAGTTTGAACCGACGATACTGTTTATAGAGCATGACAGATACTTCATAGAAAATGTTGCACAGAGGGTAATTGCTTTTTGATCAAAAAGCAATAAGCATACGGTACAGTACAAGTAATAATTTCAATATGAAATAATGTATAATTTATATAGCGTAAAAATACCGGAGGTGGAAGAGTTGTTTAAAAAAGCGGATATACTAAATTTTACCGCGGTTTACAGAATAGGAAATCCATTCAAAACAGGTGCAACGGTGCTTGATGACGGAGGATTCGATTTTAAAGACCAGCAGAGTATCCAGCACTTTGAACTTATACAGGAAAAAGAGAGTATCATATTGAAATACAAAATGAATGATGATGAAAGAGTTTTCGGACTTGGGGAAAATCTGGGAGGTCTCAATAAAAGAGGAAAAACATATAGGCTTTATGCCAATGATGATCCCAACCATACTCCTGAAAAAGAAAGTCTTTACAGTTCTCATCCGTTTGTTATTATTGACGGCAAAGATAAGTCGTTCGGCTTTTTTATAGACTTTCCCGGAGAGATGCTTTTTGATATCGGATTTTCTTCATACAATATCTTGGAAATAAAAGTAAGCGGCAGAGATCTGGATCTGTATATCTTTGATACTTCTGACAAGCTAGATATCATAAAACAGTATCTTATGCTCACGGGTAAGCCATATGTTCCTCCAAGATGGGCTTTTGGATTTCACCAGTGTAGGTGGAGCTATCCAGACAGTGCAACTATAGCTTCTATAGCCGATAAGTTTAGAACGCAGGGAATTCCTTGTGATGCCATTTACATGGATATAGACTACATGAAGGATTATAAGGTTTTTACGGTTGATGAAGAAAAATTTCCACAGTTCGGAAGTTTTGTTAAAGAAATGAAGGGAAAAGGCTTCAGACTTGTTCCGATAATAGATCCCGGAGTCAAAATGCAGAAAGGCTACGATAAGTTCGAAGAAGGTATGGCTAATAATTACTTTTGCCTTGAAAAAGATGGTAAACCTTTTGTGGGAGCCGTATGGCCGGGACTAACATGTTTTCCGGATTTTTTAAGGTCAGATGTCAGAAAATGGTGGGGCGAAAGTTATAAAGCCCTTACTGAACAAGGGATAGAAGGATTTTGGAACGATATGAACGAACCTGCCATCTTCTACTCACAGAACTCTATGAAGAAGATTCTTGATGATGTAAAAGCATTCTTTTCAGGACAGAAGATTGAGGATATAGGATGGGCAAGCGCCTCGCTGAGAGATCGTATGAATAAAATGTCCAACAGTAGGGACGACTATAAAAGCTTTTACCAGAAAACCGATGATGGAAAGGTTGTATGTCATGATGATGTTCACAATCTTTATGGATTCAATATGTGCCGTGCTGCGGCTGATGGGTTTGAAGACATAATGCCGGGTAAGAGATACTTTCTGCTTACCAGGAGCAGTTACAGCGGCGCACACAGGTTTACAGCCACATGGATGGGTGACAATATGAGCTGGTGGGAACATATGCTTGTTCACATAAGAATGCTCCAGTCTTTGAACATGAGCGGCTTTTTTTATACCGGTGCAGATGTGGGAGGATTTGGCTGTAACAGTGATTCACAGCTTCTTATAAGGTGGACGCAGTTAGGCGCATTTACTCCTCTTTTCAGAAATCATTCGGCTCTTGGAACAAGAAAACAGGAACCATTCTCTTTTGATGCAAGGTCTATGGAGTATATGAAAGATACCATAAGATTACGGTATGCTTTTCTTTCATACGCATATTCAGAGTTTATAGAAAGCGTTGAGAATCTCAGACCGTTTATAACGTCAATCAGTATGAACTTTGAGGGCGAAAGAGTCAAAGATATTGAGGATCAGTATATGTACGGACGTTCTCTTATGGTTGCACCTGTTTATACTCCAAATGCTGCAGGCAGATACGTACATCTTCCTCAATGCAGGTGGTTGGGCTGGACAGCAAAAAAATGGGAGGAAAGAAATTTGCAGGTGTATGAACCGGGTGATTATTATATTGATTCTCCGATCGACAGGATTCCTCTTTTTATAAAAGAAAATTCCATGATAGTTCTGAATGAACCGATGGAGTATACAGACCAGAAAGATATAACCACACTTTATGTGGTCGCATTTATATCAAAGAAAGCGAGCTTTACATATATTCTGGATGATGGAATCTCAAAGGATTATGAAGATGGTGTGAGTTCAATGCTCAATATAAACATTTCAAAACAAGATGAAAGTTATGAAATAACCATAGATCTGGATGAATGCGATGAAGTAGCGATAAAAGTGCAAAGAGTATTCTTTGAAATTTATGACGAGTACAATGAACTTTATAAAGAAGAGATAGAAATAAAATAAAAGAACGCACCGCAAAGGATATAAACTTTGCAGGTGCTTTTTATTTACAAGGATATTTCAATATCAAAAAGTATGGGTGGTATAATTTTATGTACAGCAATAAAAAACATACGAGGTGATTATTTTGACAGAGCTAGAAGTGGTCGGTCTTAAGGAAAAGTGCAAGGAGATAAGAAAGATCATCCTTGAAATGATCGGAACTCTCGGGGTGGGACATATCGGAGGATCTCTTTCGATCGTAGAAACTTTGGTTGTTCTGTACTACAAGGAAATGAAAGTTGATCCCAAAAATCCCCACTGGGAAGAAAGAGATAGGTTTGTTCTTTCCAAAGGTCATGCCGGACCTGCTCTTTATGCTGTTCTGGCTGATAAAGGCTTTTTTCCCTATGAATGGATATACACTCTGAATAAACCCGGAACCAATCTCCCGAGTCATTGCGACAGGCTAAAAACCCCTGGTATTGATATGACTGCTGGTTCTTTGGGTCAGGGATTTCCGGCAGCTGTAGGAATGGCAATGGCAGCCAAGCTTGACAATATGCAATCCAGAATATATGCAATAGTCGGAGATGGCGAATCACAGGAAGGATCAGTATGGGAAGCACTCATGCTTGCCGGAAACAAAAAACTTGATAACCTTACGGCTTTCATAGATTACAACAAGATGCAGATAGATGATTATGTTGAAAACATAAACTCACTTGAACCTATTGCTGACAAATACAGAGCATTTAACTGGAATGTCCTGACAGTTGACGGACATGACGTTAGAGCCATATATGAAGCAGTTCAAAGTGCAAAGCAGACAAAGGGCAAACCCAGTATGATAATTCTGGATACAGTCAAGGGAAAAGGATTTAAGCTTGGTGAAGGAAAGGTCTCCTCACATAATATGAATATAACTGAAGAACAGTGGAAACAGGCTGTAGAAGAATTATATAAATAATCAGGAGGAATAATAAATGTTTGAAAATAAAGAGATGAGACAGGTTTATTCGGAGACGCTCTGTGAACTGGCTCAGAATGACAGCCGTGTAGTCGTTTTAGAAGCAGATCTTATGAAATCTTCCGGAACGCAGGTATTCAAAGATAAGTTCCCCCAAAGATTTATTGATGTCGGAGTTGCTGAACAGAGTATGATAAGCGTTGCTGCCGGACTTTCCAATATGGGAAAGATACCTTTTGCAAGTTCTTTTACAGCCTTTGCAACCCGCAGACCGTTTGACCAGATAACTATATCCGTTGCCTATGCAGGGCTTAACGTTAAGATAGTTGCTATGGATCCGGGAGTTACGGCAGAGCTTAACGGCGGTACTCATATGAGCTTTGAGGATGTGGCCCTTATGAGATCCATACCAGGAGCCGTTATTGTTGAACCGGTGGATTCAATACAGCTGTATCAGTTTATGAAACAGGCATATGAGATGCCCGGACTCGTATATATGAGAGTTTACAGAAAAACCAAGGAACTGTTTTTTAATCAGGATGATAAGTTTACAATAGGAAAAGGACATCTTGTGAAAGACGGAAAAGACGTTACGATAGTGGCGAGCGGTATAATGCTCAAACAAGCTTTGAATGCGGCACAGACTCTTGACAAGCAGGGGATAAGCGCCAGGGTGGTAAATATTCACACAGTAAAGCCTATCGATAAAGATATAATAATAGAATCGGCCAAGAAAACAGGAGCTGTTGTCGTAGCTGAAAACCACAATATAATAAACGGTCTGTGCAGTGCTGTTTCGGAAGTGCTGAGCGAGAACTATCCTGTAATAATGAGCCGGATAGGTGTAAGAGATCATTTTGGAGAAGTGGGAAAAGTTGATTTCCTCATGAAAAAATATAAAATGACAGCAGAAGATATTGTTGAGTCAGCAAAAGATATAATAACAAAAAAAAGATAAAGACGGTGATTATATGAAGTACGATAACTTTCCGAAGCAGACCCTGCTTGCATCTCCGATAGCGCTGCCAAGCTTCTATAAAGGCGGGGATACGGCAGTTCTCCTTATACACGGTTATACAGGCATTCCGCATGAGTTTATCTATGTGGCCGAAAGACTTAACAAAGAGGGATATACAGTTTATATTCCCAGACTTCCGGGACACGGCACATCACCGGAAGATTTTCTTCAGACGAATCGCAATGATTGGATCAGGAAAGTTGCTGACACATATATGGATTTAAAAAGTTCTCATAAAGAAGTCTATGTTGCAGGTCTTTCAATGGGGGGACTGCTTACTATACTTCTTGCGGCAAAGTATGATATTCCGAAAATAGTACTGGCTGCTCCGGCACTGAGAACAAAAAACAGAAAGATTTACTATACTCCTTTTATAAAACTGTTCAGTCGCCAGATAATGCGTGATGAAAACTATACAAATCCAGACAAGGAAATGTATAAGATAGGAAAAGTTTATTGGAACAGGGACTATCCTCCTATGGCCGCCGAACTTCTCAAGCTTCAGAAAATGGCCGAAAAGGAGCTTCCCAACGTCAAATCTTCGGCGCTTACAATTGTTTCAAAGTCAGACGGAACAGTGCCGCTTGAAGTCAAGGATATCATAGAGGAAAAGATAGGATCTGGTACCAAAAAAACAGTAGTTCTTGAAAAGAGCGGACATGTACTCATTAATGATGTAGAAAGGGAAAAGGTTGCAGATCATATTATAGAATGGTTTAAGAAATAAAGCTGTTGCTTGGGGGGAAGCTATGAAAAAATACATATGTGCTATAGACCAGGGGACTACAAGCACAAGATTTATGATATTTAATAAAAGCGGTGAAGTTGTTGCGTTTGACCAGATGGAACACCGACAGATCTATCCTTATTCAGGATGGGTGGAACATGATCCGCTTGAAATAATTGAAAAAACTCTTAAGGTAATAATCGGCGGTCTTGCTAAGTCTGGTATAGAGATTTCAGAGATATCCGGAATAGGTATAACCAATCAGCGTGAAACAACTGTGCTGTGGGATAAAACTACCGGCAAACCTTATTATAACGCTATTGTATGGCAGGATGTCAGAACAGACGATATGTGTCGTGAATTAAACCGCACATGTGGGGAGAGAATACGTGAAAAAACAGGATTGCCTGTAAATACGTATTTTTCCGCCAGCAAAATAAAATGGATCATAGATAATATCCCGCAGGTCAAAAAAGATCTTGATAAAGGAAAGGTTCTTTTTGGGAATATAGATTCCTGGCTGATATGGAAGCTTACAGGAGGTCCTGGACGAGGAGTTCATGTAACCGATGTTTCAAACGCCAGTAGAACACAGCTTATGAACATAAAAACCCTTGAGTGGGATAAAGAGCTTTTGGATATATTTGGGATACCATCAGAGATTTTACCGCAGATAAGACCCAGCTCTGACTTTTATGGCTGTACGACTGTACTGCTTGAAGATATTCCTATATGCGGAGATCTTGGTGATCAGCAGGCAGCTATGTTTGGACAGAACTGTTTTGAAAGCGGAGAAGTAAAAAATACTTACGGAACAGGATGTTTTATGCTTATGAATACTGGCAACACTCCCATAATAAGCAATAACGGTCTTCTTACCACCATTGGTTACAAAATAGGTAAAAATGATCCGGTATACTGTCTTGAAGGTTCCATAGCTATTGCCGGCGCCTTAGTTCAATGGCTCAGAGATAATCTTGGCATAATTGAAAGTTCCTCTGATATACAAGAACTTGCAGGTCAAGTAGAAGATAATGGAGGAGTATACTTTGTTCCGGCATTTTCAGGTCTTTTTGCCCCATACTGGCAGAGCAAGGCACGCGGTACCATAGTAGGGCTGACACGTTTTGTAAATAAGTATCACATCGCCCGTGCTGCCCTTGAAGCTACAGCTTTTCAGACTAAAGATGTAATCAATGCCATGGAAAAAGATTCAAAGGTTCCTCTCAAATCACTGAAGGTGGATGGAGGAATGGTAGCCAACGATCTCCTCATGCAGTTTCAGGCAGACATAATGAACGTTCCGGTTATCAAGCCCAAGGTAACAGAAACCACAGCTCTTGGGGCTGCATATGCTGCAGGTCTTGCGTCGGGGTTTTATGAAAGTGTTAATGAGCTCAAAGCCAACTGGAAAAAGGGTAAGGAATACCTGCCCTCCATGGATTCTCTGATTAGAGAAAAGCTTTATAAGAACTGGAAAAAGGCCATTGGGAAAAGCATGGACTGGGTAGACTGACAGAGGTGGATAAATGAATATTATCATCATAGGGGCCGGGGTAGTAGGCTCACTTATTGCCCGCGAGCTTTGCAGATATAATGTTTCTGTTACTCTGATTGAAAAAAATATTGATGTTGGGCAGGAGGTTACTAAAGCAAATTCGGCTATAATACATGCCGGATATGACGACGAGCCCTCCAGTGTACGGGCAAAGTTTTGTGTTAAAGGAAACGCCATGTATACCAACCTTTCACAAGAGCTTGATTTTGAGGTAAAAAGAATCGGCTCTCTGGTTGCGGCATTCAATGAAGAAGAGGTAAACACAATAACAGAACTTTACAACAGGGGAATAAACAACAACGTTCCGAATCTGAAGCTAATTTCACCGGAACAGGCGCTTGAGATAGAGCCAAATCTTAATCCTTCGGTAAAAGCAGCTCTTTATGCACCTACCGCAGGAATAACAGAGCCATGGACAGTTGCCATTGCCGCTGTTGAAAATGCCGTTGCAAACGGGCTGAATCTTGTTCTGGAAGAAAAAGTTACAGGTATAGAAACTCAAGACAAAAAAGTAAAAAAAGTTATTACCGATAAAGGAAGTTATACTGCCGATATAGTTATCAATGCCGCAGGCCTGTATGCTGATGATATAGCAGCCATGGTATGCAGCGATTACAGACCGCTTCATCCCAGAAGAGGTGAGTATATACTTTTAAGTAAGGTTACATCCTCTGATCTCGTAAAAACAATAGTCTTTCCTGCTCCTGGAAAGATGGGAAAAGGAGTTCTGGTGCTTCCTACTATTGATGGAGGTATTCTGCTTGGCCCGACTTCACAGGATCTTGACCAGAGGTACAAGGAAGACAAATCCACCACACAGGATGGAATTGATTTTATAATAGAAAAAACAAGGCAACTTATTCCTAATATTGATATAAGAAATGCCATTAAGACTTTTGCAGGGTTAAGACCTGAAAGTCCTCAGAAAGATTTTTGGATTGAAGAGAGTCAGGAGATAGATGGGTTTATAAATGCAAGTGCGATGCGTTCGCCCGGTCTTACGGCTGCTCCGGCTGTAGCTATGTATATTTCCCAGCAGATATCACAGAAATATTCGCTTAAGCCCAACCTCCTTTTCAATCCGCAGCGCAAACGCATAGTGAACTACATAAACGAGCTCGGGGACGAGGAGTATGATGCTTTGATAAAACAGGATCCTCTTGCCGGAAAAATAATCTGTTCGTGTAATAAGGTGAGCGAACGTGAGATTATTCAGGCCATAAAAAGGGGAGCAAGAAGCATTGATGGAGTGAAGTTTAGGACTAGGGCAATGTTTGGCGATTGTCAGGGAAGTTTTTGCACCTTTAAAATAATGCAGATTCTCTCAAGAGAGCTTGGGATTGATTACAAAGATATACGTTACAATAAACCGGATTCCAGGCCTATTGTGGGCAACACAAGGGATTGAGGAGGAGAAAATGAAATCTTACAATACTGATGTTGCCGTTATAGGAGCGGGTGCGGCAGGTTTAAGTGCTGCCCTTGCCGCAAGCAGGGAAGGAGCACGGGTACTTTTGATTGAAAGGAACGAAGACAGCGGAGGGATACTGAATCAATGTATTCACAACGGATTTGGGCTTCATTACTTTAAAACTGAGCTTACAGGTCCGGAGTATGCTTTTAGATTAGCTCAGATGATTGAGGAAAAGTCTATAGAAGTCCTTACTCAGAGATATCTGCTTGATATTGATTCCCAAAAGAAACAGATAAAAGTTGTTTCGGAAAAGGGGATAGAGTTTATAAATACGAAAAGCGTGGTTTATACATGCGGAGCACGGGAAAGACCTTTTGGGTCGCTTCTTGTACCTTCTTCAAGAGCATGTGGGGTTTATACGGCAGGTGTAGCTCAAAGATTCATAAATCTTGAAAACAAAATGATTGGAAAAAGTGCAATTATTCTTGGCTCAGGGGATATTGGCCTGATAATGGCCAGAAGACTTACTCTAGAAGGAGTTAAGGTACAGGCTGTGATAGAAAGAATGCCTTATCCAGGCGGCCTGGTGAGAAATATAAACCAATGCCTTAAAGATTTTGACATACCGCTTTATCTTAGTCATACTGTGACACAGGTACGTGGAGATGCCAGAATAAACGAGGTTGTTGTTTGCCAGGTGGATGAAAAGTACTGTGCTGTGCCACAAACCGAAAAAATATTCAGTGTAGATACACTTATTCTTTCTGTGGGACTTATACCGGAAACGTCTAAGCTTTATGGAAAGGTAAACTTAGATCCTTCTACGAAAGGCGTTATTATCGACAGCAACGGACAGTCGTCTGATCCTTTTATTTTTGCGGCAGGCAACTGTGTAATCGTATATGATCTTGTAGATTATGTTTCTGCAGAAGGAGAAAATGCCGGTAGAAATGCGGCTTTATATGCAGCAGGGAAAGAACAGGATGAAAAAATTACGATAGAAAAAGGCAACAACATAGGAATAATTAATCCGTCATTTTATGTTAGAAACACAGCTCTGGATATTTATGCAAGAGTAAGAAAGCCTGTGGAAAAAGCCTCTTTTGTGGTAAGAGATTCTGATGAGGTAATCTTTTCAGTAAAAAATAAAAGTTATGTTCCCAGTGAGATGATACATATAAAGATAGACAAAGAAAAACTTTCCCGGGTAAAAAAACTTACCGTGGAGGTCATATAGATGCGGACAGTTGAGATAGTATGTGTTCAGTGCCCTATGGGTTGTAAGCTCAAAATAACTATGGATGAAGAAAATAAGATATCCGATATTGCCGGGTACACATGCGAGAGGGGAAAACAGTATGCCATACAGGAAATAACCGATCCAAAAAGAATTATACCCTCAAGCATAAAAGTAGTTAACGGAGAGCTTGAGCTTGTGTCAGTAAAGACCGACAGACCTGTTTCGAAAAAACTCATACCTGAAATTATGATAATCATAAAAAATAGTATGGTTACAGCTCCTGTTAAGGTAGGACAGGTTCTTGTAAAAAATATTCTGGGAACCGGTGCTGATATAGTTGCAACAAGACAGGTTAATGCGAAGTAAGCTAACAGGAAAAACTTAACACGGATAGAGCACGGATGCCGTAATACGATTATTTTCACCAAAAAAAGAATTAAAAGTTAGTATAGGCTTGTAGTTGCCTTTAAAGATCTTTCAATAAAAATAAAAGTTTGTGTATAATAGTAATTGTAGTAAAGCTTCATTTTTTTTGAATCATGAAGAAATAATATTTTATCCATAGAGGTGCAAGTTGGTAGCCAATGCCATATCCTTCATCCATTCAAGGTATGATTCTCTTACACCCTCTGAGAAAAGGCTTGCAAAGTATATACTTCAGGATCCTTCGGTCATACTTCCTATGACGGTGAGTGAGCTGAGTTCTGTTACCGGAGTCAGCGAGGCAACTGTAATAAGATTTGTGAGAGGTGTAGGGTTCAATACTTTTCAGGACTTCAAGCTTTCTCTTGCAATAGAGAATGTAACAACAGAAAAAAATGATGACCAGGATATAACTCTTTTTTCGAAAGACAGTGCAGAAGATATTTTGCGTAAGGTAAAAATAGGCTGTACAAGAACCATAGAAAGTACAGCATCTATAGTCAATCCACAGAATCTGGTGAATGCTGCCGATTTTATAAGGTCTGCCAAGAGAATAGAAATATTCGGTGTCGGATCATCGGCTGCTGTAGGCAAAATATTCCAGTATAAACTTACAAGGGTTGGTTATCCGAGTTTTTCAATAGAAGATCCGCATATGCAGTCTATATCAGCAGCCACAATGACAACAGGTGACCTTGTAGTAGGAATAAGTCTCAGTGGTTCAACCAAGGATACCGTTGATGCCGTATGTGTTGCAAAAGAGCACGGAGCGAATGTAATATGCATAACAGACCACATTAAATCGCCCATTACCAAGTATGCTGATGTTGTTTTAGAAACATACTCCAGGGAGAATCCCATAAAAAATGTTGCAGGAAGATCAATTCTTGCTCAGATATATCTTGTTGAAGTACTTACGGGCCTGTTGTACTCAACGGACACGCAGTATGTCCAAAAAGCGGGCAAAGAAACAGCGAAGGCTGTTGTAAACAAGCTTTATTGATTATTTGTTGAGGAGAGGAAATATGAAGATTCTTGTTTGTAAAGATTATGAAGAGTTAAGCCGCAAATCTGCGGAAATTATTGTGAGCCAGGTCAATCAAAAAAAAGATTCCGTACTGGGTTTAGCAACAGGCGGAACCCCTGTGGGAATGTACCAGGAACTCGTAAAAAGCTATCGTGAAGGAAAGGTTGATTTTGGAAAGGTAATTACCTTTAATCTTGATGAGTATTACGGAGTTGATCCCAAAAACGTCAACAGCTATCATTACTATATGAATACCAATTTTTTTGATCATGTGAATATTGACAGGAAAAACATAAATATTCCAAACGGTATGAGTAAAGATATCGAAAAAGAATGTCGTGAGTATGATGAAAAGATTCAGAGTTTGGGCGGTATAGATCTTCAGATTCTCGGAGTAGGTCTTAACGGACATATCGGTTTTAACGAACCCGCAAGAGAGCTTATGTCCACAACCCATATTACTGATCTTACCAAAGAAACGATTAACGCAAATGCAAGGTTCTTTGAAGATATTTCACAGGTTCCTACGAAGGCAATAACTGTGGGAATGGCAACTATACTTAGATCGAAAAAGATAGTTGTACTGATAAACGGTAAGAATAAATCAAAGATTTTTGAGAAGATAACCGGTAAAAAAATAACAACCCAAATACCAGCAACCCTTTTACAGTTACACCCTGATGTTACTATAGTTGTAGATGAACAAGCAGCAACATAAAACGAAAGCCTAAGGCTTTCGTTTTATGTTTTTATTCTACTTTTTATTTTTAAAAGCAATCTTGTTTCTATACATTTCTTCATCAGCAATATTAATAAGCTCTTCGAGATTTTTATCGTCGTTTGCCTCAAACTGAGCAAGTCCGCATGCTGCTGAAATATCAAAAGGTTTGGCTTTTGAAGCATTATATATGTCAAGCTTTTTTTCAATTCTTTCCCAGACGATCCTGGCTTCCTCTATGCTTGTCATCGAAAAAAGAATTAGGAACTCATCTCCGCCTAATCGGCAAACAGTATCTGATTCACGTATATCGTTTTTAATTATAGAACATATTATTTTCAGTACTTCATCACCGCAGTTTTCTCCGAACTTCTCATTTATCTCCTTGAGATAGTTTACGTCAATATAAGCTATGGAGAAAAAATTTCCATATCTTTTGCAAAGCTGTATCTGTTTTTCAAGGTAGAACAGTCCTGTTTTTCTGTTTAAAACTCCTGTAAGACTATCAGTTGTAGCATACTTTGTAAGTTCGTTTTCATAGTTTTTTAGAGCGGACATATTTACAAAGTTAATAACAGTGCCTATAGTATGCTCTGAAGAGTCCTTGAGAACATTAACTGTTATGTTTACCGGAGTTTCAAACCCTTCTTTGGTTATAAGGTTTACATAATCATTTATTATTACTTCAACACCTTCTTTTATGCACTTTGAAACAAAATCAAAAATTTCTTCGCCTGTTTCTTCACTAGTGGCTTTAAGTATTTTGCTGTAATGGTTTTTACAGGCATCATCTATCTTATAACCTGTAATATGTTCGGCACTTCTGTTCATGAATTCAATATTTCCTTCCATGTCTGTGGTGATTATGCCTTCCGAAATACTGTTAAATACAGTGCTAAGCCACTTTTCTTTGTTATTGAGAAGCAGATCTGTTTTATACTTGTAAAGAGCCATTTCAATAGTTGTTTTTAAATCACGTTCCTCAAAGGGCTTTATTATATATCCAAAAGGTTCCGTAATTTTGGCTTTTTGTATAGTGGCTTCGTCGGAATAGGCAGTTAAATAGATTACCGGCAGATTGAAAAGTGATCTGATTATCTCAGAGGTTTCAATTCCGTCAAGCGGACCGTTTAAAACAATGTCCATGAGGACTATATCAGGATTTTTAGTCTCGCAAAGACTTATGGCGTCCTGACCGGAAACTGCATGACCACAGACTTCATATCCAAGATTTTCAAGAGAGATCTGTATATCTTTGGCTACAATTACCTCGTCTTCTACTATTAGTATCTTACTTTTGTCCCCCATCTAAATCCTCTCCTTATAATTCAGCTCCCTGAAAGTTATTCTGAATTTGGTTCCCTGAGATTCACAAAGATATATCTTTCCGTGGAGCTGATTTTCAACTATACTTACAACCAGCTGAAGACCCAACGTAGAAGGGTTCTCGATATCAATATCTTTTGGAAGACCGATTCCGTTGTCTTCTGTAATTATAACCACCTTTGAATCTTCGTCTTTGAGAATTGTAATTTTCACGAGTCCTTTTTCCATATCCCTAAAAGCATATTTCAGAGAGTTGGAAACCAGTTCGTTTACGATAAGTCCGCATGGTACAGCACTTTCCATCCCCAAAGAAACGTCCCTTATTGAAATGTCAAGCTCGACCTTTCCATACACTCCATACGACCGTATAAGACTGCGGCATATGTCACTTATGTACTCTTTAAGACCAATCTGGGTTATGTCCTTGGTTCCGTAAAGCTTCTCATGAAGAACTGCCATAGCTCTTATCCTGTTTTGGCTTTCACGGAAAACTTCTATTACAAAAGGATCATGAACATCCTTTGCCTGAAGGTTCAAAAGACTTGAGATAACCTGGAGATTATTTTTTACTCTATGGTGAATTTCTTTTAAAAGATAGTCTTTGACCTTTATGGTTTCCATAAGAATTTTTTCAGACTGTTTGGTTTCTGTTATGTCGGTATGTGAACCCACTATTCTTATTATATTACCAGAACTGTCCCAAAGCCCTTGGCCACGTGACAGGATCCATTTGTAAAATCCGTCTTTGCATTTCATCCTGTATTCGACTTTGTAAAACGGAGTAAGCCTGTTAAGATACTCAGAAAGAGCTTTGTCAAATGCCGGCAGGTCATCGGGATGTATTTTGGATCTCAACTGCGCATTGGTATTTTCGAACTCATCATCGGCATATCCTAACATCTCTTTCCATCGTGGTGAGAAGTAATAGGTGTTGGTTTTAAAGTTTATGTCCCATATACCGTCAGTGTTGCCTTTTATAGCCAGCTGCCATCGCTCTTCGCTTGTGCGTAGATTTTCTTGGGTTGCAGCAAAAGAGAGAATAAGTTCATTCATATCGCTGACCAGTGAGCTTATCTCCTTATACTTTATGGTTTTTTGATCGATGGCTTTTCCTTCATATATAGCCGTTTTGAGTTTTGAATTAAAACCCATGATCTCACTTTCTATAAGCTTGGTTACCCAGTAAAGCAAAAAAACAAATCCTGCCAGCACGATACCAAATATTATTACTATAAAGATTATAGTTTTTCTGATCTGTTCCAACATCGTTTGTTTTCCTATGTCAACAATAGCATTGATATCCTCTATAAAAACCCCTGTGGATACAACCCAGTCCCATGGAGCGTAAAATCGTGAATAGGTAAGTTTTAGCTCCATCTGTTCCAAAGGATAGTTCTTCCATAAATAAGTTAAAAATCCACCTTGTTCAGAGTTTCCTACCTCCAGAAGACTTTTAAACACTTTATACTCCTGCTGGTCAAATATATTTATGGGATTACCGCTGCTGGTTTTTCCGGAGATGTATGGATGAGCCATGACTTGACCTGAGGTTGAGAAAACAAAAATATACTCATCGTTTTCGAACCGTAATGTACTGATGAGTTCTATTATATCGTTTTTAATTTCTTCCTCCGGCTGGGAGGTGTAGGTACGCTGAAATTCAATGTAGTCTATGATCTTTTCTATCCTTGACTTTAACTCCTGTTTCTCACAGGATACATAGGTCTCTTCATAGACCTTGCTGTCTCTGTTAAAGCGGTCGTACTCAAAGTTCACAAATATGAAGGTAATTAAGAAAGCAAAAACAAAGAAAGTAACGATTGGTATTATTATAAAACGTCTTAGCAGACTCTTTTTGTGCATGAGGACACCGCCGATATATTATAGATAAAATAAAATTGATTCTTAGTATATATAAGTTAATTATACAATAAAAATTATGATTCTTTTATAGTGGTATAATAAAAGCAGTGAAAATAATTTAAAGAGGTGAACACGTTGAAAATCAGCGAACCGCTTGTTTCTAAACCACTTGTCTATGAAAAAGTCTGGGGGGATGAAAATCTTAACCGTATTTTTTCGTCCCAAAGCAAACAAAAGATAGGTGAGGCTTGGCTTTTTTCTTTTTATCCGGGTATGTGCAATGAATTATACGGACTATCTACCTTTAGAGTATACGGAAAGTCTGATGAGGTACTCAGGGATGAAATATCCAGCTTTCCTCTTTTGCTTAAACTTATTTCTTGTTCTGAATGGCTTTCTGTACAGGTACATCCCAACGATACTATTGCTATGGAGCTTGAAAATTATGAAAGGGGAAAGACCGAGTGCTGGTACTTTCTGAAGGATGGGGGCCAGGCGATGATCGGAAAAGATAACTCTACAGTTGCAAAAGCTGTCAGAAATGAAAATTGGGAAGATGTTCTAGAGAAAAAACCTTTCAATTTTCAGGATATATTGTTTCTTCCCGCAGGTACGGTTCATACTATGGGACCGGGCAGCATGCTTTTAGAAATACAGCAAAGCTCAGATATTACCTATAGGCTTTATGATTGGGGCAGGGACAGGCCAGTACACAAAGAAAAAGGCTTGAAGGTGCTTAACAGTATCAGAGCAGGTTATGTGATAAGCCGTAACTCTCAGGCTTTTGAAAGTCCCTTTTTCAGATTCCGTAAAATAAAGGATCAGATCTGTGAAGGATTTGGAGTTTATGTTGATCTAAAAAGCTATAAAACAATAGTTCTTCCCAGAGATGTAAGTTACTATTTTGAAGGAGAGTATATCGAGTACAAAAAATAAACCGGCCTTAGGCCGGTTTCATTGTGATTTTTTTTGAGTTGGAAAAATTTTTCCCAAAAGAATTATTACCAAATATATGAGGAGCATAAACACAAGAATTCCCAGCATTCCCTCCCACATTATATTCAGCGAGGCCAGAATGACCTGGATAGATGATGATGACAGCATAAAAATTCCTCCTTATTTTACCAGTGCCAGAATAAGTCCGCCGGCTATTACAGAACCGATCTGTCCGGCTACGTTAGCTGAAACAGCGTGCATGAGAAGAAAGTTGTTAGGATCTTCTTTTAGTCCCATTTTGTTTATAACCCTTGCTGACATGGGAAATGCCGAAATACCGCATGCCCCAACCATAGGATTGATCTTGTTCTTTAGAAACAAGTTCAGGAATTTAGCAAAAAGAACGCCTCCAGCCGTATCAAATACAAATGCTACAAGCCCCATTAAGATTATTATGAGTGTTGTAGGATGGAGAAACTCTTCGGCACGCATTGTAGAACCTATGGTTATTCCAAGAAGTATGGTGACAATATTTGCAAGTTCATTCTGTGCGGATTTTGAAAGTCTTTCAACTACTCCGCACTCTCTTATAAGATTTCCGAACATTAGAAATCCTATGAGAGCCACCGAGTTTGGTACAAGTATACCGGATACAACAGTGATTACAATCGGAAAGATTATTTTAACTGTTTTAGAAACTTCCTTGGGTCTATAAGGCATCTTAATACGCCTTTCTTTTTTTGAGGTCAATGCCTTAATGACAGGTGGCTGAATTATCGGAACCAACGACATATAAGAGTAGGCGGCTACCGAAATCGGTCCCAAAAGATTTTTAGCAAACTTGGATGCCACATAGATGGAAGTAGGACCGTCTGCTGCACCGATGATTCCGATAGAAGCAGCTTCTTTAAGTGAAAATCCGAAAAATCCGGCTATAAGCATGGTGAAAAATATTCCGAATTGTGCTGCAGCTCCGAAAAGCAGCATCACAGGATTTTGCAGCAGCGGAGTAAAGTCTATCATAGCTCCGACTCCTATGAAAATAAGCAACGGAAAAAGTTCTGTTGCTATTCCTGCGTTAAAAAGAGTGTTCAGAACCTCCTGTGCCGAAGAAAACGGTATATTGACCATTATTGCCCCGAAACCGATCGGAAGCAGTAAAGCAGGTTCATAATCCTTCTTCACGGCAAGGTATATCAAAACTGCTCCTATAACCATCATACCAATCTGTTTGATAGTTATGGAAGTAAGTCCCAAAAGTAATTCTTGCATGCCATCCCTCCAATATATTTACTCGAGCAGAAGCTTTGAGCTTATTAATAATCAGAAAAACTTTTTTAAATCCGAAAGATCTTTAATCTCAATGTATTTCAAATGAGAGTCTGTCTGTTCATTTCCCGTATTAAGCCAGATACCGGTAATCCCGCTTTCATTTGCCCCTTTTATGTCAACGTCAAACTCATCACCGACAAAAACTATCTCTGACCTGTTCAAGCCGGTAAGACTTATGGCATAGTCAAAGATCTGTCTGCTCGGTTTAAGAGCTCCGGCTTTTTCGGATGTGACGATATGCTTAAAATAATCAGTAAGCATACAGCTGTTAAGTTTTTTCCTCTGAACTGTATCGAATCCATTGGTTATTATACCTAAAGGATATTTCCTGTAAAGGTACTCAAGTGTACCGACAGCATTTTTAACTGTATTACGCTGTTTTGAAAGAATATCAAGGTAAATAGTATTGAGGTTTGAAGAAAAGCCGTCATCTTCATGAATCTCAAGTTTTTCAAGTGTATCGCTGAATCTGTGAACCTCAAGAAACTCTTTGGAAACTTTATTTTCCCGGTACTTTGTCCACAAGTCGGAATTTATCTTTTTATAAAACTCAACAAACTTTTTAAAACCGTATTCTTTCAGGTCAAGAGGAAGTATATGTTCTTTAAAAACAAGTTCCAACGAAAATTTTGAGCTCAGATTAAAATCAAATAAGGTGTCGTCCAAATCAAAAAAAATATATTTTTTATTAGAGAGCATCGTTAAGTACCTCCGTCTAAAATCTACTTATATTATACACTAATTTTTTTCATTGACAACGGAATGGAAAAGTTAGTTATTAATTTTACAAGGTTTTGTTTTTTTAATAAAATAATAGAGTACAATTATAATAGTGTATTTTATAAATTTTTTGAATGCGGAGGTGTACTATGCGAAGTGTCATAATAAACGGCGAGGTCTCATACAGTGCTATTGCTCAGATAATAAATTCAAATGTTTTTGAGCAGATACTGAGTGAACTTATTTCTGATTCTCAGGAAAGAAAGAACTCGCTTCACTCTTTCTTTGAACTTTTTTTAAAAAATACCGATGAAGTGGATCCAGTTAAAAAATACGATATAAGCGCTATAATCCAGCTTTTATTGGCATTGACCATAAATCCTATTGAAAAAATAGATGGTTCTCCTTACTATAACTTTCCCAAGATGGGAAACAGAAAAGATCAGTTGGTAAAGTTTATAGAAGGTCTTTTTAATCTTTGGAGGAACAAACACAGATTTATGTACAAAACAGACAAGTATACTTCTGAAAGCTTTGACAGGATTTTCAAGCAGATGCTTCTGGTCAACACCAACTCCGATCTTAAAAATATAGTGCAGAGTATGTACCGACAGATACTTATAAATATATCCGATAACAGGCTTAAGATTCTTAGACAGGTACCCAGCAGCGCACAGGTAGGTTTTATGATAGACAAACCTGAAATAAAGGAAAATTCAAAAATTAAAAATGCCGGATGGCTTTACGATATGAACTTTATCTGGAGTATTGTTTTTGAACCGCCTGTTATATTTTATACCAGATCTAACACCAGAAAAGGGCTTTTTAAAGTATATGACCAGCCGATTTTAGAGAGCATAGGATTGAAAAATACAGAAGACTGGTTTGTTTTTCCCATACATGTGGCTTCAAAGTTCTTTCTTGTAGTGGTAAATAAGGAGTATCTATGCCATGCAGCCGGTCTGGGAAACCTTTTTGAACTTGCAAGCTTTAATACCATAGAAAATCAAAAGCCTGACGCTATTTACATATATGGAATGGGGAAAGACTTTTTTAAGGATAAAGAGGATGTAAACGGAGTTATTTACAGAGAAAAGGACGGAATGTACGTAGGGATTGTAGGAGATGATCCTTCGGTTGATTACTTCGGATATATGAAGAAAATGATTCTTACCCTGCATAACCTTATAGTAATAGACGAAGGAAGACTGCCCGTTCACGGTGCTTTTGCCGAGATAAAGCTCAGAGATGGGAAGAAAGCCAATATAATGCTTATGGGAGACAGTGGAGCCGGAAAGTCGGAGACTTTGGATGCACTTAACAGATTAAGGGATGAAGTTTCAGAAGTAAATATTCTTATAGACGATATGGGTTCTTTTGATATAGATGAGGATGGAACAGTTGTAGCTTACGGCACAGAAACAGGTGCTTTTGTTAGGCTGGATGATCTTCAGCCCGGATACGCTTACTCAGCAATGGACAGAAGCATATTCATGAATCCTAACGAGGTAAATGCAAGAGTCATAGTTCCATATTCAAATTATGGGGACATAATAAAACCCACTAAAGTTGATTACTTTTTTTATGCCAACAACTATGACCGGATTGAAGATTCAAATGCTATACATTTTTTTAATGAAACTGACCGGGCGGTTGAAGTTTTTTCAAAAGGAGCAAGGATGGCAAAAGGTACTACATCAGAAAAAGGATTAAGCTATAGTTATTTTGCCAACCCTTTTGGTGCTATACAGAGGAAAGAAAAGCACAATGATATAGCTAAAAAGTACATGAAACACATGATAGAGAATAATGTCAGAATCGGAGAACTCAAGACCCAGCTTGGAATAGACGGATTTGAACAGCAGGGGCCTATGATAGCGGCAAAGGCTCTTTTAAAACTGATTGAAGAGACAGAAAAATAAAAATCCCCTTAAGGGGATTTTTATTTTCTTGACAGTGCAGATTGAGCTATTTTTAAGATTAAATCATCATACTCCAAACTTGCGGCTTTTGCCATTTTTATTATATCAGAGTAATCAGGCATAAGCATAGGCATAGAATTTACATCTATAAAAAAAGGTTCGTTTTTTTCATTCAATCTGACATCCATTCTGCAGTAATCCTTAAGCTCAAGGACATTAAAGATTTTAGCGGCATAATCCTTTATGACTCTTTCGGTTTTGTTATCCAAAGAGGCCGGGCATTTATACGAAGTAAGATGACCATACTCCTCTTTTACCCTGTGAGAGTAAAAATGCTCAATCTCTTGCGGCAAACCGGAAAAATCTATTTCCAGGATGGGAAGTACTTCCATGCTTTCATCATTACCCACAATTCCTATACTGAGTTCCCTTCCCATAATAAACTCTTCTATAAGAGCAGGCTGTTTAAAAGTATGGTTAATGTACTCGACCTGCTTTTTCATGCTTTGCGCATCATAGACCACAGACTTATCAGAGATACCTTTCGCACTGCCTTCTCTTTCAGGCTTAACGATAAAACAAGTACCTTCTTCCCAACGGTGAGCAAAAACATCCTGCTGTTTTATCTCTAACGGAGTGGGAATACCGTTCTGCCTAAGGATGATCTTTGTAACTGTTTTATTCAGGCATAGAGCATGCGTATATGATCCCGGACCGGTATGAAGTATTCCCATAATGTCAAGTATTGCTGGAACATGCATCTGTCTTGATTCCCGACCTCCTGAAGACGAAAGATTAAAAACCATGTCGTATTTTTTTATCTCATACATGAAATTTTCATCAAATGCAAGCTCAGTGGCATCATATTTTTTTAACAGGGCATTTTTTACTGCCGTCACCATGTTTTTCTTTTGTTCATATGTATCGGTATCGTATACAACGGCTATTTTCAAAAATTATCCCCCCATCTCATTAAAGACTGAATCTGAATTTTTGATATATTGGACTTTGCATAGTCAAGGAACTGCTCATCTGTCATAGTGTTCCCATATTCATCTGTTTTTACTACAGAACCGTTCATTATTTTAGTCTTTACTGCCCTGGCATACTCAAACTCTTCCTTCTGAAGGTAAAGATAAGGTACTGGAAGAAACCCGCAAGCAAAGGCTGTATAAAGACCTGAAGCCGAGTAAAGGTTGGGTATTTTTTCTTGCATGGTGGATATTATTTTCTTTGCCGATTGCAATAATGAATCTTTTCGCTGGTCAATTTCAGAAAGACCGAACTCTTTCATAACAGATACGGTTTTTTTAAGCTTCCTGTACTCTTCGAGCGTATGAAGAGTTATTTTTATAGATTCGTTTATAACTTGAGGATCTGCCAGACCATACCCTTCGCTGTAACTGACCACGTGTATTATACCAGGGCTATGAGGATCTTGCGGTCGTATATCGTCCATAAGGGCAGTTACGGCTCCCAATTGTATTTTTGCTTTTTCGGGATCAGGAGAAAAATAATCAAGACCTGCTCTTGTCTGGAGAGTGACCTTAAAATCCTCATCTTCAAGGCTTCTTACAAGCTCAAGCATAGCTCTTGATTTTGCAAGATCGGCTATATTCCATGTATACTTTGGTGTATTTAGCATATTCTGAAGGATCAGATGCTTTATGCCGTTCTTTTTTGCAGTCATGGCAGCCAGATATGCCGATACTATGTAAGTCACATCATCTGCGCCCCTAAATGCAAAATGGTGCGGGACATTAGGTTCAAAGGGCTTGTTGGTCAAAGCTGCATATTGAATGGTCTGAATATGTTCTTTAAGATTTTCATAAACTCCGTTTCCACCTCGGCCGTCTATCTGGCTGAACCACCATAGAGAAAGCGCGTGCCATGCGATGTTGATAGTATCCTCATACATCATAGCAAGTTTCAAAAGATCTTTAGTTCCGGCATAGGTTCTTACCAGCATGGGACGTGAACTTTCCCATATTTTAGAGTACTCCTGAATCGAATTTACCGGAACTCCTCCGCCGTTCGGAAGATCCTGCCAGTCCTGTCCGAAGTGAGACTGGGTCAATTGAGAAGAGCCTATAGAAAGAACGTCCAGCATACCTGCTTTTCCAAGTTCTTCGCACCATTCGTAAAACAATTTTACTGCTTTCTCCCTTTCTTGGAGATAAGGTCCCGCATGAGCCCTTATTATAGGAGGAAGATTATTTTTCTGTGAATGCTCAAGTCTTTTTAAGAGAGTATCTTTCTTTGTGCCATAACCTTCATATCCACCATAGCCGTTTCTTTCAACAGGTTTAAAGGAAGTATACTCACCTTTTTTTATAATATCGCGTGAAAAATCAAAAAGGAAGTTGTCATAACGGCAGGACTCTCGCATCTGAGGAGGAATGGAGGAGCTGTCAACTGAGAGAATATTTAGAGTTTCACTTATACTTTCCCCTCCTATAAAAACTTTTGCATACCTTCCAAACTCCTGTTCGACTTTTCGACAGCCTTCTGCCAGGCCTGCGTAGTAAATATTCTGAATACTCTTTCCGCCTGTTCTGAGCATTCTGTTCTTAATAAGGAAAAACATCATGTTTGAAAACAAGCTGAAACCGTCATTTGGATCAAGTCTGTAGCTAAAACCTATATCTGTTATTCTGTTGTTTTTAAGCCATCTCAAAAAAACTGAAAGATTCTTTTTGGAAGAAAGATTTTCTAGTGCTGAATTTATTTCAGTGTCAGCCAGTACCACCGTATATCCGCACTCTTTTATTATTTCCGCCAGTGAAAACATTCCCAATGAATGTGCATCTATGGCTGGTTTTACGAAACCAAACACTCTTTTTCCGTTCATAAACTATACAGCTCCTGGTGATTCAGGATGGTTATGATCTGCTCAGGCAGCATACTTCCCATACCAAGCTTTTCTAAGGTTCTGCCTTCACTACGGAAATCTTTTTTGAGCATGGAGTTAGCAAGATCTATTATGAGACTTACATACGGTGTTTTTACCCCAAGTTTTGCACCTATCGATTCCAGAGGAACAAGGCCACATGGCACATCCTCAAGGATGTAACGGTGTTCAAGAGTATCTGGAGCATCTATTTCTTTATATGCTTCATTGTTTTGTATACACTGAAAAAGGGTTTCGCCTTCCACTCCGTAGCTTCTCTTCATCCACTGATAAGTGGATTCGACAGAATTACCAAGAACTTCAGAAATATGGATTCTCTCTTCATCAAGGCGTTCCAGAAACGAAGAGATGCTTGGACTTATTCCATGGTAATAGTATTTGAAGGAATGACTTGGACTTTCAATCCAGCCGCTGTTTAGAAGTGTTGGCGTACAGTGCAGGATCATACCGACATTTCCTATGGAGGTTTCCACCATGGATTTGGTCGGCTTATAAATTTTTTTAAGACATTGAGGCATACTCGATACGATACTCTCTATCTTGCTTGGGTCCAGACACGATATAAGAACATTTTTCTTAAGATCAAGAATTACAGCATTGCATGAGTCTGTCTTCCTGCATGTGTAGATTATAGTCTGTGTCTCACATACATTAACGTTTCCGCTGTACCCGTTCTGTAGAAGAATATGCTTAAACTCAATTGCCCCGAAGGTTCTTCCGGGAGTAAGTATTATAGGCACGTTTTTATCCACATAAGGTGCCAGTCTCTGGGCTATCTGTGCATGAGAAGTTGCCGGTGTTGTGACAAAAATCATTTCGGCATCTTTTACGGCAAGCTCTATTGAATCTGTAACTATGTTCAGATAAGCATTACCATTAACTTTTCCCTGGACTGTTATAGTTTTGGTGGGAACAAGATCCTTTATAGTTTGTGCCGACCTGTTCCAAAGATTTACACATTCTCCTGATAATGCGAGATGTGCGGCCATTGAAATTCCTGAGTTTCCTGCTCCGATAATGGCAATACGCAACTTCACCATCTCCTTTCACAAAAAATCGAATATTAACAAAAAGTTACATAAAAGTAACTTAAAAATTAGTACATAGGATAAACCATTATAGCATAATTACATAGGTTTTGTCAAATAAAAGTCATACACATTTTAAAATAATGCAACAATACGATTTAAAAAGATACAAAGAAAAGTTGTAAAGTCAAATGTAACAAATTTAGTTATTAACTTTTAAATTAAGCGCACCAGTGATATAATTTATCTGAACACTACTGTTTTAACTTGGTTACATTATTCTATGAAATCTTTATCGGGGGTACCATGAGTAAAGAGCAGTCGTTAAAAAAAATGATCAGCAAAAGGATGTTTTGGATTTTTCTGATCATAACCTTTTTTACAGCCGTTGTTTTATGGCTGTTTCTTAATGTTTTTTTTGAAAGAAATGTTTACAAAAAAGTTTATGACCAGTCTGTGGCCAATATCTATAGAACTATCCGCAACTCTCACAAAAAAAGTATTCTTGACGATATAACAAGAGTCAAAGAAAGTTCTTTTTATATAAAAGAAATAAGCATCTACGATCCCAATCTTTTACCGCTTTATTCATGGAAAGGCCTTAAAGATAACGAAAAGTTCGTTTTCAAAGAAGTTTTGGATACATCTTTCCCACAGGAAATTTCTATGGCCGGCGGAATACGCAGTTACTACTCTGTATGCCATATAATGACCGATAATGGCCAGGAAGAAAAGTACTTTATAAAAATAGAGTTGGACTTTTCTTTTCTGGACAACCTCAGAATTCTTCTTACACTCTTCTTTTTCGGTGCAGTCATCGCTGTCAGCATCATTATAACTTTTGCCATGAACAAAACTGTTAACAAAGTCATAAAGCCGTTTTCGATTCTTTCGTCGAATATGCAGGAGTTTGCAAAAACTAAAGTCTATGTTGTACAGCCAGGAATCGAAAGCAGTCAGGTTAAGGAAATAAATATGCTTGTTCAGACTTATAATGAAATGGCGAACGAGCTGTCCGCAAACATACAAGAGCTCAGAGCAATAAATGAGGAGCTTGAAAATTCTTATTCTGAAACGCAAAGCACAAACGAGAAGTTAGAAAAGATCATAAATCTGGGTATTGATCTTAGCAATGCTGTTATCGTAAGTGACAGGGAGTTTCTGAAAAAAGTTCTTTCTCTCAGTAAAGAGCTTGTTCCCCAGGCTGATTACGGGTATGTTTACCTTATAGAAGACGGTGAGTGGGTTTTTATAGATGCTTTGGGACACAATGTTGATGATCTGAATGACCTTTCACTTAAGAAAGAGAATATTCCTGACTTTCAAAAGATACTGCTTCTGGAAAACAAAGAGTTCATAAATGAAAAAACAGTATCTCAAAATACCTTGCAGACTTATCTGAGAGTAAAAAAACCATGCGGTCAGGCAATGGTGATAAAACTCGCGGTAGGCAGCAACGATGCTGGCGGATTATGCCTTGAAATAAGCAGACATAAAAATATAAAGTTTTCACGTGATGCATCAAAGGTTTTAGAGACCCTTGCCAGCTTTGCATCGGCTTTCCTGACTATGCAGAGATTCTCTAGTATGCAGAATGAGTTCCAAAGGCAGATAATAATATCTATGGTAAGTATCCTTGAAATATACGACAACTACACCAAAGGTCATTCAGACTCTGTGGCGAATTGCTCGCTCAAGATTGGTGCCAGGCTTGGTCTTACTCAGAAACAGATGAAAGATCTTTATTGGAGCGGGTTGCTTCATGATATCGGTAAGATACTGGTAAGTCCTGATATTGTCAATAAGCCAGGGAGACTAACAATTCAGGAGTATGAAGCAATAAAGAAGCATCCTGTTTATGGATATGAGGTTCTGAATAAGTCTGATCAGCTTAAAGATGTTGCCGTGTATATAAAGCACCATCATGAAAGATGGGATGGAAACGGCTATCCCGATGGTCTTAAAGAAGAGGGAATACCTCTTATTTCGAGAATAATTGCCATTGCCGATTCGTGGGATGCAATGAGAACTGACAGATCTTATAGAAAAGGTCTTTCGACTTCTCAGGCTATAAAAGAGATGGGAGAGAATTCCGGTAAGCAGTTTGACCCGGAGATACTAGAGGTATTTTTACGTATGATGAGTGAGGAATAGATAATAAAACGGAGCTGCCTTTTTTTTTGGGGCAGCCCGTTTTTTTCAGCGACTTGTTTCGATAGGAGAAGTCATGCATTGAACTCGCGTTGTTTAAATATGGAGACTGAAAGAAAAAGAAAAAATACTGTTATTACTGTAAAGAATAGTACTTCTATGATAGTTTTGGATGTCATATTCAGCACAAAATAATGGAATATGTTTCTGTATGAACCATATGCCAAGACTGGAAAAGACCGGTTTGAGACAATCAGTTCAAAAAGTCCCATAAGCGATACTGATAAAACCATGAAAAAAAGAAAACCTGGAGACTTTATTTTTTTGGAAATCAAAAAATATAAAAGTATTGCAAAGCTGGTTACTCCGGAAAGCGGGAAGAAGATAAGAACATATGAAAAAACTGTTTTGAACAGACCTTCCTTGAAAGGCAAGAAAGTACCACAGTAAGAGAATACTTCACCGAATTCCAGAAAAACAGCCGATATTGTATATGAAAATATCAGGTTGACCGCAAAAAAAACCTCCAGCTCGAGCATTATTGCAAAAAATTTTGAAAGAACAACCTCTTTCCTATTAAGCGGTGTAAGCAACTCGGTGCATAATGTCCCGCTTTTATCCTCGTATATGAAAAGATCATACACACTCATGCAAGAAAAAACAATTGAAAAAACCAAGGTGATTTCAAGTGAGAAAAGAGGGAAGTTCTGACCATTTATCAAGCTATAAAAAATGCTATCCTTTTTTATTAAAACAAAACTTATAAGCAGCACATCGGCGATAAAATTAAGGATAAAAAAAGGTAACAGCCTTTTTTTCATATGCAGCTTGAAGAGTTCATTGTTAATTAAATTCATTCTGATTCTCCTGTTTTATGTTCCTGAAGGCAGAAAATAATCTATATTTACTTTATTGGCCAACAGGGTGTCAAGTATTCTTTGAGATTCTTCCTTTTCGGCCTTTATGCGTAATCCAAACTCTTTTGACTGAATTTCAGAGACATAGGGCATCGAGTACAGGATTTTTGTTATCTGTGCTTTCTGAACAGAATATATGTCAATGATTTCAGCAAGATCTAAGCTGTGCTTGTCAGGCGAAAAGCTGAAAACTTTTCCGTTTTCCATACAAAGCATATCGGCACATGTTTTTAAAAGAAATTCCTTGCTTTTTGATAGTATAAGCATTGAGACCGAATAATTTACTCTGATCTGCTCCAAAATACAGGAAATTTTAAGACTTTCCTGCATATCAAGATCTCTTGCCGGGTCATCCAGTATAAGAAGCCATGGATAGTTTATCATTGCCCTTGCAATTGCGAGCCTGTACTTCATTGCTGAGGTAAAAGACTTGACCTTGTGATCCTTGTTTTTCTGCAGATCAGTCAGTTCAAGCATCTCCCATGCTCTTCTGTGTGGGATATCCCCGTAAAGATTAGCGGTTAAGAGAAGATTCTGATATGCGGTAAGCTCATCATAGAATTTTGGAGAATCAACAATACTTCCAGTTTTGCAGATAGCTTTTTCAAAGTTCTGATGTATGTCGTATCCGTTGATTGTAATTTTTCCGGAATCTATCTGTACCAGGGCCATGAGGATCTTTGAAAGTACAGTTTTCCCCTGGCCGGTTTTGGCAAAGATTCCCAGTGATTCGTTCTGATGAACTTCAAAAGATATATTATCCAGTATACTTTTATTTTCTCTTGTTTTTATTATATTTTGAACCAGTAGACTCCCGGACATTACTTTTCCTCCATTATATTACTATAATTTTAGTGTTCTATATTAGTATAACACTAAAACATGATATTGTCAACTCTTACCGAAAAATAATTGTATGTGCTATAATTTAGCCATGAACAGAAGAGAAAAGCATAGAAGGAGGAAAAAAATGGCTACATTAATGGTTTACGCATCAAAGCACGGAAGTGTAGAAAAGTCTCTTAACAGCATGAAAAAAAGTATAAAGGATCAAACCCTTATGATTCCGATAAAGGAATACTCAAACGGTATGCTTGATACTTACAGGGCGGTTGTAATAGGCTGTTCTGTTCATGCCGGTACTGTACAAAAGGAAGTTGTTGATTTTGTAAAAGGAAATCTTCAGATGCTTTCAACTAAAAAAACAGTTGTGGTCATAAACTGTGCCGACCAGGAAAAGTATACTGAATATTTTGAAAATGCTTTTGGCAAAAACATTCTTTCTGAAAATTTTTCCCTTGTTTATGGAGGATTTGGGTACTACTTTGAAAAGATGGGTTTTTTAGAAAGAACCTTGATAAAAATGATTTCAAAGATGAAAGAAAATAAAGAGTTCATAAATGAAAAAGGTCTCAGGGATGCAGCTGCCAAACTTGAATAGCTTAAAGACAGAATCTTTCATATATTATTAAGAAGTATATTAAAAAGCGAAAAGATGCTTAAAATATTTATGTTAAAATAATGGTCGGAACTGGCAAATATATCTTAAGGAGGAAAAAAATGAAAAAAGTGTTTACAGTGCTACTTTCTTTAGTGATTTTGGTAGTAGGAGTCATTGCCTCAAAACCTTTATATTCGCTTTTCAGTGATTATGACCAGAGCAGTTATAAGGATGAGGTTTTCAGAGTTTATTCAAAGATCCTTATCGATACGCCTTTGACACAGACGTTGAAACTTTCTTCAGAGATAAGCAGAGAAGAAGTTTCGATGCTTATGGTGAATGCGTTCAAGCTTTCAAAAATACAGCCTATGATGATAAAGACTGATAAAAAGAAAACATTCTCTTATACCGATCCTTTAGGAGTTATAGATGAAAGCTTCAGTATTCCGTCTGCACAGGATATAGTTGAAAGTTATTATCTTGCCTATATAGAAGGCCTTATAAAAATAAGAGCCGTTCAGGTCAGTGGGGAAAGGTTCAATCCTACCGAACCTCTTAGTCATGTTGATTTTTTTGAAATGCTGGGGAAAATAATCTTCGGGGTAGATGAAAAACATGATTACTTAAAAGAAATAGCCGGTATGGGCTTTACTGCAGAGGAAGTATCTTCTAAAACTAATGTAACCTGGGAAAAGGCGCTGTCATATTTAGACAGGATACTTTCAAAGTCTGATTTTAAAGTAATTTCCGTTCTTACGACAGCAGATATACACGGAAACCTCCAACAGTACATTCCATCAGGTTCTACGTACAACATCGGTGGCCTTTCACGTATGAGC
>Ga0208195_1000955_pt1 | contig 34241 bp, 23 predicted proteins | sample AD_UKC077_MetaG_FD_184441 | JGI IMG/M metagenome (GOLD analysis project Ga0208195, IMG submission 184441) | Active sludge microbial communities of municipal wastewater-treating anaerobic digesters from USA - AD_UKC077_MetaG (SPAdes) (version 2) | ecosystem: Engineered > Bioreactor > Anaerobic >... | reverse complement strand
CCTTTTGGAAGTCGATACTCCACAGGTAAAAATCGCGCTCAGCTCTACCCAAGGTATGGTTCTCTGTTCGGGGGAGGATATTTGCGACGCCCGTTTCTCAAAATGTTGCGGAGGTCTGACCGAAAGCTTCGAGAGTTGCTGGGCCGACACCAGACTAACCTATCTGGTATCAAAGCCCGACCTGATACCGGCCCCCGACCGGAGCAGCTATGCCGATCCGGAGGGTTTTATACTGGGCAATCCCCCCTCTTTCTGCAACACCAACGACAAGGGCATATTGGAACAGGTGCTCAAAGACTATGATTTTCAAACCCGGGACTTTTTTCGCTGGACGGTAAGCTACGATGCCCGGGAGCTTTCCGACTTATTTAAACAGCGTTCCGGATTGGACCTTGGTTTACTAAGCGACCTGGAAGCCCTCGAGAGAGGCGGTTCCGGACGAATAGTCCGCCTTAAGGTAACGGGCAGTAAAGGTAGCCTGATCATCGGCAAAGAACTCGAAATACGACGCTGTTTATCCAAAACCCACCTCTACAGCTCGGCTTTTGTGGTGGATAAAGTACTGGACGAACAAGGCAAAGTCCGGCAATTCATACTGCATGGAGCCGGCTGGGGACACGGCGTAGGACTCTGTCAGATAGGAGCTGCCGTTATGGCCGAACAGGGTTACAAATTTGAACAAATACTTGAACATTACTACCCTAACACGCAAATAAAGCAATTGTATGACTCCTGAAAAGAGAATCTCTCCCTGGAGCTGGGTTCCCAGTCTGTATTTTGGCGAAGGCCTGCCTTACGTAGCTGTGATGACCATTTCGGTAATACTCTACAAGCGCTTTGGCATGTCCAATACCGACATCGCTTTTTACACTGCCTGGCTCTACCTGCCCTGGACCATTAAATTTCTTTGGAGTCCTTTTGTAGATATCATCAAAAGCAAACGTTGGTGGATAGTACTGATGCAACTGCTGATCGGAGCCTTTTTCGGAGGTGTGGCTTTCAGTCTGCCCACCCCCTTTTGGATTCAGGCCAGCATGGCTTTTTTCTGGCTGACGGCTTTCAGTTCGGCCACTCACGATATTGCAGCCGACGGCTTTTATATGCATGCCCTGGAAACCAAACAACAAGCTTTCTTTATAGGCATTCGCAATACTTTTTATCGCCTGGCCATGATTACCGGTCAGGGGCTGATTATTATTCTGGCGGGCAAACTCGAACAACAGACCGGTAACCCCTTTGGCATGGAGCAAATACCCTACGCCTGGATGACGGTTTTTTTGGTCATGGCCGTCTTTTTCGTCTTGCTTGGCACCTATCATGCTGTTGTCCTGCCTCGTCCGCAGAGCGACAGTGAACGCAAACACTTAAGTCACAAGCAATTGCTTCAGGAATTGGTGCAGAGCATTAAAAGTTTCTTTCAGAAAAAACACATTCTGACGGCCATCGCCTTTATGCTGCTCTACCGTTTTTCGGAGGCTCAATTGGTCAAGATTGCCTCGCCCTTTTTGCTCGACAGCGCCGAAGCCGGAGGCTTGGGCTTGAACACTGCCCAGGTGGGTTTTGCCTACGGCACCCTGGGCATTGCCAGCCTGGTGATTGGCGGCATAGTGGGCGGCATAGTCATTTCCCGGAGAGGACTGGCTGCCAGTTTATGGCCCATGGTGCTTATGCTCTGCCTGCCCAATCTGATCTACGTTTACTTTGCTTTTGTCCGCCCTGAATCAATCATTGTAATCAATCTGGGGGTTGCTCTGGAACAACTCGGCTACGGCTATGGTTTTACAGCCTATACCATGTATTTGTTGCATTTCAGCCAGGGGCCTTTCAAAACCGCTCATTACGCCATTTGCACTGCCTTTATGGCCTTGGGCATGATGATTCCGGGTATGTTTGCCGGCGCCCTGCAGGAATGGCTGGGTTATCCTCTGTTTTTTGTTTGGATCGTGCTGGCAACCCTGCCCTGTTTTTGGGTGGTTGCTCTGGTTAAAAAACAGTTGAAAGAATAGATTATGCTCGATATAGTTACACATATAGCCGGGAAGCTCGAACTGGGAAAAGAAGCTGTCAGAAACAGCCTGAATCTGCTGGACGAAGGAGCCAGCATTCCCTTTATCAGCCGTTATCGCAAAGAAAACACCGGGGGACTGAACGAAACGCAATTGGCTAGTATTGCCGACCTGTACGAGGAACTCAAAGGCCTGGAAAAACGCAAAGAAAGCATCCTGCAAACTATAGAGGAGCAAGGAAAACTCAGTCCTGAGCTGAAACAACAAATAGAGTCCTGTACACGGAAAAACGAACTGGAAGACCTTTACCTGCCCTATCGCCCCAAACGCCGTACTCGGGCTCAGATAGCCAGGGAAAAAGGCCTGGAGCCCCTGGCCGCCCTATTGATGAGACAAGGACCGCAAGACATCGGGCAACTGGCCTCCCGTTTTACCGGTTCGGGCCTCGAGGTGCAGGAAGCTCTGGACGGCGCTTCCGACATCATAGCCGAGTGGGTGAACGAAAACAGCCGGGCCCGCCATCAGGTCAGGAATCACTTCAGACGCAGCGCTCTAATCCGCTCTGTAGTGATCAAAGACAAAGAAAGTGAAGGACAAAACTACCGGGATTATTTCGATTACAGCGAACCCCTGCGTTCCTGCTCTTCTCATCGCTTTCTGGCCATGATTCGGGGCAGGAATGAAGGTTTCCTCAGCATCAGCCTCAAACCCGACGACGAAGCCTGTCTCGACAGTCTGGAACGTATGTTTGTGCGCGCAAACAACCCCGCCGGCGCACTGGTTGCAGAAGCCGTGAAAGATGCTTACAAACGCCTTCTAAAACCTTCTATCGAGAACGAATTCCTAAGTTCGAGCAAAGAAAAAGCCGACCGGGAAGCCATTCGGGTTTTTGCCGCCAACCTGAAACAATTGCTGCTGGCTCCTCCCTTGGGACAAAAGCGAGTCCTGGCCATAGACCCCGGCTACAAAAGCGGTTGTAAGGTGGTTTGCCTCGATGCACAAGGCAAACTCCTGCACAACGAAAACATCTTCCCTCACTTGGATCAGCGGCAAAAAGTGCTGGCAGCCAAAAAAATGGCCCAACTGGTAGAAAGCTATCAAATCGAAGCCATCGCCATCGGCAATGGCACAGCATCGAGAGAAACCGAGGCTTTTGTCAAAGCTTTGCGGCTCGACCGGGCAGTTCAGGTGTATGTGGTAAGCGAAAACGGAGCTTCGGTGTATTCGGCTTCGGCCATCGCCAGAGAAGAATTTCCCCAGTACGATGTCACCGTGCGCGGTGCAGTATCCATAGGACGGCGTTTATGCGATCCCTTGGCCGAGCTGGTCAAAATCGATCCCAAAGCCATAGGGGTTGGCCAATACCAGCACGACGTCGATCAACAAATGCTGAAAAAAGCCCTGGATCAGACGGTGGTACATTGCGTCAATGCGGTAGGCGTAAACCTGAACACGGCCAGCAAACACCTGTTGAGTTACGTATCGGGCCTGAATAGCCAGTCGGCTGCCCGCATCGTCGAATACAGAGACGAAAACGGAGCTTTCAATCTGCGCAGCGAACTGCTTAAGGTTCCCTCCGTTGGCCCCAAAAGCTTCGAACAGGCGGCAGGTTTCCTGCGCATACCCGGCTCTGTTCATCCCCTCGATAATACGGCCGTACACCCGGAACGCTACGCCCTGGTCGAAAAAATGGCAGCCGATTTGGGCTGTTCAACCGAAGACCTGATTCGTAACGCAGACCTACGCAAAAAAATTCCGCTGGAAAACTACCTGGACGAACACACCGGTTGGCCCACTCTAAACGATATTATGCAAGAACTCGATAAACCGGGACGCGATCCCCGGGCAAAAATCGAAATCTTTGAATTCGATCCCAATATCAGAAAATTCGAGGATCTGCAGGAAGGAATGGTTTTACCCGGCATAGTAACCAACATCACCAACTTTGGTTGTTTTGTGGATATAGGCATCAAGGAAAACGGTTTACTCCATCTTTCTCAAATGGCCGATCGCTTTGTTAATCAAGCAACTGATGTGGTGAGTCTGCATCAACACATTAAGGTGAGAATTTTAGCCCTCGATCCGGAACGCAGGCGTATTCAATTAAGTTTAAAAAACAATCCCGATGCTTCCTGAAAAAAACGAAGCTTACTGAGAAAAACGAAGCTTACTGAGAAAAACGAAGCTTACTGAGCAAAAAACAAAATTGCCGCATCAGACAAAATGCCTTAATTTTACCGGGCTTTTGCATCGTCAAATTATAAGTATATGACATCCTCACAAACGAAACCATATGCTATCGGTCTGGCCCTGAGCGGCGGAGGGGCTAAAGGCTTTGCCCATGCCGGTGCGCTTAAGGCCCTGGAAGAATTTGGTATTTATCCCGACATCATTTCGGGCACCAGCGCCGGGGCCATCGTCGGATCTTTGTATGCCGACGGCTGCACTCCCCACGAAATCATTGAACTTTTCAACAACACCTCTTTTTATAAATTTGCCAGCTTTGCCCGATCCAAAACCGGTCTGTTTAAAATAGACAATTTCCGAAAGGCTATGAATCAAAAACTTAAAGCTAAAACTTTCGAAGAACTGAACGTCCCTCTGTACGTGAACGCAACGGATATGTTTCACGGCAAAAACGTATTCTTCAGCTCCGGTAGTTTGTTGGATAAGGTCATAGCTTCCTGCAGTATTCCCATTATTTTCGAACCGGTATTGATCGATGGGGTTCATTATTCCGACGGGGGTCTCCTATGCAACTTCCCGGTTGAAGTGCTGCGCAAGAAATGCAAATACCTGATTGGTGTCAACGTAGGCCTGGTGGATATAGAACACGAAGAGCAACTCAACCTTTTGGACATTATTCAACGCACTTATTTTTTCATTCGTAGTGCCAGCGTTTTAAAAGGAAGAGAACAATGCGACCTCTTGATTGAACCGCCTTCGATCGATAAGTACGGTATGTTCGACGCCGTCAAAAACGAAGAAATTTTTCAATTGGGTTATCAGGCAGCCCTGGCCATCTTAAATGAACAAAAAGAAAAAGTAAAAGAAATGCAGGCTGTCAGCCTTTCCTGCCGGAAAACACGGTAAGTTCGCCTAAACTGCCACCGTCAAGAGCGTTTCATACGAATGAAACATGAAATCTATTAAACTCTATATTAAAACTTTCCGCCCCAGAACCCTGCCCCTATCGGTTTCCGGCATTGTCCTGGGCAGTTTGCTGGCTGCTTCCGAAGGGTATTTCAACGTCCTGATCTTTATTCTGGCCATCCTAACCACGCTGTCTCTGCAAATTCTGTCGAACGTGTCCAACGAATTGGGCGACGCCCAAAAAGGCACCGATACCGCCGATCGCAAAGGCCCGGCTTATGTGCTGCTTTCGGGAGCTCTCACCCAAAAGGATTTCTACCGGCTGATTGCTATCTTTAGCCTGCTTAGCGTGGTCTTCGGCAGTTTGCTGGTGTACGTCTCACTGGATTATTTCTTCAGCAAAGAAGGCCTGATCATGCTCGCTTTTGGAGGCCTGGCCATTCTTGCTTCCATCACTTACACCTTGGGCAAAAATCCCTACGGCTACAAAGGCTGGGGCGATTTGTTTGTCTTTCTGTTTTTCGGCTTGCTGAGTACCCTGGGATCTTATTTTTTGCAGTGCGGACAACTGCCTCTTTTGCTGTTACTTCCCGCCTCGGCCTGTGGTTTTCTTATCACCGGAGTACTCAACCTGAACAATATCCGGGACATGGAGACCGACAAGATCAACCGCATCACGCTGCCCCTTGTGTTGGGCAAACCTAAAGCCAAAATCTATCACCATCTGCTGGTATATGGGGCTTTTGTGCTGATCCTGATTTACAATCTGCTTAAAGGCACGGCCTGGCCCCAATATCTTTTTTTACTGTTGCTTCCTCTGGCGGCATTTCACCTGAATCGTGTGCGGGCGCTCAACGATGAGGCGCTCGATCGGCAACTGCCGGTTCTGGTGCTGCTGACCATCCTGTTTAGTCTGATAGTGGGATTTACTTCTTTCCTGTAATCTGCTTCTTTCCTGTAAAAATACGGGCCAATCCCAGGCTCAGAGCTTGCTGCCGGGTTTCGACACAGCCGCAGGATTGCATAATTTGTAGGAATTCCTTGGGTTTGGGAAAACGCAGAACGGAAGCCGGCAAATAAGCATAGGCTTGCTTATCGCCCGATATCAGCCCGCCTATCCAAGGTAAAATGCGGGTGAAATAAAAAGAATAAAGAGCATACAAAAATCGACTCTGAGGCAGAGAAAGTTCCAAAACCAAAAGCATTCCTCCCGGTTTGAGTACCCGCAGCATCTCTTGCAAGCCCAGCTCTAAGTTTTCGTAATTGCGTACACCGAAAGCCACGGTTACGACATCAAAACTCTTGTCGGGATAAGCAATGGCTTCGCTGTCGCCCTGTTCCAATTGAATAATATGACTCATGCCCTGAGACTGAATCTTTTGCCGGCCGATACGCAGCATTTGTTCCGAAATATCGAGCCCTAACACCGAGGGAACACCGGCCTTGGCCAGAGCGAGGCTGAAATCGGCCGTTCCGCAAGCCATATCCATTACCCGTTCGTGAGGAACCACAAGAACTTTTTTGACAGCCTTACGTCTCCAAATCTTATCCACATGGAGCGACAACAAATGATTCAAGCGGTCGTAATACGGGGCAATCCGGTCGAATAAATGCTTAACGGCTTTCTTTTTGGGCATGAAGCTTAGCGTTTGATGTGATAGAACACAAAACCGAAATAGACTCTGGGGCCTCGCACAAAATCATCCTGGGGATTGGAAACATTCATCAGATAATCGATCTTGAAGATCAGATGTATTTTTTTGTTCAGGCAGTATTCTGCTCCTGTAAACGGACAGAAAGCCATAAAAGGATAGTTTCTGTAGGATACGGCCGATTCTGCAATATCATCGAGAGGATTGTCCTGCAATAAAGTCAGATTTTTGACCGAACCACCTCCCAGGGTTGCTCCGGCAAAAGGTTTGAATTTACCGTATTCGCAATAGTAAGCGGCCAAAAGACCTCCCCAGCCTATGGATACATTGCTGTTGTAATTTCCGTAACGGAGCGTAGTGCCGTATCCCTCGGCGCCAACCCGAAAATGATCTCCGAAATGAAAGCGAATGGCTCCGCCCAAGCCCAGGGGTATTCCTCTCATTTCTTCCACAGCGAGAACTGCTCCCTGGGCATCACGAACTGTTGTCTTTCCGCCCCAAAAATACCCGCTGTGAGGCATCATACCACCGGAAAAACCCCGGTATCCGAATTTTGTTCCGTTTTCGCCGGCAAAGCAACTATAGTTAATACTCAAGAAAAAAACAGCCGGTATAAATAGTCTTCGAATCATTGTATCAATAGCCGAACTTAAAAGTATAAAGGCCGGTCTCTTTTAAAAAAACGCAAAGGTAAGCATTCCCGGAAATACTAAAAAAGCAAGCTGCAGAACAGTTTATAAAAATAATTTTCTTCAGAGAAAAAAATTTTTATAAAAAAGAACAATTTGAGAATATTGTGCGTATCTTCGCGGCGGTTTTCAATATCCTTTTTTACTTATTTTTTATTAATTACTTCAATGAAAAAATCAATTGCTTTGGTTCTTTTGTTTGCTGCTCTTTTTCTGATCTCTTGTCAGCAAAAAGGTGGTTCTAAAGTTGACACTACAGTTGTCGAACTTCAGGACAGCACTGTTCAGGTAACACCTGACTCCTGCGCTCAGGTTGCCGTCGCCGACAGCCTGTCCAAGGCAGAATAAGACTATCAGTCCTTTTTTTGTATCGATCCACGCGACAAGCCCTGCGGGCTTACTGAACAGATAAATTGCTTGAGGTATCAGCCTTAAAACGCCTGATATCTTCAAGCAATTGTTTTATATGTTCTCCGGGGGTGGCCCAACTGGTGCAACTGCGCACCGTTCCATTATGCGGGGAGGGTGCTCCTTCAATCTTCTACGTAAAACTGAAAAATAGTGCTGTGGTTGTAGGTCTGACCGGCTTGCAGGATACAATCGGGGAAACCGCTTTGGTTGGGGCTGTCGGGGAAAAATTCCGGTTCCAGGCAAAAGGCCTCACGGTAAGCCAGGGGCTTTCCGTCCGAAGCCGGCAGTTCACTACGCAGGTAATTACCGCTGTAAAACTGAACACCCGGTTTGCTGGTCCAGACCTTAAGGCCGCAACCGGTTTCGGGAGCAAACACCTCTACGGCCAAAGCCAGACTGCCGTATTCTTCTTTGTTGATTACGAAACAATGATCGTAGCCGGCGCCGTTGATCAACTGACTTTCCTGTTTGTCGATGTCTTTTCCGATGGCTTTGAACTCACTGAAATCGAAGGCAGTATCTTTGACCAAGCGTATTTCGCCCGTGGGAATGGCATCGGGAAGTATGGGAATATAGCGATCTGCGTGAAACTTCATCCGGTGGGTAAGAATATTGCCGCCTCCGGCCAGATTGAAATAGGCGTGGCTGGTCAAATTGAGCGGTGTAGCCTTGTCGGTCGTGGCCGAATACAAAATGCTCAACTCGTTGGTGGCCGACCAACCGTAGGAGGTTCTGACCTTGAGTTTACCGGGAAAGCCTTCCTCTCCCTCCTGCGATTCACAACTGAAATGCACGTATTCCTCGTCGACTTCGAAATCCCAGTATTTGGTATGAAATGCTTCGATGCCGCCGTGCAGGCTATTGTCGTCGTTATTGGCAGCCAGAGTGTATTCGCGGCCTTCGAGCACAAAACGGGCTTTGGCAATACGGTTGGCATAGCGGCCACAAGTAGCCCCCAGATAGGTGCCGAAGGTTCTGTCGGCCAGATAACCGTCCACCGAAGGAAAACCCTTAACTACGCTGACAAGCTTGTTTGTTTTGTCGGGCACTTTCACATTGACCAAAGTGGCTCCGTAGTTACAAACTTCGGCCACCGCTCCCGACTCGTTGGTCATGCGGAATTTGTACACCGTTCTGCCGTCGGGCATGCTACCAAAAGGTATTTTTTCAATTTTCAGGCTCATAATCTTACTATCTATCGTTATACAATAAAAAAACTCATTTTTGCCGGTGGGTGATTTCGAAAAACTCCCCATACAGATTCCTATCCTGTGTAAGCTCCCTTTTATCGAAGCCGTACAAGGGCCAGCCGCTGGGAATATGCATCACCAGGGCCGAGGTATTTTCTTGTTTGTACACAGGTTGTATTAAAGCGGAGCTAAGTGGCCGCATCGCTTTGTTCAACTGAGCCGTATCGAGCACAGTGGCCATGACCAGGCCGGCAACTCCGCTTTCGGGATCGTAACTATCCAGTTTTTTTCGAACCACTGCATCTATAGCTGTCTCCGAAAAACGTATATTCATTTTTTCGGGTACTTCGACTATTTCTCCGGGAGTATAGCCCAGTCCATAGGCCTGATGAACATGGTGGATGGTCATCAATAAAAAGCTCTCCAATTCTTCCCTGAGCCGGTAAACCCTGGCTCTGGAAGCCTCGGAGGGCAGACCCTGATACGAAGCAAAAGCCGATTCCAGAGACCGGTCCAGCCCTTTGCGAAAATCATCCAAGTCGGGAAATTCTTTGAGCACACCGGCGGTTGTAGTCCGGCAACTGATTTTTAAATCCTTGATGTGCTGCATCAGCCAGACCGAAGGATAATGACTGCTTTGCATCGAAAAATCGCAGAAGCTCCATACCAAAACGTAGCGGTCGTAGGTGGAATCCCGCACGGTCACATCGGCCCTCAGGCTGATGGTCTCCAGTTCGGAGGTGTCTCCCTGTTGCAGACGGTAGGTTTTGTGTTCCAGTGTATACGACTGTGCTTCGTTTTTCAACCAGGCTGCCTTGAACAAAACCGTTTGGCTGTCTTTGGCATGCGCGCTTAAACCGCTAAACGCAAAGCACAGACAGCCCGCAAGGATCCTGAAAATAACTGAAACCGGCATAATTTATTCTTCGAGTTGATACAGTAAACCGTCTCTGACCACGGGAATATCGGCCGGATTGATCCCCTGTTCCAATAAAACGGGCAAGTCTTTTTCGAAAAGATCAAAAAATTCACTCTGGGCCGTATGGGTGAGCCGTATGCCTTTTTTATACATTTGTATGGCTTTCAGAGCCGATCCCTGCAGCCATTCCAAATGCCCGGCATTCAGAAAATCGACCATCACAGGTTTGTGTGCCAACAGCTTTTGAACGTATTTACCGGCCTGGTCGTATTTTTTGCACATAATGGCGCACCAGACCAAGGGCGTCCAGGTTCTGGGCGACTCTCCGGAAATGAATTCGGCCTTGTAATAACTTTGCAGTGCCTCGTTGTAACGCTGTAAATCCATCAGGCAATGGCCTATGTTCATGCTGAGCACATAATTCTCCGGATCCAGTTTTTCGGCTCTGCGGTAATAGACCAGTGCTTCTTCGTTGTTTTTGAGCTGACGGTAACAAGCAGAAATGCGCTTTAATGTCCATAAATTGTCGTGCTGCAACAAATCTGCCTTCAGGTAGGCCTGCAAGGCTATGGCGTATTCCTGCAACTGCTGATGGCAATAGGCTTTTTTCCGGTGCAAGTCGGCATCGCCGGCCTTATTTTCGAGCAGACGGTCAAAAAGTTTCAAAGCTTGCCTGTAATGCTTGGTTTTGAAATAAACCAGCGCCACCTTCAACATAATCTCCTCTTGCTCCAGGTAGGGGCTGATCCCGGAAACTGCATAAAAGTCGAGAGAACCGGCAAAGACATCCTTAAAATCTTTTTTATGGCTAAACAATTTATAAAAACGATATAAGTCCTGGATATAACGGTTGGAGACCGATTCGGTTTTCAGACACTGATTGCCGCTTTGTTCCATCTTTTGTAGTTCCTGATAGGCTTCGGTTTCGGATCCCAGGTTGGCAGCCATCTGACTGCGGTAGGTTTCGGGCACCTGAGCCAAATTGAAACAAAAGGAATATTTATCGGAAGAACATAAGAAATCGGAGGAAGTAACCAATTTGGTCACATTCACCCCCTGCAAGCTGTCGTGTTTAAAAAGTTCCGCCACCTGGCTGTGTTCGCTGTAAAAGGGCAAAAACCAGTTGTGTATTTCTTTGAAAAAGGGATAAAACTTCAGGTTGGAAAAAGTACTCATATACACGTCCACCCCTTCGATTTGCATTTCGGAGAATTCCTGCATTTTTTCCGACAGGGAAGCATCTTCGAACAATTCTTTCCAGTCGGGATTGAGTTCTTCGCCAAATTCTTGGCTTTCAGTAATTTTTTGCTGAATAGACGAGCCCAGCCTGCTCATTTCGGGTAGAAATTCTTCCTGCATCCTGCGGCTGATAGTATCTACATCCTTGGTTCTGGCCAGTTGGATAAAAATAGACAACAGGGCCGATTGCCTGGCCTCGTCTTCGAGCAAGGCGGCTAACCTGCTGCTTATGGCCGGATACCACTGCATGCGTCGATCGTACATATCAAAAAGCAACATCACGGCGGTGAGGGCTCTCCGGTTGACTTCTACCTCTTCGTGTTCGCATAAATCGAGGAGGAAAAGGAATTTTTTTTCGTCGAAAAGGAATTGCAGCGATAATAACAAGGCCGATACGAGCAGGGCCTTTTCATGAGAATAGAGCAAATGGGCATAGGCTTCTTGCAAAAGTTTGACTTCCCGATCGCTCCAGATATCCGATAATAACAGCCGTTGGAAGAGCGTTCCGCTCAGTTGTTCGCGCCGGCTGTTTAGTTGCAGCATCTCCGCTTTGCGCTGGTCTTCGTCCTTTTTAAGCGATGTCAGAGCAAGTTCGGCATCCAGCTCTCTGAGTTCCTCCAGGACTTCCTGCGTGTTTTTGGCAGACCGGTAAGCTCTGAGGCGGGAATAATACCATTGGCTTGAATTGACTGTAAGCCATTGACGATAAGCAGAATCGGCCAACTCACACAAGGTTCTTATCAATTTGAGCAAGACTTTGTCGCGTTCCTTGTCTTCCACACCTTCGAGCCGGTAACGCAGCAAATAGCGGTAGGTGGTTTCCTGTTGTACCAATTCATCGTAAGCCGGACCGAAGCCGTTTTGCTGGATCAGGTAGCCCAGGTCGGTGATGGCCTCTTTGATGCGCATTTGATACAGGAAACGAAAAATTCTCGCGTATAGGGAATCAATTTCTGAAATTGTCATGTTCTACTGCTTTATCAGCCACAAAAATACAAAGAATTTAGCCGGCACTTGCATAAATTTTAGTAATTTTGCAGCCTCAAAATATATAAGCACTATAGGATGTACCGTATTCGCAACTTTTGTATCATAGCCCACATTGATCACGGCAAAAGCACTCTTGCCGACCGCCTGCTGGAGCATACCGGAACCTTGGCTATCACCGAGAACCAAATGCTCGACAATATGGAGCTGGAAAAAGAACGCGGTATCACCATCAAAAGCAAGGCCGTGCAGATGAATTATTCTCTGGACGGCAAAGAATATAAACTGAATCTGATCGACACTCCCGGACACGTGGACTTTTCTTACGAAGTGTCTCGCTCCATTGCCGCCTGCGAAGGAGCCCTACTGGTAGTTGACGCCTCCCAGGGCATTCAGGCCCAGACTATTTCCAACTTATACATGGCCATCGACAACGACCTGGAAATTATTCCGGTATTGAACAAGGTAGATTTACCCAGCGCCATGATCGAAGAAGTCGAAGATCAGATAATTGATCTCCTGGGCGTTAAACGCAGCGAGATTATTCGTGCCAGCGGTAAAACAGGCGAAGGCATACCCAGGATACTCGAAGAAATTGTCCATAGAGTGCCTGCCCCCAAAGGCGATCCGGAAGCTCCGCTTCAGGCTCTGATCTTCGATTCGGTGTTCAACTCGTTCCGGGGAATCATCGCCTATTTCAAGATTGTAAACGGCACGCTGCGCAGCCACGACCTGGTGAAATTTGTAGCCACCAAAAAAGAATACGAGGCCGACGAAATCGGTGTTTTAAAAATGCAGATGCAGCCCCGGGAAGTCTTGAGCTGCGGAGACGTAGGTTATATTATTTCGGGCATAAAATCTTCCAAAGAGGTCAAGGTGGGCGATACCATTACCCACGTAAAACGTCCCTGCGCCGAAGGAATCGAAGGCTTCGAAGACGTCAAGCCCATGGTGTTTGCCGGAGTTTATCCCATCGACAGCGAGGATTTCGAAAACCTGCGCTCCTCCATCGAAAAACTGCAACTCAACGACGCTTCTCTTACCTTCCAGCCCGAATCGTCCATGGCACTGGGTTTTGGTTTCCGTTGCGGTTTTCTGGGCCTGCTGCATATGGAAATCATACAGGAACGCTTAGACCGGGAATTCAACATGGACGTCATCACCACGGTTCCCAACGTTCAGTACAAGGTGTATACCAAAAAAGGAGAATGCATAGAGGTTGACAATCCTTCGGAACTACCCGAACCCACCCATATCGACTACATCGAAGAGCCCTACATCCGCTCTTCCATAATAACGGCTGCCGATTACATTGGCTCCATTATGACGCTCTGTCTGAGTAAAAGAGGGGAACTTGTCAAACAGGAATACATCACGGGCAATCGCATGGAGCTGATATTCGATCTTCCTCTGGGCGAAATTGTGTTCGATTTCTACGACCGGCTCAAAAGCATTTCCAAAGGCTATGCCTCCTTCGATTACCACCCCCACGGTTTCCGCGAATCGAAACTGGCCAAACTGGATATTTTGCTCAACGGCGAACCGGTGGACGCCCTCTCCTGCCTCACTCACGTGGATAACGCCGAAACCCTGGGCCGGCGTATGTGTGAAAAACTCAAAGAACTGATTCCGCGTCAGCAATTCGACGTTGCCATACAAGCCGCCATCGGTTCCAAAATTATTGCCAGAGAAACCGTCAAAGCCGTCCGCAAAGACGTAACCGCCAAGTGTTACGGCGGCGACATCAGCCGTAAACGCAAATTGCTCGAAAAGCAAAAAAAAGGTAAAAAACGCATGAAGCAAATCGGTTCGGTAGAAGTTCCCCAAAAAGCATTTCTGGCGGTGCTGAAGCTGGATTAAAACCATCCGTTCTTTTATAAGTAGCTGGTAATTACCCGAAAGGAGATTATTTTCACACCTCACTTATGTTATTTAATTATGTTATATAACATAATTAAATATTTGCATTACAAAAAAAAATAGTAACTTGCGTCGTTAAGCTTTTTTATTTAAAGATATGCTCTATTGTGGAAAAGATAAGAAACACAAAGAGAACAGTTGCCACGCTGCTAGCGTTGGCTTTCTGCACGGTTGGTTATACACAAATCACCGTGACCAGCAGTGGAAATGTGGGTATTGGAATCAACAATCTCTTCTTCACAGGTTTTTATAGGAAATAATGTTCTTTCAACAAAAACAAATGGAGATCTGGTAATAAAGTCCGGAGCATCGGTGACAATAGAATCTTCTCAAAGTGTAACAATGGATGCGGGATTTTCTGTGGAATTAGGAGCAGAGTTTGAAATTAAAAATACCGACCTATGAAAAAGTATTTATTTATCCTTCTCTTTTTACCAACCTTAGTGTGCGCTAATCAGATTTGGTTGGGAGCTGTAATCTCTGAGATATATTTCGATGATTCGGGAGGATGGATGCTAGAGCTATTCTACCCTCATTATTCTGATAGTATATTAATAGAAAGTGATTCTGGTTATGCAAAAATAGTTGATTGTGATGCATCTGAACTTACAATTATTTCAAACATCAATTTAAGTGATACTGTATCTTTCAACAAAGATTCCGATTGCATTAAAGTGCACACATATGCCTCCGGAGACTACATGGTTGATAGCATTTGCATCGGTGAAAAAGCCGGTTCATATTTAAAAAATATAAAAAACGGACAATCCATAGCGAGGTATTATTTATTCGGATCCTTTTACAAAGATAATAGCCCTACAATTGGATTTGCAAATGATTTTGACGGTGCTAAGGGAAAAATTTATGGTTTTTTTTACGATACAGATGGGCAAGCAATGACAAATAAGTTTTTTTCCATCGATTATTGTTCGGAAATATTAAGAGAACAAGAGCAAGAAGAGGGGGTTATAAGAATTGATGAAACCGGTTTTTATTGTGCTGAAATAACTTCCAGAACCTACACAATTAATGAAATTGTAATTGCTTCGGCAACAGATTATGAAACGATGCAATTTGAAACCGTTCAATTTGATCTGGAAGAAGGTGATAGCATAAATATCAATTTTAGGAGAGTTTTGGCATCAACAAAGTCAATTCATCAGGATTCTGTCGTGGTACGCACCTATCCTAATCCTGCGACTGATATCATTTATTTTGTCACTTCAAATGTAAATCCGTTAAATTCACCCTTATACATTACTGTTTATAGCAGTACCGGTCAAATAATGGGCTCATTCGCTCTTAGATCGGATATACATCAGTGGAATTGTAGTTATTTACCGTATGGAACGTATATTTTCACTCTGAATTCAGGGAAGAACACGATTAAAACGGACAAATTTCAGATCATTAAATGAATGTACTTGCCGTTTATTTTGTAGAGATGTGATATTGAAATTAAAAATACCGACCTATGAAAAAGTATTTAATTATCCTTCTTATTTTCCCTTTCGTGTTAAAAGCCCAAACTATGGAGCCTAGTGTTGTCCTGTCTGAACTTTATTTTGACACCAACCGAGAATGTATAATTGAATTGCAGCATTCAGATGCTTTGGGGATTTCTAATGAGAATTACTACTATTGGGAGAATCATAAGAAAAAGGAACTGACTTTATTGCCTTCGTATGTGCGGGCTGTTACGTATGATCTGGAAATGGATACGACCGATTTGAAAGAGCTGGTGGGAATTCCTAATGTGAAAATACTTCTTCACGACCGTACTTATCATACCAATATGTTCCGCAGAGAAAATCAGGAATACAACTATGCCCTTCTCGAGGACAGTTTGTTAATTGATACCGATCTTTCGGTACATCCGGAAATATTTTATGTATCTAAAAATCTTTTCCTGAATTCAGATGACAGGGAGGTAATATTCAGTGATTTGTTCTATGTGTACATAAAGAATGCCGATTCAATGGATCTCCACTTATTGGATTCCATGGCGCTTGCTAACCGGGTTGACTATTTAGGAGTCCAGTCTTCCGTTTATTACGGCTTTAAGTGTACAAAGAAATCGGCCGGTGATGCGCTTGAAATGGCCAATTTATTTTATGAGAGCGGTTTTTTCACAAGCGCTTGGGCAGATTTAATACTTGTACGGTGGGAATCGTCATTGAAAACTCCGTCTGCAGAAAAAATCAACATCTACACATCAGGCGGGGAGCTTATCTTAGAGCCTCCCACGGGATCCCGTTTGCTTGAATTGTACTCCGTTCAGGGAACAAAGCTTGGCTCGTACGTGTTGAACGAGGGAAAAAACTTCAAACTGGAACTGCCTCCGGGTATGTACTTGTATAAAATTTATGCCGGTAAATGCTATACCGGTAAAATGTTGTTGCCCTGAGAAATAGTATGATACAATTTCAATAGATAAATGGATAATCGAGCGAAAATTCAAATACTTTTTAACTATGAAAAAACATCTTTTCCCCCTTTTCGTTTTACTGTTGCTGACTGCCGGGTGTAAGAATGCAGTCAAGCCGCCTCAATCTTTTGATTACCAGCCCGATTTGGAGGCTATGGGTATAGAGGCCGAGCAAATTCAGGCCTTGGATTCCGTGTTGCAATCTTTTGTGGATGCTCAAAAACTGAATTGCCTCGCTGCTTTTGCGGCAAAAGGAGGCAAGGTTATTTATTACAAGGCTTTTGGATGGAAAGACCTCGAAAACCGTGTTCCCGCTTCTGTCGATGATTATTACGTGTTGTTTTCCCAAACCAAGGCCATTACCACCGTGGCTTTTATGACCTTGGTGGAACAAGGACTGGTGGCCATTGACGATAAGGTGGCAGATTATTTTCCGGAGATATCCGACCAGGTGGTAACCAAGGTAAACGAAGATGGAAGCTACGAAACAAGGCCGGTAGAAACACCTATGACCTTTGTGCATCTCATGTCGCATACTTCGGGCCTGAACGCCGGACAGGTGGGAGCCATCAGACGGGCAGAGAGGGCGCAAATGCGAAGAGCCGATGCTGCTTCGGGGGCTGAAGCCGGACAGCGCAGTTTCGATGCCGATCCCCGCTCGGGAACGCTCGAAGACGAAATGATAAAATTAGCCAAGTATCCCCTGGGATTCGATCCGGGATCGGAGTGGAACTACCACATCAGCACCAACATGCTGGCCTATATGGTGGAACGTATTTCGGGCAAGCCTTTGCGTCAATATGTAAAGGAAACCATTTTGGAGCCCTTAGGCATGGATCATACCGACTGGTATTATCCCGAGGAGGCTCTGGGACGGTTCGTGCTCCCCGGCAGTATCGTCGAAGGTAAATTGGTTGCGGGCACGGATATGTTTGTGCGTGGTGCAGTGAGCCGGCAACAAAGCTATTGCGAAGGCGCCATCGGCTTGAACGGACCCATCGAGGACTACGCCAAATTCTGCCAGATGATGCTAAACAAGGGCGAATTCAATGGTCGGCGAATTCTTAAGCCGGAAACCGTGGAGCTGATGACCACCATCAACCGGCTGCCCGAAAACAATTCCGGAGGCGGAGGGTTTCAATTCGGACTCGGATTTGAATTGTACAATGAAAACAAAAAACCCGTTCCGGCCGTATCCAACACAGCCTACGCCTGGGGCGGCATGCTGGGAACGGAATACATCATCGATCCCGAAAACGACCTGATCGTGCTTTATTACACCAATATGTTCCGTAACGAGCGCCTGTACCCGGTTTACCTGGCCGCTGTTTATGATTTGCTGTTGCCGTAACAAAGCTGCGTATTGAAATCATACAGATCAGGCAACCGTATCTTTTTAATATGGAGGCGTTTGTTATTACCTTTTAAAAATTTTAAAGCTTAATACTTTTTTATTTGCGTCGAAAATATTCACAAAATAAACCCCCCTGTGCAAAAAAGACACATCAAACTTCTGATTGGATTCCAGTTGCTTGAAAGTTTTCTGAAACACCGGCTTGCCTTCTAAATCAAAAATCGCAATAGATTCAAAATCCTTTTTACAAGTGATCTCTAAAAAATCACCTGTTGGGTTGGGAAAATATGATTCATCTAAGTTGCCGTTAATGCCGGAAATTCCACTGGCCTCCTGGTATATCAACTGCCATTTTTCAAGACCCGGATCCGAAGGTCCAAAATCCCTTCTTGTTTTTACTTCCAGAATATTTCCCGTGGTTTTATCAATAAATAAATATCGGCGAAAATACGGACCATTTACATCCATCCATTCATTGATATGGTAAACCCAAGAAGGGTAGTCAACGCCAAATGTTTCGTTATTGGAATTGGTAATAGTTGAGACACCGTCTGCGTTGGATAAAGAATCTATCGTGTATATTAACAAATAATCCATTCTTAATTCCTCGTCTGTTACGTACTTATACACGATTTGATCGGCTTGTTCTCTTGTCACTTGGGCAAACGAGATGGTTGAAAATGAAAACACCTTTAAAAGTACTAATAAGTACATCTTTTTCATAATTGATTATGTTAAGTGTATGATTAAATTCCTTATTCGTGTCAGGCACAAGCTTTTTACAAAAAATTCAAGAAGCAACCAAACTCAATCCAAAGGAAACAAAAGATTAATACAAAAAGCGACCAAGAGTGTTAAAAAAACAAATAACAATAAATTCGCACTAATTGTGTAAACTGATTTTTAAAAGTTTATTTCTTTCTGTTATAAATGTTTTAAATGTAATAATACTAAGCCCTTGAGTAAATAAAAAAATTAAATTTGCCTTGGTTTCTGTTTTCATTTGGTATTCTGAATATTTACGACATGAATAGGGAAAATGTAATTACAAACAGCAAGGCTCTGTTTCTTGCGGTGATCTTGGTGTCAACACTGCTTTTTGGGAGTTGTTCAAAATCGAAGAAGCCCCGTTACGAGGCTTATTTATTTGCCTATTTCGAAGGTAGTGCCGGCGACCGCCAACACCAGGAACAATTGCGCTTTGCGCTTAGTAGCGATGCCGTTCACTGGAAGGCTCTCAATAACAACGAACCCATACTGATTTCCGAAGAGATTTCCCGATCCGGAGGCATCAGGGACCCCCATATTCTTCGTGCCGAAGACGGCAAGACTTTTTATCTGGTAGCTACCGATATGTCAACAGGCAGGAACGGCTGGAGGTCCAACCCGGGCATAGTGATGCTCAAATCCAAGGATTTGATTCATTGGGAGCACAGCACTGTTCATTTGTCCAAGGATTATCCGGAGCATTTTGCCGATGCGTACTGGGTGTGGGCCCCTCAGACCATCTACGATCCGGCTGCCGGCAAATACCTGGTTTATTTTACGTTGAAGCTCGAAAACGACGATAAACTGGATTTTTATTCTGCTTACGCCAACAAGGATTTCAGCGGTTTCGAAGCCGAACCTTCTTTGATGTTCAGCGCCAAACACGGGGCTATCGATGCCGATATCGTCTTCAAGGACGGCACCTGGCATATGTTTTACAAAGGGAATACCAAAGACGAGCAGGGCAGAGAATTCGAAAACGGCATAAAACAGGCAACGGCGCCCAGTTTGCAAGGCCCCTGGACCGAACATTTCGAATACCTCGATGTGTACCACAATACGCGCACCAATGTGGAAGGTTCCAGCGTGTTTAAATTGAACGACTCCGACACTTATATTTTAATGTACGATCTCTATTCGAGCGGAAGGTACGAGTTTCAGCGCTCTCAGGATTTGTATCGTTTCACCGAAAAGCCCGAGTCGTTTGTGAAAGATTTTCATCCCAGGCACGGCAGCGTCATCAGCATTACCGGGAAGGAAGCTGAGCGTCTGAACCGAAAATGGGGCGGCACCGCGCTCGAATAATTCTATCCCCAAAGCCGGGTTGTCCCGGTTGTATTTAATAACATCGTGTGTATCCGGTAATATCATGAGCAAAAAAATCAATTTCCTTGTCCTTCTGGCTTTTTTAACAGCCCATGTCTTTGCGCAACACAGTCTGGAAAAGCTGGACCGTGGTCTGGTAGCCGTCAAAATATCCAACGGGGTGTTTCTGAGTTGGAGAATACCCGGCGAAGAGTGGCATTATACCACCTACAACGTTTACCGCGATGGAACCAAGCTCAACAACGAAGCTTTGCAGGTTTCCAATTACATCGATGCCCAGGGCAGTCTCAGCAGCACCTATACCGTGGCGTCTGTGGTGGATGGAGTGGAGCAGGAGCCTTCGGCTCCGGTTTCCGTTTGGGCACAGGCTTACAAAGAATTAACACTGGATCTGCCTCCGGGCGGGGTTACCCCCGATAACGTAAGTTACAGTTATACTCCCAACGATATGAGTGCGGGGCACCTGGACGACGACGACAGGTACGATTTGGTAATAAAATGGGAGCCCACAAACGCTAAAGACAATTCTCATTCGGGCTATACCGGCAATGTTTACTTGGACGGATACACTCTGGACGGCGACAAACTCTGGCGCATCGACTTGGGTGTCAACATACGGGCCGGAGCGCATTATACCCAGTTTATGGTGTACGACCTGGACGGCGACGGTATTGCCGAAATTGCCTGTAAAACGGCTCCCGGCACCAAAGACGGCCTGGGGAACTACCTGAGCAAGGGGCCTGCCGCCACAGCAAACCACAGTGCCGATTACCGCAACAGCGGAGGCTACATACTTACAGGCCCCGAATACCTGACGATTTTTGACGGAAGAACCGGAGCTGAATTGACAACGGTGTCGTACCATCCTCCCAGGGGCAGTGTCGATGCCTGGGGAGACGGTTACGGCAACAGGGTAGACCGTTTTCTGGCCGCCGTGGCCTATCTCGACGGTCGGCGTCCCAGTCTGGTCATGGCCAGGGGGTATTACACCCGCACGGTGCTGGCGGCTTACGACTTTGACGGTACCAATCTGACGCAACGCTGGGTTTTTGATTCGAATACTTCGGGTAACGGCGGCTATGCCGGTCAGGGCAACCACAACCTGAGCGTGGCCGATGTGGACGGCGACGGAAAAGACGAAATCGTTTACGGATCCTGTACCATCGACGACAATGGTAAAGGTTTGTACAATACCTACCTGGGGCACGGCGACGCCATGCATGTGAGCGATTTTGATCCTTACCGCAAAGGCCTCGAAGTCTTTAAATGCCTCGAGTCGTCCGATGGCGGCACGGCGCTGTATGACGCGGCAAACGGAGATATTCTTATCAGGCATAAGACCTACAACGATTGCGGCCGTTGTATGGCCGGTAATGTGACCGATGCTTCTCCGGGAGCCGAAGTCTGGGGCGGGGGCAAGCGATTCTCGGCCACTACCCGCCAGGATATCAGCGGTCTCTCGCTGAATGTATCGGAAAATTTCAGAATCTACTGGGACGGTGATTTACTGAGCGAAACACTCAACCATACCACCGTTACCAAACCCACCAACGGAAGTACGCTGTTGCAGGCCTCCGGCTGTGAATCGAACAACGGCACCAAAGGCACCCCCGGTTTGCAGGCCGATTTATTCGGCGATTGGCGCGAAGAACTTGTTTTCAGGACAAGCAATCCTTCCAAAATCAGGATTTTTACTACTACCGTTCCCGGCACTTACCGCAATTATACCCTGATGCACGACCGGCAATACCGTTTGGCCATTGCCTGGCAAAATGTGGCTTACAACCAGCCCCCTCACCCGAGTTATTTCCTGGGCGAAGCCGAGGGTATAGTTTCGCTTCCGCCGCCTGTAATGACCAACGGGCGCTTGGTGTATAAGGGAGGCGGTGTATGGGACAACACTTCCGAAGCCTGGACGCTCGACGGACAAAACACTGTGTACAGCGACGGCCGGCACGTCTTTTTGACCGGCCCCCAGGGAACAAACGACAGCATTGAACTCTCCGGAACCTTGCAGCCTTCGGTGCTGAGTATGGCTTCTCCGGGTCGTTTTTACCTGAACGGCGAAAACGGAACATTATCGGGCAATATGAAACTGATCAAACAGGGCAGCGGAGTGTTTAGTCTGGACGGTACCCACGATTTCAGCGGCCCGACCGAAGTCTGGGACGGGAAGATGATTTTTTCGGGCAGCCTTAGCGCCAGCCCGCTGTGGTTGAACATCAACGCAGAACTGGCTGCCGCAGGACACCTGAATCGGGGACTGGAAATGCGTTACGGTTCGAAATTGTTTGTCGGTGGCGAACAGAGGGCGGGAGAGCTCAACATCACCGGAACTTTGCGTCTCGAAGAAAAAGCCGAACTGGTCTTTGATTTTACGGGCAATCAGCCCGGTGAGGCAGATGTTATAAAACTAAACGGCGACCTCTATATGCAGAATGCTGCCGTAGTTCGTATTTTGCCCGCGTTCGCCGGGGATGAACAATTTTGCGAGGGAGAATATACCCTGCTTACTTACACCGGCAACGCTCAAGTTGATATAAGTAAAATAAGTTTGGAGGGCATACCCGAGATTCCGGCCGGCCTTGTATTGGTAAACGATACGCTCAAACTCGTGGTACGCTCCTCGCGTGAGCCCGCAACCATCCTGTGGAAGGGCAGCTATTCGAACAATTGGGATTTGGTGCAGACCAAAAACTTCTGGTACAACGACAGCTCGGACTATTTTGTCACCGGCGATACCGTCATTGTCAACGATGAGGCCGGCAACCGGGTTCTGAATGTGACCGAAACCGTAATGCCCTCGGCACTGATTTTCGAAAACACCGGCAATTTTGTACTCACCGGCAAAGGAGAGATTGCCGGCGACGGCACATTGACCAAAAGGGGCAGCGGCAAACTGAGTATCTTAAATACCAACAGCTTCACGGGCAAAGTGTTGCTCGAAGAAGGCATTGTGGAAGTGAAAGCTTTGCCCAACTCCATCGACGGCAACGGAGCCATCGGCCCGGTATCGGCCAATGCCGCCCTGTTCGAAATCAACGGAGGAACCCTCGGAGTGACGGCTGCCACCACGTCCGACAGAGCCCTGACGGTAGGTTCGGCCGGAGCTACCCTGCAAACCAACGCCAACGTCGCCTGGAATGCCCGTATTTCGGGTGGTCGCCTCATCAAAACCGGCAACCATACCCTATCCTTGTCGGCAGCCAATACCAATACCGAATTACTACTCAAAGCCGGCACCGTACAACTGAGTACCGAACAAGCTCAGCCCGGACGTAAAGTGATCTTCGAAGGAGGTACGCTCAAGGCTTTCGACAGCAGCGGATCCTACAGTTCCGCCAGTTATCCCCTGGTGGTCGAAGAGGGGCAGACCGGACGTTTTTACGTCGATAGTCGCTGTACCTATTCCAATACCCTGACCGGGGGCGGAACCCTCTATATTTACGTGCCCTGGGTGCGTTCCGATTTCGAGGGCAACTGGAGCAATTTTACCGGCACCATAGTGTTGATGAATCCCAATGCCTTCCGTAATCAAAGCACCTACGGCTATGCCAAAGCGGTGATCGATCTGGGAACCGAAGGCGTATTCGACGATATGAAGAGCCAGACCGTCAAGATCGGCTCACTCAAAGGCAGGGGCAGGTTATGGGGAGCAGGTACCTGGGAAATCGGTTACCGGGACGAAGACTTCACTTTTCAGGGAAATATCGAAACCGGTGTCATCAAGAAAGTAGGTGCAGGTATTATGACCCTGAGTTCTGCCATGACTTCTACGGCCAATTTCCTGATCAACGAGGGAGGGCTCACTGTTACGGGTCTTACCAGCGGCCCCGGTACCTCGAATGTTTATATAAAATACGGCGCTTTTATGAGCGGCAACGGAAATATTCAGGGAAGCATAATAGTGGAGGAAGGCGGCAGCCTGTACGCCGGCTTGTATCAACCCAACAACCTGACGGCGGGCACCTCTTTCAGAACCGCCAACGTGCAAATGCAGACCGGTTCCCATTTCGTGGTCAAAGTAGACCCGGGAATGGAAAAATCGGATATGATGGTTACTTCGGGCAATTTTGTCGCCAGAGGCAACTTAATCATGCAAAACATTTCAGGTTAGCCTTATCGGGAGGGCATGTCTTTCCAGATAGTGAGGCCGGGCACCATTACGGGAGGCTTTGCATCCGTTGAGCCGGAGAGCCCGGGCGAAGGTCTGGAATGGGATTTGAACGATTTTACCTCGACCGGCCGTATCAACGTGGTGGCCGCCTCAGCTCTCGACAAGGCCCGGGCCGCCGAGCTCCTGGTTTATCCCAACCCGACAGCAGGGAAGCTTTTTGTTCAACTGCCCCGGGCCGCCGGCGAATGGCGTATTAAACTGGAAAATCTCGACGGACAGCTCCTGATGGAACAAAGCGCCTGCGGCAGCAGACTGCTCGAAATAGACCTGACTCATTTGAAACAAGGCCTTTATATCATCACGGTATATTCCGGTGAGCAGTGGATGAAACGGAAAGTATTGTTGAAATAATGATACATCGAAACCATACCGCCGAGTGTAAATCAAGTACTTGAGAAGCACTTGAGAAGCTCTGGTAAAAAACCGAAAAACAGAAAAACCGATTATTAGTTGGAAATTTTAAAACATAAAGCAATGAGAAATTTTTTATTGATTGCCCTGATGCTGGGTTTGGCTTCCTGTGGTTTACAAAAGAATAAGCCTTTGACTGAAAAGGACATGTCTGCCTATCTGCTGGTGTATTTTCTGGACAATACCCACAGTCTGCACATGGCCCTGAGCGAAGACGGATATACCTTTACAGCCGTCAACGAGGGTAAAGCCGTGGTAGCCGGCGACACCATAGCCGGTCAGAAGGGTATACGCGATCCGCATATTACCCGTGGCCCGGACGGTGCTTTTTACCTGGCTATGACCGATTTGCATATTTTCGGCAGACAGCGGGGTTATCGCGACACCCAGTGGGAGAGGCCTCAGGAAGAATACGACTGGGGCAACAACCGGGGTTTTGTATTGATGAAATCCTTTGATCTTATCCATTGGACACACAACAAGGTGTACATTCAGGAAGCCTTTCCCCATTTGGATGTGGGCTGTGCCTGGGCTCCGCAATGCATTTACGATCCGCAGGAGGAAAAGATGATGCTTTACTTTACCATGCGGCTGGGACACGGCAAGACCCAATTGTATTACGCTTATACCGACGATGATTTTACCCGCCTGCTCACGGAGCCTCAATTGCTTTTTGAATATCCCAATCCGGCTGTTCAGATTTTGGATGCCGATATTACATCCATGCCCGACGGCCGTTACTGCATGATGTACGTGGCTCAGGAAAATCCCGGGGGCATTAAAATGGCCGTTTCCGACAAGATCAACAGCGGCTATGTGTACGATGAACGCTGGGTCGATCTTGAACCCGGCGCTTGCGAAGCTCCGAATGTGTGGAAAAGGATAGGCCAAGACAAATGGGTGTTGATGTACGATATTTTCAGCATCCGGCCCCATAATTTCGGTTTCGTGGAAACCTCCGATTTTGAGCATTTTGAGTCCTTGGGCCGTTTTAACGAAGCCGATATGAAAACGACCAACTTCAGCTCTCCCAAACACGGGGCTGTTATTCAACTGACCAAAAAAGAAGCAAAAACACTGAGTGATTACTGGAAATGATTCACACATGAATGCCCCAAGCTGCACCGCCTGTTTTGAACGGTACAGATAAAATAATGAACCCTATATGATCCTATACTTACTGCTCGTTGTTGCCGGTCTTATTTGTTTAATTTACGGTGCGAATTGGTTGGTCGACGGTGCCTCTGCTTTAGCGAAGAAATATAAAATGTCCGATTTGGCCATTGGGCTCACCATTGTGGCTTTCGGCACTTCGGCACCTGAATTGGTGGTCAACGTGGTCGCTTCCATAAACGGCCATTCCGACCTTACTTTGGGGAATGTAATAGGAAGTAATAATTTCAATACTTTCATCATTCTCGGTTTGTCGGGCCTGATTATGCCCATTGCGGTACAGAGTTCTACTGCACACAAAGAAATTCCCATGTCTTTGTTTATCACGGTTTTACTCTTGTTTATGCTGAACGATTTCAGGTTTTCAGGCGAGGGATCTTTAAGCCGTTTTGATGCCATTGTTTTATTCGCGCTGTTTTTGCTCTTCATGTATTATGTGTTTAACCAAATGAAAGGCGATTCAGCTCCGGCTACCGCCGTAGTGGTAAAATCGAACGTAACAATAGGGAGTTTGATACTGCTTGGATTAGTTGGGCTGGCAGCAGGGGGGCATTTGGTTGTAAAGAATAGTGTCGCGATTGCGAACGCTTTAGGTGTCAGTGAAAAAATCATCGGATTGACCATAGTGGCCGCCGGAACTTCTTTGCCGGAATTGGCCACTTCGGTGGTGGCTGCCATAAAAAAGAATTCCGATATCGCCATTGGAAATATTATTGGCTCCAACATCTTCAATATATCGTTGATTTTATCTGTAAGTGCCTTTATCAGGCCGATTGCATATAATCCAAAATTCAATCAGGACTTGTTGGTGCTGATTGGAGGTACCGTTTTCCTGCTGATGGCCGTACTTATCGGGAAAAGAAAACAGCTGAGCCGTTGGGAGGCTGCTGTTTTGTTTGTCTCTTACGCATCGTACATGCTTTATTTGGTGATGCAGGAGCTTTGATTATTGTCTTGTTTTTTGAAAAACAGATGGGTTTGTATTCATTTTATAACCATTATGAAAAGATTATTTTTGACAGGATGCGTTTTATCGCTTGGTTTCTGTTGTGTTTTTGCCCAGCCTTTGGCTTTTCCCGGAGCAGAGGGCTTTGGTGCCAATTCCCGCGGAGGTCGCGGAGGAAAAGTGATTTATGTGTCCAATCTTAACGACGAGGGACCGGGCAGCCTGAGGGAAGCCGTTGAGCAGGAAGGTCCGCGCACGGTAGTGTTTTCCGTTTCGGGCATTATCGATTTGAAAACGAGGCTCAACATAGAGCATCCCTATATTACCATAGCGGGGCAAACAGCTCCGGGAGACGGAATTTGTTTACGCGGCGAAACCCTTCGCATAGCAGCCGATCATGTCATCGTTCGTTACCTCCGGGTCAGGCTGGGCGACGGTAAGCACGGACAGGGCAGTTTGCAGGGCAAAGATGCTATCAGTATCAGTTCCGGTCGGCACATTATCTTGGATCATTGTTCTGCCGGCTGGAGCCTGGACGAGGTTTTGTCTGCTTCGAGCAGAACGCCAGATTTGAGCAAGGTTACCGTTCAATGGTGTTTTATCACCGAAGCTCTGAATCCCGACGGACATAGTTTTGGTTCTCTTCTCCGGGGAACGGGAGGAGCCAAATACAGTTTCCTGCATAATCTCTACGCTCACAACAGAGGGCGCAATCCCCGGCCGGGCAATTACGATTCCAATCCGCACGACAGGGATACTCTGGGGCTGTTGCTCGATTTCAGAAACAACGTCGTCTACAACTGGGGTGGAGAACATGCCGCTTACAATGCCGACAAAGTGAGTGTAACCCGCTTGAATTTTGTACATAATTACTTCGTTCCGGGGCAGGACTCCAAAGCAAGCGGCATTGTTTATTCTACCGGCTCACCCTATAATCGTGCCTATTTTGCAGGGAATTACTACATGGATGAGTTGCCCGATGATCCATGGAAGTTGGTAAAGTTCAACGAAAGCTGGACTCAGAAAGAGATCTCTGCCTACAAACAAGATCAGCCTTTTGAATCCGGAATTGTTCAAACCGATGAGGCACCCGCAGCTTACGAAAAAGTGCTCGAAACAGGCGGAGCCGTACTTCCTAAACGGGATGCGGCAGATCAGCGCATAGTAAAGGACGTGCGTCAGCGTACGGGCCGGATTATTCAAAGCCAGGAAGAGGTAGGCGGATGGCCTGAATTAAAAAGCGCCGAAGCTCCTCTCGATACCGATTTAGACGGCATGCCCGACGAATGGGAGAAGAAACAGGGTCTGAATCCCAAGGACCCCGAAGACCGGAATAAGCTGAATGCCGAAGGCTACACCATGCTGGAACAATATTTGAATAGTATTGGAAGTTTTCAGCCGGTTGCTTCCGGGAAACACAGAGTAATCGTATTGACCGACATCGAAAACGAACCCGACGACGCTATGTCGCTGGTGCGCTTTTTATGCTATTGCAATCAGTGGGATGTAGAGGGTTTGGTGGCTACCACTTCGGTCCATCAACAAAAAGAAACGGCCGCCTGGCGCATCAAAGAAATACTGCAGGCTTACGGCCGGGTCAGGGACAATCTGGAAAAACACGAGCCGGGTTTTCCCACGGCAGATTATTTATTGTCTGTGCTCAGGGAAGGAAGGCCCGACTACGGCATGAGGGCCGTTGGTAAGGGCATGGATTCGCCGGGTTCGGAATTGATTATTCAAGCGGTGGATCGTCCCGATTCAAGGCCGGTCTGGGTTTTGGTCTGGGGAGGCCCCAACTGTCTGGCGCAGGCCTTGTGGAAGGTGAAAGAAACCCGCTCAGCAAAAGAATTGGAACACTTTGTTTCAAAACTCAGAGTATATACTATTTCCGACCAGGACGACAGCGGCCCCTGGATACGCAAGACTTTCCCGGAACTGTTTTATATTGCCAGTCCGGGTTTTCACCGCTACGGGGGGTATCATTACGCCACCTGGAGCGGAATCAGCGGAGATTATTTTCATGCTCGTTGCGCCGGCGGCGATTTCAGTCTGGTCGATAACGATTGGGTGGACAAGAATGTTCAAAACAAGGGCCCCCTGGGAGAGCAATACCCCGATATTAAATTTTTAATGGAAGGCGATTCTCCAAGCTTTATGTTCTTGATAGATAATGGGCTGGGCGATCCGGAGCATCCCGATTGGGGGAGCTGGGGTGGCCGCTACGAGTATTATTTGCCCAAATTTGAGAAATGGTTTCTGGAGCCCGAAACCCGGCCGCTGTGGACCAACGCCATGGATGAGGTGCTGGGCAGCGACGGCCGTTGGCACACCGGCAATCATGCCACCATCTGGCGTTGGAGAGAACATTTTCAGAACGATTTTTCGGCTCGTATGGATTGGACAATCAAAACCTATGAACAGGCAAATCATCCTCCGGTTCCCAAACTCGGGCACGAAGCCTACCTCCGGGCAAAAGCGGGCGAGCGGGTAAATTTAAGCGCAGCGGGCAGTTCCGATCCCGATGGTGACAGCCTCAGGTACAACTGGTTTATGTACGGAGAACCCGGCACCTTTTCCATGGGCACAGCCAGAACAGGCAATCCTTTGATAATAAACGATTCCGACAAGCAGGAAGCCTGGTTTATTGCTCCCGAAAAAGCCCGTATGGGCACCATGCACATCATACTGGCTGTCAGCGACGACGGTCATCCCTCGCTGACCAGGTATAAGAGGGTAATTGTTGAGATACAATAGCTTAAATACCCTGTTTGCAGGTAGTTACCGGAAAAGACCCTTTCGATCTGGCTGTTTGTTTCCTGTTATTTTATTCAAATTCACCAGATGAAAACAAGGATATCCTTTTTAGGCAAGTATGCAAGCCTGCTCTTGCTGCTTTCGCTTATTTTGTCGACCGGTTGCTCTTTGGGCAGCAGAATCTACAAAAAATACGACCAGGTTCAAAAAGTAGATCGTTACAAACTGGACTTGAATTACCCGGATTTTAACCTGAGGTCACCCTTGTTGTATATGGAGCAATCCATTGTAAAAGAGGTCTCTGCAAAGGAGAGTAAATACAGCGTTTACGATGTCTTGGTTTTGAACAGTGCCAGTTACAGAGTGAAAGAGGAGCTTTACATCATCGTAGAAGACGAGATTTTTAAGCCTGCTGTTACCGGCCTCGAATACGATAATGCCAGGGAGATACGGGAGAAAAGCGAAGAGGTGGTGAGAGCCGATTCTTCGACGGTAAAAGTGGTAACCGGCTATACCGAGAACAATAAAAAAATTACCCGTTTCACTTATACACTCGATAACGACGTAATTGAGCGCATCCGTAAAGCCAGCATCGTCTTGTTTCGCTATTATGCCGGCCCGGACATGGTAACAATCAAGCTGAAAGGCCTCAAATTGAAGAGAGTTAAAAGATTGATCGAAAAATAGCGAGTAATGCTGAAACCGGACAGTAGGACGTAATTATGGCAAATCATTCACACCATCGGCATGGACATTCCCTGCATCACACGCATATCTGGTCGCTCGACGGGGAACGGCACGTGTTTACTACCCACGTGAAATTGGAAAATTAGAGAGTTTCGAACAACTTCTGAAAGTAAAAGAAGAAATTAAGTCCATTCTGGAGGACTACAGTTTTGAACACTATACTGTCGAGACGGAATTGGATGAAGAAAGCAGCTACGTCTCTTTTGATAAATCACTCTATTACGGTCATACATCAATTTCCGATAAAAATTTAATAACATTTTATTATTGTTGTAACAGTTTTCTTCATGGGCTTAGCTAACTTTGCACAGTTTGTAATTAGAATGTCGAACTAAAACAAATTGAACTATGAATGAAAACATATTTAACAAAAAAGGGAATAATACACGTAGCTTGGTGGTTGTACTTGGTGCGGCTTTGGTATTAACGGGTCTGACATTACTTGCATTTAATTTTGGTTGGTTAAATCCCGCATTCAAATCGGTTATCTTTTCTTGGCCCATGCTTTTTATCCTGTTTGCAGTTGTCGGGTTTTCTAAAAGACAAATACTACTTCCTGTCCTTTTTTTATTGATCGGAGTTTTTTTCCTTTTGCCACGTCTGGAGATTGTTTATCCCGGGATATTAGGCGAAGCAGGTAGAGGAGGTTTTGCCAAAAATTTTTGGCCGTTTTTGCTGATAATTATCGGTTTGATGTTTATTGTCGGGGTTGCGACCAAAAGAAAGAAAAAAGTTTCTTTCACGCAAGATGTCGTTGATACGCAGGCTGTTACATCTGGAGAAAGTGGCTGGATAATAAGCGATGTTGTTTTTGGAGGTTTGGAAAGCGTTTTTCTGGAACCTATTCTTAAAGGCGGAGATATTGATGTGGTTTTTGGAGGAATGGTGATCGATTTACGGAAAACCGCCTTGCCCGACACAACCGTGTATCTCAATGTGGATGCGATTTTTGGGGGTATAACACTTTATATTCCTGAAGATTGGTGTGTAAAATCAAAGTTCAATCCCGTCTTTGGAGGCTACAGCGATAAGCGAGCGAGCATAGTTGTAGATGACAAAAGCGACAGTCGGCTCGTTTTGCAAGGTTCTTTAATTTTTTCCGGTTGCACTGTTCAGTAGTTTTATTCAATGAAAAAGATGATGCTTGGCATAAAAAAAATATGGATGTTATCGCTTCTTATGTTTTTGTCGGTATCGGTTAGTGTTGCACAAAACGATTTAGCGGAAACAGTAAGAGGCGTAGTGGTTTCGGGCGATCCTACTCATGAGTTGATTCAAGCGACAATATATGTCGAGGGGAGCAAACCCGGAATAGGAACAGTGACGGATGAACAAGGCAACTTTACTTTCAGGGTTCCTGTCGGAAGACAAAAGTTAAGATTCAGCAGTGTGGGGTTTTTATCACAAGAAGTTGATATACTGGTAAATACAGGTAAGGAAGTTGTGCTGAATGTGGTGCTGGAACCTTCCTTTATTGAACTACAAGGCGCAGAGATAGTGGCAAGACATGATAAAAGCCGGCCGATGAACAAGTTGTCTGTTACCGGAGCAAGAACTTTTAGCACGGAGGAGACCTTTCGATTTGCCGGTTCGCTTGGCGATCCGGCACGTATGGTGCGTAGCTTTGCAGGAGTGATTCCCGCAAACGATTCGCGAAATGATATTATAATCAGGGGTAACTCTCCTGTAGGTGTTCAATGGTCGTTGGATGGTGTGGAGATTGCTAATCTAAATCACTTCAATACCGGAATAGGCATGACAGGTGGACAAGTCACCTTGCTCAATACCAACTTGCTCTCCAATTCGGATTTTCATATGAGTGCCTGGCCTGCTTCCTATGGCAACGCCCTGGCAGGCATATTCGATTTGAAAATGAGAAGGGGAAACAATAAGAAACATGAATTTTGGGCACAGATGGGTTGGAATGGTTTTGAACTGGGTTCTGAGGGTTATTTTTCAAAGAAAAGCACTTCATCTTACCTTGTGTCGTATAGATATTCCATCCCGGACTTGATGGATAAGATGGGTTTTTACAAGGGTATAACACCTAAATACCAAGACCTTACTATGAAGCTCGATTTTGATTTAAATGAGAAAAATCATCTTTCCATAATCGGATTATGGGGCACTAGCGAGATTGGGTTTGTTATGTCTGAAGTAACCTCGGTTGATATCAATGAAGACTTCTTGCAAACAACGGATCAACGAATAGCTATAGATGCCAAAACATTGATAGCCGGAGCTACACACAGCGTTGAATTTACACCGAAAACAAAGCTCACTACTCTTTTCTCTTTCGTAAGAAGCGACACCCATATGCCGGTAGATACAATGTCTCTTATACAGCCTAATTCAGAGTGGCAAACGCTTTGGGATGAAAATGCACTGGAAGATAAATATTCGCTCCACACCAAACTGGAGCATCGATTTTCCTACAATTCGCTAATAGAGGCGGGAGCGAAGTACGATCTCTATAATGTGAAATATCTTGAAAAAGAGTCATTCAGCGATGAGAGAGGCTTTTTTACCAATGTTGATGAGAAGGGTTATTTTAGTCTCGCGCGGGCCTATGCTCAATATAGACATAATATAACATCGAAATTGTTGCTGACAGGCGGAGCTCATGGGATGTATCTTCAATTAAACAAAACGTATGCAGTTGAGCCAAGGTTTGGTCTCCGCTACACACCCGCATCAAAACACACTCTCGCATTGGCAGGTGGACTATACAGCCAGATGATTCCACGCTCATTCTATTTTATCAGAACTCTCAATCCTGAAGGCGATATTGAATATAGCAACAAGCAGCTTGGATTTATGAAGAGTGCGCATGGTGACCTTTCGTACGATTGGGCATTTGCTCCCGATTGGCATTTCAAAGTGGAAACTTATTATCAATGGCTTTATGATATACCTGTAAAAAATAACCCTGACGCAACTTATACAATGTTGCAGATAGGGGGCGCAGGCGATAACGTGATTATGAGAGAGGGGAATCTTGTAAACAAAGGAACGGGGAAAAATTATGGTGCGGAATTTACCATTGAAAAGTTTATGAGTAAAAATTACTATCTCCTGTTTAATTCCACTATTTACAGATCGACCTATACAAACGGATTTAATAAAAAGGAGTGGAGTACGATTTTTGACGGTAGATATCTCTTTAATCTTGCGTCGGGTTACGAGCTGCCACTCAAGAAAGGGTGGACACTCTTTGCCGATATAAAGGGCTCATTGGCAGGCGGTACCCGCTACACTCCCGTGTTGGAAGATCGAAGTAGGTTGGAGCACAGGGTGGTGTACGACAATACACGCATTAATGAATTACAAGTACGTAACTATTTCAGAATTGACTTGCGAATAGGTTACAGGAAAAACTGGAAGAGGTTAACAGACGAATTGTTTGTTGATTTCCAAAACCTGACAAATAGAAAAAACCTATATGGTCTCTTCTATGATATTAATACGGGTACCTATGAGGAAATGTTGCTACAGGGCTTTTTCCCAATGGTAACATATAGAATCAATTTTTCTATAGGCAGGAAGAAATGATCATCGAATGGGTATTATGCCCGGTTGTTTAGGATATACTTATAAACAAAGTCAAAAAACAAGTTCAGAAAACCCTTGTTTCAGTACTCCTCAAAAGGTATCAACAACTGTGGGTCAAGCGTGGTTTCGGAGAGAATGTCGGCGGGTGGATTACTTACCGAAAAGCCGATTAACCGGACGCCGTGATTATCCAAATTTACCGTTTCCAAAAGTTCTGTTGCCAACTCGATAAATTCCCTGGCCAATGTAAAACAAGCTTCTGCCGTTTGGCTTCGGGTAACTTGCTTAAAATCGCCCCGTTTTATTTTCAGTGTAAATGTATATCCTTGAAAGCGAGCTTTCTCAATGCGTCTTTCCAGTTCATAGGCCAGATCGTCAAAGTGAGCGATGATCTGCTCTTTTTTCATAATGTCCTCGTCAAAAGTATGCTCGCATCCCACGGACAGGCGTTTTCTATCGGGCTCTACTTCGCGGTGGTCGTTGCCCTGCGCAAATTCAG
>Ga0208195_1000937_pt1 | contig 34630 bp, 28 predicted proteins | sample AD_UKC077_MetaG_FD_184441 | JGI IMG/M metagenome (GOLD analysis project Ga0208195, IMG submission 184441) | Active sludge microbial communities of municipal wastewater-treating anaerobic digesters from USA - AD_UKC077_MetaG (SPAdes) (version 2) | ecosystem: Engineered > Bioreactor > Anaerobic >... | reverse complement strand
ATGGGGCATGAGGAGGTTGGGGTGACAGATTGGCAGCAGGGGCGCTTTTGCCCGGGCAGGCATGTGCCAAAATGGCAAAATCTCCCGGCGCATACCGGCAAAACCGGGACATTCTGGCAGCGAAACCCGCGGCAAGAAAGACACGTGGTTTTTATTTGCCGGGACAGGAATCAAACCATGTGGTTTCTCGACTGTGCTGTGATGCGTGAAGGACAAGGCCATACCAGGCCAAAAGGGCAGGGTTCAAATCCCTGGGCCCGATTTTGCCCGTTTGAATTTCTGTGCGGCTCTGGCTTCGGACAGAGAGGGAAGGGGGCTCACGTCTCCTGTGCGCTCCTGAGAGCCGAAGAGGGCCTTCAGCGCGCGATCTGCGGCTTCTGCAGCCCGCAGGGCTTCCCAGTGATTGATGAACGATCCGATGATCTCTCCTGTGGGCCTAAGCCTGAGAGAGTGTTTCCCGTCTGTCTCAACGAATTCGATATACTCGAAATCAGTATCGCACCTGCAGGGGTCTTTGCGCCCCACCGGATCATATGAAACTACTGGTTTCCCTCTGGTCGACTTGTCCATGAGCTTTAACCCGTCAGAAGGTCTTGTCCGGGGGGGTTCTTTCTCCCGTTACTCCGCACCCATTTCAGCCCACGATCCGCTGTCGGAAGCGTCAGGAGGGCCCCTTCCGGATTCATGAAGGTTGCGAGACAATCACCGGTTTCCTTGAGGTACAGCCGGTGACTTCTGCGAAACGATCCGACCTCGACATGGGAGAACGCCCTGATCCCGGCCGCGGGGGCCTTTTTCTCTGGCAAGACACCATGATTATATTCCATAGAAACAATATATAGTGGGTACAAGACAAAAAGCGAGTGTGCCGGCACGCCGCCGACCCTGGGGGCATGATTGCGATGCCCCGGCATGGCTGCCCTTGTTCACAAAAATAAATTTATCAGGATCGCGGGATCCGGAGAATAGATGAACAAGGGCAGGGCAACACAGCGAGGCCCCTGAACGTGTCAGAGCTTTTTTACGCGCACCGGGGAGAATGAGCCCGGAGCGGCTTTTCCCTCCGGACAATCCTGCGCGTGGTTATTTGAAGCTGCCATGGCGATCCCTATAATAGTCTTCATACAAAAAACAGAAGCTCAATCGTGCGGCCCTGGATACCCAGAGGCGCCTCCCGAAAAGGATGTCCTCTGATCATGCTTGGATGTATTTTTTCGGACCTCATCCCCTGATCATTGTTTTTTCTGCATGATTCTGCGGCAGTCATCAGCAAGGGGGTATAGAAATGATCGAGCTTCCCTTTGATGCCAACGAATATGACCCTGCGGTTTCCGAAAAGCTGGCTGACTGGAGTCCGGGAGAAAACCCGGGCGGTTTTCTCCATGAGGTCGAGACCCTTTACAGGACCGAGAACGGAAACTACTTTATCCTCCTGGAAGGAGGCCTTTTCTCCCGGTTTCATGCCTTCCCGGGCTCTGAGATCTGGTATGGTGGTTCCAATATTCAGCCTGTCTCACAAAACGACGCATACGCATGGTGCGAACAGACCGGCAACTACGACGTGGTGGACGAGCAGCAATAGCCTGCCTGCGGTCATTGGCTCATATCCCTTCAAAGGACGTATGAATAGCCTCTGCGGCGGTGTCGCCAGAGACCATACCCGGTCGATCGACACAGTCGCGCGTGCCGGTATTCATTCTGCAGGGGTCCGGCAAAGAGACGGATAGCAGCGGGTTATTCCATCAGCTCATCCAGGGAGTCAGGAGCTCTCTTCACCCCTGGATGGGCTGATATCGTATTTTCTCAGCAGATCATTGAGGGCCTCTTCAATGACATTGTTGGTCTTTTTCCCTTCCTCGATTGCCAAGATTTTTACTTTTTTCATCAGGTTACTATCGAGTCTCATTGTGTACTGAGAGCGTTCCTGTTTCTTCATAGTATTACTAGTAGATTAATCACGTTATTAATCAATGATCCTGGCCATCCATTCAGCTGAAAGAACATATTAAGTCAATAGATTATCAATAAGAATAATATCGCAGCCTCCGCTGTCCAGCGAGATCGTTTTTCCAAAAGCAGGGTGAAATCTATCAATGGCTCTCATCAATCATTTCAGGGAAATTCAGGTGGTTTCATCATGAAGGAACAGCGCGGATCTAAAATAGAATCATTTATAACTGCAATAATTTATTAGTTAATTACACATATTTATAATCAAGGTATTGAGATGTTCAATACACCTCATAATATATTATATAAACAATGACTTTATACATTTATTATCGAATTACCGAAAGAGGGAATACATGGAAACACTCTATATAACGGAGGAAACAGAACCGTGAGAGAACAAATGAAAGATTTTACATGGTGGAAGGATAAGGAAATCGTTCACCTGATGTCCAGGGTGGCAAAGGCGGGAAGACTCGATCACCTCAAGAGAAAAATCAACAGAATCAATGCGGCGATAGATGATGGTGCCGACATCGAAAAGATGAATGAGTTTGTCAAAAGCGGCAAGTTCAACGGCCACAATATCGATGAAATGATAGCTCAGGCCAAATAACAGGAGTGATGAACGGTATGAAAAAAAAGGTCGGTAAGATGGATCAGGACATGCACTTGAGGGACATAGCTGATAAATCTTTAATCGATCTCCAGGAAGAGCTCTACTGGGTTATTTTCCGTGCCCGCGAAAACGCGAAAAACATCTGCGAGCAGGCAGGATTCACACCCGAAGAAGCAGGGCTGCAGTTTCTCCACCCCACGATAGGACCCAGAAAGAACTACACCATGATCTGCCTGCGGGTGGAATAAAGGGCTGCTCGCTCTCAAACAGGGCATCATCCCGGCCCTGATTTCCCGCTACTCACCCGCTCTTCCCGCAAACCGGTTACCCCGCGGGCACGATGACCGCGGAAATGCACCGCCTGTTCAAGCCAGAGACAATGCCCCTGCCATTGCCTTGCCGGGCCGATCGATCCCTGAGGCAATCCTGACATTTTCCTGAAGCGCGGCAGCAGCATGCTTCAAGAGAACGCCATTGTATCCCGGGTCCGGATATGGCAGAATAGGATATTGATGAAATGGCCTTTTTCCCCTGAATATGACGAGCACGAGTACAGTCCCCGCACATCCGAGATGCTGGCGCAATGGACGCCAGGACAAGGGTATGGAATGTTCGGGCGGGAGGTCGAAACCCTGTACAAGACGGCAAAAGGCAATTACTTCATCCTCTCCGAAGGGGGCTTGTTCTCCGGGCATTATTCTTCCCGTCATGCTGAAACATGGTATGGCGGCTCCGTGATTCGGCCCCTCACCGAGCAGGAGGCACTCTGCTGGTGCGAAGAGACCGGAAACTTCGAGACCAGGGATGAACAGTTTTCTTCCATAAGATAAATCCCTGAAAATATTGTTGCCCGCCTTGACTAAACAGTCCCGGGTATTACTATTGAACATAAAACAGACAATGATCGTTCAACCGAACCCGATACGGCTAGGATTGATCCGGACTGCAGGTCTGTTTTCCCATGTCGCAGCATGCCCGCTGCCGGGATGGCCGGAGTCCTGTTGCCGGGTTCAGCATCGATGACAGGAGGCGGAAGATGAAAAGAATAAAACAGGTCGCTTTGTTTGACCATCAGGGCTGCCAGACAAAGTTTTTCGCCCGGTTCGATGGTTTCGCCAGTCCTCTCAAGTACCGTGGGCGGTGCCCCAACCCGCACTGTAACCGTACCGTGTCGCTGTTTCCCGAAACTCTGTTCAACTCCATGGACAAGGCGAGGCGGGCGTATATCAAGCTCACCAACAACGACATAGGGAATATCTTCTGGCAGACATAAAGCAGTCCGGCCTTCATGCCGGAAAAACCGGGCTAGGGCCTCATGAGAGAGTGTGATTCCATGGCCCGGTCTCCCGGTGCCTGCTGCAGGGAGCCTTATAGACCCGATCAGACCGGGATAACCCGAGGCAATACCCATTGACCTTAAACCGATCTTTCTTTAAAGATGCACTATGAATCATGCGTAATTCTGGAAAAGGGGAATGCCTTCATGGAACATGGAAAAGAAACACAAGGTACCGGCATAGTTTACTTCTTTGAGTGCGAAGGGTGCAAGAGCGAGATCTTCTGGTCAGATATCAAACCTGTTGTAGAACGGGCGGCACGGGTTTTCAAGTGGGTTCGGGCAGGGTGCCCCAATCCGGAATGCGGCTGCTACCTGATCCTGAGCTCTCCGGACAAAATCCTCAGCAGACAGGAAGCCGAGAAGATATACGAAGAAAAGAAAAATCAGGGTCACAAGAACATATTCTGGGTCTGATCACCTCTCCTCCTTTCGCATCTTTTTCCCTGCAGCGGACGCCCTTTACGGGCAAATCCCTTTGACAACCCATTGATGTTGCATCATGTTCGTCTGTATTATAATGGGATAAGAGGGAGATTGCCCATGACGCGCTATGTGAAGAAAGTATCAGATAAGGCCGGTCTGCCGCCCGGCACCGCCGTCCATATCGGCGAGCGGAAGCCGGGGAGGGTTCGGGTCAGGGTCCTGGACTACGACAGGGACCAGGCCACTGAACATGAGATCCACGACATCCGGGAGGTCTTCCGCTTTCGTGATACGCCAAGCGTGAGCTGGATCAGCATCGACGGGCTCCATGACATCCGGCTCATCGAACAGCTCGGCGCACACTTCGGGTTCCATCCCCTTTTTCTCGAAGATATCGTGAATACCGCGAGCAGGCCGAAGATAGAGGACTTCGAATCCTATGTCTTCATCGTGTTCAAGATGCTCTCTGAAGACTGTTACGATGGCCGGAAGATCGTCTCGGAGCATGTGAGCCTGATTTTCTCCGAGCGATATGTCATCTCTTTTCAGGAGAGGGAAGGAGACATGTTCGATTCCATCCGGCAACGGATCATCTCCGCTGCCGGCAGTTTGAGAAAAAAGGGTGCGGATTACCTGGCCTACCGGCTCATGGATGCTGTCGTGGACAATTATTTTGCGCTCATCGAATCCATCGGAGAGCAGGTGGACGATACTGAAGACCTGCTTCTGAACAGACCCGAGAAGGATACGATCCATGTCATACACCGCCTGAAGAGCGAAAACCTCTTCCTGCACAAGTTCATCTTTCCCCTGCGGGATATCCTCAGCTACCTGGAGCGGGGCGAGTCTGATCTGGTGAAGCACGAGACCGGTGTCTACTTCCGCGATGTCTACGATCACACCATCCAGATCATGGATAACATCGAGACCCTTCGGGACGTGCTCTCCGGGATGATGGACATCTATCTCTCCAGCATGAGCAACCGGATGAACGAGGTCATGAAAGTGCTCACCGTGTTCGCCTCCCTGTTCATCCCGCTCACCTTTCTGGTGGGGGTGTACGGGATGAACTTCGACTACATGCCCGAACTCCACTGGCGGTGGGCCTATCCTGTCCTGTGGATAGTCATGGTCGGCATGGGGGTGTGCCTGCTCGTGTTCTTCAGGAAAAAGAAGTGGCTGTGAAACCCGCGCATGGATGCAGCAGATCAGGAAAACAGGCCCGGCGGCCCGGGGTGAGCGCATATCGACACAGGAGAGTTCTTTATGATTGACGCCCTGCTGCTGTTCATCGGCATAGCGCTTCTGATCGCAGGGGGAGACCTCCTGGTGAGGGGGGCGTCGTCGCTGGCCGGCATCCTCGGGATATCCCCTCTGATCATCGGACTCACCATCGTTGCCTTCGGCACCAGCTCGCCTGAGCTGGCGGTCAATGTGGCGGCCGCGCTCAAGGGAAGCACCGACCTGTCTTTCGGCAACATAATCGGCTCCAATATTGCCAACATAGGGCTCATTCTCGGTATTGCAGCACTGCTCAAGCCCATCAAGGTCCACAGTGCGGTAATCGTGCGCGAGATCCCCATGATGCTCCTGGCCACGGTCGCAGCACTCGTCATGGGCTTCGACCATGTGCTGCGCTCGGAACCCGGAGTGTTCGACCGCTCGGATGCGCTCATGTTCCTGCTCTTCTTCTGTGTGTTCATGTTCTACAATATCGCGGACGTCCTCAGAAACAGAAGATCCGATCCCCCTCTCCATGAGTCGCCTGAGACCGCATGGGTCAAAGAAAACCGCAGGTTGTGGGTTCCCCTTGTCATGACGATATCCGGACTTGTCCTGCTCGTGCTCGCGGGAAGACTCACCGTGAGCTCCGCCACTGGGGTTGCCCGGGCCCTGCATGTCACCGAGGCCTTTATCGGGCTCTTCCTCGTGGCCGTGGGCACCAGCCTGCCCGAGCTCGCGACCACCGTCATGGCGGCTGCGAGGTCCCAGAGCGACCTGGCCATCGGCAATGTGGTGGGGTCGAACATCTTCAACCTGCTCTTCATCATGGGGATAACCGCCTGGATCAGGCCCGTGCCCATCCCTCCCCAGGGGCTCCTGGATCTTATGTTTGCGGCCTGCCTCTCGCTCGTGCTCCTGCCCATTGCAGCCAGCGGCCGGCGCACCATAACCCGTGCCGAAGGGGCCATGCTCCTGATATTGTATATCGCGTTCATTATCGGCAGAGGGTGGATGTCTGCACTGGGATGAGATGTGGTGCAGAGTGTAGGAATGGAAAGATACAGCTATTATTCATGATAGACAGCAAGTGAACCAAGAGGAAGAAACCCGGCATGAAAATGGTGTTACGGATCTTTGCCGCCCTGATCCTCCTGATCCTGCTGCTCGTCATCCTTTCGGCAGCGGGCCTGCACCTCTACCTCAAGACCGACCGGGGAGGCGAGCTGGTCCTGGGCACGGTAAATTCGCTCATTCCTGGCCGGATACAGGCAGAAGACATTTCCGTCTCTCTTCTGGGGCAATCGGTGGGCTTCACGGGTGCAGCACTTCTGGGGCCTCACGGTGATGTCGTGCTCACGAGCAGGAGTCTTCAGGTGGAGATCGACATCTTCTCGCTGCTGGACAACCGGCTCGTATTCAATGTGATCTCGCTCAAAGGCCCGGATATCAGGCTCGCCGTGACCGGCAAAGGATCACAACTCAACCTGGTGCAGGCCTTTGTGGAGGAATCACCGGCCCAGGAGCCAGGCGGGCATGACCAAACCGATGAAGGGCTTGCTGTTATCATCGAGGATCTCTTTGTCGAAGACGGCCTGCTCTGTTACGCCGATGAGTCCGGCAGCACCTTGGTGCGCCTGGAAGGCGTGGACGCGCAGGCCTCGCTCGACCTGTCAGGCATTGCCGCAGGCATAACCGGCTCTGCGACGCAAGCATTCCTGCAGATGGAGGGCCAAACCCTGGAGCTCACCCGAATGAAGATCCATGGCGAGTACGAACAGGGCAGCATCAACGACCTGTTTGTAGAGGCCTTTCACAGCGGCTTTCGGGTATCCGTCCAAGGAGACGCCTCGGATGTTCTTATCAAACCCAAGGTGGATATGGTGCTGGAATACAGCGGGGAGCTTTCGGGCCTCATGTCTCTGCTGGACCCTCAGAGACAATATACCGGAAAGGTATCCGGAAGGGTTGAGGCCAAAGGCGCCCTGGAAAATCCTCAGGCCAAGGCCTCTCTGGAGTTTGAGGGAGGAACTGTCGCAGGCATACAGCTCGACGGTCTCCGGGTGGAGATATCCCTTGGCGACCGGATCGTGGAGCTGAGGGAGTCGGTTCTCCGGATTGCTGCCGGCACGGCAGCAGCCAGCGGGAAGATTGATCTCCGGGAGGCCTTTCCCCAGGGGTTGATCGAGAGCGGTCCTGATCTCGACGCTGTTTCCTACGACCTGGTCTCAACGATCACAGAGCTCGATCCCGGCCGGTTTATAGCCGATACCGCAGCATACCCCGACAGCATATCCGGCAAGCTGAAGATTGCCGGAAAGGGGGTTCGCCTCCCGGATATCACCGCGAGTTCCGACTTTGTGCTCCATATGAAGGGCGTCCTGCCGGAGTTTCCGGTGCCCCTGGGCCAGATAGATATCAGAGGAGAGGCCAGGCTCGATTATCCGGTCCTCACCTATACCGTCACCGGCGGCCTCGCCAAGGCCGTGGATGCAGACATCCGGGGCCGGCTGAACCTTGACACGGACGCGATCCAGGCCGCGGTGAATCTCGATGTCCGCCAGGTGGAGGGTATTGTCGGGTCTCTGGATATGCAGGCAAAGGGATCGCTCTCGGCCCGGGCCGACATCTCGGGCACCCTGGGCAACCCGGTGGCATCCGGTACGCTGAAGGGAAAGGGTCTCCAGTGGCAGGACTACCGGGTGGGGGAGGTATCGGCCGATCTCGGGCTCGATGCTCACGGCGTGTTGAATCTCACCGGACTGTCCATGAACAGAGCGGGCAGGTCCCTTGCCGTGCAGGGAGGAGTCAGGATTTTTCGGGATGGCCTGACCCCTGACCCGGAGATGCCCGTCAGCCTGGATATTCGTCTGGACTCAGCCAGGATCGACCGGATGATCACGCAGGAGGGAATGGGAGGCACCCTCGACGGCGAGGTGAGCGTGAGCGGAAGGCTGGCCGGGCCTTCGGTGCGCGTCGATCTCGCAGGAAAGGGGGTGACCTTCCAAGGTGTCAACCTGGGAAATATCCGTATACAGGGCGATCTCACCGACCAAGGTGTCACGACGCTGTTGCCCCGGTCTGCTCCAGGGAACCCCCCACATGTGCAGCGCCATGCTTCGGCCGCGTTCCATCACTCGGCAGGCGAGACCGGAACACCGGCTGTCCGCCTCGTATCCGACGAGACCGACCACACGCGCCTGCCTGCCGGTGGCGGCAAGGAACAGGAGGAATCAGGGTCCCAAACAGGGGAGATGTCCCCGGTCCAGAGCGTGCAGTTCAATCCCAGGCTCAAATTCGAGATCGTAGGAGAGCAGATCGACCTGCAGGAGTTTACCTCCCTGGCCCAAGGCACGCTTAGGTATGATGCAAGGATCACGGGGAGCCTCAGGGAGCCCCGGGGAACCTTCTGGGTGAGCGGGACCGGGATCACGCTGGCCGGGCAGGAGGTCGAAGGGCTGAGCGCCTCGGGAGATCTCCGGGGCAGACAGGTGCTGATCAGGTCTCTGACCGCAGTGGTGGCCGAGGGCCAGACTGTTACCGGCTCGGGGAGCCTGGATTTGAACGAGCCAAGGCAATACGAAGTTTCTCTCTCCACCAAAGGCATCATGCTCGGCTCGCTTGCAGCCTTTCAGGAGAGCCAGGTCACCGGCGGGAGACTGGTGTTCGATATCTCGGGAAGCGGCACCCTGGAGAATCCCGGGCTTCAGGGAACCTTGCAGATCGTGAATCCGTCTGTCAGAGGGCAGATCCTTAAGGATATTCTGATCAGTCTCACGCTTGAGGAACAGGTGGTGAGCGTCACGGGGCACAGCGACTTCTCCTTTGACGGAACCTATGATCTTCAGACAAAAGTCATTGATCTGGAGGCCTTGTTCGAGGATGCCGAACTGGCGCCCTATCTCGCAATCGCAGGCAGACCCGAGCTCAGGGGGGTCATGAGCGGGAGTGTGGAGATCAAGGGCGATATCTGGAACATGGCCGACCTGGAGGTGTCACTGCACGTGGCCCGGGCATACCTGGGTTTCAGAGAGCGGATCCTCTTGAGCGCCCGATCGCTGACCGCCGAGTACCGGCAGGGGAGTCTCGTCATACCGGAGACTTTCATCGACCTGCCGGGCCAGGGCAGCATGCTGATCAGATCTGATGCCGCTTTGCAGGGAGAACTTGCCTTTTATGCCGCGGGCATGATCCCGCTTGAGGTTATGGGGCTGTTCGACCCGGAGCTGGCAGACCTCAACGGCATGGCCCGTTTCAAGGTGGAAGCCGCGGGACGCTTCCGGTCTCCCCGGGTGGAGGGAGATATATTTCTCGAGAATGTCAGGTATTCCGTGCCCTACAACAACCAGCTCATCCATGAGGTGAGCGGTCACCTGCAAATCAGCAGGGAGAGAATTCTGGTAGAGGACCTGGCCGGTAGGCTCGACGACGGCTATTTCGAGGTCCGGGGCCGGGTGGATCTGGAGGACCTGAAGCCCGGCCGGATGAATATGACCGCCCGGATGAGGTTGCTGCCCCTTGTGGTTCCCGACACTGCGGACCTCCTGCTCGAAGGCGAGGCGAGCCTTACCGGCATGCCCGACAACAGCCTGCTGCAGGCGAACGTGGCCATGCTGGAGGCCCTTTATTATCAGGATCTGCAACTGAACATCGTGGCCGAGGTGGGTCAGAGGATTTTCGGCGGAGGCCGGGAGGTGCAGATCAGCCGTGAGCCCGTCGACCTGCCCTATCTGCGCAACGCGGATCTCGACATTTCCATCGTCAGGCGGGGTCCTGTTCTGATCGAGAACAACCTGGCCGAGCTCACCTTGAGCCCTGACCTGCACGTGACAGGCACCCTGAACACCCCGGTCGTCACGGGCCAGGTCTCGGTAATCGAGGGCACGGTCACCTACCAGAGGAGGACCTTCGAGGTCACCCAAGGGATGGTGGAATTCATTGATCCCTACCGGACCAGGGCCGTGGTCGATCTCAAGGCCGAGGGCAAGATCCGCGACTGGATGGTCTTCCTCTCCGTTTCAGGGCCCATGGACAATCTGAACATCGGCCTGGCATCCGATCCACCGGCAGAGGATGCCGTTATCCTCACCCTGCTGGCAACGGGCAGAACCCCGGACGAGCTCACCGGCGCGGGAGCGATTCCCAGGAGCCCTGCCGGCATGCTGGCAGAGCTTCTGGCCGGCACCTACGGAGAAGAGCTCCGGGAGACCACAGGGCTCGACATCCTTGAGCTGGAGACGGTCTCCCCCGAAGGGGAGACCGCGGACGACATCAGGATCACTGTGGGTGAGGAGCTCACACGCCGGCTCACCGTGAAGTATTCGCTGGAGACTGCCGGGAGCGAGATGACCAGGACCACCATTGCGGAGTACAAGCTGCTTGAGAACCTCATGTTCAATGGTTTTCAGGACAGCAAGGGGGTGTTCGGCGCTGATTTCCGGTTCAGGGTCGAGTTCCGGTAGGGGGCGGGCGTTTTCTATGCGCATGAAATGCCTTTGGGCAATGCTTTTTGTCATACTGGCTGCCGCCGTATTCACGGCCGGGCCCGCAGCACAGGAATCCAGCCCCGCGGAGTCCGTGATCGGCACGATCGCCGAGGTGCGCATCGACCTCTACGAATATCCGGGGGAGAAAAAAGACCTCGTTGCCCTGGCACGCGACCTCGCAGACCTCCAGGTGGGACAGGAGCTCACGGAAACACTCCTGACGCGGGCGAAATCGGTGCTGAACATGAGCGGCAGGTTCCAGGAGATCTCGTCCGAGACGCTTGCGACTCCCCAGGGCGTGGCCGTGGTCTTCCACCTCAAACCGTATCTCCTTATCCGGGAGATCGACATCAAGGGAGAATACCCTCTGTTCCGGCAGGAAATCGTCAACGCCATGACCGTGTATGTAGGCGATCCCCTGCAGGAGGGCCTGCCTGCGGAGCAGGAGCAGCTCATCCGCCAGTTTGTTCTCACTCAGGGGTTCATGGACCCGCAGGTGAAGGTAAGGGCCCGAGGCGAGGCTCCGGACGGATCAGTGAGACTTGAGGTGGTGATCGACAATGGGCCTTATTACACGCTCGATTCGCTGAGGATCCGGGGAAACCGCACCTTCTCCGGGACGTGGCTCAAGACCCGGCTCGGGTTCTGGTGGGACTCGCTTTATCCCGGCACTGCGGGCCGGCTCCTGGATGACGCAGTAGAAGAAAGTGTCCAAAACCTCGCCTCGTACTACTGGAGAAGAGGGTACGCCGATGCAGAGGCCGTCTATGCCATGGAGAAAGAGCCTCGGACCGGGAGTGTGGATGTGACGGTTCTTGTGGAAGAAGGACCCAGGTATGAGATCCGCTTTGTGGGGAGCCGCGAGTTCTGGGACCGCACTCTGAGAAACAGGCTCGCTCTCTTTGAAGAGGGCAATATACGGGGCAGCGGGATCAGGAAGAGCATCAGGAACATCCGGGAGCTCTACCGCAGCAATGGATACCCGGACACACGGATCACGGTGGAGGAGCAAGATGAGGGTACAGGCCAAAACGCGAGGAAGATCGTCACCCTCGTCATCGAAGAAGGACAGCAGATGGTCGTGGGCTCGGTCCGGTTCACCGGGAACACTGCCTTTGGCGAAGAAGTGCTCCTGAGGCAGATGGAGATCGATGATCCGAAGATACCGATCATCGGCAAGGCCCTGTATGTGCCGGATGTTCTCGAACAGGATATCCGGGCAGTCAGGACCCTCTATCTGCAGGAGGGATTTGGACAGGTGGAGGTGGGGAGCGAGGTTGTTCCCCATGAGGCCGATGGAACAGTGGACATTGTTGTCGCCATTACCGAAGGTCCGCAGACCCTTGTCTCGTCGGTGAATTTCGAGGGACTGAGCGTCATTTCCGAGGCGAGGGCCCGGTCCATTGTCATGACCGCGCCTGAAAAACCGCTCAGGCCCTACGCCATCCAGCGAGACGAGGCCGCCCTGGCCGCGGAGATCTCCGAGCAGGGCTACCCGCACGTGAGCGTGAAAGGGGTCGCGGCCCGCAGCAGGGACGGCACCCGTGCGTCGGTGAGGTTCATCGTGAACGAGGGACCTCTGGTGCGTATGGGCAGGACCTACTTTTTCGGCAACTTCAAGACCAGCGAAGGCATCCTTGACCGGGAGCTCGGCATGGAGCCGGGGGACCCGTTTTCCTTGACAGAAATGATCGAAGGCCAGAACGAGATCCGGCGCATGGATATCTTCCGGTCTGTGCAGTTCAGGACCTTTGGCTTGCGCGAAATGCGCGATGAAGTGATCATGTTGACCAATCTTGAGGAGAGGATGCCCTACTATGTTCAGACATCGCTGGGGTACGAGAGCAATCTGGGTTTTTACGGCAGCGCCCGTGCCGGAGACCGTAATCTCTTTGGTCTGAACAAGGAGCTGTGGACCCAGGCCGAGGTGAGCCAGACCGGAGAGCGCTACGAGCTGGGCCTGCGGGCGCCCAGAATATTCGGCACCCGGATAACGAGCGTGTTCAACCTCTTCTATGAACAGCTGGAACCCTTCAACCAGGAATTCAAGGTGGAAACTTTCGGCTCAACACTGGGCTTTATCACCCCCTTGAGCGAGAGGCTTTTTGCCTCGCTCAACCTCAGGTATGAGCTCAGAGAGCTTTCCAGCGAGAACCTGGCCCCGGAGGAGATCGAAGAGCAGATCCCGGAAGAGGACGAGGAGCTCTTCGATCCCAGGAATGTATTCGTGATCACACCCGCTCTCACCTATGACTCGCGGGATTCGTTCACGCGTCCCACCAGGGGGCTGTTCTCCACACTTTCAGTTGATGTGTCCAATGGTCTGCAGGAAGACCTGGACGACTTTATCCGGTGCACCCTCAATGCGAGGACATATGTGAGTCCCTCCAAAAACATCACCCTGGCCCTGCTTGGCAGGGCAGGCTATATTGCATCGTACGGCAGAAGCAATGTAGTCTCCGAGGACCAGCTCTTTTTTCTCGGGGGCACGCTGGACGTCAGGGGCTATGACGAAAATAGGCTCCTGATCGACTCCAACGGCGATCCGGTGGGCGGCCGGATATCGCTGGCAGGTTCCGTGGAGGCGAGGTTCCACCTGCAATACAACCTGGAGCTTGCCGTGTTCTTTGATGCCGGCTCGGTGCGCAGAACCTTTGTCGAGCCGGTCACGGACAACACCCGGTTTTCCTATGGTGCAGGGCTCCGATATATCACTCCCATCGGCCCCATGGGCCTGCTCTACGGCCGAAAGATCGATCCGGGGCCTTTGGAGGATCCCGACCGGTGGCATTTTTCCGTCGGATATACCTTCTGAGGCATTCCCGCACGATTCCGACCGGGGAGCATTCAAGGGAACACGCCGCAAAACCGATATCCGCGAATATATCGACCCAGGAAATGTACACATGAAGGTCTGCCGGATACTGCTTGCTTTCGTCCTGATGCTCCTGATGGTTTCCCTCGCCCACGCCCGGGTGGAATTCGAGGTCAGCCCCGGAGCAGGATATCTCACGGGCGATAACACCTATGAGATCGGGAATGTGCCGGCTGAGCTCGATCCGTGGGGCAGGGATCCGTATTTTCCCATCAGCCGGCTCGAGTTTCTCCTGGGCGTGCCCATTGCAACGCTCGATGCCCGGGTCACGGTAAACAGGTGGACCCTCTCGGGTGGAGCCCGGATCAATATCCGCGATCGCGCCGGCAACACGCGGGATTCCGACTGGGGCATGCCGTTCTGGGACAATGACGGCGATGGAGGCCCGGGCTGGTATGTGTGGGAGATAACCGACAACACCCACTCGCGGTATGCCCTGGATGTCGAATCAAAGAGCGAATCCACGGTCGATGTCCTGTTCTGGGAGGCCAAGGTCGCCTACGAGCTTTTCTCCAGCCCGTACCGCGATACGTTCGAAGGTCCCATCCAGGGGATTGTCCGTGGATATTTCGGAGTGGGATACGAGAGCCGGTCGTTCGAGTACGAGTGCGCGCTGATCCGGCAGTGGTCCCCCTCGGGAATTCCCGGATACAGCGTGATAGGTAACGGAACCGCAGGGCTCGCCTATGACGTGAGCTACTCCATCCCCTATGCCGAGTTCACCCTGGAAGGAGACACCGGGAACATGGGCATGTCGTTCAGCGCCGGGTATTCACCCTATGTGAGGGCCCGTGACGAGGACGTGCATCTGGCCAGGCGGCCGGGACCTATCCATGCAGAAGGCAAATGCACCGGCAATGCCCTGAAGGCCAGGGCGAACCTCCGGTACGCCATCACCCCGCACTGGAGTGTGGGCGTCCTCCTGGACTATCTCTACCTGCGCACCTCGGGCGAGCAGGACAATGCCATATACGCCGGAACCAACGGGGTGACAAGCTGGGACAACGCATTCTGGACCACGGACGAGAAGATCATCAGCAGGCAGGCGTATTTTACCCTCGACGTGAGGTATTGTTTCAGCATTCACCGGTAATTTCCTTGCCGCATCCCATAGAGGCCCGCCCCGGGAGGCGACCCTTATCGCCATGAGCAGTACGCATCCTTGCGCAGCGGTTTTGATGCATTCAAATAATTAAATGATAACTTGATACATCTTAAACAAAATTATATATGAATTGTTCAGTCTGTCCCTGTGACGGTCCTTTCCGGCTCGCGGGGTCCATGCTGCAGATCTTTTCTGACAAGAGAAAACGAGCGGAACAGGAGGAGTTTTTATGGAAGAAATCTTGCTGAAGATCGACGAACTTGCGAAGTACCATGATCAGGTTTCACCGGATCTGATACGGGAAAAGGACATAAAACCCGGGCTGCGCAATGCCGACGGCACCGGGGTGGTGGTGGGAATCACCTCCAAAGGGCTGGTGGTTGGTTATGAGAAGGTCCTGACCCCGGATGGAAAAGGTTATAAGGTAAAATCGGTCGAGGGAAGGCTGCTCTACTGCGGATATGATGTATGCGACCTCACCGAGGGCATTTACCGTGAGGGCCGCTTCGGATTTGATGAGGTATCCTACCTGCTCCTGACCGGCGAACTGCCGGCAGCAGAGGATCTGACCCGGTTCAGCTCGACCCTTGCCAAAAGAAGAACGCTCACCAAGCTCGAGCGCGGCATACTCATGCAGGATGGCGAAAACGAGAATCAAATGTATGCCCTGCACTCAGTGGTCTCCCATCTGAGCCGGTGCGACAGCAACCCGGAGTCAACCGACCTTAAGCACGAGACCAACCGGTGTATCAACCTCATCGCAAAATTCCCGACCATCGTGGCCTACAATTACCATGTCATGCGGTACCGCACCGGCTCCACCCTGAGCATCATCAGGCCCGATCCCGCCCTCTCGGCGGCCGAGAACTTTCTCTACATGCTTAAAGGAAAACGACCTTCCCGGTTCGAGGCCGAGCTCTTCGACCTGTGCCTGATCCTCCATGCCGAGCATGGAGGCGGAAACAATTCGACCTTCACGGTCCGGGCCGTCTCTTCGAGCGGTGCGAACGCCTACATGGCCATTTGCTCCGGCATTGCATCGCTGAGCGGGCATCTCCACGGCGGGGCGAACGAATCGGTCATGAGGATGATGAAGGGCATCAAAAAACAGGTGGGAGACTGGGAAGACAGGGACGAGGTCAAGACATATCTGCAGCGCATGCTCGACGGCAAGGCTTATGACCGGTCGGGAAAGATCTACGGGATGGGGCATGCGGTGTACACGGTTTCCGATCCCCGTGCAGTGCTTCTCAAGGAAAAGGCGTGGGAGCTTGCCCGGATGAAGAACATGAGTCATGAGTATGCGCTCTACAATCTGGTGGAGGACACCGCACAGGAGATCTTCCGCGAGCGCGGAAAGTTGGACATCTGCGTCAACGTGGACTTTTACTCCGGCTTTATTTACAAGCTCCTGGGCATCCCCATGGAACTCTACACTCCGATATTCGCCATGTCCCGGGTAGTGGGATGGTCGGCCCACCGGATCGAGCAGATCATCCAGAACAGGATCATGCGGCCCGCCTATGCATCGTCCATCGCGGCTGAGAGCTCGTATGTCCCGCTGGCGAATCGGGGAAAGGAGGCCGCCGCGTAAGAACCGAGGAGGCCAATTCCCTGTTGACTCTCTCGTGCCTCTGTATATGCTCTGGGAAATGCCCTGGTGTAACAAATGTTCGGGGCAGGAATAGATAAAAGGAGAGGCGCGGATGGTCAATTACAATACGGCTCTTCGGGGCTATACGGCAAAAAGAATCGAGGAGATCGAATCGGCGGACATCCTGATCGGTATTCCCTGCTATAACAACGAGGCCACCATCGCACATGTCATTCAGATGGTGTCCCATGGCCTTGACAAGCACTACCGAGACAGCCGCAGCGTGATCTTTATCGCGGACGGCGGATCGACCGATGATTCGCGGGAGTCTGCAAAGGAGTTTCAGATCAAGCCCTGGCAGGAGAAGCTCATCTCCATCTACCGGGGTCCGGGAGGCAAGGGCACAGCGCTGCGCTCCGTGTTCGAGGCGGCCAACCGGCTGAATGTCAAGGTGTGCGCCGTGGTGGACTCTGATATCCGGAGCATCACCTCGGACTGGATACAATACCTCCTGGAGCCGGTATTGAAGCGCGATTACCAGTTCGTGGCCCCGGTCTACATGCGGCACAAATATGATGGCACCATCACCAACAACATCGTCTACAATCTCACCCGCACCCTCTACGGCAAACGGATCCGCCAGCCCATCGGGGGTGATTTCGCCTTTTCCCGCGAGGTGGCCAGGTTCTATGCTGACCAGGCGGTCTGGAGCACGGATGTGGCCCGCTTCGGCATCGACATATGGATGACCACCTCGGCCATCACCAACAACTTTAGGATCTGTCAGTCGAACCTGGGAATGAAGGTCCACGACGCCAAGGACCCGTCCATACACCTGGGCCCCATGTTCCGGCAGGTGACCTGGACCCTGTTCAATCTCATGGAGGTGTACGAGGACTTCTGGAAGGATGTCCGGGGCAGCACCGCGATGGAGACCTTCGGCATGAAGGAATATGCAGAGCCGGAGCCCGTGGCCGTCAACCTGGATGCCCTGGTGGAAAAGTTCCGGGCAGGCTTTAGGCGCTTCGGGGTGCTGTGGAAGCAGATTTTCTGCCTTAGGTGCTATCAGGAGATCGAAAACGCCGCGAGGCTGAGCACAGATGATTTCACCCTGCCCATCGATGCCTGGGTGCAGGTTCTCTATGAGCTCGCCGCGACCTTCCACGCCTGGAAGGACAACCGCTATAAGCTCGTGGAGTTGGTCGAGCCGCTGTATTACGGACGGGTGGCGTCCTTTGTGAATCAGTCAAAGGACATGGACTCCCGGCAGGCCGAGGAGCTCATTGAGGAGCAGGCAAAGATCTTCGAGGCACGGAAGGACTACCTCGTGGAGGTGTGGGAGGAAAAGGAACGCGAGGAGGAGGCGAATCGGATGCAGGGCGAGAAGATGCCGCTGTATCTCTAGAAGGGGCGTCACCCCGGAGCTGTCGCTCCCTTCATGATCTCCATGACTGTTCTTGAGAACACAGACAACAGACAAGAGAAGAATACAGGGTGAAAGTCACTGATGGCCAATCCCCAGAAACAAATCATATCATAATGAGGCCATCGCTTATGTGAAAGATCGAACTTTCTTAAACGCACAATCTGGGTTTATGGGGCAGCCACAGGCTCAGCCCTCGAGCACCCGGTGGACGACCGACCTGAGCTCGCCGGTGCTGGGCGGCTTGAGCAGCATCTGCCGGATACCCAGAGATTTTGCCTCCTGCTCGGTGATCATGTCGCCATAGCCGGTGCTCAGGATCACCGGGGTCCCCGGACTGGCCGCCAAGATCCTTTTGGCGAGCTCCCGTCCGTCTATCCCGGGCATGGTCAGGTCTGTGATAACGAGCTGAAACCTCTGCGGGTTCTCTTCGAAGAGTTCCACGGCCTCCTGACCGCTCCGTGCGGATACTACCGCGTATCCCGAACGCTCCAGGACTCGCTGCATGCTGGAGAGGATGATTTGCTCGTCATCCACCAGGAGGATGGCGCGCTTTTCCCCGGCTTTGATCCGCTCCTGTTCTGAATCCGGCTTTATCCGGGGCTGCTCTTCCATGGCCGGCAGGTATACTGTCAAAAGTGAGCCTCTGCCCGGCTCGCTCTCCACCGTGATGGCCCCGCCCAGCTTCTGAGCGATCCCATGCGCCACCGGAAGCCCCATTCCTATGCCCTTGCCTACTTCCTTGGTGGTGAAAAACGGTTCGAAGAGCCGGTCGAGCATATGGGACGGCATGCCCCGCCCGTTGTCCCGCACCGTGATCTGCAGATAGTCGCCCGGTTTCAGCGTCTGGAACGTCTCTAACGGATTCAGACGGGTGCGTGTCAGGCCCATGTCGATGACCCCCTTCTGGGCGTTCAGCGATTCCGCTGCATTCTTTCCCAGGTTGAGGATGATCTGCTGGATCTCTGTGGCATCTCCCATGACTATATCCGGGTGGGCATTGATGTGCGAACGCAGCTCGATGGTGCTCGGCAGGGAGGACCTCAGCAGAGAAAGGGTCTCCTGCAGCAGGGGTATGACATTCACCGGGCTCATCTTCTGCTCGCTCCTCCTGCTGAAGGCGAGGATCTGCTTGACCAGATCACGCTGGCGGTACGCGGCGCCCAGGATCTGTTTGAGCGTGTCGTGGATATCGGAACCCTCCTCGGTGTCGGCAAGGAGCATCTCGATATTGATGATGATAGGGTAGAGGATGTTGTTCAGGTCGTGAGCGATCCCGCCGGCAAAGGTGCCCAGAGCCTCGATCTTCTGGGTCTGGGAAAGCTGGGCCTCCATCTTCTTCCTGTCCTCTTCCATCCGAAGCCGACCGGTGATGTCGGTCAGGAAGTTGAGCGTGGCGGGCCTGCCTTGCCAGGAGATCTTCACGGCATTGATTTCCAGCCATTTCGTTCTGCCCTCTTTGTCGATGATCCTGAAGGAATACATGTCCGGCGGCGTCTTGCCCGTCATGCGTTGACGGTGTCGGGTGATGACCATCTGTCGGTCTTGGGGATGAATGAGATCATCCAAGGGTTTCGATAGCAGCTCTTCCTGGGAATAGCCGATCATTTCCGATAATTTGGGGTTCACCAGTCGGAACGCCCCGTTCTGCGCGATAGCAATCCCTTCATTGGCGTTTTCCACCACTAGCCGGTACTGCTCCTCGGACCTGCGGATGGCATCTTCCGCCTTCCTGCGCTCCGCGATCTCCTGCTTGAGCCTCTCGCTGCTCGCTTCCAGCTCTGAAGTCCTTTCCCTGACCAGGTCTTCCAGGCGGTCCCGGTACGTGCGCAGGTTCATGTCGGCCTGCACGCGGTCGGTGATGTCCAGGCTGTTTCCCACATAGCCCATGAGATTCCCCTCGGGCGAGATCCATGGGGCGCCGAACGACTCGATCCACCGCCAGGCTCCGTCTGCACGACGGACCCGGGCACGCGCATAGAAGGGTTTCCTGTCTTCCAACGCGTGCGTGTATGCACCCAGGTAGCCGTCTACATCATCCGGATGGACCAGGGGCCGCCACTTCGCCCCAAGCACCTGTTCCAGCTCAATGCCGAAGAACTCCCGGAAGGTGCTGTTAATGAACTCGATCCCACCCTGGGCATTCATGACCCAGATAACGAGCGGAGAGCTGTCGGCCATGATCCGGAAACGCTCCTCGCTCTCGCGCAGCCTCTGCTCCGCGAGCTTGCGGCCGGTGATATCCGTGGATATCCCTCCAATGCCGATGATATGCTCTGCAGCGTCCCGGATGGGGAACTTGTTCGTGAGGAACCAGCGATCTCCATCAGCGAAACGGATAAAATCTTCTATTTCCAGAGATTGACCGCTCTGGATCACCTCCCGGTCATTTGCCTCGATGGGGCCGGCTATCTCGGGCGGCAAAAGGTCAGAGGTCTTCTTTCCCAGCATTTTCTCGCGGGGGATGCAAAAATCCTGTTCCATATGACGATTCAGGAAGGTGATGTGCCCGTCGGTGTCCTTGAAGTAGACTGCAGAGGCCATGTTCTCGATCAGGGCCTGAGTCAGCTGGAGGTTCTCCTTCAAGCTCTGCTCGGCGCGCTTGCGTTCAGTGATGTCCATCAGGTTGCCCGCCAGTTTGATCACCCTGCCGTGCTTGAGTATCGGCTTGACCATGGTCCTGACCCAGCGATCTTCGCCTTTCGCATTCCTGAATCTCAACTCCAGATCATAGGGTTTGCCCTTTTCCCGGGCGTCTTCGAGGGACTTTTCCAGAAGGGAACGATCCTCGGGATGGTAAAACGACAGGTCCTTTAGTATATCGCTGGGATCATACTCTTTCGAGACGCCATAAATCCGATAGAGTTCCTCGGTCCAAGCGATCCTGCCGGTCGTGACATCCAGTTCCCATCCGCCTGTTCTCGATAGTTCCTGGGTCTCTCTGAGCAGGGCCTCGCTCTTCTTGAGGGCATCTTCCATGCGCTTGCGACCGGTGACATCCTTGACCACCCCGGCCATGCTCACCACCTTGCCCCGGTCGTCCAGCTTGGGCTTCGCCTGGACCCAAATCCACCTGACATTGCCGTCGGTTCTCCGGATCCGGCATTCGAAATCAAGGATCGCGCCCGATGAAACCGATTCATTGAATTTTGCCACCACCCCTTGCCGGTCTTGGGGCAGAACATGGTCGAGGAACATTGCAAACGCCCAGCGGGGCAGGATCTCCCCATAGCCGAAGATCCGGTCGTGGCGCAGCGACTTCCAGGTTTCGCCGGTCTTGAGATCCAGCTCCCATATACCGAATTCACCCGCCTCCTGTACGAGGTTCAGGCGTTCTTCGATCTCCTGAAAAGACTCCTTTGCCGTGCGTTGGCGAGGATTGTCTCCCATGTCACGACCGCCTTATCCGGTTAGAGGGTCATGAAACCGAATCACGATATCTTCTTCACTATAGACCTATCCAGACAGCAAAGAGATTCATTATCATGAAAACAAAGAAGGCCCATACGGATCTTTGCAGGGCGGGCCGCCGGCCGGGTCTCTCTCCTGATCTCCCCGCCTGCATATTCTCTTCCCGTTCGCCCCTGAGTTGTGGTACACAAAGAAACCATTTTGGATAAAAAGGAGATTCTGTGAAAAAACTGATCGTTTCGGCAATGGTGCTCATTGCCGCAATAGCGGGCTGTACAGCCGAAAACACCGCATCGCCGGCAGGCAAGGTAGATATGAACGACCCTCATCTCGTAGCAGTGGTCGGTGGCGAGAAGATCATGGACATGGATATCGATGCGCTCCTCAGTGAGATCCCGGAGCAGGCCAGAGCGCGATATGCCTCTGCGGAGGGAAAAAGGGAGTTCGTCCGGAGCCTGGCCGAGATCAAGATGCTCTCGTTCGAGGCAAAGAAGCAGGGGATCGACCAGTCGCCGGACGTGAAGCGCAGGATCGACTTCATGGGCGAGCAGATGCTTGCCAGGGAGCTTGCGGAGATTACGGTGGACAGGATCGCGATCAGCGATGAGGAGATATCCGGATACTACCGCGACAACAGAGAACAGTTCAGCACCGGTCCCCGGGTGAAGCTTCGCCACATCCTGGTGGACAGTGAGTCCGAGGCTCAGGCCGTTCTCGCCCGGCTGAAAAAGGGCGAGGATTTTTCCACCCTTGCCAGTGAGAAGTCCCGGTGCCCCTCGTCACAGCAGGGGGGAGACCTGGGATGGGCCACCAGGGGAATGATGGTGCCCGAATTCGAGAATGCCGCCTTTGCACTAAACAAGGGCCAGATGAGCGGGGTGGTAAAGTCCACCTTTGGCTATCACATCATCATGTGCGACGATGTCGAGGCCGCCAGGCAGCTCGATCTGGAAGAGGCGAGGGATGCGATCGAGCAGCAACTGAAAGGCGAGAAGAGCGAGGAGACCGTCAGCGCGCTTATCGAACAGGCAAAGAAGAATCATCCCGTCACCCTGAACGAGGAGTACTTCAGGAAGGCAGGGGAAGAAGCACAGGCAGCCCCCGGGGATGAAACGCCCGGGTCCGGGCAGGACGCCGTTGACACCGGCGGCCAGATGGGAGAGGAATAAGGGTTCCCAGGCCCATAGGGAGCGCCCCCACTGCGCGGCGCTCTCGGCAGTAATCAGCAGAAGGGGTCGGGCCGTCATCCCGGCCCCTTCTGCTTCCGAATAACCCTTCTGGGCCGAGGGCCGGGGACCCGCCTTTCTCAGGCGCTCTTCCTTCCCAGGATCGACCAGTACAGGTCAACACCCAAAATCGGGAAGTACTCGATATTTTCGATAGTGCAGCCTGCACCCTCGACCAGACCGGGGTAATCCCACACGGGATGAAACACGGCCTCGGTGGTGGCGCTGTAGAGGGATATGGCGATATACCAGTTGATCTTCTGGATGAGCCCCTTGATGCCTCGGCCGGGCAGGACGAATTCACCCACCACGAAATAGCCGCCGGGCCGCACCAGGGATCCGAGGTGGTTTGCCACCTCGCGGACCCGTGTCTCGGAAAATACGTTCAGAAAGAAGTTGGAAATGACCATGTCATACTGTTCCGGTTCATTGACATTGAAGATATCGTCGTGGACCACGCGAATGTCCTTGGGCGGGTTTTCCTTTTCGACGCGCCTGCGGAAGTGCTTGAGCATGGTCTCAGACAGGTCCACGGCCGTGACGTCGGCGCCGAGCCTGCTCGCCTCGATGGCCTCCGTGCCGTGCCCCACACCGGCCACCATGACTCTGTCGCCTTCTTTGAGGTGTTTGAGCATCGCGGATTTGCACCGGGGGATGCGCCCGAGGCTGTACACGTAGCCGGACAGCTCATACTGAAACCCTACCAGCCAATACCCGTCCTTCATGAAACCCTCCCTTTGCTACTCTGCCTTGCAGCAAGCGAGGCAGGTCATTCAATGAGTATCTTTGCAAGGACCCCGGTTCTGCCAGGGGGCGCCCTTTCTTTCCATAACACGGTTATGCACCTTAAGTCACAGGATAAATTTCTCTTCCGGGATAAGGCCTTCGGAAAGGGGATAGGGAGCCACGTGTTTGTTTTCAAGATGCATGCATAGGGGGGCGTCTGAAAAGCGCACTCATCGGAGGGGCGGGGAGGTTTCCCGGGATTTTTAGCCCAAACCGATAGAGCTCGCCGCCTTACGCCAGTTCCAGGTCTTTTGCCCGGTATTTACGTGCCTCCCGTCGCCGATGCCCATGGAGGCCCCGATGCTCCTGGCGGTCAGCAGATGATCGCCCGTGATCATCTGCTGACCTTGATACCGGCCTTGCGGGCCAGAATTGCCAGGCTTCCCTCGGTGGGCATACCCTTGATGCGTCAGACGCCGGTCTTGTCCGAGCAGAGAACCGTCACCGAGCCCAGTGTCTCCACAGACGGCAGCCTGCGCACGATTGCATTGCTGCGTGCCATGCGCTGCACGCCCAGGGCAAAGACCGCCGCGCTGAGCAGCAGGATGAACACGGACAGACGGCGTCTGAAGATGTGGATCTTTCTCAGCAGGGGATGCTGGACACCTCCGCCCGGGAGGCCATCTCCCGGATTGGCGCCAGGGCGCGCTCAGCCGGGCCCTCCTGGATGAAGCCGATCACTGCGTTGGTGATCATCACCGCCAGGATGACCGCACTGTTCGCCCACCCGCCGAGAAAGGTGGTGAAGGCGGCGGCCACGAGCAGAATATTAGATGAAAATGTTCTGGGACTGCTTGATGAGGCGTTTCAGAGATCCCTGTTTTTCTTCCCGAGGGAGCTCATTTGGTCCGTGCTCTTCAAGCCTCTTCCCGCCTCAGACCTTGTTCGCTCGTGTGAAGGAGGGAACATCGTTCGGAGCACCTGTGTCACCTGCGGACTGCAAAAGGAGTTGCGGACAGGTTTCAAGAACGTGCGGGGATATACTCTTCCCGCACATGGAAAAAGGGCCCTTGGACAGGGCCCTTTTTTTGACCGGATTCAGATCGGGCAGCTGGTTACATCATGCCTTCCATTCCGCCCATGCCTCCCATCCCGCCGGGCATTCCGCCTGGTGCGGGTTTCTCCTCGGGTATCTCCGCCACCATGACCTCGGTGGTCAGAAGCAGACCTGCGACCGAGGCCGCATTCTGAAGGGCTGAACGAACCACCTTGGTAGGATCCACGATACCTGCCTTGACCAGGTCCTCGTATTCTTCCACTGCAGCGTTGAAGCCCTTGTTGCCGCTCATGTCCTTTACCTTCTCCACCACGATGCCGCCCTCCAGGCCGGCATTCTCGGCGATCTGGCGAAGGGGCTCTTCCATGGCTTTCTGCACGATCTTCACGCCGAACCTCTGGTCGCCCGGCAGGTCGAGGGAGCCCAGCTTGTCGACGCAGCGCAGCAGCGCCACGCCGCCGCCCGGCAGGAAGCCTTCTTCGACCGCTGCACGGGTGGAATGGAGCGCGTCTTCGACCCTGGCCTTCTTCTCCTTCATCTCGGGCTCGGTGGCAGCACCGACCTTGATCACCGCAACACCGCCAGCCAGTTTGGCTAGCCGCTCCTGCAGCTTCTCACGGTCATAGTCCGACTTGGTCTCTTCGATCTGGGCCTTGATCTGGGTGATCCGGCCCTGGATATCGCTGCTCTTGCCCTCGCCCTCGACAATGGTGGTGTTCTCCTTGTCGAGAATGACCTTCTTTGCCCGGCCGAGATCAGCCACGGTGGCGGACTCGAGCTTTCTGCCGAGCTCTTCTGAGACCACCTGGCCGCCCGTGAGGATCGCGATGTCTTCCAGCATGGCCTTTCTGCGGTCGCCAAAGCCCGGGGCCTTGACCGCCGAACACTTGAGCGTGCCCCGGAGCTTGTTCACCACCAGAGTGGCCAGGGCCTCGCCCTCGATGTCCTCTGAGATGATCACCAGCGCACGGCCCTCCTTGGCGATCTGCTCAAGCACGGGAATGAGATCGCGCATGTTGGAGATCTTCTTGTCGTAAATGAGGATGTAGGGGCTGTCCATGACCGCCTCCATCCGCTCGGAATCGGTCACGAAGTAGGGGGAGAGGTAGCCGCGGTCGAACTGCATGCCCTCGACCAGGTCCAGCGTGGTCTCCATGCCCTTTGCCTCTTCGACCGTGATGACACCTTCCTTGCCCACCTTGTCCATGGCGTCCGCAATCATCTGGCCCACTTCCACATCGCCGTTGGCCGAGATGGTGCCCACCTGCTCGATCTCCTTCTTGTCCTCTACCGACTTGCTCATCTGCTTGAGCTCTTCGACAACGGCAACAGTGGCCTTGTCGATGCCGCGCTTGAGCTCCATGGCGCTCATCCCGCCTGCGAGATACTTCAGGCCCTCGGTGTATATTGCCTGGGCGAGCACGGTGGCCGTGGTGGTGCCGTCGCCGGCAACGTCGGAGGTCTTGGACGCGACCTCTTTGACCATCTGGGCGCCCATGTTTTCGAACTTGTCCTTGAGCTCGATCTCCTTGGCGACCGTGACTCCGTCCTTGGTGACGTTCGGCGAGCCGAACATCTTGTCCAGGATCGCATTGCGGCCCTTGGGGCCAAGGGTGGCCTTCACGGCATTGGCGAGCTTGTTGACGCCTGTGAGCATCTTTGACCGGGCTTCCTCGCTGTAAATGATCTTCTTTGCACTCATGGTATACTCCTCTTTGATTATTCCACTATCCCTAAGATATCGTCTTCCCTCATGATGAGGTATTCCTCGCCGTTCATCTTGACCTCGGAGCCGGAATACTTGGAGAAGAGGACCTTGTCTCCCTTCTTCACATCCATGGGAAGGATCTTGCCGTCTTCGGTCTTCTTGCCTTTGCCCGCCGCGATCACCTTGCCGATCTGCGGCTTTTCCTTAGCCGTGTCAGGAATGATGATTCCGCCGGCCGTCTTCTGTTCCTCTTCGACGCGCTGTACGATAATCCGGTCCTGTAAAGGCCGTATTTTCATAATAAACTCCTCCTGTACTCAGAAATATTAGCACTCGCTTCCAGCGAGTGCTAATATCCGATAGGGCAAAATTTTTGAAAAGTCAATACTCCAATTTCATTGTTTTAAATAAAATCATTCATTCGGCACAGGAGGCAAGCCATACCTGCATGCAAACTCCTGGCAACAAAGATAAGGCGCTTTCCTTGCATCTGTGGCTAGGAGCGGTGGATAGGGACGATCTGTTTACGATGAGAAAGCCGGGATGTTGACAGGCGACTTACATTTGGTTATTTAGCCAAATGAGCAATGAAAGGAGCGAGACCGTGACAGATCGTGAAAAGGCCCAGTATGAGGCAAAGGCGAGGGTACTCAAGGCCCTTGCACACCCCACCAGGCTCTGGATGGTGGAGCGGCTGGCAGAAAGAGAGCACTGCGTCTGCGAGCTCTTCGAGGCAGTGGATGCGGATTTTTCGACCGTGTCCAAGCATCTTTCGGTGCTGAGACAGGCGGGTATCGTGGATGTGGAGAAGAGGGGAAAGCAGATGTTCTACCGGCTGAAGGTGCCGTGTGTGCTCCAGTTCATGGGATGTATCGAGGCCGTGCTCCTGGACAATGCCGAAGTCCAGTGCAGGGCCGCAGGCCTGACCCCTGTCGGGGATATCGCCTTGCAGGCGCGGTTGAATCCAGGAGAGATCTCATGAGCTTGCGGGAAGAATGGAAAAAACTGGCTTTCTTCATCGGCGTCTTCATTGCCGCATACTTCATGCCCGTTGGCAGCGCGCGGTTTGACAACGCCGTCTTGGAGGCATGTTCTCTTCTCAGGTGGTACGCGAGAGAGCATGTGCTCCTGTGCCTGGTCCCGGCCTTTTTCATCGCGGGCGCCATCGCGGTTTTCATCAGCCAGGCGTCTGTGATGAAGTATCTCGGCACCGGAGCGAACAAGGTTCTCGCCTATGGCGTGGCCTCGGTGTCCGGCTCGGTGCTGGCCGTGTGCTCCTGCACCGTGCTGCCCCTTTTCGCGGGCATCTACAAGATGGGAGCAGGGCTCGGCCCGGCATCCGCCTTCCTGTATTCCGGGCCTGCCATCAACGTGCTCGCCATCCTGCTCACCGCCGTGGTGCTCGGTCCTGAGCTGGGACTTGCCCGGGCCGTGGGGGCCGTGGGATTCAGCATCGTCATCGGCCTGCTCATGGCGTTCTTCTTCCGGAACGAGGAGCAGGCACGGGCGGACATGAAGATAGCCATGCCTGCCGAAGGGCAAGGCCTGCCCCTGTGGCAGACCATCCTCTACTTTGCCGCCATGGTGGGGATTCTCGTATTTGCCAACTGGGGAGAGAGCGCCCGGGGTGCTTTCGCCTTTATCTACCAGAACAAGTGGGTATTCACCTCGCTGTTTGCCCTGGGCCTTGCCGTTATTCTGGTGAGATGGTTCCGGATAAAGTCCGGGTGCATGGCCCTTGCTGCAGCTGCGGTGGCAGGGCTTGCCCTGGTCTTTCCCGCAAGTCCGGTCATCCCGTTCACTGCAGGCGTGATCGCGCTCGTTCTCCTGCTGGCAAGGGGCAGCGGCGACCAACGCGACTGGCTCGAGCAGACCTGGGGGTTCATTCGGCTCATCGTGCCCCTGCTCTTTGCCGGGATCCTGGTGACAGGCTTCCTGCTCGGCCGGCCCGGAGAGACGGGGATCATTCCCCCGGGCTGGATTGCGGGCTCGGTGGGCGGGAATTCGCTCGCTGCGAATTTCTTTGCATCGTTCGTAGGGGCCTTCATGTACTTTGCGACCCTGACCGAGATCCCCATCCTTCAGGGGCTGCTGGGCTCAGGCATGGGCAAGGGTCCGGCGCTGGCGCTCCTGCTCGCGGGCCCTGCGCTATCGCTTCCCAGCATGCTGGCGATCCGCGGCATCCTAGGCACGAAGAAGGCTGCTGCGTTCGTGGCGCTGGTGATCATCATGTCCACCCTGACCGGGTGGATCTTCGGGATTGTGACAGCCTGAGGAGAAGACATCGAGAGTAAAAACACATGGAGAGAAAGGCATGAAGATACAGATACTCGGAACAGGGTGCGCCAAGTGCAAAAAGCTGGCGGATCATGCAGAGGCAGCGGCCCGTGAGATGGGTGTGCCGGTCGAGGTTGAAAAAATCTCGGATATCAACGAGATCATGAAGTTCGGTGTCATGATCACCCCGGCCCTGGCAGTCGACGGCGAGGTGAAGGTCATGGGCAAGGTTCCGTCAGTCAATGATATCAAGGATATGCTCGGATAAGGTGTCTGGGCAGCTCGTGAGAGAGCTATCCCCGGATCGCCGGCTCGGGCGGCTCCTGCTGCTCAGACGGAGCGTGCTGTGAACCGGAGATTGTGTCGGGTATCTCGGAGAGGCTGGGATATTCGAGCCGGGAGATTTCTCACGCCCCCGAAGGCTCGGGCCTGGGACCCGGCTGCGGAAATCCCCAGGCCATAGCTGCTCTCAAGCCAGGAGGGCGGGTGGCGGATCTGGGCTGTGGCGGTGGGTTCGACTCTTTCCTCGCAGCAGATCAGGTCGGCCTCATCACGGCGATGAAAAAGTCGTGATGAGGCATGAGCCATTACATGAGACATTTTGTTCTCGTATCGTTTCAGCAAGCTGATATAATAGAATGAACCCGAGGCGATCCACTGAGGGGAAGGGAAAAGAAACCATGAATCTCTCGTCTGCGGGCATTATCGTACGCAGCTCCGTGCGCAAGGCCCTGCTGCAGGCCACGCTGATCCTGGTCCTGTCCGCCGGTCTGGGGGTCGGGGTGAACGCCTTGCGCAGCGACCGCATACCGCTCGTCCAGGACTGGCCCCTGGAGGTGCAGATGACGGATGGCCAGGGCAACCGGACGGATGTCGGTCTCGAGGAGGCGGTGCGGCTGTTCCATGGAGGGAGTGCGGTCTTTCTGGATGCGCGCCCCAAGGACGAATACGAACGCGGGCATATCCGGGGCGCGCGCAGCCTCCCTTTCGGCCAGGCCGATGCGCATATCCTTGAGGCGATTGCTGACACCGATCCGGGCACGCCCATCATTACCTACTGTGACGGTCCGTACTGTACCCTGAGTCACGATCTCGCATACATGCTCCGAGAGTTCGGCTTCTCGGATGTCAGGGTGCTCGTGAACGGATGGTCTCTCTGGAAGGAGCACGGCCTGCCTGTTGTGCAGGGGCCTGTGCCTGTGCCCGATGACAAATAAAAGGAGCGATCATGGAACGTATGCTGCACGACCCTGATTGCCGGATTCAGAAGAAAGAGACCGGGCGCCGGGACACATTCTGTGGGACCTCCCGCAGCCGGGCCCTGAGCGGACCGCGCCACAGCCGGCCGGGAGCCTTTCCCGGTCCGGGCAGGCAAGGCAGGCACCTGTTCGCCGCATACCACATCGTCCGGGTGATACTCGGGCTCACATTCGTCTATGCAAGCATGCACAAGATTCTCGATCCCATAGCCTTTGCCTTGGCGGTTAACAACTACCGGATTCTGCCGGCAGACCTCGTGAACTTCACCGCGCTTGTCCTGCCCTGGATAGAGCTCATCGCCGGGACCCTGCTGCTCCTGAACGTCTGGACCCCGGGCGCTGCGCTCGCGGTCTGCGGGTTGCTGGTCATATTCACCGGAGCCGTCACCTTCAGCATGGCCCGGGGCCTCGACATCGCCTGCGGGTGCTTTACCGCATCCCCGGCAAAAGGCGGCATGAACCTGTTGACCTTGTGCAGGGACTGCTCTTTCCTCGTGCTCTCATTCTTTCTCCTCTTCGTGGTCCTCCGGGAGCCCCGGGCCGGGCTTTCTCCGCAAAAGGCGGGATCGCGCAGGTGTTTGTGGGCCGTGATGCTGATGATTTTCCTGGGCGTGGCCGGGTGGGGCGAGGCCCGCGCGGCCGCGGACCAGGTCTTTGTCCTGTGCTACCACTCATTCCACGGCAACGGGCGGTTCGAATACGACGTCTCTCTCCAAGACCTGGGCTCGCAGATGGACGAGCTCGCGGGCAGGGGTTTCTGCTTTGTGACCTATGCCGATCTGCTCGAAGGCAGGGTTGCAGGCACAAAGAACGTGCTCGTTGTCATAGACGACGGTAACCAGAGCGTGTACCAGGCCTATCGCCAGGTGTTCGAGCCGCGGGGCATCAGGCCTGTTCTGGGCATCTACCCGAACGTGATCGGAAAAAAGTCCTATGCGCTTACCTGGGAGCAGCTCACAGAGCTCTCCCGGGCCGGCTGCGGCATCGCCGGGCACGGGTACTATCACCTGCTCCTAAGCCAGAAGTTTTACGAAGAAGACAGCCGGGCCTTTATCAAAGAGATCGTGCTCTCAAAGCAGACCCTGGAGGACAGACTGGGCGTGAAGGTGACCTCGTTCGTCTATCCGAGCGGCGCCGCTTCAGAGGCCGCAAAGAAGCTGCTCAGGGAGACGGGCTACGAGTGTGCGTTCACCATCCGGTGGGGCCGGGTTCTCGTCCCCCTGGGCTCGAACCCGGACCCATACGAGCTTTCCCGGTATATGGTCACCAGCGGCAACTGGCCCATGATATCGGGCGCGCTGCGCAAGGCGGCCGCAGAATAGGCAGAGGTCTCTTCTCTTCATGCGCCGGCCGGCAAGAGTTCGGCCCGGTGCGATCCGGTTTGACACCTGCAGTCCCCCCTCTACTATAATCCTCATGGTGCACCTGTCTTCAGCAGATGCAGCGTCCCGTCTAGTCCCATGCCGGGGAGAGCGATGATGCCGCGTGAAAAAGGAAGAGAATCAAAGAGGCGGGCCGCATAAAGGTTTTCCTTAAAAGTGCCCTGACAGGAGCAAAGCGCATGAAAAAAGATGTCTGGACCCTCAAAGAAGTGATCGAGATCCTGCACATCGATCAAGGGCTCGTTACCACGCTTGAGCAGGAGGATATCATCACCCTGACCACGGATGAAACCGGAAGGGAGAGGCTGCTTTCGAGCCGGGAGATCGACAAGATCCGGGTCGCCAGGGTTCTCATGGAGGAGATGGACATAAACCTCCCCGGGGTTGAGGTTATCCTTCGGATGCGACAGAACATGATCGACATGAGAATGCAGTTCGACGATATTCTCGAAGACCTGGCCCGGGAGCTGCAGAAGAGGCTTGTTCAAAGACCGTGACAGGGTCTGTGGTCAGGGCCGGGAAACACGCTCTCATGTTGATCAGGGGGATCAAAAGGACAGGGAGGTCTGGAATGCCGTGTGCATCGTCTCCCGGCCCCTGCCTTTGAAGGTGTCTACAGGAGCAGGGTCGCGACCCCGAAATAGAACATCAGGGTGAAGATATCCGCCAGCGCGAGGGTGACCGGGCCTGCGGATATCTTGGGATCGAGATTGAGCCAGTGCAGGATGGTCGGCACGCTCAACCCCAGGATGCACGCGGAGCAGATCGCCAGCAGGATGCTCGCTCCCACCGAAAAGGCGGCGAGAAACGCCCCGTCCCACAGCAGGATGATGAGCCCCACGATGGTTCCGCTTGCAGCGCCCAGCAAAAAGGCCGTGCCGAACTCGTACAGGAACATCCGGTAATACCAAGCGATTGTCGGCTCCGTATGGCGCAGTTTCTGGATCGTGACTGTCATGGACTGCGTGGCTACGCCCTCGCCCAGGCCCAGCACCAGTGTCAGGAAGAACGCCAGGATGATGCTCCGGGCAATGGTCATCTCGAAGAAACCTGCCAGCAGCGCGGCGATGGAGCCCCCTGTGATGGTGGCGATGAGCCACGGAAACCGGAAGCGGAACGCACGCACCGGGGTCGCGTCCTTGACCTGGGAGATATGGAATCCAATGGTTTCGAACAGCTCGTCCAGGTGCTCTCTCTCTGCGATATCGAAGACCTCCTCGGTGAAGAACCCCACATCCACGATTCCCGTGATCCTGTGCCGGTCGTCCACAATCGGAAACGCCAGGAATTTGTGCATCACGAACAGCTCGCATACATCCAGCACGGTCGCGGTTTCCGGAACAGTCACCACATTGGTGACCATGAGATCGGAGAGCCTCTGATCAGGCTGTGCGCCGAGCAGCCTCCGGGTGGGCAGGACCCCGACCAGAACGCCGTTTTCATCAACCACGTAAAAGTAGACGATCTTCTCGCCCAGTTCCTCTCCGCGGATGGCCTCCAGGGCCTGCTGCACGGTGAGGTCTTTCCTCAGCCGGGTGAAATCCTTTCGCGCGACATTCCCCACGGGCTGATGTATGTGCTGTATCTCCTGTTTTATTGTCATCCAGCTATTCCCCGAGTCAGCACTCTGTTCAGATCAGAGCCCAGCCCAAACAAAATGCAGGCAACTCTAGAGCAGGTCTTTAAAAAACGGAGAACAACAATGGAGCGATCTGCCGGAACCGGTTCTGCCTGTGTAAACGATGTGCCCATGCCGATGAATGAATATATCAGCAGAAAAGTTTGAAATGCAACACAAGAATGAATTACTATCGCCTAAAAGCGACAGTAATTCACTCTCCATTATTTTTCATTATCTGGATAGTTTCCTTCTCATTGGACCGAGAGTCTTCCGGAATGCACGTGATCCTTTCTCGCGAGCATACTGTCTTGAAGCCAGGTGGGCAGTTCGGTCAGGCGGAAGGGATGTTGACACGGAGGACTAAAGCCTCAAACCCTCTCTTAAGTCCCCGGAGTAGAGCCGGTCGATTTTTTCAGCCGCGTCCAGGGCCTCCCGGTCATCAGTCCTGGGCACCTTGACCACCAGGCGTATCAGGAGATCGCCGTGTTGTTTGGTCTTCGGGTCTGATGCGCCTTTTCCTCTGACCTTGAGGATCTGGCCGCTCTGGCTCCCGGGAGGCACCTTGACCTTGATCCGGCCGTCCACGGTCGGCACGGTAATGGTTCCGCCCGCCATGGCCTCGCGCACCGTGACCGGGACATCCATGGCGAGATCGTCGCCCTCGCGTCTGAGAAACGGGTGGTCCCGGACATGGATGATAAGGTAGAGATCTCCTGGGGTGCCGCCCCTGCCGGCAGGCTCTCCCTTGCCGGCGACCCTGACCCGCGAGCCTTCCCTGACACCCGGGGGTATGGCGACCTTGATCCGCTCCACCCCTGACACCGTGCCCTGGCCCGCACAGGTGGGGCAGGGCTTCCCCATCTTGCCCGTGCCCCGGCAGTGGGGACAGGTCTTGGTGAACTGCATGGGGCCTCTGGCCACGCTCACCCGGCCGGTCCCGCCGCATACCGTGCACGTGGACGTACCGGCCTGGGGATTGATCCCGCTCCCCTGGCAGGTGGGGCAGACCTGGGTCTTGTCCATGGCTATCTCGGTCTCGAACCCCTTGAGCGCCGGGATGAGATCAATGCTCATCTCATATTCCAGGTCTCTTCCCTGGGCCTGTTCGCGAAAGGTCTGTCCTTCCTGGCCGAAACCGAATTCGAATATGTTCCCGAATATATCCTCATAGCTCCGGAAGCGGCCGAGATCCTCGGTCGACCACTCTCCACCGGGCTGCGGCCCCGGGCCGGCTCCAGGCTGCGCGCCCGCGGACCACTGCTGGTACTGTCGGGCATGCTGCTCGTCGAACCCCGGATGGAGCGCCTGTTCCCCGAATTCGTCGTACAGCCTGCGCCTGTCCTCGCTGCCCAGGACATTATAGGCGCTGCTGATTTCCTTGAACTTCTCTTCAGCCTCCTTGTCACCCGGGTTGATGTCGGGATGCCACTTTCTGGAGAGCTTGCGATATGCCTCCTTGATCTGCTTTGCAGTGGCGTCTCTGGGAACCCCCAGGATCCGGTAGTAATCCTTTGCCATGGACCGCTCTTCCTCCATCCGGTTATCCCTTCATAGATACTAAGGCCTTGAATCAGGGTCTGCAAGGGGCAGCACAGCGGGTCCATAGAAAACAAGGACCCTGTGCATCAGAGAAGAACAGCATCTGTTGATTTCAATTTCCCCGAATCAGTCCTGACCGCCGGTACGGTGGCCATCCTTTTTCTCTTCGGCGGGCGGGAGTTGCTTCGCCTTCTGGGTATCACGATCGCGGAGTTCATGGTGGCGGCTGGTCTCCTGATACTCGTCATCGCCCTGAGCGATGTAATTTCCTCTAGGTAAACCCCCGGCTATGCCGGGGTGACAAGCCGGAGTTTGACAAATCCGGGAATATTGAAGAACCTCCTTCTGTGAACCGCTCAAAGTTTACAGAGGAGGTAATACATGGAAGC
>Ga0208195_1000926_pt1 | contig 34974 bp, 27 predicted proteins | sample AD_UKC077_MetaG_FD_184441 | JGI IMG/M metagenome (GOLD analysis project Ga0208195, IMG submission 184441) | Active sludge microbial communities of municipal wastewater-treating anaerobic digesters from USA - AD_UKC077_MetaG (SPAdes) (version 2) | ecosystem: Engineered > Bioreactor > Anaerobic >... | reverse complement strand
CCAGGGCGTTGTAGCAGGTGTTCAGCTCTCCGCCTGCAAACCAACGGTAAAAGGGCTTGTTGGTGTCGTCCAGCACTTTGTCCCACTTCTTCGTCCACTCAATGGCCTCCCCGGCTTTGCCCCAAAAGGTGGCGGGCTCAAAAATCGAACGCGCGTAAACCTCCTGATACTTCATCGTCCCCTCCCTATTTTCCCTTTCGAATTTTGACGGTCTGGTAAAAAGTCTTTTTTGCACCCTTTTTGTCATACCGGCTAAGGAAAGTATCCAGTAATTACAATGAGTTATGTACACCGGCCTTCGCCGGGGTGACGGTGTGGGTTGCTTTTTACGAGTTCATCAATTTTATTTGGAGTAAAATCCTTTTCCTTCTTTGGCCAGCTTTTCCAGCAATGGCGCGGGCGTCCAGTATTCGGCGCCCACCAGATCCCGGTACTTCAGGACTGCGTCGTAAACCTTGCCGAGTCCGATCGTATCGGCGTAAAACATCGGGCCGCCCAGGTACACCGGAAAGCCGTAGCCGTAGAGCCAGACCACATCGATGTCCAGGGGCCGCGCGGCGATCCCTTCCTCCAGGATCTTCGCGCCTTCGTTGATCATGGAGTAAATCGCGCGTTCGATGATTTCCTGATCCGTGATGGTCCGACGCGCGATGCCGACTTCCTTCGAGTGGTTGATGATCAGCTCTTCAATCATCGGATCGGGCGTCGCGTTGCGCTTCTCGTCATACTTGTAGAAGCCCGAACCCGTTTTCTGCCCGTAGCGTCCCATTTCGCAGATTTTGTCCAGGATGTTGTTCTTTTGTTCGCGCGGCGAAAGCGAGTCGAACTTGGCCTTGCGGTTTCGCCAGCCGATGTCGAGGCCCGCCATGTCGCCCATCGCGTAGGGGCCCATCGGGAAGCCGAAATTATAAATGACGCGGTCGATCTGCCAGGGAAGCGCTCCTTCTTCCAGCATGAAGCCGCATTCGCGGGTGCGCTTGGCCAGCATCCGGTTTCCGACGAATCCGTCGCAGACGCCGACCAGGACCGGCACCTTGCCGATCTTTTTTCCGACCTTCATGGCCGTGGCGTAAACCTCGGGTGAGGTCTTCGCGCCGCGGACGTTTTCCAGAAGACGCATCACATTGGCCGGGCTGAAGAAGTGCATGCCCATGACATCCTGCGGCCTCTTTGTGATGGAGGCGATTTCGTCGATGTTGAGGTAGGAGGTGTTCGAGGCCAGAATCGCGCCCGTTTTGCACACCGCGTCCAGCTTCGTGAAGACTTCCTTCTTGATGGCCATGTCTTCAAAGACCGCTTCGATGACGAGGTCGACATCTTTTAGGTCTTCATAGGCCAGCGTAGGCTGAATCAGCGACACGCGTTTGTCCATGACCTCCTGCTTCAGGGAGCCTTTGGCGACCGTATTGGCATAGTTCTTTTTGATGACGGCAAGCCCGCGGTCGAGAAATTCCTGCTTCATGTCGAGCAGCTTCACGGGAATTCCGGCATTGGCAAAGCACATGGCGATGCCGCCGCCCATCGTGCCCGCGCCCAGAACGCCCACGGACCTGATTTCCCGGGTGGGGTGGTCATCGGGCAGGCCGGGGATGCGGACGACTTCGCGCTCGGCAAAGAAAACGTGGCGCTGCGCTTTGGACTGATCCGAGTCGTGGAGTTCGATGAAGATTTCCCGTTCCTTTTTCATGCCTTCCGGGAAAGGAAGTTCGGTGGCGATCTTCACGGCTTCGATGCATTTCAGGGGCGCCAGAAAACCGCGGAACTTGCGGGCGTTGGCTTTGGCAAAATCTTCAAAAAGCGTCGGCGACTCGACGTTAGCTTTCAACTGGCTCACTCTGCGGATGGGAAGCTTTTGGTCAACGACCTTTTGCGCGTAAGCGAGGGCCGCCGCTTTCAGATCGCCTTCGACAATTTCATCAAGAATGCCCATTTCTTTGGCTCTGGCCGCCGCCACCGGCGCGCCCGAGGTGATCATTTCCAGCGCCGACCGGGCGCCCGCCACACGGGGCAGCCGCTGTGTGCCGCCCGCACCCGGCAAAAGCCCCAGCTTCACTTCGGGAAGGCCGACTTTCGCTGTGGGAAGAGCGATGCGGAAATGACAGGAAAGAGGAATTTCAAGGCCTCCGCCCAGGGCAGTGCCGTGAATGGCCGCGATCACCGGTTTTGGAGAATCTTCAATGAACTGACAGACATCCGGCAGATGCGGCTCCATCGGCGGGCGGCCGAATTCCCGAATGTCCGCTCCCGCGATAAACGTCCGGCCCTCGCAGATTATCACCATGGCCGAAATATCGGCATCCGCGATGCCTTTCTCGATGCCCGCTTTGATGCCGGCGCGGACCGCCTGCGACAGCGCGTTTACGGGAGGATTGTTTACGGTGATGACGCCTGTTGGGCCTTCTTTGGAAAATGTGACGATTTCTGCCATAAGCCATCTCCTTTTGTTGCAAATGGTTTTTGATTGAATACAGCAAATACCATACCAGTGAAAAAAAACAATAGGGCGCGGGCGCTGACCCGCGCCGGGGAAAAACTGTTTGACAGGAGAGTATGGTTTATATACATTCAGGGCGAAATTTGTATACCGAATAAACATGCAGGAAAGAAAACCGAACCCATGACGGCCGGAACCCCAAAATTGCCAGCCGCTCCACCGCGCGGCAAAGAAGAATCCCCACCGGGTGTGGATGCCTCTTTGGTCGAAAGCGCCTTTGATGAACTGATCGGCGTCGATGAGACCTTTCGCAAAGCGCTGGTGAGCGCCGGGCGGGCGGCCCAATCGGATATCTCCGTGCTGATCATCGGGGAAAGCGGCACCGGCAAGGAAATTCTGGCCCGCGCCATTCATCGGGCCAGCCGCCGCAAAAACCAACAGCTGGTCGATGTCAACTGCGCCGCCATTCCCGATTCTCTGATTGAAAGCGAACTTTTCGGCTACGAGAAAGGCGCGTTCACCGGGGCCCGCACCGAGGGGCGCAAAGGCTATTTCGACGAGGCGCACGAGGGAACGATTCTGCTCGATGAAATCGGCGATTCCTCTTTGTCCGTTCAGGCCAAACTGCTCAGGGTTCTGGAATCCGGCACGTTCAAAAGAGTCGGCGGAACGAAGAACATCAAAGTGGACGTTCGGGTCATCTCTTCAACCAATCAGGATCTGGCCGATCTGATCGGGCAGAAGAAGTTTCGCGAAGATCTCTTTTTCCGCCTGAATACCTTTACGCTGACGCTGCCTCCGCTGCGCGAGAGAAGAGGGGACATCGATCTGCTGGTGGAGCATTTCCTGAAAGCGAGCGGAGCCGCGCAGAAACCAAAATACCGGTTCTCGCCCGAAGCGCTCGCGATGCTGCATGCGTATCACTGGCCGGGCAACGTCCGGGAGCTGAAAGGCGTCGTGAGCTATGCGGTGAACATGACGCAGTCGTCCGTCATCGATGCCGGTTCCCTGCCCAATTTCCTGTTTTCGGATCCCGCAGGCCCTGACGGGGCCCCGCCGTCTGTCGCCGCAAGCGGGCCTGTCTCTCTCAATCTCACCGAGGCCGTCCGGGACCTGGAGCGCCGGCTCATCGCCGAGGCGCTCGCCGCTTTTCCGAACCGGTCGGAAGCCATTCGGGCCCTGGGAATCAGCCGGCGCACCTTCTATCTGAAACTGAAGGAATACGGATTGGAATAAAGGGTCCGGTCGGCTGGAATGAATTATGCAAATATGAAAAAAATCCTTCTTCCGGTGTAGGACGGTTATGCCGAATGCCAGCACGGCGGGAAAGGCCGCCAGAAAAAAAGAAAATTCGCTCACCATCGTGGAGGTGTCCCCGCGGGACGGCCTGCCCGAAGTCTGCAGCGGTTTGTCCACGGAAGATAAAATAAATTATATTAACAAACTATCCGAAACGGGCCTGAAGAAGATCGAATGCGCTTCCTTTACGCATCCTCGTTTGCTGCCGGAGGGGTACGACGCGGAAAAGCTTGTCGCCGGCATCGCCAAAAAGCCGGAGGTGACCTACGTAGGCTTGGTGCCCAATGAAATCGGCTGCCGGCGGGCCCTGGTGACCCAGATCGACGAACTGCTGGTTCTGCTTTCCGCCAGCGACACGTTCAATCGCATCAACGTCGGCAAGTCCCTCAAAGAGAGCCTCAACAAGGTGCTGCCGACGCTGCTCGACGCGGCGGTGCGAAATGCCCGGAGCGTGCGGATTTACGTGATGACGGCTTTTGGGTGCCCCTACACGGGCCCCATCCGCCCCGAGGAGGTCGCCCGGCTCCTGCTCAAACTCAGTTATATGGGCGCATCCGAGGTGGTTCTGGTGGACTCGACGGGTCTGGCCGACCCCAAATCGGTCAAGGAACTGATCCGGATGCTTCTGGATCTGAAGCTGGGCATTCAGCTCGCGGTACATTTTCACAATACGCGCGGGACGGCCATCGCCAATTGCGTGGCCGCCTACGAGGCGGGCATCCGCATTTTCGACGCGTCGCTGGGAGGGATGAGCAACACACCTTACGGAGTGAGCGAACTGGATATCGGATACTGGAACGTTCCGACGGAAGACCTTGTCCATCTGTTTGAAGCCATGGGAATCCAAACGGGCATCGATCTGGAAAAGCTCCTCGACTGTGTCCGGCTGGCGGAGAAGATGGCGGGGAAACCCCTGCCCGGCCACATCCTGAGAGCGCGCCCCGCCTCCCAGATCACCGAGATTCCACGGCATTTAAAGGGGCAGCCGGTTCTGGACTGACGGGGCCTGCTTTTGTATATCTTCTATACAGCCTCCAGGCCCAGCCCCTTCCTGATTTTTTCAAGCAGGGCTTTCTCTTCGTCGTTGTAAACGCCGTCCGCCAGAAACAGCCGGCGGGCGATGCTCAACGCCTCCATGCGATCGTCCTTATTTTTGATCAGCGTCGCCAGAGTCTGAAGAGCCTTTTCCTCGTCCGCCTGAAGGATGGCGGACTGTTCGCGCATGATTTTTTTGAACCGCGACAGGGACAGTTTACTCAATACCCGGTGCGTGGCGGCGATTTCGCGGGCGACTTCAAAATGTTTCCTTTTGATGCCCTGGTTGGTGGCGGCCGCGGCCATGTAAATGCGGATTAATCCTTCGGCCACGCCCCCCTGTTCCATGGCGGCCAGTCGCTTGTCATAGTCGGGATGGTCCTGTTTGGCGGCCGCAGGCCTGGGCTCGTCCTGGACGGGCGGAAACAGGCTGCGCAGCCAGCCGTTGCCGTAAATCAGCTGAAAGATTTCTTCCTGATGGAGGTCCCGGTAATCGCGGTAAATGTCGAGCACGCCTTCCACGTAGTCGGAAACCGCCTTCTCCAGCTCCGTAAACGGATTGTCCGGCCCGGCCGGCTTTCGGTTTTTGCGCACGACGTTGGCGATGTTTTTCAGTGGACGCGTCAGGGGATTGATGTCGGCCAGCGAATACCGCTGCAGGCGCAGGGGGTGCAGGTGGCGGATGAACTCCGCGGAAAGCTCCGTGGTCCAGAGTTTTATCCATGGGCGCGCCAGCAGCCGATACAGATTGTCGTTGGCTTCGGAAACCTTGGCCACGACGCTGAAATCCTTTTCATCTTGTATTCCGTCGTCGTAGGCGGCGATGTCGGCCATCGCGCGCGGTTCGAACCGGCTCTCGAATTTGCCGCTTGCGACATCGCCGTCGATGACCATTTCGTAGAGGCCGGGCGGCAGGCAATCAATCATGTCGAAATTACCGATGATTTCGCGGTGTTCCTTTTTGGCGACGGAGCCGGCGACAAAGATTCCGAGGTGGCCGATCTCCTGGTGAACGATGTAAACGACGACCTGCCCGTGCCGCCTGATGTCCTCCACGGAGCTGTATACGCGGGGAATCCAATTGAGCGCCTGCTGGGCCGGCGTGATGTTGTCGCCCATCGACGCGAAAACCAGAATCGGGCTTTCGATATCTTTCAGGTTGAGCTTCCGGCCTTCCTGCAGTTCCAGCTCGCCGCGCTCCAGCTTGTTGCCGACAAAGAGATTGCGGACAATGTAGTGGATTTCTTCGTCGTTCATCATGAAGAAGCCGCCCCACCATTTTTCAAAGTTGAGATAGCGGTCCTCTTCCGTGTCCACGTTCGAATAAACGTTATATTGCTTGGTCCAGTATGTATTGGCCGGATTCAGCAGCTCCATGTTCAGCACCAGGTTTGCGCCGTCGAACACGCCGTTGCCCAGATCGCTGAGGAACGAATTCACCCAAACCCCGCCCAGAAGGCCTCCCCGGTAGCGCATGGGATTGATGCCCGCCACGCCGCTCCAGTAGGAAAGCGGCGCGCCGTTGAGCGCCAGGGGACCGGCGATGCCCGGTTTGTCCGCGCAGGCCAGCGCGGCCGCCCAGCCCGCCTGGCAGTTGCCGATGACGGCCGGCGCGTCCGCGTCGGGATGCAGTTCGGCGACTATCGCGATGAACTGTTCAATGGCGAAGATGACATCCGGCAGCGTCTGGCCGGGAATCGGGTCGGTGTAAAACAGGACAAAATAAACCGGATGGCCGTGGTCCAGGGCCATGCCGATTTCCGAATCGCGCTTGGAGCCCCCGATGCCGGGGCCGTGGCCCGCCCGCGGATCGATGATGATGATCGGCCGTTTGGGGATGTCGGGACGTTCCCTGAGCGCGCGGCGGTTTTGCCGGTCGGGATCGATGTCTTTGCGGCGGCGTTCGGAAATGCGGACCAGCGCGTAATTGACGGGCCGCTCGAAATGCTTGGCGTTCAGGATCATTTCGTAGTTGAACGTCAGGACCGGCGGCTGACCGCTGCGGATGTGCTGGATGTAATTGTTGCCTCTCTTGCGCAGAATGTCCAAAAAAATGATCGAACGCTGCGCGGAATCGACGAGATAGTCGTTCAGATGCTTTTGCCAGTCCGCCCAGGGCGAGGCCTTTGTGCCGCTTTTCGGGGAAGTCATGAAAAAATCCTCCTGTATTCTTTAACCGGTCTCGGTCAACGTACTCTAGCGGCGCGTTTAGCCCTTGTCAAGGCGGGAAAGAAGCGATGAGCGATGAGTGACGAGCCGCAAGCGACGTGTTATATTGCAAAGGCGAAGCGCTTTTCCTCAAACAGTTTAAGGCAGGCGGCGACGGCATCCGTGTCGTACAGAATCCCCCGGTTTCGGGAAATTTCCTCCAGCGCATCCTGAAGGCCCAGAGAGGGACGGTAGGGGCGGTGGGACGCCATGGCTTCGACCGCGTCGGCCACCGTCAGGATTTTCGATTCCGGCAGAAGAGCATCCCCCTTCAGGCGCCGCGGATAGCCCGATCCGTCGATCTTCTCATGGTGCTCCAGCACGATCCGGGCGATGGGCCAGGGGAAAACGATGTCCTTCAGAATTTCATATCCCGCCTGCGCGTGCGTCTTGACGATTTCAAATTCTATGTTTGTCAGTTTGGTCGGCTTGGTGAGAATTTCGGTGGGAATGGATATTTTCCCCAGATCATGAATCAGGCTGGCCATGCGCAGACCGTTGAGTCGGTCGGGCTCCAGCCCCATTTCGGCGGCTATCGCGCAGGCCAGGTCCGCCACTCTTCGCTGATGGCCCGCCGTGTAAGGATCTCTTGCTTCCACGGCCATGGCCATGGCGTGAACGGTGGATTCCAGCGCTTGCCGGAGCTTTTCCAGGGTTTCCTCCCTGTCTCTTTCCAGCTCCTTCAGATGGGAGACGTCGCGCACGATTCCCCGGAAACCGATGATCCCGTCCCTGGAATCTTTCAACAGCGTGAAGGACTGCCGGAGCGTCAGCCGTTCGCCGTTCTTTCGGATGATCTCGTAGTCCATATACCTGCCGGGGATGCCCGTCAGGTAGGTCTGATGGTGCCCCTCATACAGCATTTTAGCCGTCTCCAGGTCCGTGTACTGCCGGTAGTTCATGCCCAGCAGCTCTTCTTTCGGGTAGCCCCACATTCGCTGCAGGGCGTCGTTGAAAAACGTAAAGTTGCCGGCCAGGTCCGTCTCGTAATATCCTTCGCCGATGCCCTCCAGGATCGTCCGGTATTTTTCCTCGCTTCTGCGCAGCGCTTCCTCGTCCTGCCGGTGATGATCACGCATTGTTTTTTCTTCCAGTCCCCGCTGCACGGCCATGCCCAGCCGCGTCAGATTGCCCTTCATGATGTAGTCGGCCGCTCCGCGGTGGATGCAGTCCAGCGCCGTTTCTTCGCCGATGGCGCCGGAAACGATGATGAGCGGAATATCGAGGCCGGTTTTCTTCAGCAGGTCTATGGCTTCCAGACCGCTGAAAGCCGGCATGTGGTAGTCGCACAAAATGATGTCCCACGGGGCGCTTTCCAGGGCCCGGCTCATGTCCCGGGCCGTCTGCGCCCGCTCGATCCGGGGCTCATAACCGTTTTTTTTCAGCGCGCGGGCCAGAAGCAGCGCGTCGTCTTCCGAATCTTCAATCAAAAGCACGTTCAGCGGTTTTGGCATTTTGAGTCTCCCAGGGTGAAATAAAAAACAGCGCCTTTTCCTTCTTCCGCTTCGGCCCAGATACGGCCGTTGTGGCGTTGGATGACGCGCTGGACCGTCGCGAGGCCGACTCCCGTTCCCGGGAACGCATCCGCCCGATGGAGGCGTTCGAAAGGCTCAAAAATTTTGTGGACATAGGCCATGTTGAATCCCACGCCGTTGTCCCGGACAAAGAGGACCGTGTCGCCGTTTTGGACAAAAGACCCGAATTCGACGCGAGGCCTCTCCTGCTTCCCCGCGAATTTCCGGGCATTGTCCAGCAGGTTGGTCATGACGATGCGCATCATGCGCTGGTCCGCGTTGACGGTGACGCCGTCCTGAATCACCAGCTCCAGTTTGCCCGATGGACTTTGCTGTTGAAAATCGGCTGCGATCTCTCGAACCATCTCGCTGATATCGAAGTTCTGCCGGTAGAAGTCGGCTTTCATCACCCGCGAGAGGGCAAGCAAGTCGTCGATCAGCAGGTTCATCCGCTGCGCGGCGTGCTGGATTTTTTCCAGGTATATTTTGCCTTCCGCATCCAGCCGGTCGCTGTAGTCTTCCAGGAGGGCATTGCTGAATCCGTCGATGGCGCGCAGCGGCGCCCGGAGATCGTGTGAGACGCTGTAGCTGAAGGCCGCCAGCTCCCGGTTGACTTCCTCCAGATACTTATTGGCGCTGGAGATTTCCCGGCTGCTTTCGTTAAGGTCATCCACCAGATTCAAAAGGGCCATCTGCATATCACTCAAAGCCTCGGTGCGCTCGGCAACCCGACTCTCCAGTTTTTCGTTCAGTTTATGAATCTCTTCGATATTTTGCTTTTGTTCTGAAATATCCCGGACAATGATGATAAACCGGACAACCGCCCCTTTTTCCTCAAGAAAGGCCGCCGAGAGCAACGCCGGGAAGATTTCCCCGTTTTTCTTCTTCAGGGTGGTTTCAAAACGAACGATGCTCTTTTGATGCGCGATGGTTTCCTCGAAAATGGCGCCGCTGTGATGGTATCCTTTTTCATCGGGAAAAAGCAGCAGGCTGCTTTTCCCCACAATTTCCTGCCTGGAATAGCCGAATAACCGGACGGCGGCATCGTTTAAATATTCAAACTCCTGTTCCGGGTATTTTCCCACGAACAGCGCGTCCGCCAGGGTATTGTTCATTTTTTCCAGATAATCGCGGCCGGCTTTCAGTTCTTCCTCCATTTTTTTGCGATCGCTGATGTCCGTCAATATGGTCAGAGCGTATTTTACCCGGTCGATCTCGATGATGCCTGCCGAAAAAAGGCCCGTCAGGGTTCCTCCCGTCTTGATCCGGAAGAGAAATTCCCTGCTGTGCACGCTCCCGTTTCTGGCTAAATCCCTGACAAACTGAAGGCGTTCTTCCTCTCTGGCCCACAGATGCAAGTCGGTCGTCTTTTTGCCCAGGGTTTCCTCCCGAGAATAACCGGATGCCCGGTAGAAACTTTCATTGGCTTCCAGAATTACGCCATCGGACAGTCTGGTCAGGTTGATGGCGTTGGGAGACAGGTAAAAGATCTTGGAGAATTTCTCCTCCTGCTTCTCGATGTTCCAAAGCAGACGTTTGTTGAACATCAGTGTCAGGCTGTAGGCCAGGAGAATCAAGAGTGTCTGATAGCCGATGAAAGACAAAACGTTGACGGAGCCGGATTGAAAAAAATCGGTGGGATGCAGGGTGTTGATCAGACAATCGATCATGCGAACGATGCTGATGAGGCATTCCAGGCTGAAGACAAGACCGATTCCCAGCGTCAGAGGGCGCAGGTCGGAGCGCACGCGGTACAGTGCGCTCCAGGCGGCTTGAGATGTGAAAATCAGCACACCGGCGGAGAAATTGAAAATTCTCGCCGACAGATTCGGCTGGATGAAGGTAAAATAAACCTGAACGAGAGACAGCAGGATCAGGATGATGTAATTGGGAAGCTGGCGTTTTTTTTCTCCGATAAACTTCAGAAACAGAATGTACATCAGCAACGTCCCGGCCAGCAGCAGAATACTGGCCAGAACAACGGACGCCCAGTCCGAGACGGAACCGCGTAAAGCAATGAGAATCATTCCCAGGGCATGAAGGAGAAAAACGAGCAGCCATAGGTGGAGCCCCTCAAAGCGTTTGCGGTTCTGCCACCAGAAGGACGCCATCAGGACGACGCAAATGACAGCGGTAATGACCAAACTGGTTGTGACGGTTCTCATGTCCAGCGTCATGGCGGCGCTCCTCAGCCTTTTCTTTCCAGGTCTTCAATTTTCTTTTTCAACTCGGCCATTTTCAGCTCCCGTCCGACGAAAACGCGGTTCAGCTCTTCCAGGCGTTCCAGGGACTCCTTCAATTGGGCCGTCCGCTGGGCGACTTTCTTTTCCAGATCCTGGTTGAGTTTTTCCAACTGCTCCATTTTGCCCTCCAGCTTCCGGATGAGCACTTCATTGTATTGCTTGAGGTAAACGGATTCTTCGGACGCTTCCTCAAGCTTGCCTTCCGGTGCGGCGGTCGGTTGCTCCAGGGACTCAAAGGCGCCGTGGATGACCGCCATGAAATCGTCCGGCTCCGCGGGCTTGACAATGAAATGACGGGCTCCGAGGGAGAGCGCGAATTCCCGGTCCCGTTCATCGGTATAGGTGGCGGTGTAAAAGATCAGGGGGATGGATTGGAGGCGTTCGTCTTTCATCCAGGCGCGGCAAAGCGCGAATCCGTCCATCACCGGCATCAGGATGTCGGTGATGATCAGATCCGGCGGGTTTTGACGGGCTTTCTCCAGGGCGTCCGCGCCGTGAACGGCGGTGAAAACCTCATAGCCGCTGCCCTGCAGGATCGCCTGCAGGAGGTAGCGATTCTCATCCTTGTCATCCACAATCAGAATTCGCTTTATTGCCATGGCTGCTTTTTCTCCCTGCCTGTCCATACAGGCTTATGATTTGCCGCTTTTTTCGAGCTCCTCGATCCGTTTTTTAAGCTCGGCCATTTTCAGCTCCCGGCCGACAAAGACGCGGTTGGTCTCCTCGAGCTGGGCGATGGTCCTGGTAAGCTCGGCCGTCCGCTGCTGAACCTTTTGTTCGAGCTCCTCGTTGATTTGAAGCATCCGGATCTCCGCGGCCTTGCGTTCGCTGATATCCGTGATGATCGAATGCAGAAGCGGCTTCCCCTTGACATCGATCCGGCTGCTGAAAATTTCGACGTCGCGGATGGCGCCGTCCGCCCGGCGGTGACGGAACTGAAAGCGCGTGCGTTTCTGATCCTTGACCGTTTGCAATGCCTTCCGGATTTCAGCCTGCGTCAGCGTGTTGATGTCGAAGATTTTCATCGTTAAGAGCTGCTCGCGGGACCATCCGTAAAATTTCTCGGCGGCATTGTTGGCGTCGATGATGTCTCCCGTCTCCGGGTCGAGAATCAATTTGACCGCCTCGTGGCGCATGAAAAGGTTGCGGAAAAGTTCCTCGCTTTCCCTGAGGGCGTCTTCCATTCGCGCTCGTTCGGTGATGTCCATGATATGGCCGAAGACGCGAACGATTTTTCCATCCTTCCATTCGGCCTGCCCGCTGGTGCGCACCCGGAGCGGTTCGCCCGATGCGTTGTTGAATTTGAGATTCAGATTGTAGGATTCGCCCGTTTCCAGCAGGCGCCGGAAAGCCGCTGCGATGACCGGCCGATCCTCAGGCGCGTAAAAATCCATCGCATCTTCCGCGCTGAGCTGAGCGTCGGGAGAAATGCCGTAGATTTTATAGACTTCTTCCGTCCACCGGCTTAGGCCGGTTGTCAAATCGCATTCCCAGCCGCCGATTTTGCTCAACCGCTGTGTTTCGGCAAGCAGCGCTTGCAGTTTTTTCAGGGGCTCTTCCTCCTGGAGGCGCCGGGTGATGTCGCGGATGATCATGCTGGTGCGGGCCTGCCCGAAGCGGTCTTTAAAAACGGCTGTCGTGATTTCCACGGGAATTTTGGTCCCTTCCTTGTGGATCATTGTCAATTCGCCCGCAAATTTTCCCGTCCGATCCCGTTCGGCGAGCGCCTCAGCGAGTCGCGGATCTTCCCGGTCCACGACGCCGCCGCGCCCCAGGGCGATTATTTCCTCTTCGCTGCGGCCCAGCAGACGGCAGAGAGCGGGGTTGGCAGAGAAAATCCGGCCGTTGGGCGCCGTCAGCAGCACCCCGTCGAGGCTGGCTTCGAACAAAAGCTTGTAGCGCTCTTCGCTTTCCGAAAGAGCCGAGGCGGACTGCAGCATTGAAAGATGATCCGAAAGAATTTTTCCCGCCAGCAGCGTGGCCAGCGGAAAAAGCAGGAGGATGGGCAGAGCAAGGTTTTTGAAGGTGTTCCAGGCCAGATCTCCCGGCAGCGTGAACATCAGAGCCGCCACGGCGGCGTGGACGGCCAGACCCATTGCGTAGAGAAGCATTGTGGATGGGGGAGTGAGCAGAGGCTTGCATCGGTAAAAAAAGACCAGCCCAATCGTCATGGAGGAAAGGGTTGTCAGAATTCCCATAATCAATCCCACTCCCCCCATACTGATACGGCAGATCAGCGTCATCAGACCCGCCACGGCCGCCGCCAAAGGACCGAAAAAGAGAGCGCACAGACTGAGCATGACCGAGCGGCCGTCGAAAATCAGTCCGCCTCCCATGTCGAGCGGGCGGAGCATGCCCACAACGGCCGCGGCGCCGAAAACAACGCCCTGCAGCAATGCTCCGGCGCGGGTGTGCCGCGGCCATCGCCTGTCGATGAATGCGGACACAACGCTCAGAGCCACCAGAAGCGCCAGATTCTGAATCAGATCAAGGTAAATCATTTTACCCTTCTTTCTTTTCCAGCTCCGCGATCCGGGCCTTGAGCTCCCGCATTTTCAATTCGCGGTCAACAAAGACGCGGTTGATGCGCTCCAGTTCGGCCGTTTTGGCCGCCAGATCCTCCGTCCGCTCGACGACGCGCTTTTCCAATTCCAAATTCATTTTCCTGACTTCTTCTTCCGCCTTGTTGCGCCGCAGGGCTTCCACCAGGGAGACCGCCAGTTCCTCCAGATCCTCCCTTTGTTCGCCGGTATAGCCGTCCGCGCGGTTGGCCAGCGCGATCATCCCGATGGTCTTTCCCTCGTCTTTGAGCGGTACGCCCAGAAAGGACGTCAGCGGCGGATGCCCCGCCGGAATGCCCACGCGGTCGGGGAAAGCTCCCGGGTCATTGACGATCAGGGACTGCTGCCGGAGGATCACCTGTCCCCACACGCCCCGGATGATCATGTTCTGAAGGACGGCCGTCGCCTCCTTTTGAGGGATGGCGCAGGCGCGCCAGCCCGTGTCGCTGACGGCGGTCGTATTGAAAAGTCCGTCCGGGCTCACTTCGCCGATAAATCCGAGTTCGCTGTTTGTGATGCTTTGCGCGGCGGCAAGGCAGGTCCGGGCGACCGCTTCCCTGTCCCGGGATTTCAGCGTTTCGGCAAAAAGCCGGTTGATGGCGGAAAGCAGGCGCGTCTGCCTGGAAATCTTGTCCGCCGCGAGTTTACGCGCGGTCACGTCTTCGAAAACGGAAACCACTTCGCCGGAGGGAAGTTTGAATACGTAATTGTCCGTCCAGAAGGTCTGTTTGTCGTCCTGATAAAGAAAGGTGGGATGTTCCTCCGGCTCTCCCGTCCGCCAGACGTTTTGAAAAGTGGTCAAGAGCGTATGATTTATCAGACCAGGATAGATGTCCCGGACGCTTTTGCCTTTGACGTTCCGATCCACCTTTGTGATCCGGCGGGCAGCGGCATTGAGCTCCAGAATTTCAAAATCCTTTCCCCCGTCGATGGCCTGATAAATGGCTACGGCGCTTTTCAATTGGTTGAAAAGTTCGCTGAAACGCGACCGGCCGGCCGAAATTTCCCTTTCCGTCTCCAGGCGCTCCAGTGCGGACTGGGCGATGGTGCGTTTGCGGATATACAATACGAGCATGATCACACATAAGAAAAGCAGGGTGGAAATGGCGGTCATCTGAACCAGGTGGGACCATACCGACGACCAGATGGAACGCTGGTCGCGTTCGACAAAAACATGCAGTCCGGCGCCGGGAAGGATGGCGCGCGAAATATGGAGCATATTTCCCCGTTCGTCCGGATCGGGAAAGGCAACGGTGGAAAGTTCCGCGCCCGTCGTTTTTTTCACCACGTCAAAAAACGGATAGCGCCCCGGCGTTTTTGCGTAAGCGGACCGGCTGCTGTATAGAAGCGTTCCGTTGCGGTCCGTGACGGAAATAGACAGCCCCTCTTCCAGCGGCGCGCGCCGGAGAACTCTACCGATCTCGACGGCCCGCGTGGCATTGAGCAGGATGCCGATGATTTCTTTCTTCTTGTCGAAAATCGGGACGGCGATATGGATGGCCGCGTCTTTTTCGCCCGTGACACGCAAAACGGCATCCCCGACATAGGGCTTCTTTTCCCGGATGACGCCCCGGTGCCAGTCGCGCCAGGCGAAGTTTTTTCCCAGAACGTCCGGCCGGTCGGGCAGACTGATCCAAACAGTGCCCAACTTGTCTGCGATCAGCAGGCTGTCCATTCCGGGACTAACCCGGTTTAGGCTGGCCAGGTGCTGTTTTGCCGCCAAAACGTCTCTGCGCCGGACGGCTTCCAGCAGAAGGGGGCGGCTGGCGTAGGATTCCAGAGTGGATCGGATCTCGTTGAGATAGGCTTCGACGATCAGCGAAATCAGCTTTGCGGATTTCCGGTCTTCCCGGAAAACTTGTTCCCCGGCATCCCGGTAATGGCCATAGATCAGAAAAAAAGAAGCCGCGGAGAGAATGAGGAAAAAGATCAGGGCCAGCCAGACCACATTCGAGCGTTTGGCCAGCCAGGCAAAGGATTCGGGTCGATGGTTCTCTTCCGGGGTCATGAGGCGCCTTATGGTCCTGTGGTCAGGCCGGCAAAACGGCCGACCATTTTAGGTCCGGTTGCAAAGAAACTTTTTTCCGAACAGATCGATTTGGGGCATTATGAAAACAACGCTCTCCATTGTCAAGAAGTAAAAAGGGTTTTCATGCGTATGGCAAATTCTGCTCAGTTCTGTTATTGTTCCCGGAAATCACAATCTTTTAAGGTGAGAAAAACATGCCGCGGGAAGATTTGAGCAAGCTGAAAATCGATTCATCGGCCAGGAAAAACGTGGCGGGAGGCCGGAAAAAGAAGCCGTTTCTCATTGCCGGCGCGATGATTTTGCTGGCGGTCGGTGTCATTCTCTATCGTCTGGGCGTGATTGCGCCTTCGGCCACGGTGGATGTGACCACCGTTTCGATGATTTACCCGGCCCAGTCCCTGTCCGTCCTGAATGCCAGCGGCTACATTGTTGCCCAGCGCAAGGCGGCGGTGGCGTCCAAGGTGACCGGCCGCTTGACGGAATTGCTGGTGGAAGAGGGCAGCCGCGTCCGGAAGGGACAGATTCTGGCCCGGATGGAGAGCGGCGACGTCGCCGCCATGAAGGAACAGGGGACGGCGAACCTGGCAAACGCCCGGGCCATGCTCAAACAGGCGCTGGTGGAGCGCGATCACGCCGCGCAGGAGAATGCCCGCTATCAAAAGCTGATTGCGGGCGGTTATGTGGCGCAGTCGGATTACGACATGATTCATACCCGGTACCTGCGGTCGCTGGAGGCCGTGAAAGCGGCGCAGGCCGCCGTGGAATCGGCCGGCGCGGCGCTTGCCCATGCGGAGGTCAACCTGGACTATACACTGATCCGGGCGCCGTTTGACGGCGTCGTGCTGACCAAGAACGCCGACGTGGGCGACATTGTGACGCCTCTTTCCGCTTCGGCCACCTCGAAGGCCGCCGTGGTCACGCTGGCCGACATGGATTCCCTTCAGGTTGAGGTGGATGTGTCCGAAACCAGCATCACGCTGATTGGGGTCGGTCAGCCTTGCGACATCCAGCTCGATGCGCTGGCCGAGCGCCGGTTCCGCGGCGAGGTGCACGCCATCGTGCCGACCGTGGACCGTTCCAAGGCAACGGTTCTGGTGAAAGTGCGCTTTCGCGACAAAGACCCCCGGATGCTGCCGGACATGAGCGCGAAAGTGTCTTTCCTTTCCCGCGAGCTGACGCCAGAAGAGCTTCCTCCCCGGCTGGCCGTCCATCAGGCGGCCCTGGTCGAAACGAAAGACAAGACGATCGTCTATCGGATTGAAGACAATAAGGCGCGGGAAACCGTCGTTCGCCTTGGCGGAAAGCTGGGCGATATGCGGGAGGTCCTGTCAGGCCTGAAACCGGGAGACCGCGCGGTGCTGAAACCCCTGGGCCTGCAGGACGGGGCAAGGATCAAAGTGGCGGAGAGATAGCGCCCTTCGACAAGCTCAGGGTGACCATAGAGTGTCATGGTGAGCCTGTCGAACCATGACAGGGATGGTGGATAGTAAATCGGAAAATCCCATGACCGAACAGACAAAGCCGATTGTGGAAATTCGGAATCTTTACAAATCCTATCAACGGGAAAGCCTGGTCGTGCCGGTGCTCTTCGATATTACGTTTGACATCGCCGCGGGAGAATTTCTGGCGCTCATGGGGCCGTCCGGTTCGGGCAAAACAACACTTCTCAATCTGATCGCGGGGATTGACCGGGCCGACTCCGGCAGCATTCATGTGGGCGATATCGACATCACCACGCTCACGGAGACGGAGCTGGCCGCCTGGCGGGCCAACTCGGTGGGCTTCATCTTTCAGTTCTACAACCTGATTCCCGTTCTCCAGGCCGTGGAGAACGTTGAGCTGCCGCTGCACCTCACGGTCCTTACCAAAAAACAGCGGCGCGAACACGCCCAAATGGCGCTTTCGATGGTGGGGCTGGCGCACCGGATGGACCACTATCCGGGGGAGATGTCCGGCGGCGAGCAGCAGCGCGTGGCCATCGCCCGGGCCATTGTCACCGATCCGACGATTCTGGTCGCCGACGAGCCGACGGGCGATCTCGACCGCGTCTCCGCCGAGGAGATCCTTTCCATGATGGAGCGCCTCAACCGCGACATGGGAAAAACCATCATCATGGTCACGCACGATCCGCGGGCGGCCGCCCGCGCGCGGATCGTGCGACATCTGGACAAGGGATATCTCAACGATGCTGTTGGCCAAAATCCTCTTTAGAAACGCCTTTCATAACAAGCTCCGCAGCTCTCTCACGATTCTGGGAATTGCGGTGGCCATTCTGGCGTTCGGTCTGCTGCGCACGGTCATCAGCTCCTTTTACGCGGGCGTGGAGGCGGCGTCCGCCTCCCGGCTGGTGACGCGCAACGCCATTTCCATCATTTTCCCCCTGCCCATTTCCTACGCGGGGAAAATTCATCAGGTGGAAGGCGTCAAAACGGTTTCCTGGGGCAATTGGTTCGGCGGCATCTATATCGATGAAAAGAATTTTTTCCCCAATTTCTGCGTCGAACCCGTCACCTACTTTTCCCTGTATCCGGAATTTGTCCTGGACGAGAAGCAGAAGAAGGATTTTCTGCTGGACCGCAAAGGGGCGGTGGTCGGCCGGAAGCTGGCCGCCAAGTACAAATGGAAAATCGGCGACACGATCACGCTCAAAGGCACGATCTATCCGGGCAACTGGGATTTTGTGCTCCGGGGCATTTACCGGGGCCGGGACCAGACCGTCGATGAGACGCAGTTTTTCTTTCAATGGACCTACCTCAACGAAGCCGTCAAGAAAATCGCCCCCGTCTTTGCCGACAAGGCCGGCTTTTTCATGATCGGCGTGAACCGCCCGGACATTGCGGCGGACACAGCGGTCCGGATTGACGCGATATTCAAAAATTCGCTGGCGGAAACGCTGACGGAAACGGAAAAGGCGTTCAATCTGGGCTTCCTCGCGATGGCGGAGGCGATTGTCACGGCCATTCAGATGGTGTCCTTCGTCATCATTTTAATTATCATGGCTGTGGTCGCCAATACGATGGCCATGACAACGCGCGAGCGCACGGGCGACTATGCGATTATGAAAACGCTGGGCTTCGGCGCGAAGGACATCACGCTGCTGATCTTCGGCGAAGCGCTGGTGCTGACGATGACCGGCACGTTCATTGGAGCGTCGCTGACGTTTCCGGCGGCGCGCATTTTTGCAGCCGAACTGTCCACCTATTTTCCGATCTTTCTGGTGTCCCGGACGACGCTGTATCTGGATCTGGTTGCGGCGTTGCTGATGGCCTTTTCCGCGGCGATTATTCCCGCGCGCCACGCGGTCCGCATTCGCATTGCCGACGGGTTGAGGAGGATCGGCTGATGGCGCTGCCCCTGTCCTACAGCATCCGCAACCTTCGGCGCAGGCGGCTGACGACGATTCTTACGGTGGCCGGCATGGCGCTGGTGGTGTTCGTGTTTGCCGCGGTGCTGATGATGGCGGCCGGCCTGCAGAAGACGTTGGTGGAAACCGGCTCGCCTTCCAACGTGGTCGTGGTGCGCAAAGGGTCGCAGTCGGAGGTGATGAGCACGATCGGCCGCCAAAAGGCGGCCATTGTGGAAATGCTGCCGCAGGTGGCCGCGGGAGAGGGAGGCCGGCCGATGATGGCCCGGGAGGTGGTGGTGTTGATCGCGCTCAAAAAACAGGGCGAGGAGAAGTCCTCCAGCCATTCCAATGTGGTTGTGCGCGGCGTTCAGTCCCAGTCGCTGTTGCTGAGGCATCAGGTGAAGCTCGTGGCCGGCCGTCTGCCCCGCCCCAACTCGTCCGAGGTTCTGGTCGGCAACAGCATCGCCCAGCGTTTCCAGGGCGTGGGCCTTCAGCAGACGCTGAAATGGGGCGGTCGGACCTGGACGGTGGTGGGAATTTTTGACGCGGGCAACACGGGCTTCGCCTCCGAAATCTGGGGCGACGTGGATCAGGTGATGCAGGCGTTCCGGCGCCCCGTCTATTCTTCGTTGATTTTCCGGCTCAAGACGCCCGACGCGTTTGACGCGGCAAAAGACGCCATCGAAAAAGATCCCCGATTCACGCTGGAGGCCCGGCGCGAAACCAAGTATTACAAGGACCAGTCGGAAATGATGGCCAAATTTCTGCGCATCCTGGGAACGACGCTGACGGCGGTCTTTTCCATCGGCGCCATCATCGGCGCGATGATCACCATGTATTCTGCCGTTGCCAACCGCACGCCGGAAATCGGCACGCTGCGCGCGCTGGGTTTCCGCCGCCGCAACATTCTGCTGGCGTTTCTCACCGAGTCGCTGCTGCTGGGATTTCTGGGCGGGGGGATCGGATTGTTTTTCGCCTCGTTCATGCAGTTTCTGACGATTTCCACGGTGAACTTTCAGACTTTTTCAGAACTTGCGTTTCGGTTCACGCTGACGCCCGGCATCATCATTGAATCGATGATCTTCGCGCTCGCCATGGGATTGGCGGGCGGCATGCTGCCGGCGCTCAGAGCCTCGCGCCTGAAGATCGTGGACGCCCTGCGCGCCGCTTAGGGAATGGTGCCCCTCCCTTCGGCAGGCTCAGGACAGGCTAGGCTCGGGGTGACACCTTTTGTCATGGTGAGCCTGCCGAGTGGTGAGCTGGTCGAACCATGACAGGGATGGTGGATAGTGGATGGTGAAAGGTAGGGAACGGTTTGAAACCGTTCCGTACGAAGTGGAAAGAATATAGGGAACGGTCTTGCCGCCCGCAAGGGTGGTCGCGACCGTTCCTTCGACAACATTTTATTTATATGCCGAGCCTCTCCATTCGATGGTTTTGATCCACACAGTCTCTTGCGCATCGTCGATTTCGTATGAGGATACGTAGGTCGCCCATTCGGAAACGATGCATGTGCTTGAGATCCCCTTTCAGCTTCTTGATATGTCCGTCCAGGCGCGGATTCCGGCAATAACCTCCATCGCGTCTGATACCCTCTCCTTTAAGGCGTTACCGGCCTTCCGGTAGAATTTGACGGCGTTCCGATGAAGAATGATCTTATGCATTTTTCAGATCATCCCAGGCGACAAAGGCGTTTTTTTTGCCGGCTGCCTTATCGAGATCCGCACGCCGGATCTCCTCCATCAGCTTGTTGTCCGCCATGATCTCAAATGTTTCCCGCCAAACCTCCATGTCTTCGGAGATTGCTTCATGGATGACGCCCTTGAGTTCATCTACGCTCATATCCGTTATCTTACGTTTTACGGCTCTCATAACTTTTTCCCCACATGGATACCCTTGTCATTTGCTGAAAAGCTTAAGGAAAGTAATGAAGTATGTCAAGAGAAATCACTTTATTGATCTCTGCCGCTTGGAGAAATCAAACGCGACTCTTAAAGGGGTTGTCTTTATATCGGGTTATCATCGCCGCTTATGTGTGACCTCCCGTGGCCTTTAGGCAGGTTATTGGGTCATTAGGTCATGCACGTGGCCGTTTTCTATGCACATAGGCTCTTAAGGATATCCCGGGTCATTTTGATTCCGAAAAGAAGGTTCTCCGCGGAGATGCGTTCGTCGATGCCGTGGACGCGGCCGATGTCCTCCCGTTCCAGAATCATCGGAGTAAATCCGTAGGCCGGATAGCCCCGTTCCCGCCAGTAATGGCCGTCGGACGCCCCGGCCATCAGGAGAGGGAATACGCCGGCCTCGGGCGAATGCTTTTTAACGGTCTGCGTAACCACCTGATAAAACAGGCTGTCCAAAGGCGCGATGCCCGAAGGAGGCGACGTCTGAATCATTTCTATCCGAATGCGGTCGTCGGCGATGCAGGAGACCAGCCAGCGGTGAAATTCCTCCGCGCTGGTCGAAGGAAGCAAACGGCAATCCAGCTCGGCCGTGGCCTGTTCCGGGATGACATTGATTTGATAGCCGGCCTTGATGACATTGGGACTGACGGTGTCGCGAAGCAGGGCGTTGGTCAGTTTGTCCGCCGCAAGCTTTTTGCCGGCCGTCATCAAAGCGAGCGGATTGGAAAGATGGCGCAGCAAAAACGATGCGGGAAACTTCTGCGTCGGCGCGAGTCCCTGAAACATCATCTGAGCCGCCCGGTCCACACGCAGCGGCCGGGGATTCCCGACGATCCGGGAAAGGGCGGAAAGCAGCGTCACGTTGGCGCTGTTTGGGTGCGGCATGGAGCCGTGTCCGGGGTCGCCTGTGGCAATGAGCCGGACGCGATAGATCTGCTTTTCGGCGACGGCGACGGCAAACATGATCCCTTTTCCAAAAACATCCTTCAAACCGCCGCTGCCTTCATCCCAGACCCATTCGGGATCAATTTCTTTCAGGTGATGTTCCACCAGCCAGCGCATGCCGTTTTCTCCGCCCGGCTCTTCGTCCGGCACGGCGGTGAATACGATCGGCCGGCGGAACGCAGCCCCTTCCTTCAAAAGCGATTCCAGCGCCAGGAGAAACATGACGCCGAGGCCCTTGGTGTCCAGCGTGCCGCGCCCCCAGACAAAACCGCCGGCCACCTCTCCGGAAAAGGGCGGTTGGGTCCACCGGGAGGCGTCGGCCGCCACCACGTCGATGTGGTGGTTGAGCATGAGGGGTTTGAGGGCTTCGGTTCCCGCGATACGCGCCAAGACCAGGCCGCGCCCGGCGACCGGTTCATGAATTCGAATGTCGGAGGTGATGCCCCGGGACGTCAGTTGATCGGCGAGCCACAGGGCGGCGGGCATTTCATTCCCCGGCGGATTGGTCGTGTCAAACTGCACGTAGCGGCTCATCGTCTGAACCGCATCCTCCATTATTTTTCTCTCATCCATATATTTATTTCCTCCGCCCATGCCCGCGTAGGGAACGGTTTCAACCACCCTTGCGGGTGGCAAGACCGTTCCCTACATTCATTGCTTGTTGTTCTTGCCCATAGCCTCTGGCCTATGGCCTATCGCCTTCTTTTATTCCTCCAGAATCGCCTCGTCCTTCACCTTCTGCCAGTCCTCGGGGTACGTGCGCGACGCGATCAGAAAGAGAAACCCCGCCAGGATGCCGAATCCGCCGCAGAGCATGACCGCCGCGCTTAGTCCTTCCGCGCCTCCACCCAGTCCGTCGGAAACCGCGCCGACGATATAGGGCCCCCACGCGCCCCCCAGCATGTACTGCGCGAAGATCGCGAGCCCCATCGACAGGCCCTTGTGCGCCACCGGGACGACGTCCTGAGAGATGGCGGCAATCGCCGGCATGGCCGCCGCCGCGGCAATGCCGTACACGCAGGCCAGCGCGATGCCCACGTAACTGAATCGTGTGAGCACCACCACAATCAGGAGCCCGCCGCCCAGAATATAAGACACGACCGGAATATACATCCGGCCCCGGGGATTTTTCCTCTGCCAGAAATCGGCGAGAAATCCCCCCAGCGGCGCGCCGAGAATCGCCATCAGTCCGATGCCGCCGGTGATGATGCCCGCCTTTGCCTCTGAAATATTCATCAGCCGCATCATCAGGCTGGGCAGCCAGACCAGAACCGACGAGGTCATGAACACGGCGATGCCCAGTCCCAGGTAGTACCAGCGCATGGTCGGCAGTTTCAGCACGTCGGCCAGCGCGACAAAAAAGCTTTTAAAGCCGCCCGCCGTATCGGGCTGTTCGGCGGTTTTGTAGTCCTTCATGAAGAAGGCCAGAATGCCGAGGATTACGCCGGGAACGGCGAAGAAAAGGAAGGGCGTCCGCCAGCCGTATTTCACGGAAAGAAGGCCGCCCAGGATCACGCCCGCCGCCGCGCCCAGCGGAATGGCAATATGGAAAATGCCCATCGCCCAGCCGCGCTTTTCCTTGGGATAGGATGCGCTGATCATGGCGGTTCCTCCGGGAACAAATCCCGCCTCGCCCAGACCGACAAAGAAGCGCGGAATGAGGACGGCGATGAAATTTCTGGCCAGCCCCGTGGCGAAGGTCGCGATGCTCCAGAGAATGGCCATGAGAGCGATGGCCTTGCGTCGGCTCCAGCGGTCGATCAGGTAGGCGATGGGAAAGGAAAAAAACGCCATGCCGAAGATGAGCACGGTGGAGGCAAGCCCGCACTGGGCGTCTGTAAGCCCCAGGTCGATTTTCATCGGCTGGAGAATGACGGAGAATACCTGCCGGTCCATGTAGTTGATGATGTAAAGCAGCGTGCAGATGATGAGAACGTAATGGGCGCGCCATCCCCCTGTCTTCAGTTCAGAGAGCTGTTTTGAATCTGTTTCCTGATTACGCATTTTGTCCTCCCGATTTGGTGGTTTGTTTTTCCCTGGCCAGGCAGGCCGCGCCGAAAGCGGCCGAAAGCCTGGGAAAATCCGGAACCAGAATCCCGGTCTTCAAGGCGTCTCCAATGGCCAGCGCAAGTCCCCGGTCCTCGCCTCCGCCGCCGGTCAGCACGACGTCCGGCGTCAGCTTCAGGCGTTTGACCAGCATGCTCACTTTTGCCGCCATGGCCCGGTGGACGCCGGCGAGAATGTCCGCGGGCTTTGCCCCTTCGGCGATGCGGGAGATGGTTTCCGATTCGGCAAAGACGGCGCAGTTGGTGGAAAACTCCACCGGTTTTTCCGCTTGCAGCGAAAGCGGGCCGATCTCATCGAGCGGGACGCTGAGAATTTTCGCAATCACCTGCAGAAAGCGTCCGGAGCCGGTCGCGCATTTTTCGCTCATGAGAAAATCGGCGATCCGACCTTCGGGGGTGATGCGGGCCGCTTTGGTGAACTGGCCGCCGATGTCGATGATCGTCCGCGCCGACGGGAAAAGAATGGAGCAGCCCCTGGCCTGGCAGGAAATGTCCGAAACCTGTCGGCCGGCATAGGGGGAGCCGGCCGCGCCGAGCCCCGTGACAACCATTCCGGACAGGCGGTCCAAGGACAGGCCTGTCTGCGCCAATGCTTTGTCCATGACTTTTTTGGCCGCGTCTTTGTAATTGCCGCCGGACGGAATCAGGCCCGAGGCGATCATCCCCTCGTCACCCACGATGGCCGCTTTGATCGAGACCGACCCGATGTCGAGGCCGGCGAAATATTTTTTTATGTTGCGCATCAATCACTTCACCAGCAATTTGTCATTACTTCCCCGCCCCTGGCGCGCGGGGATTGAGGGGAGAGGGCAGATAGGAGAGCTTTGAATAACGGCCATTTCTGTCATTTCGACCGAAGGGAGAAATCCATGTCCCGAATGCAATGAGGGATCTTTAGATTTCTCGTCGCTCACGCTCCTCGAAATGACATTTTTCAAAGCTCTCGATATTCAGACAAAACCAACCTTATCCAATTTACACCCTCACCCTCACCCATCAAGGGAGAGGGAATGAATCACGAAAGTGTTACAAAAAAAAGGTTACATCCTCTTTTTTTCGTTCTTTTGCCGGTCTTACGCCGCGTCCGTAAAAATCCCCGCCGACGAGCGCCGCACCGAGGGCGCCGGTGATGAAAGGCTCTGGCGGCGTGAGAACGTCAAAGCCGACCCTGCCTGCGATGGCCCGGACCAGCCCCTTGTTTTTCGCTCCGCCGCCTGTGACGACGACGTCTTTCTCGATGCCCAGGTGGCGCGTCATGTTGACGACGCGGGACGCGATGGCCTCGTGAAGCCCCGCGACGATTTCCGCCACACCCGCTCCTTCGGCCAGTCGCGAGGTCACTTCATGCTCGGCGAAAACCGTGCACATGTTGGAGATCTGGACGAAGCCGTCGGCCGAAAGCGCCAGGTCGCCCATGTCCGCAAGGTTGATGCCCAGCGTCTCCGAGATGACTTCCAGAAAGCGGCCGGTGCCGGCGGCGCACTTGTCGTTCATGACGAAATTGGCGACTTTGCCGTCGGCGTCGAGCTTGATGCCTTTGGAATCCTGGCCGCCGATATCGATGATGATCCGCGCCGACGGAAAAAGGGAGCGGATGCCGCGCGCATGGCAGGTGATCTCCGTGATCTGGCGGTCGGCAAACGGCACATTGATGCGGCCGTAGCCGGTGGCGACGACAAAATCGAGCGCGTCGAAGGAAAGCCCCGCCTTTTTGATGGTTTCGTCCATGACCCTGAGCGCCAGATGGCGGTGCTCCGCGCCCGTCGGCCCGATGTGCGAGGCCAGGATTTTTTCCTGTTCGTCCGTGATGACCACTTTCGTCATCGTGGACCCGATGTCCATTCCGGCAAACGGCATAACTCCCCTTCGGTGTAGTGAAAAGCGATGAGTGGAAAGTGAAAAGTCCCATAGTTCGGCGAGCTCACCAGGTCACCTTTCACCTATGATCCCTTACCTGTCTTTCTACTCATCACTCATTGCTTATCACTTGTAACTATTCCCCTCTCCCCTGGAGGGCTTCGATAAACGCGCCGATCTGCGCTTTCCACTGCGCCTCCGAGTAATCCCGCAAATCCACCATGTCGGAGACGAGCTGCATCATCGGCAGATCGGAATACTTGCCCAGTTCGCTTTTGATGTGCGTCTGGCCGATGGTGGTGGCCCGGCAGGACCGGCAGGCGTGAAAGACCACGCCGTCAATTTTGTAGTCTTCGATCATCTCCAGCAGCTTTTCCACGATGGGATTGCCGCTGCGCGCGCGGGCCTTTTCGTGGTAGCGCGTGAAGCGCAGAAATGCCCGCCAGGCGAGGAAGTCCACCGGATCCTTGACGAAAGAGGGCACTTCCACCGGATCGAAGCCGCGGTAAACGTTTTCGATCACGAACACCGCGCCGAAGCTTTCAAAGTAGTTGAAAATCCACAGCGTGTGCCAGGGCGGGAGCCCGCCGCCGTAAAGGATGCGGTGTTTTTCGTCCGGAATGACGCCGATTTTCCGATCCACCTTGTCTTTCACTTCGTCGTAGAGCTTCCGGTAGAAGTCCACGGCGATCTGCGTTCCCGTGTAGTAATGGCCGGCGACCATGATGCTGAAGTGATCCTGCGACGGCATCGGGCAGGGGATCGCCACGCGCAGCCGGTCGATGTCGTACCAGAGCTGCCAGGCGCGGTCTCCCAGGCGAATGCACTCCCAGAGGCGGTCGGGGTCCATTTTTGTGCCGGTCTGCGCCTCCAGAAATCCGATCAGGCCTTTGAGCTGGTCGCGCTGATATTGAATGTAGTAATCGCGCACGGCGTTCAGGTCCGCCTGGGGCGGCGGGGCGACCACGTCGATGCCGAAGGTGGGAACTTCCAGATAGCGGCTGGTTGCCTGATACCATTTGAAGCGGGGATCGCAAACGGCGGAGCTGCCCAGCATCATGTCGGGCACGGGCATGCCGCCGTCGGGGCTTCCTTCGGGGATGCGCCCCAGCTCCTTGCGCAGGCTGTCGAAGCCCAGGCCGATGCGGGCGTAGCTGCAGAGAACCTGCGAGTAGCCGTCGGCTTCGGCTTTCAGAAGAAAGCGGTCCATGTCGCGCTTGGCGGCGCACAGGCCCGCGTAATTTTCCGTGGGCAGCGGCACGATGTCCATGGCGCGCAGGATTTCATCGTACTGCGAGGCCACCATGATGTAGGCCACCTTCTTTCCTTCGGCCTTGGCCTCATGGGCGCTTTTATAAATGTTTTTCACGAGCGCGCGCACTTCCCGCGCCGTGTCCGTCCCCTTCACCGCGGTCGTCTTGGCCTGTGCCTGTTCCATAAAAGTTACCCCTAGATTTATCTGTAGGGAACGGTCGCGACCGTTCCCTACAAAAACAAATTGTTTCCGTTAATATCCGGATTGTTTTTGTCCAACTCCCACGCTTTTGGATTATTGACGATGTATTCTCTTGTTAAATGCAGCTCCCTTTCATTGCGGAGTACTCTGTCATAGTAAGACTTTTGCCATTTGAAATCCGTTTGGCCCGCCAGGTGGATCATTTTTGACGAGGTTGTTTTAAATGCCCCTATTAATTCAGAGATGGTTTTAATCTTCTGCGCTTGTAGGGAACGGTCGCGACCGTTCCCTACATCCAAGTTGCGTCCACCCGTGCGGGTGGCAAGACCGTTTTCTGCGATGTGAAGAATGCCGTGAACATGATTGGGCATGACAACAAACTCATCGCGATGAACATACGCATATTGTTCAAAAATCCAGTTCCACTGATGGTCCACGATTTTGCCCGTTTGATTTAAAGCCATGGTCTCATTCTCGACGTTGCCGAAACAGTACTGCATATTCTGCACGCAGATGGTGACAAAATATGCGCCGTCTGTTGAATAATTGAATCCCGGCAGACGTTGTTTCTTCCTGTCTTTCATAACGCCTCAAAGGCATGGAACGGTCGCGACCGCTCCCTGCATCCAAGTCGCGACATGCCCCTACATGATCATTTCCAGGAACGCCTGGATGCGGGTTCTCAACTGCCCGATGGTCGAGGTTGAATAGTCATCCTCGATCATCAGCACCGGCAGCTTCAGGCCGGTCAGGTATTCCCGGAGATCCGGGCCTTCCAGCTCGCAGGTGTCGCAGTAGCGGACAATGTAAAAGATCGCCCCGTCGGCTTTCCACTTGCTGATGAATTCCCGGATGTAGCCAAAGCGGTTTTCCAGATCCTCACTGCGGTTGCCGGCCTGCGGCTTCAGGCTGCGGGGGCAGTGCGTCGAGAGGTAGCGCCGGGCGAGCGCATCCACCGGATCGTCTGTTTCCGGGACATCTTGCCAGAAAAACCGCGACCCGGTGCACAAATCGTCCATCACGACGTGCGCGCCGCATTCCTCAACCAGGCTGACAAAGGCAATGTCGTCGATTTCGTTGCCCCACAAAAAGATGCGCGGCAGGCCGTCCGGCGCGGGCGCCGGGCGCTTTTTCACCTCGTCGATGAATGCCGAAACCAGTTCGATGTGCTCCGCGGCGGGGATGCCCATGCCGGCCACCAGGACTTTGGTGATTTCCGTGCCGGAAACGCGCGGCGGGTTTTCACGTCGCAGATCATAGAGCTCCCGAAGCAGGGTGCGGCGCCGGTTGTAGAGCCGGATCGCACTCCTGAGTTTTTCCAAATCCAGTTTCCGGCCGGTGAATTCCTCCAGACGGGCAATAAAGTATTCCAGCTCTTTGCGGTAAAAGGCGTCGGAAGACGGGCCCATCATGTGCGGCACGTTGATCAGATGGTTGAAAGGGGAGGGTTTGTTGCTGTGCCAGATGTGGTACATGCGTTCGATGGTGTCGCAGCTGTGCGGGGCGACAAACCCGTCGAGAAAATCATACCGGCCCTTGAGCGCCAGGTTGAAGCAGCTGCGGGCAAACGGGCAGGCCATCGGTTCGAGCAGCGCGTCCGCCTCGTCGATGGGTTCGCTTTGCGAGCCCTGGATGCGATAGGGCACCAGGTCGAAGGCCGTGAGAATTTCATCCGGCACAAAGCAGCAGAAGTAGCCGATGACTTTTTTCCCCGCGTCGTGCAGCGCGCGCGCGCGGGAGCCTCTTTGGTGATACAGCTCCTCGATGGGTTTGGTAACCGTCATAAACGCCCCCCTTTGTCCTCTCTGGATGGCCCAGATTATTCAGTGAATTGCGGATAAAAGCAAGTTGCTTTTTTGAAAATATCAGGGCGGGCGCACCCCCCTCTGTGATCTTGATCGAAGGCGGGGGTCGTGATAAGGCGTTGGCATGCAAAAAACGATCATTCAGATTTATGAAGTGCAAAAGCCCGGGGAAGCCGAAGCGTTGATCGAACTCGGCGTGGATCATATCGGCAGCGTGCTTGCCGATCCGGCAAAATGGAAAAGCGCATCCATCCGGAAAACCGTGCAGACGGTCAAGCGCCGCGGCGCGAAAAGCGTTTTGATTCCGCTCATGAAAGACCCGGCGGCCATCTTTGCGGCGCTGGACTATTATGAGCCGGATTGCGTTCACCTGTGCGATGTGCTTTCGCCTTATCCCGATGAACAGCAGACGGTGGTGCGCGACTTCGACGCGCTTTTGAGCCTGCACATCGACATCCGGGACCGGTTTCCGCGCCTCGACATCATGCGGTCTCTGTCCGTGCCCCGGGCCGGATTGCCCGACGCCTCCGTCATCGAAAAAAACATCCTGGATTTTGCCGCGCGTTTTGCGCCGGTGACGGATTTCTTTCTGATCGACACCCTGCTTTCGGACGCCGACCAGCCGGTGGCGGGCTTTGTCGGGATCACGGGGAAACCCTGCGACTGGACGATCGCCAAAGCCGTTATCGAACAAAGTCCCATTTCGGTGATTCTGGCGGGAGGGCTTGCCGCCGACAACGTCTATGACGCGGTGGTTGGCCTTCGGCCGGCGGGGGTGGACAGCTGCACAAGGACCAATGCGGCCGACCGGAGCGGACGGCCCGTGCGCTTCAAAAAAGATCTGAAAAAAGTCCGGGGGTTCATTGAAGAAGTGCGCCGCGCCGACCGTTTTCTTGAAGGAGAGTCCCGTGACGCGAAACTCATCCATCGCGAACGAATATAAAACGCTTTCGGCGATGATGGCCCTGTACTGCCGGGAGCGCCATGCGGCAGGCGGCAAGGAATTGTGCCCGTCTTGCGCCGAGCTCCTCGCCTACGCAAAATCGCGCCTGGACAAGTGTCCGTTCGCGGCGGACAAGCCGGCCTGTTCGGCCTGTCCGGTTCACTGCTTCAAGCCCGCCCGCCGGCGGCAGATTCAGGAAGTGATGCGCTGCGCCGGTCCGCGTATGCTGCGCTCCCATCCGCTGCTGGCGATTCGCCACCTTCTGAAAAAGTTTAAAAAGCCCGGAGGACGCAAGTCATGAAGATGGCGATCATCGGCGCCGGTCCCGGCGGTCTCTACGCTGCGTTGGCGGCGGTCCGCAAAAACATCAAAGTGGACCTGTTTGAAAAAAGAAAAGTCGGGGAGGGCATCGTCTGCGGCGAATGCATTTTTGATTCGCTGGGAATCATGGCCAGACCGGGGCGGGGATTGCTGCATCCCGTGGAAGGGCTTGTTTTGAAAGGCAGCGGAGAGTACCGCTTTCCCCTGGGCAGGCATAAGCCCCTGTGGATGCTCGATCGGCGGGTCTGGCAGCGGGACCTTTCCCGTCAGGCGCAGGAGCTCGGCGTGCGCCTGCATGAAAATGCGCGGGTAACCGTGTCGGATTTGGCGCGGATGAAGAAATCGTACCAATGGATTCTGGACGCCAGCGGCGCCCCGTCTGTGGCGTCCCGGCTTTACGGGTTTACACGCGAGTATATCCAGGAGTGCCTGGCGGCGCATCAGGTGAGGCTGGCCGGCGATTTCAGTTCGCTTGCGCCCTGCATTCGGGTTGTGTTTTTTCCGGATCTTCCGGCCGAAAATCAGCCCGGCTACGCCTGGGTTTTTCCCAGGGATGCCGAAAGCGCCAACGTCGGCGTGGTCTGTACGGTGCGCAAAGAACCCGGACACGGACGACCGGACATGAAAAAGATGCTGACGGATTTTTTGCGCCGCGAAGGACTTGAAGGCAGCCCCGTTCTGGAAAGAGGCGGCGGCATTGCCCCTGCCCGGATGCTTTCCCGTCTGGTTTACGACAATATTCTTCTGGTGGGCGACGCGGCGGGGCTCACCTCCGCGCTGCACGGCGGCGGCATTGACATGGCCTGCTTAAGCGGGGTGCTGGCCGTGCAGGCCGTATGCGAAGGGCAGGCCGGCGCAGCCCGCTATGCGGGAGCGCTCAGACGCTACAGTCGGGAGAAAAACGCCCTGGAGAAAGTGACCATCGGAAAAATGCGCGCGCTGAACTTTGATCGGTTCGATCGACTGCTCTTCGGCGTGACCTCCCCAAGCCTGCGCGTCCGCTTTTGGACCGCTTTGCGCAATCCGGTGATGTTCTGGACGACGATCCGGTGGTTTACAGCGAAAAAGAAAATCCCCGACTGGCCGGTTTGAACCTCCGTTCCCGGCGACTCGGGCGCTTATTTTTTAAGGTTCAGGTCCGGATACAATTTCTGCGCGCACTCCGGACAAATTCCGTGGCTGAACCGGACCGACGAGCGTTCTCCGATGTAACGCTCGATTTTTTCCCAGTATCCCTGGTCGTTTCGTATTTTTTTGCACGATGCGCAGATCGGAAGCATGCCCGTCAGGGTCTTGACCTCCTGCAGGGCATTTTGAAGTTCCCCGATGAGCTTTTCCCGCTCTCCGACGGCCAGCCGCCGTTCGTACGATTTTCCCAGCAGCCCGGCGATGCCGTCAAGGAACTTGCGCTCTTCCTTTAAAAAAGGGCCCTCGTCTTTTTCCGGCCGCAGCTCAAGGTAGCAGACGTCGATTTTCCCAACCTCTTTGCCGCGCACCCGGATGGCGCTCGTCTGCATCCAGGAGGTCGGGGCGAAGTTTTCCGTCTTGTATTCCCGATCTTCCCACGAAATCCGACAGCCGGTGATCTCCGGACAAAAATAGGACTGCGCGATAAGGGAGGCGGACGCTGAAAGAATGTCTTCCTGAGAGATTTCTTCCTTCCGGACCAGCTCCGACACGGAATAGAGACAATGAAGCTCCTTGTTTCTTTCTCTGAGCGCCTCCGAATACTGCAGGATTCTGGTTTCCGTTTCCTTGCGTTCGGTAACGTCCCTCGAGACGCCGTAGAGACCGGTCAGTCTGCCCTGATCGTCAAAGAGGCCGCTGACAATCGTCTCCAGCCGGCGGGTGGATCCGTCCCGGTGGTAGAATTCCAGTGTCAACGTCGCTTTCCTTGTGCGAAAGCCTGGCTGTCCTTCAAAGACTCTTTCCCGGGCCAGCGTCTCCCGGGCGATCCTGAGCGATTCGGGCGTTAGTTGTTCCTCAACGCTCTGACGAAGGCGTTCCTCCTGAGTGAAGCCGAGAACGGCTTCGATGGAGGGGGTGACATAAACGGTCCGCAGATTCAGATCCATCATCCACAGGACGTCGTTCATGTTTTCGGTCAGAAACCGGTATTGGCTTTCGTTTTTTAGAAGTTCCTCCTCCGCCCGCTTGCGGGAGGTGATGTCCACCAGTCCGCCGTAGAGGCGGATCGTTTCCGGGTCTTGAGGCTCCCTCACACACTCGGCGTGAGAAACCACCCAGACCGTTTTGCCGTTCTTGTGGCGGAGGCGAAGATCGGCGGTCCGCGACTGGCCCGGGTCAAGCCCGGTCACATTTTCCTCGAAAAGCGAAAGATCTTCCTCCGTCACCAGGAAGCGCCAGCAGGACTGCGCCTTGATTTCCTCGATGGAATAGCCCGTGACGGCCGCGGTGTTGCCGGATATCCAGTCGATTGCGAAGTTTCCGTCCTGGTCGGTTGTACAGGAGTAGAGAATGTCCGAGGTCAGGTGGGAAATCTGGCGGAACCGCAGTTCGCTTTGCCGGAGAGCATTCTCTGCCCGCTTGATGGAGGTGACGTCGCGCAGACTGATCAAATGGCCGGCCAGATTTTTTTGCTGGTCGGTGAGAGAGGCTCTGAACGCGTCGAAGATCCGTCCGTCCTGTTCAATTTGCACGTGGCCATGAGGTTCCGAATGAATCAGCCGGATCAGCGACGGGTGACGGACGAACGCCCTGTTCCCGAATTGACCCAGCGCCTCCGGCGAAAGGTTCAGCAGGCGCAGAGCAGGGGGATTGGCGTCCACAATTTTAAGTTCCTTGTTCAGCACAACAAATCCGTCGGTCATGTTTTCGAAGATCGTTCCGTGTGCGACGGGCCGCAGACCGAAAAGCTTTTGACCCAGGATGATCCACGCGGCCGTCAGACTGGAAAGAATGTAGGCAAAGGGGAGGATGTTCAATCCTCCCAGAGGTTTCACGCCGGCGATATAAAGCAGTGCGGCCGCCAGCGGGACACCCGTCCCGATCAGCAGCGCGGCCGTCTGCCGCCGAAAAAAGGAGGGGGTGAGTAAATAGTTTGATCCCAGGATGGCCAGCGCCAGCAGCACATAACCAAACGAGGTGATGACGTAAAACCCGTACAGGGGTCCGTACGTTTTGACGATCATGGGAAAGGGGCCATTCGTATCCAGTCCGACCCAGGTATAGTGCAGGTGATGGAGGGAATTGGTAAAGAGCCCGATCACGGAGAAGACCGGCAGGACCAGCAACAGGGCGACGCGGCCGGCTGCAAGCCATTTCTGCTTGTTGGTGTGCCACAGCGCAAACAGCAGATACATCGGATAAATCAGGGCGGTTCCCGTGTAGCGGATTCTCACCCAGATCATTTTGTCGGCAAGGGTGGTGGAGAGAAGTTCCATTCCGTAGGCGAACACCGCGATCGTTGTGCCCAGCATTAAAAAAAAGACAATGCCGGTTCCCGGTGTGCCGCGGCGACGCCAGGCATAGGCCGCAAGGCCGCCGGAGAAAAGGGCGGAAACAAATAGGATCAATGCAATTCCAAAGGGATCCATGAAAGCGAATTTCCTTACTTCACTCCCGGTCGCCGGTTTTTGCGACCGGCCGGCGCGTTGGTAAACCGTATGACTATTAAAACCGTTTGGGCAAATGCAATCGCGATTTGATAGTATTCATTGCATATTTTATCTGTTTTTTCAATGATCTCCTGGTTGTTATCCCGAAGCGCTTGCTACTTGGGGTGTGTTTATGCTATGGGGGCACATCTAGTCGGAAAAGCTTCAAAAAACCATCCGGGAGGTGTTTCGATGATTACCGTTATTGCCAAGTTGCCGGTGAAAGAGGGGAAGATGGATGAAGCCATGGCCGCCTTCTCGGTGTTGATCTCCAAAGTCGCTTCGGAAGAGGGGACGCTTCTGTATTCGCTCAACCGGGATAAAGCCAATCCCGACGTGCTGGTCGTGGTCGAACAGTACAGGGACAAAGCCGCCCTGGAGTTTCATTCCTCCACGCCGCACTTCAAGGAATTTTTCTCGGCCAGCGCCGCTTTTATCGGCGGCCGGCCGGAAATGACGGTGATGAAGGAAGTCCAGCGGGCGAAGCCGTAGGAAACGGCCTGTCACCCGCAGGCCGGTCGCGACCGTTTCCTTTTCGATCTTTCACGCGATGCGGTCGCCGGCGCGCGCCGCCAGAAGTTTTGACTGGAAAACTGCCGTGTCCGGAGAGCCTTCTTCGGGCGCCCAGGGCGCGAAGACCATCGAGGTTGCCGGATCATAAGGGCCCTTCTTGACTTCGAAGAAGACGGAGACTTCCGCCAGCGGAATCCAGGTGTGGAAGGTGTCGGCCGGGATTTCCAGCGCGAACGTTTCTTCGGCCGGGCCGATGCAGACCCGCCCGGCAACCAGACCATGAGCGTCAAACGTAAAGACGTCGAAACAACCGCGGAGCACCATAGCGAACTCGCTTTTTCCCAAGTGCAGATGCGGGCGAAAATAGGATCCGCGCCCCGCGGCGACAAACAGCCGCTGGATCGGATCGGACAGGGATTCGTGGATGTTGTAGTTGGTCCGAAGCCGCGGGCTGCGGACCGCCGCCGCGATCCATTCCTCCGCCATTTGGTGGGTGATTTGTTTCATGCTTCCTCCCCGATGCCCCTACAAGGGGTTTATTCCTGCGCGTCGCCGCCGGTTTGTGTCTCTCTGATTTTTCGTTCGAAAAGCGTTCGGGCCTGATCGGCCGCCGCACTGATGGAAGAATTTTTCAGGTCATTCTCCGTCAGCGATCCGATCCATTCCATCGAAACCGTAAATTCCCCCCTTGTATCAAACGAGAATGAGCCGGGGCGAAACAGCCGGTCGGTGTTGCGGATCAACACCAATTTTAAACCCGTATTGCAGTACCTGGCGATGCTGAACACGCCGCGGTTGAAGGGCGCAAGCCTGCCTTCGCGGCCGCGTGTGCCTTCCGGAAAGACAAACAGATTGCCTCCCGCCGCCAGTTGGCGCTT
>Ga0208195_1000907_pt1 | contig 35521 bp, 38 predicted proteins | sample AD_UKC077_MetaG_FD_184441 | JGI IMG/M metagenome (GOLD analysis project Ga0208195, IMG submission 184441) | Active sludge microbial communities of municipal wastewater-treating anaerobic digesters from USA - AD_UKC077_MetaG (SPAdes) (version 2) | ecosystem: Engineered > Bioreactor > Anaerobic >... | reverse complement strand
GTTTGTTTTACTTTTATACTTATACTAAATAGACAGCAAAAAGTTAACAAAAAAGCATAAATATAAAATCACCGGTACAATTTTCATGCTCGCGGGTGTTAAAAAAAATCATGGAAGTTTCTTATTTTTTCTTTCTTATTTGGGATTTTAAATAAAAGGGGGGCAGACAGGACTTACCTTTTCAGTTATTTTATCACCCCACTCTGGAAAATTTACCATTTTTGATATGGAGTGTTAATTACGAATTACGACAGTAAAAAGCTTTTATACCAATAGAAAAAAGCTTCAGGATTAGTTTTTTTTAATTTATTCAATTTGTTGTATAATTGATTTTCGATCAACCAATCTCTGATTTCCAAAGGATTGTTAAATTTTTCTAACTCGGGAACTTCATCTTTTATCAAAATCCTTGTTAAATAAGCAATCTTTGCCGATGCAGTTATAGCTTCGTCGATAGAAAAACGGTCTATTGTAAAATTAACGAAGTTTTTTAATCCCAATTGGATTTGTTTGAAAGCCTCACTATTCGTGTTCCTTGTAGCTATTAAAAAACAAGTATTCCACGTATCATCAAGCACTTCTTGTGTTGTGATGGATAGGTTACGGTATTTTATTTCCTTATGTGCTATTTTCTCAAAACTGTTTTTAACTACCTTTATGTCAGATGTTTTGTCAAATAAAAAAGCTATGTCAAATAATTGTTTGATAATTTCTACGGGACGATTTTTAGAATATAAAATTCCAGTAGTATTGGGTGCAAATGCAGTGAGTTTGTCCCCCATAATAGCTTCATAAGTAGGGATTTCAATAAAAACCTCTTTTTCTGATGTAATCAACCAATTGTGCTTTATGGGAATTTTTTCAGTTTTAGCATAAGGATTTGCTGTATAGAGCAAATCAAGTAAAATGGGTTCTTCCCTCCCGTCAACAACACTTTGATAGAATAATTTGTAATGTCCAATTGGAGCATCGGCAGAGTGGTTACGTTCATTATTGTCAGTCCATCGGAGAAAATTCCCTGTTTTGATTATTTTATCCAGAATAAGCTCTATATCAGTACTTTTTTCTTCTGTAATTATGTCAATATCAATTGAAAAACGCTTAGGAGTAGACGTCATCAAAAGTAAAGCTGTTCCCCCTTTAAATACAAAATTCAATCCGTTTAGTTGTAATTGTTCTAAAAGGGACAAAGCATATATTACTTTTTCTATTAATTTTGGATCAGTGCGTTTGCCCAACTTTTTTCGCAAGTTGTTAATCCATTCAATACTATAAGTTTTTTTATCAATCATAATGATAGTATATTATTGGCAAAAATATGTTTAATTTGCCGATAATATATTTATTAAGTTGTTTAATTCTTCTTTTCTATTTCTTCTCTGAGCGTATCGTTGTAATTTTGATTGATTTATCGTATATGTATTTATTACATTTTGTATAATAACCTCTTTTTCACTTTGTTGTGGGGAGAAAAGTTCCACGTCAGTCAACATATCAACCAGTAGCTTTTCCAATGATGGAATTGTAGTATTGTTCACAACTGTTAAAGGTGCTTCCGAAACTAGATTTTTTACAATTAATATATCAGTACTGTCATTCAGATATCTGTCAAATAGATTTTTATCGGAATACAAGAAAGGTTTAATTTTAGACTGTTTGTTTAAAAAGTTAAATACGCTTTCTATTGCGTCTTTTTCTATTTCAATATAGGTGTAATTTCTGAAAGGTTGATGAATCATAAAATCGTTCAACCACGCTGTTTCAGCTACGCAAAAATTAATATAAGGGAATGAATTTTTAATTTTATTATAAATTTGTTGAAGGAAATGGGATATAAAAGGTTGAAATGGTTTTGTACTTCCTGTTTTGTAAACCCCTCTGGAGGGAGTATAAAGAAATCCTTCCTTTTTTAATTTTGATATGTACACATTGATAGTATTATCAGCTAAGTTAGGAAAGTTTTTCCTAATTTCGCAGACTAACTCTTTCTTGGAAAGTCTATCATTTCCTCGAAAGTAAGAACTGATATTTTCTCTTAGTTTAGAATATTGCATACTTTTTAAATGTGAATTACGGTGCAAATGTAGTAATATTTTTTATAAAAACGGCAAAACAATAAGATAATTGCCATAAATATATCATCTAATAATAAAATAAGTGAGTGATTATCCAATCAACCCCCCTTTTCCCCATTATATTTCTTTGTTGGAAAAATGAACAAAGAAAATTAGACTATGATGTTGAGAGGGTACACATTCTTGTTTAAAAATAAAAAAAGTGTACTTTCAAGTCAGATTAGTTTTTTAGTTTCATATTAAACAATTTTGTACATTTGCTTGTTGAAAGTGTTGATTCTATAAATCCTGTTTGACGCTTAGAAATTAGGGCAAAATAACATAAAATTAAAAACTTTTAATGAAACTCACAATCCATAGAGGAACAGATCAAATCGGAGGTTGTATAACCGAAATTGAAAGTGGTGGTTACAAAACTTTTATTACCTTTGTGGAGTGAATTGAGTACAATAAAAAAAAGAATCTACACATTATGAAGAGATATTTAATAACGTTATTTATTGCCACACTATTTACTTTGTCGGCAATGGCTACAGATAACCCGCAGGCATATGTCATTTTTGATTCGCAGGGTAAGAAAGTGAGTTTTGAGCAAATGATAGAAACGGTTTCTAAAAAGAATGTAGTTTTCTTCGGAGAAATACACAACTGTCCTATTTGTCACTGGTTGGAAGCTGAAGCAATGAAGCAGCTTCATGCCTTACACGGTAAAAAGTTATTGCTGGGTGCTGAAATGTTTGAGAGTGATAATCAACTGATTCTCAATGAATTTATGAAAGGGAAAATATCAAAAAGCAGTTTTGAGAGTGAGATGCGTTTATGGAAAAATTATTCCACCGATTATGCTCAACTGGTGGAATATGCAAAAGAACATAAAGTCCCATTCTATGCTACCAATATTCCACGTCGGTATGCGCAGATTGTAGCTCTCAAAGGGTTGGATGGATTAGATGCATTGTCGGATGAGGCAAAAAAATATATCGCCCCGCTCCCCATTCCCTATGTTGTGGATAGTGCTACAACAGCGATGTTTGGAACAATGACTGCTCAAATGGGGCATAGCAGTAGAAATCCTGAGTTTATGTCGCAAGCACAATCGATCAAAGATGCTACTATGGCATGGACCATATCGCAGGCTTTTGTAGAGAATCCGGATAGTTCTTTCCTGCACTTTCACGGCAGTTTTCATAGTGATCATTATGGTGGAATCATCCCTTTTTTGATGAAGTATAATAGTCGTTTGAGTGTTGCTACTATCAGTTGTTGCAGACAAAAAGATTTATCTCAACTAGAAGAAGAACATATTGGTAAAGCTGATTTTATCATTTGTATCCCGGAAGATATGGTCAACTCGTATTAAAAGTGCAAAAACAAAAATATTTACTTAACTTTGCCAAAATGTTATATAGAAATATGAAAAGGATTTTTATACTGATTATTACGTTAGTTGCTTTTACCCTGTGTCAAGCTCAAAATGTTGACTTATCTTTAAAACTTGAGAAGGGGAAAGTGTACAAGCAAGTTATAAGATCAAAGATAAATACTGTTCAAAGAATTGATATACAAATAGTTAAAGGAGTAGAGTTAGAAGATATAATGACTACTACCGGTATAATGAATTTTTTTGTTAAAGATATTAATGAGACAGGATATCTCATGGCAGTAACGTTTGATTCTCTCGATATCTCCATACAAATGCCACAAACTTTTCAGGGTTATAGTTCCGGAGCAATGAATCCAAATGATCCATTTGCACCAATTTTAGAAGCAATGAAACAAATAACTTTTGAGATTGTGATGAGTAAAAAGGGTAAGGTAATTGAAATTAGAAATTTAGAAGTAGTTTGGAATGCGGTTGTGGATCAATCTAAAGGGCTTTCAGAAACCCAAAGAGAGCAATTCAAAACATATCTAATGCAAGTATATGGGGATGATGCAATGAAAGATAATATAGAAATGGTAACAGCAATTTTTCCGGATAAACCGGTAAATAAAGGAGACAAATGGACTGTTGATACCGATCTTGACCCTACTCTTTTTTTAGGGACAAATGTAAGCACTAATTATCATCTTACAGATCTTACCCCTGATTATGCTTTAATAATAGGCACTGCAGATTTTAAAACAGATGACAAAGACCTTTCTGGTGAATATGCCGATGAGATGGCTGTTACAAGAGAGTCTGAGATTAAAGTTGATAAAAATACAGGCTGGATTATTGAAGCTAAAATAAATCAAGAAATAAAGGGTAATATCAATGTAGAAGACACACCTGAGATGTCGGACGGAATGAAAATGTTGACGATTGTTACGACAGAAATGGTGGTTAAAGATAAATAATTGCCAATCACCTAATTAGTACAATACATACTTTAAGCCTAATAAGGGTTTGTAATTACCGTGATTATTTAATAAAACTTCCAAATAATTAAAGAAAAGTAAAAAAAATATCATAGTAATGAACATATGTTCAAAAGTTTTAGTATCTTTGCAGAAAATTATCAAAGATAAATTGTATGTCACGACCAAAACAGTGTAGAAGAATTCAATCGCCACCATTGATGTCAGGTTTTAAGCCGTTTGGCATTCCCCGTTCGTTGACTGGAGAAGTTACCTTGCAATATGATGAGTATGAGGCTATTCGCTTACTAGATTACGAAGGATTATTGCAAGAGGAGGCAGCTGAACGGATGAATGTATCGCGTCCCACACTTACGCGAATCTATGCTCAAGCACGAAAAACAGTTGCTCAGGCATTTGTGGAGGGGAAATCATTGGTGATTGAGGGCGGAAATGTAGATTTTGGTGGGAAATGGTATCGTTGTCGCTGCTGTAATAAGCTCATGCAAGGAAATAGCATACAACAACACCCTTGCGGAAACCGTAAAAGACATAGAGGCAGAGGTAGAGGTGAGGGGTTTCAGCCAATAGTTTAGCATTTTAAACAATAATATTAATTAAAAATTATATAAATATGAAAATAGCAATTGTATCAGAAAAAGAGAGTTTAGACGCACGAATGGATAGTCGTTTCGGGCGTTGTTCCTATTTTGCTATCTACGATACGGATAGAAAAACCACAGATTTTTTCCCAAATCCGGCAAAAGAATCTTCCGAGGGCGCCGGTCCGGAAGCTGTAAAATTTATCGCATCGAAAGGTGTAAAGAGAGTAGTGGCACCCGAATTTGGGAAAAAGGCGGAAGCTATATTGGAAAAGCTTCAAATTGAAATGGTAAATAGAAAAGATAAAACCATTTCTGAAATTATCAAAGAGTTTGAATAGTTCAACTCTAATTTATTAACATTAAAAAAAAGGAGATATATTATGCCAGGATTGAATCAACAAGGTCCTATGGGACAAGGTCCCATGACAGGATGGAAAATGGGTAAATGTACCAATTATGGAGAAAACAGAGGTTCTGTGGAAGAACTGATTGATGAAAATGGAGTAAGAGGCGGAAGAGGCTTTGGAAGGAGAAGATGTCGCGGTTTTGGGCGCGGGTTGGAAGTAAACGAAGGTCGAGGATTAGGTCGGGGTCGCGGCTTTGGATGGGGAAGAGGTCGTTTGGGACAAGGAATGGGTAGAGGTAGAAAAGGTTTTACAGAATAAATTTAAAAACTTTAACAAAGATGACACAAAAAATAGCTATCCCTATGGAGAATGGGAAATTATCAGCCCATTTTGGGCATTGTCAATATTTTGCCGTAATTACAGTGCAAGACAAAAAAATAGTTGAGATAACACAACATATGCCACCAGAGCATCGACCAGGCGTATATCCAGTATGGGTTGCAGCGCTTGGAGTTACTGATGTTATCGCAGGAGGTATTGGTCAGCGGGCTATTGATCTTTTCAATGAGCAGGGAATCAATGTGTTCGCAGGTGCACCCATAAAAAGTGAAGAGGAGATTGTGAATGAATTTTTAGCCGGGAAACTTTCCTTAAGTGCCAATTATTGTAATCATGACGGGGATCACCATAGCCATTGCTAGTGGCAAGGGAGGAACAGGTAAAACTTTTATCTCTACTAATCTGTTTAACTCATTACAAGATAGTAGGTTGAGTATAGCTTTGGTAGATTGTGATGCAGAAGCACCTAACGACAGGGAGTTTCTGAAAGGGGGAGTATTGCAAAGTAGTCACGCGGTTAATCAGAAAATTCCGGTTATTGATAAAACGAAATGTACATACTGTGGCAAATGTGATGAATACTGCAACTTCAATGCTATCTTTTTCCTTAAAGAGCCACAAACAATAGAGGTATTAGAAGATCTTTGTCATGGGTGCGGGGCTTGTTCAGTTGCGTGTGAATACGGAGCTATAACGGAAAAAGATGACCTTTTAGGGTATGTCAACCGATACCGTTTTTCAACAGGTAAGGAGTTGATTGAAGGAAGAATGGAAGTGGGAGTTCTTGTATCGGTTGGGATTATAAAGGAGTCAATAAAGATGGCTGAGCCATTTGATTTAGTATTACTGGATTCACCACCCGGTACCGGATGTCCCTTTATCCAAACGGTTTATAAATCTGATTATGTGGTACTAGTTACTGAACCGACTCCTTTTGGATTGAGCGATTTAAAGCAATCGGTGGCAATTTTAAAGGAGATGGGAATTCCTTGCGGAGTGATCATTAATCGTGCAGATATGGGTACTGATGATGCAGAGAACTATCTGAAACAGGAGAATATTCCATTGCTCATGAGTGTACCGTTCGATAAGGAGATTGCGGTTGCCTATTCGAAGGGGGAGATGATTACTAATCTGAGTACTGAATGGAAAGCAAAATTCAATCAATTGTACCACACTATAAAAGAAGAGTTTGAAAAAAATAAAACAAAATAATTATGGAGTTAGCAATAATCAGCGGAAAGGGAGGAACGGGGAAAAGTAGTATTAGTGCAGCGTTTGCTATTCTTCAGAAGGATATAGTGTTGGCAGATTGTGACGTAGATGCGGCAAATTTATACTTGCTTTTCAATCCTGAATGCGATGAGGAACATGTTTTTATTTCGGGACACAAGGCTGTAATGGATGAAGAAAAGTGCATTAATTGTGATATTTGCGTAGATTACTGTCGATTTGACGCTATTGTGGAGAATGAAAATGGAGTATCAATTCTGGAAACATTGTGTGAGGGGTGTTTGTTGTGTTCTCGTATCTGTCCGCAAGGCGCCATTACTGTTAAAAAGGAAGATAGAAGTCGCTACTATGCAGGACGCTTTAAGAATGGCAGAATGGTTTATGGGCGACTTGCACCGGGTGAAGAAAATACCGGTAAATTGGTTAGTAAGGTTCGGGAAAAGGCAAAAGAGATAGCAGAAAAATTCGGAATAGAACATATTATCATTGATGGACCGCCCGGTATTGGATGTTCTGCAATCAGCGCTATAACCGGAGTTGATGCGGTGATTGTTGTGACAGAACCCACTGTGTCGGGGGTTCATGATTTAAAACGTACCCTACAACTAACTCAAGGATTTAAATTACCCACAAGCGTTATAATTAATAAATTTGATATCAATCGGGAATTATCTTCCGAAATTGAACTCTATTGTAATGAAAATGGAATCAAAGTAATCAGCAAACTACCTTTCGATCCGATTGTTGTAGAGGCTATGGTTCATTGCTCTTCCATCACCGACTATGCACCTGATTCGGAGATCAGTAAGTTGATCAAAAAAGCCCATGCAGATTTTTTTGCCGGAGCGCGGTGATAATTCCAAAAATGGGAACTCAACTTCATCCCAAAAATCCAAATTAACAAAATCTTAACTAAAACTTAATCTTTTGTTTTTCGTACCTAAAAGTAAGATGATTATCTTTGTATCGATATCAATTCACTAAGTATGAAAAAGGAAAAAGACCACTCATTGCAAGCTGTCTTAGATAAAGTAGTTGATGGTAAAAAAGTATTTGGGACCTCTTTTGCTTTAAAAAAAGATGGGGAAACCTGGTTTGGAGCATCGGGGAACTTAACTATAGACAGACCTTATTTTATTGCAAGTACTACGAAACTGTTTACTACTGCGATTATTCTGAAACTAAGAGAAGAAGGCAAGTTAACCCTCGACGATAAAATAGGTAAATATATCAACACTTCAATTTTATCAGGTCTACACATTTACAAAGGAGAGGATTATTCCCGGGAGCTAACTATCAGACACTTACTATCACACACGTCAGGACTCCCAGACTATTTTCAAGACAAAGGTACAAGCGGAAAGAGTTTGGAAGATGAATTAATGGTGGGGAATGATCAACATTGGAGTTTTGAACAATCAATTGAAAGAGCAAAAAAAATCCCCCCACTTTTTGCACCCGGAACAAAGGGAAAAGCAAAATATTCAGATGCTAATTTTCAGCTCTTGGGAAAAATTATTGAAACTATCACTGGGGAAACGTATGCTGAAAATTGTCAAAAATATATTATTCAGCCGCTTGGTTTGACAAAAACCTATCTCTATCAAGATATAGCGGATGAAACCCCCAAGATGTTGTATTATAAAAACAATAAGTTGAATATACCCAAAGCAATGACCTCTTTTGGAGCAGACGGAGGTATTGTTTCAATCTCTGCAGATATGCTTATTTTTATTGAGGCATTTTTTACGGGTCAATTATTCCCTTTAGCCTATATTGATACATTACAGGAATGGAACAGAATTTTCCCTCCGATGCGCGCTGGTGTCGGGATTCATCTGTTTAAACTGCCCTGGATTTTTAACCCCACAGGAGCAATCCCGTATTTTATAGGTCATTCAGGACTTTCGGGTGCTTTGGCGTTTTATAGTCCAAAAGAAAATTTATATATCGCTGGAACTGTAAACCAGACAGCCTATAACGACCTATCATTCAGAACAATGATTGCATTAACTCAAAGAATGTTAAAGAAATGAAAAAAGCTTTCATCAAAGAGAAATCCGAATTAATTGAAAAGAATAAGATTCATCAAACTGAAATTTTTACCGAAGAATCAATAAAAGAGTTATCTGAACCTTTAAAAAAATACCTTCGGGTTTGCGGATATATTAATAGATCGGTTCCTGTTAATGCTGATGTGTATTGGGGTGAGAGTTGGTTAAAAATGTCGCCCAAAAAAGAGTGGAGTAAACTTTATTCGAGGCAATTTAACTCTGTTCAGCCCATAGGAAGGGTAGCCTATATGAAAATTTTAGGCATGCCGGTAGCAGCAAGAGATTTATATAGAGATGGTTATGGAGAAATGAACGTAAAATTATTCAATTGGATCAGAGTAGCTTTCGATAACAGCAAAGAAGTGGCTCAATCAGCGTTGATAACGACATTTTGTGAGTTTATGCTTGTTCCGGGTTATCTGCTTTTGGACAATCTGAAGTGGGAACAAATAGACGATCATTCCGTTCGAGGGACATTAGTCGATAATGGCATTGAAGTTTCAGGGATTTTTTACTTTAACGAAGAGGGGTTATTTACACATTTTGAAACATGGGATCGTTATTTCACAGTAGATAAAAATATCTATAAGAAAGTTAAGTTTTCGGTTGTTGTCGAAAGCTATCAAATTCAGGATAACTTAAAAATTGCCAAAAATGTCAAAGTAATGTGGCATCTGCCGGAAGGTGATTATGAGTATTATAAAGGTACGATTAGTAAAATAGAGTTTAATCAGTTTTAAAACAAAAGGAGGATTTTCAAATGAAAACATTAAAAATTGGAATTACGTTCATAATACTGGGAAATGTTCTATATCTGACAAAAGAATTTTTTGCTCATATTGTTCCAACTGCTCTCAGTGATTTTACCCAAGGATTCCTAGGTGGATTTGGGGTTAGCATCAATGTAATAGGGATAATATTTATACTTGTCTATTTGGCAAAAAAAGGAAAAATATAGGGGAAATAGCAGTGAATTTTAATATTGATACAATATGAACGGAATCTTTTACTTTTCATCTACAGGAAACACTCTTTATATTGCTGAGCAAATCAAATTAGAATTAGGCGGTGAGATCCGCTTTATCCCTAAGTTTACCGGGGATGTTAACACTTATGATAAAATGATCATTGTTTCGCCAATTCTAATTCCGCACATCTTAAACTATGAAATTGTACAATTTTTCGTTAAAAATTGCGATTATTAATATGAAGTGCTAAGAAATTATGCATTAAAAAAGAGTCAAAAAACGAAAATTTTGAAGAGATAGAATATGAAAAAAGTTAAGATTACCGTGAAGAGAATAGTGGTCCATAAGGATCTCAGCGATGAGTATGAGAATTCGATTGAGAATGCTTGCAATATAGTAGAAGGGCAGGTGTTCGTTGCAAATGGTTGGCGAAAGCCGGAAACATTATGTGACAGTGCTTGGGAGACAATGTCTCCATTTGTGATGACTTTGGCTCATGGTGGCGAGGATATCTATAGTGGTTGGATGAAGAACAAAAAAACTGCAATGATTTCTTGTAATGATGGGTTTCGTCCTGTTAGTTTTTTACTAGAAACTTTGGATGAAGATGCAGATTAGGGATGTAGAAAGGAAATAAACATAAAACATAAAATATATAAGAATGTCACTACAAGAAATACTTGAGTATCGTCGTTCTGTCAGATATTTCGACGAAGCAAAGGAGTTAGATACTGAAAAGGTAAAGCACTGTATTGAACTGGCAACGCTTGCCCCCAATAGTTCCAATATGCAACTATGGGAATTTTACCATATTACTGATCCTGATATACTGAAAAAAATATCACATGCTTGTATGGACCAACAGGCAGCTAAAACAGCCAAACAAATCGTAGTTTTCGTAACTCGCCAAGATTTGCATCGCAAACGTTCAAAGGAGATATTGGAATTTGAAAAAGAAAATATTGCTCGTAATAGTCCACCGGAAAAACAGGATAGGCGATGGAAAAAACGTCAAGTTTATTATAACCGACTGATTCCATTTATATACAGTCGATTTTTTAGAATATTCGGATTGTTTAGGAAAATTCTTGCAATATCTATCAGCCTTTTTCGCCCAATGATAACGTCACTTTCAGAAAGTGATATGCGTGTGGTTGTGCATAAAACCTGTGGTTTAGCAGCACAGACTTTTATGATAGCCATGGCAGAAATCGGTTATGATACATGTCCATTGGAAGGGTTTGACAGCTGTAGAGTTAAAAAAATACTTAAACTGCCTTGCAGTGCTGAAATTAATATGATCATTCCTTGCGGAATAAGAAAAGGAACACGAGGTATTTGGGGAGAACGGTTTAGGGTACCGTTTGAAGAGGTATATAGGGTAATATAATGAGGGTGAGAAACATATTGTTAAGCTTTATAATGGAGAAGAAATGAAAAATAGTAAACGAGTTGTTTTGGAATTCTATTAACAACGCTTATACAATAATTGTTCACATACCAGGAAATTTTCCAGGTGTAATAGCTGCTGCAAAGGAAAGAAGACACTTAGCTTGGTAGTTATTTTTTCAAATTCTCTACTCCCTTTTTCATAATTTTGCCAACTAAATCAATAAATTCACAAAAAATTGAAAAAAATCAATTTTTGATGTTATGTTTTTTGTTTTGATTCGTCAATAAAGCAAATGGACTCAGAAAGATTCAAAAAAGAGATACTACCGCTACGACAACAGCTCTTTGATTCATCTCTAAGAATACTTGGTAATGAACAGGATGCAGAGGATGCTGTGCAGGAATCACTGCTCAAGTTGTGGCGTGTACGTGATACTTTGAAATCTTATGTTAGTCCGGGAGCGTTTGCAGCGACAGTAACAAAAAATACATGTTTAGATAAAATTAGACTAAGAAAACAAACTCAAACTATAGATGAATATTTTACCCTAAGCGATAGTGATAATCCGCAAATAAAACTAGAAAGACTGGACACAAACAAGCTTTTAAGGATGATTATTCAGACGTTACCGCCACTGCAACAGCAAATAATGATGATGAAAGATGTTGAGGAGTATGAAACGGAAGAGATAGCGAAGATAACGGGAACAAAGATAGAGGCGGTCAGAACAAATTTATCGAGAGCCAGAAAGAAAGTGAGAGAGCAATATTTGAAAATAATTAAGAGTAGTTAATATAAAAATGGAATGCAAATAATTTAAGTTTATAGTCAAATGAAAATATTAAAACGGAATATTATTTCCTTACAGGAAGCCGAAAAGTTGATTGAAAGATACTACGAGGGTGAAACTTCGGTAGCGGAAGAGAATTTACTTCGTGAATATCTTTCCGGGAAAAATGTACCTGCACAGTTTGAAGCTGAAAAAGCAATTTTTGGCTATTTCAAAAGTGAAAAGGAGAAGAAGAATGTAAGGGTACTTTCCAAAACATTAAAATGGGTAGCTTCAGTGGCGGCAGTAGCAGCAGTTTTCATAACTGTTTTGTTGATCAACCAACCATCTGCAACAAGTTATGCTTATGTGGATGGCAAAAAAATTACTAATAAAAAGGAGATTCTTACTTTGGCACAAACAACCATTGATAATTTAAAGCCAGAAATAGATGAAGTGGAAAAAGGTCTGGAAAATATACAATCAGGTCAAGTGATTGAGACACAACTGGATGTTTTTGCAGGAGTAGATTTTTAAATAAGAAAATACAATAACTATGAAAAAGATACGCAAATATTTAATTTTCACATTGTTTCTGATAGTTGGGTTTACAGCTAACCTAAATGCACAAAGCGATTTGGAAATCAATAAAGTTTTCGAACAGTATGGTAAGAAGAGAGGTTCTGTATTGGTGGAAATGAGTCGGGAGATGTTGGAGGATTATGACTTTACCTATTACAAAAGTATTGTAACAACTAGTAATAAGGAAGCTGCTGATTTTGCGCGTCGTTGCCTTGCAGTTGACGAAAAAGGTGCAAAAAAAGTAAAACAAGTAGTTTCAAACGGGGTTGTTACATCCATTTATCTTCAATTACCCCCGAAAGATAACTACTACCGTTTGGTTTTATTTAATGAAACGACATTACCTGAACAAAAAATGACATTAATCTACATTGAATCTGAAAAAGATTCAGAGGAAATTTTGAAATTTATTTTGAAAAGGAAATAGTGAATTAACATCGACATAATATTAGTTGTATAAAAATTATATAAAAAATAAAAATAATGAAAACAATGAAACAAATCACAGTTATTGCAGCAGTTATGCTGGCATCATTTTCACTTTTTGCTCAAAGTACCGAAGTGAAGGATACTACTCTGTTTTTTAATCAGAAAAAGGTAGAGATTTCAGATAGTCTGGATCAAGTAAAAGTAAAAGTGTATAAGATGGACACAACGGAATACAAGTGTGTCTATGAGGGGATTTTTACCGATGAAAAAACTTATGAAAGGTATTCTGTTGAGTCACAGATGGGGTTCGATCTTCCTTTTATCAAAAAATCGAACAAGTATATGCAAATTTATACTCCTGACTTTCGATATGGTCTGGTTTATTTGCATGATCAGTTTGATTTTAATAAAGATGGGGACCTACAGATTAGCAGGGCGAATGAATTGTATTGGCAGCCCGTTGTTGCATTTCAGAGTTTTGAACAAGCAAGGATAGCCATGATAACCGGATTGGGTTTAACATGGCGTAATTATCATATTGGTGGGAATAATCATTTGGCTGTAGTGGATGGTCTGGTGGGATGTGAAACAGCACCTGAAGGAATTAATTATTATTATTCCAGGCTCAGAACTATGGAAATCAATCTTCCGCTGATATTTGAATGGCAACCTTCTGCATTACAAGGTTTTCACTTTTCTGTTGGAGGGCTCTTTGGAGTCAATCTTTTTACGTCACATAAAGTAAAATATCATGATCCGGATACAGAGAAAAAAATAAAAGAAGTTTTGGGTAAAAATTATCAAATCAATCCATTCTCTTTGAGCGCGATAGTTCAAGCAGGCTACGAGAGTTTTGGAGTCTATTGTAAATATACCCCAACTTCAATTTTTAAAAATGAAAAAGGACCTGATGTACAGACACTTTCAGTTGGATTGTCGTTGAGTTTCTAAAAAAAGTATAGCGGTATTGTCAGATTGATCTGGTAACCCATCCTTGATCAATCCAATATTGTAAGTCAGTACTCAGTTCTTGTCCATTGGGTGTGTTTTTTGAAAGCTTGCTTTGAAGCATCTTGCACATTTGAAAGTAAAACTTTGTTTTCAGACTCTTATTTGCCGGTTTTAGAGTATGAAACTGTTTTGCAAAAGCACGTACTTTTTTTTCAAATTTTTGTCTTCTGGATTCAGAGATTTCATCCCAAATGACGCCTTCCATCATACCGAAACCTATTTTTTTTACCCTTGGTACACCGATCCAGTTCAAACTCGTTTCTACATCTTTTTGTGCACCTTTATTGGGTCCTCCGATACTCTGGGTTATAATTGCTGCCGTTTTGTTGAACATTCTTGGATTCGGGCGATGTGCAAACCAATGGACACCTAAATGATCCAAAAAACTTTTTACATGCCCTGGTGTTCTAAGTACATAAACGGGATAGGCAAAAACAATTAAGTCGGCTTCTAACATAGCATTCCAAATGGGTTCAACTTTTTTGTAATGTGGACATAATGTTTCGCTTTTCATAAAGCAGGTCTTACAGCCTGTGCAATAATCCGGGGCATCTTTTGGAAAATAGAACTCTATAAGTTCTTTAGGGTTCAATTCATCAAGAAAGATTTCTTTTAGATTATATGTGCACCCTTTTTGTTCTGTGCCATTGATTACAAGACATTTCATTTTATAATCTCGTTTTGAATGTTTTTTTATAACCTTATTTTTTTATCCCTTAACCACCGCTAATGGCGATAACTCCACCTTGATTTCTACAAGATCTTCTTGATCCATCATAACCTGAGTGATGTTTTTGTATGCAGAGGGTGCCTCATCTAAATCTTTTTGACTTTTAATAGAATGTACGATCCCTTTTTTATCCAATTTTTTGATCTCATCCTCAAGACTTAAGTTTCGGATCGCTTCATTCCGTCCCATAATGCGTCCTGCACCATGTGAACAGCTGGAGAAGCTCTCAGGATTGCCCAATCCTTCTACGATATAGGACTTTGTACCTTGTGAACCGGGGATAATTCCGAGTTCACCCTTGTGTGCAGAGGTAGCTCCTTTACGATGCACGATCACATTTTGACCAAAGTGATTTTCCCATTTGGCGTAGTTGTGAGCGATGTTTATAATTTCGCCGTAATCAATTTTAGGGAAAAAATCTGCAAGTACATCTTGTACTCGTGTGAGCATTAATTTGCGATTGGCAAGAGCAAAATCGACACAATATCTCATCTCGTTGTAGTAACTGTGTGCTTCTTTGGTGTTGAAAGGTAAAAAAGCGAGATCAGCCTTGGGCTTGACTGAGGAGTACCAAAGATCATTTAATTTTTTTGCAATTTTGTTATAGTGGTCTGCAACCTGTTTGCCAATATTTCTGCTTCCCGAGTGGATCATGATCCAAATCATTTTCTCTTTATCTTTTTGAATCTCAATAAAGTGATTTCCTCCTCCCAGTGTGCCAAGTTGTTTTAAAGCGGACTTATACTCTTTTTTTACAACCGGCATATTTTCAATATCGTAGTTCTGAGGCATCAGCTCTTCATCTTGATACTTTATGTGGTGGGTGAACCCCACAGGTACTTTTTCCCTAATCTCTTCAACAATTTTTCCCAACTTTTTCTGAATATTGGGTGTAAATTTCAAATCAGTCTTGACGGCACACATTCCACATCCTATATCCACACCTACGGCATTAGGTACAATCACTCCATCGGCAGCTAATACACCCCCAATAGGCATTCCATATCCTGAGTGTGCATCGGGCATCAGACAAACATGCTTAAAAGCAAAGGGCAAATTAGCCAGATTTTTTGCCTGATATAGGGTGTTATCATCAATATCATCGAGCCAAAGCTTGATGGGTATTCTTTCTGTATCTATAACTTTTTTCATATTATCAAATTTTTGTTATGTTTAGTATGGTTCAAAAGGGAGTAATAGTTGTCGGTTAAACGAAGTTTCGGAATGGGTTTCTACAGCCGGATTACTAACAGAAAACCCGATCAATCGCACTCCTTTATTGTCCAGATTTACTGTATCTAAAAGCTTTGTAGCCAGTTCGATAAACTCTGAGCCCAATAGAAAGCAAGTTTCGGAGGTTTGACTTCGGGTAACTTGCTTAAAATCCCCCCGTTTCACTTTTAGTGTAAATGTAAATCCCTCAAAATGGGCTTTCTTGATTCGACTTTCCAGTTCATCAGCCAAAGCGTCAAAGCGAGCGATAATCTGCTCTTTTTCCATTAAATCTTCACTAAAAGTGCGTTCACATCCTACAGATAATCGTTCTCTATATGGTTCCACTTCACGATGATCATTGCCTTGTGCAAATTCGTAAAAAAGTTTTCCCACTTTTCCGAACTTTTGGATAAAAAAAGTTTCCGATTGTGCCCGCAACTCTTTTCCGGTGTGGATACCCAATTCGTGCATTCGCTTTGCCGTAACCCGTCCTACACCCCAAAAAGCTTCTATGGGTAAATTATCAATCACCCGAATTGCTTTTATAGGATGGATAACGGTCAGTCCATCAGGTTTTTGCATATCGGAGGCTATTTTTGCCAAAAACTTATTGTATGAAACTCCGGCAGAGGCAGTTAGGTTAAGTTTTGATTTTATTTTTTGCTTAATCTCTTTAGCAATATCTTGTGCTAGAGGGATCTTGGGTTTATTGTGAGTAACATCTAAAAAAGCCTCGTCGAGAGAAAGCGGTTCAATCAAGTCGGTATATTCGCTGAAAATATTACGGATCTCCCTGGAAACAGATCTGTAAACATCAAACCGGAGTGGTGCAAAAATCAATTGCGGACAAAGCTGCATGGCTCTTTTTGACGGCATAGCGGAGTGAATTCCAAACTTACGCGCTTCATAGCTGGCTGCTGCAATGACGCCACGAGGGTGTGCACTGCCAACCACAAGCGGCCTCCCACGCCACTCTGGATGGTCGCGTTGCTCTACAGATGCATAAAAAGCATCCATATCCACGTGAATTATTTTGCGATATTGCGGTGTAGTTTCCATAAATTCTATGCAAAGGTATGAAAATAGTATTATATATCCCTTATTTTGTAAATAAAAAAAATAGGGGGGATCCAATTTTACGTCTTATAACAACTCTTTCAATTTATTTGCATTAACAATACGACCGGCTCCATCTTTATATTCGATAATGCCATCGCGGGACATTTCTGATATCGCACGGGATAGTGAAGGGCGTTCAACTCCAAAATAACTTGCCAAAGAAGCAACGCTTTGTCCTAATTCAAAGTGACCTTGCTTTGCTCGTTGTAAAATATAATAGGCGACTTTAGCTTTTATTCCTTTTTGTGCAAATATTTTTAACCTTTCAGATAAAAACTGAAGACGATTGGCATTAAACCCTAGAAATCCGCGTAAAAATCCCGGACATGCAGCAATCTGCCGTTCCAATGATTTTTTTGTAATTCGAATGATTTCGCAATCCTCGATTGCAATGATATCGACAGGGAAGCGGTTGTCATCAGCAAAAATTAAGGCTGCTGCTAAAGGATAAGGTGCTGACATAGTTGCAATCGGAATCGTCATACCGGAATCAGCAACCATTTCAGTTTTTACACTTCCTTTGGATAACATGAATAAATGGGATACAACATCTCCTTGATAGGCAATATATTCCCCCCGTTTATAGGTTTTTATGCTATGCTCAATGATACATTGGAGTTCAGCTATCTCCTCATCTGATTTGTCCCGACAAAAGGAACAAAAAAATAGTAACTCTCTATTCATGGTTTATTATTTTCTGCAAAAGTATATAAAATTATTTTTATCAGAGTAACAAATGTTACGCTTTATGACTTTGTAAGGGTATACTTTTGCAGAAAAATAAAACAGCTATGAAAACAATAAGACAAATTATTAAAATAGATGAGCAACTATGCAATGGATGCGGAGCATGTATTGAAGGTTGTCATGAAGGAGCATTACAGTTAATCGATGGTAAAGCCAGAATCGTGAGTGAGTTATATTGTGACGGTCTAGGAGCCTGCATCGGAGATTGTCCTGTAGGTGCTATCACCATTGAAGAAAGGGAGGCGGAACCCTATAATGAACATGCTGTTATGGAACGCATTGCTACAAAGGGTGAAACAACAATCATCGCACATTTAAAGCATTTGAAAGATCATGGGGAAACAGAATACCTACAACAAGGGATTGACTACTTAAAAGATCACAATATTAATGTGGATTTGAGTTCAATAGAAGCAAAGGGAGTCTTCCTAGATAGCAAACCTAAATTGGGATGTGGTTGTTCGGGGAGTATGGAACACTCGTTTGCTGCAGCATCATCTAATGAGGTGAAAGTTTCATCAACTCAACTACAATCACAATTGACTCATTGGCCTGTACAGCTTCATCTGTTGAATCCTCAGGCGGGATTTTTTAGAAAAGCAGATGTAGTCATTGCTGCCGATTGTACAGCGTATGCCTATGCTGATTTCCATAATCGCTTCATTCACAATCATGCCTTGGCAATAGCTTGTCCTAAACTGGATAGTAATAAAGAGTCCTATGTAGCAAAAATTACAGAAATGATCGATTTGGCTCAAATCAATACCCTAACTGTTGTCATTATGGAAGTACCATGTTGTGGAGGATTGATTCAATTAGTGCAAATGGCTGCCGGAAAAGCATCTCGTAAAGTACCTATCAAAAAAATAGTTGTGGGTGTACAAGGTGATATAAAAGAAGAAACTTGGGTTTAAAATCCAATTAAAATTAATATTAACAATAAAATAATTAAACGATGAACATGTTCTGTTTTCAATGTCAAGAGACAGCCCAAAATAAAGGGTGTACTATTCAAGGTGTTTGTGGAAAAACTGCTGATGTAGCTAATCTTCAGGATTTATTGATACTCATGCTGAAAGCTATTTCAAGAAATACCGTAAAACTTCGTGAGAACGGAGTTGAAATATCGAAGGCTACCAATCATTTTATTATGGAGTCTTTATTTATGACCATTACCAACGCTAATTTTGATAAAAATCGTTTTGTAGAACGCATCCGTGAAGCGATTCAACTTCGTGACGAACTGGCTTCCCAACTCAAAGCAAAAGGAATCCCGGGAGCTATTTGTCCGGACTGTGATTGTACTACATGGAGAGCTGATACTGTAGAAGAGATGGAAGTAAAGGCTGCAACCGTGGGAGTTCTTAGAACTGAAAATGAAGATATCCGTTCTTTGCGTGAACTTCTCATATATGGTGTAAAGGGAATGGCAGCTTATGCTGAACATGCCGCTAATCTGGGCTATGAAGATGAGGAAATATTTGCTTTTATGCAACAGGCATTGGTGGCAACTACTAAAAATCTGTCTGCTGATGAACTAACATCTCTTGTACTGAAATGTGGTGAGTATGGAGTTAAAACAATGGACTTGCTTGATAAGGCAAACAGCTCAACATACGGTAATCCTGAAATGACTAGGGTGAATATTGGAGTCCGAAATAATCCGGCGATCCTGATATCCGGTCACGACTTGCGTGACATACAGGACTTACTGGAACAGACTGAAGGAACAGGTGTGGATGTTTATACTCACAGTGAAATGCTTCCTGCTCATTACTATCCTACATTCAAGAAATACACACACTTTGTAGGGAACTACGGTAGCGCATGGTGGCGTCAAAATGAGGATTTTGAATCTTTTAACGGAGTCATTCTTTTTACTACAAACTGTATCGTTCCTCCTCGTTCTACATCAACGTATGCTGACAGGGTTTATACAACAGGTTCATCCGGATTTGCCGGATTTCCACATATCGCTGACCGAAAAGAGGGAAAACCTAAAGATTTCTCTCAATTGATAGAGCACGCAAAACGATTGCAATCTCCTACAGAGATTGAAACCGGGGAAATTATTGGAGGATTTGCACATGCACAGGTTTTTGCATTGGCAGATAAAGTGGTTGATGCTGTAAAGTCAGGAGCAATACGTAAATTCTTTGTCATGGCAGGGTGTGACGGAAGAATGAAAAGTCGCAACTACTATACTGAGTTTGCAGAAAAACTGCCTAAAGATACCGTGATTTTAACAGCCGGTTGTGCTAAATACCGCTATAATAAACTTCCGTTGGGAGATATTGCCGGAATACCTCGTGTTTTGGATGCAGGGCAATGTAACGACAGTTATTCTTTAGCTTTAATTGCTCTCAAATTGAAAGAAGTGTTTGAACTAAATGATATTAATGATCTACCCATAGCCTATAATATTGCTTGGTACGAACAAAAAGCAGTGATTGTACTATTGGCGTTGTTGTCGCTTGGAGTGAAGAATATTCATTTGGGACCAACTTTACCTGCATTTCTATCGCCTAATGTGGCTAAGGTTCTCATCGATAAATTCGGAATAGGTGGTATTACTACTCCCGACGAAGATATCAAGATTTTTATGGCTTAATCTATACGTTCAATACTTCTAAAATGGAGTTATGCTAATTAGTGTAGCTCCTTTTTTTATTTTGTATGCAAGGAGATTAAAGATCTTGCTAAACAGGATGACAAAAATATTATGGAAAAAAAGTTTCGACTTTTTGTCATATTTATTCTATTTTTTTGCTTTTTTTTCTTACTTTTGCAAAGGTTGATTAATAGGTAAAAAAACTTATTTAATTATCTTGTTTTCTTAAAAAAAATTTAAACATGCAAACAGAACTCTTTTTACTTATAGTATCCTTGTTGTTTTTTCTAAGCATTCTTTCGGGTAGGGCCAGTTCTCGTTTGGGAATTCCTGCTTTGTTGTTCTTTCTTGCCGTTGGAATGCTATTTGGGAGCGACGGATTTGGTATTCGATTTGAGAATATCCAATTAGCTCAAAGTATTGGAACAATTGCTCTTTGTATGATTCTCTTTTCAGGGGGGTTGGATACGCAATTGTCTGAAGTTAAGCCGGTTATGTATCAAGGGGTTTTATTGGCTACCGTAGGTGTGTTTCTGACAGCTATTCTCTCAGGTTTGCTGACCTGGTGGATTTTAAAACTAACGCTTCCTGCTGTAACTGTTTCCCTAATCACAGCTTTTCTCCTGGCTTCTATTATGTCTTCTACTGATTCGGCATCGGTCTTTTCTATATTAAGGTCTAGGGGATTGTCATTGAGGAATAATCTCCGTCCCTTACTGGAACTGGAAAGTGGAAGTAATGACCCTATGGCTTATATCCTGGTTATTACATTGATTGATATTATCAAGATGGGAAGTTCTCCCAATTATTGGAATGCCGGACTGATGTTATTGCTTCAGTTGTTAATAGGGATGTTACTTGGCTATTTTTTGGGTAAAATTTCCGTGTTTTTAATTAATAAGGTGAGGATTTACAACGATTCGCTTTATCCTATTTTGGTTTTCACATTTGCTATTTTTATCTTCTCAGTAACCTATTTTCTTAAAGGAAATGGATTTTTGGCCGTATATGTTGCAGGGCTTGTGATTGGAAATTCAAAATTTGTACATAAAAGAACTACCATGACCTTTTTTGATGGGCTCGCTTGGCTATTTCAATTAACCATGTTTTTAATGCTGGGCTTACTGGTGAATCCACATGAATTAATTCCTATTATTGTTCCGGGATTACTTATCAGTCTCTCTACCATTTTGATTTCAAGACCTATAACAGTTTTTCTTACATTATTACCATTTAGAAAGATGCTGGTCCGGGATAAAGCTTATGTTTCCTGGGTTGGGTTGCGTGGTGCAGTGCCCATTATTTTTGCTATTATTCCCTTGGCTGAGAATGTTCCTCATGCCAGATTGATATTCAATATCGTATTTTTCTGTACCTTGGTTTCTTTGTTAGTTCAAGGAACCTCTATTGCTGTAATGGCAAAGTGGTTCGGAGTGATTGATTATGATAGTAAAGAATCCAAAATGAAAAAAATTGATATTGATTTTGCTTCTGAATTGAAAACTGTTGCCAGTGAGGTTACAATTACCCAATCCGCACTACAGAATGGTCCCTATTTGATGAATCTTTCCCTTCCGGATCAAACCTTGGCAGTTCTCCTGAGAAGAGGAGATAACTATTGTGTCCCAACCGGGAAAACCGAACTGCAAGAGGGTGATGTTTTATTAATGATTACAGATGATAAAGAAGCACTGCTGAAAACCTATGAAAATTTAGGTGTAGAGTATAAAAAATTAAAGTTTGATTAGTTTTCCTTTATTTTTTCTGCCATTTTCTAATGTAACTTCATAAAAATAGATTCCGGAACTAAGGTGACTGAGATCTATCTCAATTTTGCGTTTGTTTTGACCTGTAACAGTGATTAGAGTTGCTCCTTTGAGATCAAATATTGAAATCTGGCTAATAGTTTGTCTTATTCCATAAAACTCGATTAATCCCGTAGTAGGGATGGGATATACTTTGACTTCTGTAGTATCAGGATTTTCTCTTCTTCCGGGATTTGCAGTGATCCATATTTTTTCAGTGCTCAACACTTCGTTATTATCAAAACATGCTACTTCCAACTCTCTCATTTGCATACTTTCCATTACAGCTCCCGATAGAATTCCATCTTTTGAAATGTTTATACCTCGGATATAGGGTGGGGGTATAAAACGAAAATTACGATTTGAAGCTACAGAACTACTTTTATTATGGGCAGGAGTTAATACAAAATTGCGATCATCCCCTCTAAAAATACCGGAATAAAATTTGTTATCTCCGTATTCTAAATCCCCATAATAGAATTCAATTCTTCCATCAGCATACAGGTGAAGCACAAAGGGTATTGATGAAGTTTCTTCATCAGTTTTTTGAGCAACAATAAAAAATTGACACTCTGTATCAGTTATCTTGACTTTTGATTGTACGATAACTAGAGGAGATAAAAAGGGAGCAATCTGTTTCGTGGAAAATACCTGATTTTCTTTAGATCTCAAAAAAGGCCATGGTAACAATTCTTTCCTGAAGGTCAAAAATCCATTTTGGTGAAGGTAGATTTTTTTATACCTTTCACCATAGAAGGGAAATTCAAATGGTAATTCAAATTCAGCGTATTGACTTGCAGGATTAAACTCAAAAGGAGTTCCTGTAATAGAAGGAAAATCAGCGCTAAATTCTTCCATACGGTATCGGTTTGAAAGTTCCCAACGATAAGGGGGCTTCCCCTGACTTGCAGTTAGTTTTTGCGTAAATGGTTCTCCAATAAAGCAATGGACTGATGCTCCTTGAATGGTGGGTTTGGTAAAATGGATTGCTCTAACTACGCTTAAATATGTTGCTTGGTTGTCTTGTATTTCAACATGGGATTCGGGGCAGCTAATCTCTTCTACCTCTTCACCTGTATAATCCATAAGGGAAAATTGAACAATTTCACCAATCCGACTTCCCGGTTTGTCTCTTTCTTCAACAATAAGAAAAAAACGACAAGGTTGATTAGGTTGAATATAGTTCAGCAACGGGGTTACATCTAATCCAAATTCTAAAGTTTCGTCCTCTTCTGTAGATCCTCCTCCAAGCATGGGATAGGATCCACCCTGATAATTGAATACTCCAAAAGAGATGGTTGTATCAGGAATAGTACTGTTTGTATCCAAAGCAACACCGACACTAATTTTTATTAATTTTCTGAGATTGTACGTAATGGTTGCCTTATAAGTAATCTGTGGGAAAACTTCATCTCTTACATCCACACCGTAAACGGAATTATTCCATATACCGCCCAGTGCAGAGGGCGTAGCTAAGAGTCTGTATGGGAGATAAGCAAAACCATTGTTACCCCATGGTTCTCCGTGTGAATTGACTACCAATACACCTCCTATTTCCCAGTCTAAAATATCAACTTTACCATCTCCGGTCAAGTCAATATGGTTGGTATACTGTCCATCTCCATTGAAATCAAACCGTATGGAGTCGTTGTAGCCCACAATGGTTAATGCATGGGTAGGTTGGGTTCCGAATTCGGTAATAATTAATTTTCCTGCTCTAGGGGTGCCGATAGGTAAAGGACTCATTGGACAGGTTGTAGAAGCAAAAAAATTAGCGCAACCTCCCGGTTCTTCTCCTCTCCCATGATGTGCAATCCAGTGTTTAAGTTTTTCAATATCTTTAGGGGAATCTATTGGAAAAGGGATCATATTGACAATGCGGTTTTTCATGGCATTGTAGTACTTTTCATATCCGGTCATCCATTTTGTGGGGCTTCCTCCATAATATAACCCCCAATCCGGTGTAAAAGGTGAACCCGCCGTTCTGATCAGATGCCAGGTGTCCATAAAACTCACACCCATATGATACCAGCCTTCATTATAAAAATTCCAGGCAAAATGTGAGGGAATATGACGCTTTACATAAGGAGTATCGTATAGGACATAATATCCGCGATTTACGGCCAATTCATAGGTAAACAGGTAGGTTAATGAAGCAGCCTGGGCACAAGAGTAGTCTTCCTGACTAAAAACATAAGGGAAATAGTCTGTATTTGCGTTATTAACAGATATCGGCAAGGTGTACTTGTTAGGCTCTGCAGGGTCTACTCCTTCACCGTTTTGTTGTGCGATGAGCGAAAAAGGGAGGAGTAAAGTGAGTATAAAACTATACAAAAAAATAATTCGTTTCATCTATATCTAGTTTTTATCTTTTAAAATTTCAACAATGTGACTCTCCATCACTTTGAGCGCTTCTTCAATGGGAAGAAAGGTCGAGACTGGAGCTCCATCACGATAGACTGCAATCTTGTTTTTGCCGCTCCCAATCACACCAATATCTGCGTCGGCCATCTCTCCGGGACCATTCACAACGCATCCCATAACGCCAATCTTCAGGTTAGGGTAGCCGGAGAAGCGCTCCTTGACAATCTGCAATACCTCTTGAATATTATATTGGGTTCTTCCACAGGAAGGACAAGCAATGATCTCAGTCTTAGTGAGTTTGATTCTGCAACTTTGCAAAATAGTCTCCTCAAGCTGTATTATTTCTGATGAGCTAAAATGAGGATTGTGAATCATGACGTTCTTAAAAGGAGTTTCGCTAAAATGATAGAATCCGGCAATGAGTGCCGATTTAATCCACCATTCTTCCGGATCAGCAGCTTCGCTCTTTATGGTTAAAGTTTGATTCTCTACCTGATATTGCGAAGGATCGATCCGATCCACAACGTTCATCATTTTTTTGGCAAACAGTATTTCGTTTTCCGGTTCTTCAGTCAAGGAAACGCGGATGGTATCACCGATTCCCTTGAGCAGCAACGAGCCAATCCCAATAGCCGATTTCACCCTTCCCTCCATTCCGTTGGCAGCTTCCGTAACCCCTAAGTGAAGTGGGAAAATAGTGCCTCTTTCTGCCATAATTTGATGCAGCAGGGTAGTGGCTTCCACCATGGTGTTTACATTGCTCGATTTGAGGGAGAAGATTACATCATAAAACTGATTTTCTTCGCAGATATCGATCCATTCCAGTGCAGAATGCACCATTCCTAATGCGGTGTTCCCATACTTGGAGATAATTCTGTCACATAATGACCCGTGGTTGACTCCAACCCGGATGGCGGTGTTGTGCTTTTTGCAGAGCTCAATCAAAGGAGCTGCTTTTTCGGCCATTGCTTGCAAAGAGCGGGCATATTCCTCTTCGCTGAAATCGTTATTGTGGACAGATTTATTATCTGTGAAGTTCCCCGGATTGATCCGTACCTTATCTACAAAGGGAGCGACTGCCATCGCTACTTCAGGCAGATAATGAACATCCGCAATGATGGGAGTCGTGTAATTTTGCGCTCTTAATTCCGTAATGATACTCTGTAACGCCTCCACATCCTTCATGGCAGGAGTGGTAATCCGAACCATCTGAGCTCCGGAATTTATAAGGCAGATTACCTGATTGACCGTATCGCTAATATTTCTAGTTTGCGTGCTGGTCATGGACTGGAGAGCGATGGGATGGCACCCCCCTATTTTTATATTTCCAACAAAAACAACACGACTTAAATTCATACAGGTAAATTTTAAAAATAGCTTTTAGCTTCCCGTTCGCATAATTCACGGAAATCACAATTTTTACAATGATCCCAATTATCAGTTTGACAGAATGGTGTGTTTGGATCTAAAATGTTGTCTAACAGAGATTTGAGAAGTTCAGAGAACTGTTTTAAATGCTCAGATTGAAATAGAAAAGGCTCAACTTCCTTGCCGTTTATTACTTGAATGTAAACATAAGGATCCAGATTTTGCACGAGGCGTCTAAAGGAGATAATGGCAGCTTGAGAAGACGCAGTGGGAGGCAAATCCTGATTGTGAGCGTACAGGTAGAGGTAGAAAAGAAGCTGAAATAGCTGTGAATGATTGGGATCAATGATGGTTTCATCGATCTCTTCCAGCGTCAAATTTTTTGCGTCAACATATCCGGTTTTGTAGTCTAAAATGCGCAATCTGTTATTGTAAAAGTCGATTCTGTCCGCAGTTCCCTTCAGAGTAACGGTTCCATACGAAGTTTCAAACTGATTCAAAAGTTGAACCTCATTGGCTATAATTTCGATCTCATTTTTTTCCAATTCCTCTAATAGAAACCGAAGATAAGTTTCGATTTGACGTTCTACAATCTTTTTAACTAACACAAAACCGCCCTGTTGCAGCGCACTTTGATCCGTTTCCAGCTCAGAAATGGCTGCCTGATAGATTAAATCCTCCAATTTTGCACGATTTTCCTTGATAATCTCACGAAACTGCGCCGGGTTTTCTTTAATTTGATCCAACAGTTTCTTCAGAATGGAGTGTATAATCAAACCAACCAGATTGTTTTCGAACCCCTCATTAAGCTCATCCGGAGGAGTGATTTTGAGCACATTGGCAAGGTAAAATTTCAAAGGACAGCGGATATAGGTCGCCAAACCGGAGGGACTATAATTGATGTTCCGCATTTTCTCCAAAATCGCCTCATCTTTTTCAACAATAATGCCGCTATCTTTACTCTTTTTAAGCGATTGATTCTGTTCAACTTGTTTAAAACTGAGCTCAACATGATGCTTCCTTTTTTCAGTTCCAAATCGGAGTTGCTTGATCAGTCGGCTCTCTTCAGCCAGCCTCACCGTAGAATTATTGTCGTACAAAATATACACCAAAGAAGCCCGTTGCATCAATCTGAAAAAGTGATAAGCAAAAATCGAATCTTTCTCCTGCGCAGTCGGGAATTTGAAATGATATTTGATCTCATTCAGGATAAAACCGGGGCTTTTTCCACCTTTCGGCAATACACCTTCATTGATGGAGAGAAAAATCAGGTTTTTATACTCTAACGTTCTGGTTTCCAGCAATCCGGAAATCTGCAAACCGCGATCGGGATCTCCCACAAACGACAAGGTAATCTGGTTTACAAGGCTGTTAATCAGATAAATAACACTGTCAAAATCAAGAAGCGAATCATCAATATCAAAAGGAGCTAATAGTTGTTCAGCCTCATGCAACTTATTGACGATTAGTGTAAGTATCGTATAATCAGATAAATCAGTGTCTAATTTGGATAAAATCTCATCAAAAAAAGTGATCAGGTCTTTGATAATCTGTTTCCCTTCTAATGCTATTTTTGGTATTATGATATTAAAAAAATTGGGGGGAATGTAAATTTGTCCTTTTTGGATTATCCTTTTTTTCAATACCTCAACATCATTGTCGTTATCAAAAAGTGTCCTGATAATCAGTTGGTTCTCGAAAAAGTTGAGCAGATCTTTGTAATAAAATGGCGCTTCTCCTTCTTCATTGATCTCACGATATCGGATTCTGTTTTTGGTTAAATTGAGAAGGATAGTGAGCAATTGATAGCTGCTGGTTTTGTAGATGGGATACCCCATGGAGATATTCGCCTTGCGGGGATCATAAGCCTGAACAAAAGGAACAAGCAGCGTTTCATCAGCGAAAATGAGTGCAGTGTTATCCAAATTGCCCTCCTCCTTTTCGATGCTATTCAGCAAATCAATAGCGTACTGAATCTGATTGAGACTGCCATTTAATGAGGATACCTCCACTTTTTTAGGAACATCATAATAATCGTTCCGATATTGAATCTCACGAATCCTGAATTTATTCTGAATATCAATCACAGGTTTACCGTACTCCTCCTTGTAAAAAAGGTCTACATCAAAGATAAATTCACCGTTTAACTTCTGATAAAAATAGTAAAATATTTCCTGCTCCGCAGGAGAAAGGGTGTAGAATCCGGCAAACCATATCTTTTTACTCCATTTGTACTTTTGATCGAGTGGATGGTTGTCTTGATCTCCACTTCTCAACTCTTCTGCTACAGTACGATACATTAATCCTTCATAGCCCATCTTTTGCTCTTTAAGATAAGCTACAAACTGATCATAAAGTTCTCCTAATGATTTGTAAAATTCTAAATATTTTTTTTGAAAATCTGAAGAGTTCTCCTTTAAAAAGGTGAGATCCAACTCTTTATACTCATGCAGTTGGGTGTAAATAGCATTTCCATCAATGAGTTGGAGGTCCAGTTCATTGATTTCACTAAGGAAAGCGGGCGCCCAATTCAGAAAAGAGGAAAAATCACCCTTTTCAATTTCTGTTTTTCGGGCTAAATCAAAAAGATGCAGCAGTAATTCCTCTCTCGGGATTAAACGAAGTGGGGAGAGTGATTCAACAAAGTCATTCACAGTCAAAATAACAGGGAGAATCAGTCCTCTATTGGCTTGTTGAGCAATTTTTTTCTGTAAAATTCGGATCGATCTTTTATTAGGAACAATTACCAATTGTTCATGAGGTAATGCCTCTTGACAATGGAGGATTGTAGCAGCTATAGTATCCAGGAAAGATCTATTTTCTACCATAATAACCAAGGGTTTATAATCCGAAGAAAGCCATAAATCCGATGCCCATCAAACCGGTGATAATGTAGGCAATACCGTTGCCTTGAAGGGGTTTGGGAATTTGAGAATATTTTAGTCTTTCATTGATTGCAGCTAAGATTACAACAGCTAAGAGCCAGCCTAACCCGGAACCAATCGCATAAGAGAAACTATGCAAAAGGGTAGGGAACTGTTTTTCTTGCATAAAGAGAGACCCTCCAAAAACTGCGCAATTCACCGCAATAAGAGGTAAGAATATCCCTAATGCATTGTATAATTTCATGGAAAATCTTTCAATAATCATCTCCAATAGTTGCACAATCGATGCGATGACAGCGATAAAAATAATCAATGACAGAAATGAAAGATCAATATGTATGAAATAGTCTGAAACCCATTGCAGCGCCCCGGAACTGAGTACATATTTGTCGAGTAAATAGTTCAACGGTACCGTAATGACCATCACAAAAGTAACCGCAATACCCAATCCGAAAGCGGTTTTCACAGATTTAGATACCGCCAAATAGGAACACATGCCTAGAAAATAGGCGAAAATCATGTTCTCGATAAAAATCGATCTAATAAAAATCGAAAATGCAGAATCCATAGCTTTATTTAGGTAAATCTCCCTTAATGATATCTTCTTTGATTATATTTCCTTTAATTTTAGTTTCTTTGTTGATTCCCTCAATAATTTGAACAAAAAATCCATCAGATATACCGATTTTAACCGGTTTCTTTTCAAAATTTGATTTCCCTTTCTCTTGTTTTTCAGTTTCAACATAAACAAAAGTGGAATCATTTTGATACTCAACGCAATACTCAGGTACAGCCAACACGCTATCAGCCTTTTGAACAATGATTTCTCCATTGGCGCTATAGCCTGAACGGATGAGTGTATTCTCTTCTGTTGGATCGATAGCAGCCTTGATTTCAAAGAGGGTAGTTCCACTTTCAGTTGTGCCTTTGGGTGCAATATACTCCAATTTGGCACTCAATTTAGCATCCTGCATCGCTCCGATGCTCAATATGACAGGATCATTAACCTTGATTTTTCCGATTTCAGTCTCATCAACTTTGCCGACAAAGATGAGGTCTTTCATATTGGCAATGGTCGCAATGGTAGTTCCGTCATTAAAGTTGTTTGACTGAATAACAGAGTTTCCCACTTTAACCGGAATATTCAATATCATTCCGTTAACCGTAGCTTTAATCAGTGTATTGCTATATTGAGCCGTTCTTTGAGAGATTCCTTTTTTGATAATCTCAAGCGATTCTTCGGCGTTTTGCAACTCTTCTTCAGCTCTTCTGTATGCGGTTAAAGCTTGTTCATACATCTCTTTTGAAACCACTTTGGATTGATATAGCGTTTCCACTCTTTCAAAGTTGGCTTTCTCCTGATCAAAAGAGATTTTAGCATTATTAACTCTCGATTCACCACTGTTTAGTTGGTTGATATCGGGAATTACTTTCACTTTGGCAATAATGTCCCCAACTTTAACCAAATCTCCCTCTTTCTTGTAAATTTCATCAATAATCCCGGAGATTTGTGGCTTGATCGCAACCTCGTTACGAGGTTCTACCTTCCCCGTAATTACAATTTTCTTCTGAATGGTTTTGACTTCAGGAGAAATGATGTTATACTTGGGTTCTTTAACTCTTGATTTATTCCACAAAAAGAAAAATGTGGAAATAATAATAATTCCAAACAGGACTAAGAGGGTGATTTTAATTATCTTTTTCATTTTTGATCTAATCAATTGGCAAATGTACTAAAAATTATTCATCTCTAATGGCGTCAATAGGCTTTATTTTGATACTGTTCATCGCAGGGAGGATACCACTCAATAAACCGGCAATAATGATTACTAAAATCGTTATTAAAGTCATTGTAAATGAGATGGTTGGATTGGCAAATCCTTCCGATGGAGGGATGACCGATTCCATTCCAACCAAGACTAACAATCCGATAAATAGTCCTACAAATCCTGCAATAAAGGTCAGTGTTAAGCTTTCAAGCATAATTTGAGTGGTGATCGATTTGGGTTTGGCTCCAAGGGCGCGTTTGATCCCAATTTCGTGCGTTCGTTCCTTTACGGAGACCAGCATAATGTTGCTAATCCCGATCACTCCGGCTAAAAGGGTTCCAATTCCCACAATCCAGATCAGAATATTGATTCCCACAAAAAGATAGTGAAACATAAGAAAAACTTCCTGAATATTAAACGATCCCACTGCTTTTTCATCATCCGGTGCGATTTTATATTTTACTTTTAGAATTGACTCGACCCTTTTTTCGATGCTTTGTATTTTGGTCTTGGGTCCAACCTCAATAGCGATCATGTCGAGTGTATTTCCGTGATTATACAACTGTTGCGCAGTAGTAGAAGGGATCGTGATGGTGCTTCCACCATCTCCTCCTATGTTGACATGTCCAGAAGGCTTGACTACCCCAATAATAGCGTAGTAGATTCCTCCTACGGAGATTGATTTGCCCACAGGATCTGTTCCGGGATCAAAAAGTTGGTCGTAAACCTGATCTCCAATCACACATACTTTTCTTTTTTCCTGTACATCCCAATAGTTAATCACTCTGCCATAGAGAACTTTTCTTCCTTCAATTTTGTTATAATTTTCATCCTCTCCCTTGACAAAAAACTCTCCTGACCTTTCTTTGTAAGTTGTTTTTTTATTAAAACCCGCAAAGAGAATACCCGATATGTTTTTGATTTCAGGGATCTCAGATTTGAGAAGGGTTATATCTTCATTGGATAGTTCCCAGGAACGACCGGGATTGAATCCTTTGTATGGTTTGGAGGTTCGGTCTGCAAAAATGAACATGGAGTTGGTGGCAACATCTCCTACGTTTTGAGATAATCCGGTTTCAAACCCTTTACCTATTCCCAATAAAATGACAAACATAAACATACCCCACGCTACGCCGAAAGCCGTAATCAAACTCCGGGTTTTATTGCGGGTTATGGTTTGCCAGATTTCTTGAAATAGATTAAAATCAAACATAGGGTAAGTTCTTATTATTCACTATTCATATCTCAATGCTTCAATCGGTTTTATTTTTACTGCATTTTTAGCCGGAAAATAACTGGCAATAACACCCGCTAAAATCATGACTAAGGTTGCAGAAATAGCAATTTTAAGGTCAACGGTTGGATTGGAGAAAATGGAAAACTCTCCCGATCTTCCCATCTGATTCATTACCATAACTTTGTTGACCAATTCTGTGACAAGGATTCCCATAAACATCCCAACATATCCGAACAGAGTCGTAATCACTACGGTTTCCATGATGATTTGTCTGAGAATCAACGCCGGCTTGGCCCCAATCGCTTTTTGGATTCCAAACTCCTTGGTTCTTTCCCGAACGGTAATCAACATAATGTTTCCAACTCCCACGACTCCGGCAACCAATGTACCTAAGCCGACAATCCAGATAAAAATGGTAATAGCTCTGAAAATACGCATGGTTTGGATATAATCTTCCAGCATATTCCAGATAAAAACAGCATAGTGATCGTTGGGATCAAAGTTGTGTTTGTGTGACAACAGTTGCAATACTTCCTTGTTAAACTGTTCATTTTCTTCCCTGGTTTCCAGGTCTTTAACAGTAAGCATAAACTCTTGCACCTCTTGTGATGGATTGTACAGGGCAGTCAGGGTAGAGTAGGGGGCATAAGCCAGATTTTCCCACCGGGAAACATTGGAGTGAACACCCACAACCTGATATACAATATGGTCAATAATAATCTCTTTTCCAATCGGATCTTCTCCCTGAAACAGAACCGATGCATCGTTGCTGGAGATCACTATCGCTTTTCTTTTTTCCTGATTATCTATTTGGTTGATAAATCTCCCCTGATCTATTTTGATCTTATCAAAATCTTGAAGTTCGGGGATGGCACCCTTTACGGTTGCGGAAGAGCTCTCTTTTAGGTATTTCATCTCCCTGCTGTGCATCTTAAAAACCGGGATGATGGTTTCGATGTGAGGCAGTGCAGTAGCCAACAGGACTGAGTCTGAGGGTTGAAATTTGATGAAGCGGTTTTTGGCGTATCCTTTATAGGGAAGTGAGGTATGACCGCCCCAGAGCGTTACTTTATTCACAGTCCGATCTCCGAAATTGGAGGTTACCCCGTTTTTTAATCCGTTTCCTGCTGCCAGTAAAACGATTAAGATAAAAATTCCCCAGGCAATGGCAAAACCGGTAAGGAAAGTCCGTAACTTATTCCTTTTAAGAGTGGTCCATATTTCAGAGAAGAGTTGTCGCATGCTATGATTCTATAAGACCATCTTTAATGTTGATTATCCGACCGGTTTGATCCGCAATACTCCGTTCGTGAGTCACAATCACGACGGTAATTCCCGTTTGATTCACTTCTCTCAGCAATTGGATCACCTCTTCAGAGGTTTGGCTGTCCAATGCTCCGGTGGGTTCGTCAGCCAGAATCACTTTGGGTTTGGTGATTAATGCACGGGCAATCGCGATTCTCTGTTTTTGTCCCCCGCTCAACTCATTGGGAAAGTGCGTCGCCCAATCTTTAAGCCCCATTCTGTCTAAGTATTCTAGAGCGATAAGGTTTCTCTGTTTTCTTGAAACATTGCGGTAATAGAGAGGCAATGCTACATTTTCCAATGCCGTTTTATAGGAGATGAGGTTAAAATTCTGGAAAACAAAGCCGATATATTGGTTCCGAAGTTCGGCAGCCCGGGTTTCATTCAATCCCTGCATCAACATATTATCCAGGTAGTAGCTTCCCTGATCATAATTATCCAAAAGACCAATAATATTGAGCAAGGTTGACTTTCCTGACCCGGATGCTCCCATAATGGAAACAATCTCACCCTCATGGATATGCAGGTCTATTCCTTTCAAAACATGAAGGGGGGCAGCACTGAAGTACGTTTTGTGTATGTTGGTTAATCTAATCACGGTTGGGCTTCAAATTGGTTGATTTTATCACGATATTCCTCACTGACAGGGAGGGTTTCCAGAGAGTTTCTGTCTATCCTCACTACCACGGACTCTGACTTGGTTTTGATTCTTTTTGATTGCGTGTCCACAATGAGCTGTGCCAATCTGATACTTTTCGTTCCGATAGAGGTTACTCTGGTGTAACACGCGATAGTGTCACTGTACAAAATGGGCTCCACGAAGTCGAGGGACACATGTACTAAAACGAGATCCAGCGTGCTCCAATCCACCGGTCGACCGGTTATTTTTTCTATGTATGAAGTACGTCCCTGATCCAGATAGTTGGCTTGGATGCCGTTATTGACGTGATTGAACGAATCCAGATCATTCATGCGAATCTGGATAGGAGTAGAAACTTTAAAATCGAGTAGGTTCATAATCAAATTTTAGCTCACAAAAGTACATAAAAAAAAGTACATATGTCGGTAAAATTCCGGACACATGTACTTTTTTAATATAGGATAAAATCAGATGCTAATTATAGAGCATTGATCTTTTTCATTAACCCTGATTTAAGGTTAGCGGCTTTATTTTTGTGGATAACGCCCTTTTTAGAAAGCTTGTCAATCAAGGAGGTTACCTTAGGAAGCTTCGCTAAAGCTTCAGTTTTGTCTGTAGTTAATCTAACATCTTTCAACGCATTACGCATAGTTCTCGCGTAATATCTGTTTTGCAATCTTTTGCGATCATTAGCTCTGATTCTTTTTTTTGCTGACTTGTGATTTGCCATTACTTAAAAAAATTTTTATCTCTTTATTAATGAATATATTTCCTATAAAATTCGGGCTGCAAAAGTACAAAAAAATATGATACAAAACTCAAATATCTGATTTTTTCTTAAAAAAGATCACTCTCCATCCTCCAAAAGTGCAATTTACAGAGTGTAACTATCATATATTCATAGTCTATTCTCCTTATTGTTTATAACGCATGAACATCCAATTTACGCAACAAAGATACAAATAAAGTCAGACATAAGAAGTAAGAAATAATTTCGACTTTCGCCTTTCGCCTTTCGACTTTTTTGCATTCGTAATTGTTTTTTCTTTATTATTATGAAATAAAAATAAAAGGGGGGCAGGATTTGAGGTGGCTCTTTTGTTAGTCTATCACCCCACTCTGGAATATAATACCTTTCAGAACATTTTATTTCGGATTTCGGATTTCGGAAAAATCGGTGTGTGTAAATTCCCCTCCTTGGAGGGGTGCCCGAAGGGCGGGGTGGTTGAATTAGAATTGAATTATCTACTATTTTAAATCATAACACCCTGTAATTCAGATACATCAATTGCCACGTCTCTTTAGGGCGTGGATTTGGATTAACCCCCAAAACACAAGGGCTTTAGCCCAAATTTACAATAATAAAAGGTATGAAGTGAGAAATACTAAATAAGAGATTGCATATCATAACACCCTGATAATCAAGTTTTAAATCCGAAATCCGCCCTCCGAAATCCGAAATCAAAATAGCCCCTTATAAAAAATCCAATGGACTTTTAATTTTTGATTTGGAAATATCGGTTATATGCGTGTAAATTTCGGTCGTTTTGATTGATGAATGCCCTAATAATTGCTGAATAT
>Ga0208195_1000906_pt1 | contig 35556 bp, 53 predicted proteins | sample AD_UKC077_MetaG_FD_184441 | JGI IMG/M metagenome (GOLD analysis project Ga0208195, IMG submission 184441) | Active sludge microbial communities of municipal wastewater-treating anaerobic digesters from USA - AD_UKC077_MetaG (SPAdes) (version 2) | ecosystem: Engineered > Bioreactor > Anaerobic >... | reverse complement strand
GAGACTAAGGAGCAGACTCGACAGCTCAAGAAGATTGCCGACAACACCGAGAAGCTTAAGGAGGAACTGACGTGAGCGTTTTCGGCACAGACCCAAGCCTAATCAGTAGCCGCACGTCGAAGACATCGAGCGGAACGTCGACGATCAAGGTCTATGACGGATCACTCTCGGGAGTGAACTCTGTCATATCCGGTCTCTCGTCCTGGGATCAATGGGACTTAGACGATAGCAACTCACCGCTCTATCGGTTGACTGTGCGGCAGCCTTTGGACGCTGAGGGTGCGGAATCGCTTGAGTGGTCTTGGGAAATCGCGCCGACCGAAGACAGGCGCGACATGAAGGAGCATCCCGTTGTGCTTAACATTGTCAATGCTCTGAATGCTGTGTCAGCAGACAGCGGGACGGATGCGCTTCGTCAGGTCGTTCAAGCTGTCGACGATGCGGGCGAGCTGCTATTTGTGGCCGGTGTTCTACCGACCGAAGCAACACGAGTTTTCGAGAGACTCTATAACGTCATGCTTCGTGGGCAGACACACTTCGCATGGCCACACTACACGCTGCGCTTCACGGCGACTGTCGGCGCTGCGTTCTCTGGACAAATCAACGACGATGGTGCTTATCGTGTGTACTCTGCAGGGGACATTATCTCGCAGTTCGGAAACTTCCCTATGTATGCGCGCACGCAAGCCAGGGTGCTTGCGCTCCAAGCATTCGACCCTGCAACGTTATTCGCGTCCGCAGGCGTAACAGGACTCTCGGGCTATACGTGGGGCTGGCTCAAGAAGCCGATGAGCGAAACGCAGTTGCGTGACTTCAAGATTCAACTGTCAACGGAATGGGATCTTGACTTGTGGGAAACTGAGCTTCCAACGTACATCAGGCTATGAGAATCCCGGCCAAACCGCGCAAGCTCGGGGACTTGTTGACATGGGCTCAAGAGATGCACGAGTTCATTATGCGTAGCAGGATCGTGCCTAGTCCTGATGTGAAGCCTATCGAAAGCACACGCGGGACTGCGTTGATAACAACTGCGAAAGGCAAAGGTGGCGACGGTGACAATGTTTGGCAATGACAACTAACCAAGGATGAACTATGGCTGACTCTGTAACACTCACGTTCAAGCTAAGCGCGAGCTTCGCAAGCGAAACATACGCGAACACCACGAGCACGAAGTCATTCACGCCTGAATCCGGCAGCGATGCCGCAGGCGTGAACCTGCAAACAATCGGAACGACGTGGGAAGCGTTGAACATCGGCGACATTGACACAACCAAACGCTATTGGGTTTGCGTTGTGAACAAGTCGACTGACACAGCAACACCTAACACGCTGACTGTGAAAGCGAAAACAACAGTTGCACCCGCCTACGGTGTGGAGCATGTACTGTATCCGGGAGAAGGAATGGTGTTCCCGATGCCTGCTTACGATGGAGGCTATCCGATCATCGGCGCTCTGTTTGCTGGAGCGACTGACCCGGTTGCGCAGGTTGTTTATTCGGACTCGGGTGTGCCTCAATGAGTCTGACCTATCCAGTCGCGCCTACGGTTGCGGCGGGAGATGCTATCACTAGCACACAGCTTGCCGGACTCGCTAGTGCGATCAATGCTAGGCTGCGTTGTGGACTTGGGGACGGTGCCGAGCGCGTTGCGTTCCTGACACGCAACGCGTTCCTTCAACTCCAGAATCCGAGCGGCCAAGTGTACTTACCGCAGAGTCACTTTTTCACGCAACGGCAAATGGCCGAACCGGAGCATACAGAGTGGCCCGAGGCCGAAGTGGGTGAAGACAACGGTGCAACCACGGGCAGCAATTGGGGAGCATACGTCTTCGGCTCGGATGACATCGACCTGCAACCGGAAGCTATTCGGTTGACTGATCCAATCGAGGGATTCATTACCACACCAGCCAGCACAAGCACAATCGACTTGTGGAATCTCGGGAAACTTCAACGCGGAGCATACGACCCAACGACTGGAGCAATAGCATGTCCAGCATTCACAGCAGCACGAGAATATGCGAAGATTCGGTGGCGCTGGTGGAGTCCACAAGGAGCAAGCTGGGGTGGATATTTTCCAAGTCCAGCATTAAACGGAACAGCGTGCGAAGACCCGGACACTTCCGATTCCTACCCTGCCCCGCCGAACTTCAACGTCTTTTTCACGAACCTTTCGACCGGAGCAACCACGAGTTATCCAGGGACGTGTTCCGACGGGCCAGACATATCCACACCTGGAATGTATGATGATCATATCTATGCATGGGGTGAAACGCCCTGGGCGTACTACGTCGCGTTGAACAATGGCACGGTTGACGAGCTAAGCAAAACAGAGTGGGTTATTGGACCGTTCTCCGGCGAACCGAGGCTAGGGCGAGGATGGGCAGGAATGTTCGAGCGCATGGGCCACAAGTTCGTCGGTGAGTTTCGGGGCGTGGAGCCGAACGAGAAGGCCATGCGCGAGCGCTCAGTGACACGCTACAAGCTTGCGCCGAACTTTCGAGACATAGTGCGCCGGCAGTATCTTCTGGCCCCGCAAAACGGCACGCAGAGCGGCAGTGAGATAACCGCAATCTACCAAAGCGCAAGCCTAGGGCACGGGCAAAGTGCGATGATGAACGCTGCGAGTGGCATGGTATTTGCCGGGATGCTCGTCACTGGTTCCGGCTCAGTGACAGCGACTGACTCCGACGGCGATGTTGTGGGATCAGCAAGTGGACCTGCATCTGTTGCAGCGTTTGATCCGACAGCAACTAGCGTTACGCTTACCGCTTCGGACTCATCTTCGGGTGTACAGGTGGAACTGCTTGAGTTGCTACCGTACACGCCGGGGCCGTGGGACATTTTCATGATGTTTCGGATCGGCAGTGCTTTGCTTGCATGAGCATTCCGCTCGATGGTAGTCCGCTGACAGTCGACGCTCCGCGTGCGATTGAATCGAGCTACTGGTCCGGCGCGTGTATCACTTCGCAATCCGGCCAGGAGCTAGACGTGCCGCGCTACCTGAATCAAAATGCTTTCTTCGATTCGGCTCGCCGCTTCTCACAGTTCGTCCGCTTCATTGATAGGCCGCAAATCACAGGTTATGAAGTGTCCGGTGGCAAGAGCATAATCTACGTCACATTGCGCGACCTGGGCGGCGGTGCAACCGTGCTCGATGGAATCAAGGATGCGATCACGGCCACGGCACCGAAAGAAGGCTGGTCAAACGAGTGGCTTCTGCTGCCGTACTTTCGTCCATACTCACCGCACGACACGCACACACTGAGTCTTCCGAACTTCGCGGATTACTACGATATTTGGCAGCGTGGCCAATGGCACGCGCCGGAAACAGAAGTTGATGAGGATTTACTATGGCAGATTTCCTACGGAGCAAAGGTCAACGGCTACGGCAATTTCCTCGCCGAGAGTCTGTCAGGGTACAACTACGCCAAGTTGTACACACCGACGTTCGGAAGCTACAACCTGAACTATTATCCGCACGGCGGCGACCCCACGGAGCAGGCCAAGAACCTGAAGTTCTATAAGAGCGTTCAGATTTACAAGCCGCCATACGAGATTGAGTCTGCGGAAACTGTGAGCCTCGACGGTGCGGAGCGAGTACGGATCACGTTGACGACCCGGCTACAGAATACCGTGGGCGAGGTTGACGGAGTTCCTGCTGGCGACATCAGTCGGGACGTTTCAACGTGGGTCGGGGCAACCATTGCAGCCGAGCCTTACCGCACGGACGAGAACGCGCTCCGCTTGTATCTCGTGTGGCTTGCGACGGGATACAATCCACCATGTACGATAGGAGACTGGGCTCGTGCTGGTGAGCCGAACACGCATTATGATTCGCTCTTTGCATCCATCATGCCGACGCTCGTCCTAGTCAAGCTGATGCCGCTGCCATATGACGACGGAAACAACACAGCCCAGACAAGCGATTCGCCGGCATGGCATGATTGGTTTCTTTCTGCGGAATGGTACATTCGCGCAATGTGTGAAGGGTACGTGGACGAGTCAAGCAGCATAAGACTAGCGTGTAACGCGACAGACCCAGACGGTGAACCGGAGACAGGAGACGAGACGTGCCTTACCACTGGGTCGGACATTTACGACTATACGTTTGAGAACCTGATGGTTGATGCGAGCGGTGGAACGCGCTCCTCAATGCTGACCGTTCCTACAACCGACCTCGCCGATCCGTGGCCCAGCTACGGGCCTTTGCCACGGACACCGCGCAGCGCAGAGGTGTTCAACCTGTACTCTGCCGCAGTGAACAAGCTGACTCGCGTGCGGTTGATGATTCCCTACGCGCTGTACAGCAACACCACAACCTATCAGAGCGACCCGGACGTTGTTGCCGCGCCTAACGACGTGTGCAATGGAGCGTACCAGAGTTGCGGGGCAAACACGGGCCGAATAGTGTACTCAGGCCAGGGCAACCCGGCTACAACCTTCGTTTCCGAAACTGGCTGGGGCAGCGGGTGGGGACAGCTTGAAGCACATACCAGCGCAGCAATAGCCTTAGCCTCATGCTCTGGTGCGGACTACTTGCTTGAGACTGACCGGACTACCTGCGATTTCGAGTTTCGCTTGGTTGATGATGACTTCGAGTATGCGATGCCGGACCAATGGAAGGAACTCTGGACGGGTGGCAACGTGGGGACCATGTTCTGCGTTTGGAGGCTGAACAAGGATGTGCGGTGGACGGACGAACTGACAACCGAGTGTGACGCGCCTCTGGAGTGGGATTGCGGGCTGGAGGTGGAGACGACTGAGAATGTTTCCTGCCAGTTCATGCGCTCCGGTACGGTCGATTTCGGCTCTCGACCACCGGGCGGCCTGCACGCGAGCGCCTGGAGCTACGCCGGAACGCCGGTCTCATGCCAGTGGGGACCGCTGCGGCAGTGGTACGCCTACCCTGTCGAGAACCGGACCCTGTACCTCCAAGTCCCGCTCGAAGGGGAGGAGGAAACAACGGACATAGAGCCCGAGCCGCTATGACATTCCGTGTAACAGGCTTTTTGCGGCGTCGGACGGCTCCCCTGGTGCGAGCACACCAGAGCGAGCGGAAAAGCGCGCCAGAGGGCAACGTCGTGCGATTGCGAGCCTGCTTGGAATGCGACTGGCTCCAGGATTCCAGGTGTCAGCATCCGGGGGCATCCCGGTGCCCAGGGCGGCAAGGCGGGCATCCGTGGGTGAGTTTGAGACGGTGCCCGACGGGCCGATGGAAATAAAAAAGCCCCGGTTGTGAGCCGGGGCTGTGGGGAGTGGGGTGGATTACAACTCCTGTTCAAACGACGCTCGCCACGCGGAGGCCAGGTCTTCCGGCCACGTCACGGCTTGCATGTCCCGCATCCCGACGACATCAGATGCAACCCCGTTCACAACGAGCATAGCGGAATGCGTCGGGCATGTCCGACCGTCTGTGAGCTTGATCCCATCGTATAGATCACACCAGCCCCAACAGAATGGGAACCGGACTTTGACCGGACGTATCGCCCCGGCCTTCAGCGCCTCGCCCTTTGTGTACCAGAGTTGAGGTTTTGGGCTTGGTGTTTTTCCCACCCATTTTCTCATTTGTTGCCTTTCTTCTGCTTCCGAATCCCCTTCCGCCGGACGCGGCTCATGACCGCGCTCCGTTCCGCCGATGTGAGCCGGTCCCACCGAGCCGAGGCCGCTCTGGCCTGTTGCGGCTCGATGGCCGCGCCGCATTTTGGACAGTTCATGCTTCCTTTTTGTTGTGCCCCTTGCGGGGCGGGTTCTCAGTCTCGATTCAGCGGGCTCGCCGGCGACATCCGGCACCACTGCTCGACCGTCTCGCAGCCTGCCACCCAATCACGCCCCACCTCGATGCGTAGCGTGCTCGGAGTGTAGAGCGTCCGCGCAAATCTACCGTTGCGGATATGGGTCTTCCAGCGTCCCATTCCCGCCGTCGCGGGATGTTTGTCGCCATCCACCTCGACGATTGGGGTGGAGTGGAGCGATCGGAGGCCTCTATCCGTTCGGCCGCGCGGATGCCAGCCGTTTCGGCGGGCGATGCGCCTAATGTATGTGCTGAGTTTCATCTCGTTTTTGTTTGTTTTCATGCGCGCAATCTACACTCACTTGCGCGCACGTCAACAGTTTTCTGTAAAATCGTAAAACTTTTTTCTGGCGGGTTGGCACGATTCATGACGTGCGCGCAAACATTGGCGTTTTCGAGCAAACGGCGATTTGATTGTGCGGAAACATCAATGGGAATGCGGGTGCAAACGCGATTTGCATTGCACTTTTCGGACGCGAATCGAAAAAACCGTTGACGATTTGCATTGCGCGCAATACAAGCAATGCACGCAATGAGCGCAAACCGAAAACGGAAAATGCGATCCTGGGAAGCGGACCCGGATGTTGACGCGCACCTGAACAGGCTCCGTGAAAAACACACTCTGTTGACCCCACACATCAACCTCGCCCTGCGAACCTACTTCGCCAAGGAGTTCGGCTGGGTGTGGAAAAAGAAACTGCAATGAGGATGAGGACTCTCACACTTTCGGCCTGTCTCGCTTTTGCGATCACGGGCCTGGTCTGCGCGGGACAGCCTCAAAAAAGACCCGATGCTGTACGTTCCGAGCAGGCCGAACGTTACACCGTCACCGCCTACTGCCCGTGCAAAGTCTGCTGCGGGCAGTGGGCTGGCGGACCGACGGCTTCCGGTAAGATGCCCGTGGCTGGCATCACAGTAGCCGGACCGCGCTCGATTCCGTTTGGGACGAGAGTGTGGATCGAGGGCGTGGGCGTGCGGGTAGTGCAGGATAGGCTGGCGCGAAAGTACGACGGGAGATTTGACCTGTACTTCGCGACGCACGCCGAGGCGCTGCGATTTGGGAAGCGTAGTCTAAAAGTCAAGGTGCTGAAATGAGCGAACACCAGACCATCCCTGGCACTCCAAGCGAGCAACACGCGATCCGCATCAAGGAGATCGAGTTGATGCGCGAAGAGCAGTTGGAGCGCGTCTATGATCCGAAACAGTTGGACGAGCTTGCGGAGGCTTATTGGATCAGTGTGCTCGCGCTCAATAGCAAGCGCAGAAACATGCGATAATTTCCGGTAGCACGACGCTGCCGGGCAACAAAAGGAACAAAGTGAAAGCGCACAACGTAACAGGTAAGTGCATTGTAGCCGCTGATCGCGGCTTCGTGTGGGTTGGAGACATTGAGAGGAGCGGGGACTGCTTGCTGATCCACAATTCCAAAAACATCCGGAGGTGGGGAACAACTCGCGGCATTGGTGAGCTAGCGAATGGGCCAACACCATCTACCGTGGTCGACGATCAGGGTGAGGTAGTAGTTCCCTGGCACGCCGTAATCCATATCACCTTATGCAAAGCGAACTCATGGTGACTATTGATGGGTACGGGTACGGGTACGGGTACGGGTACGGGGACGGGTCCGGGTACGGGTACGGGTACGGGTACGGGTACGGGGACGGGTCCGGGTACGGGTACGGGGACGGGTCCGGGGACGGGTACGGGTACGGGTACGGGGACGGTGGCGGGGACTAACCTAACAAAAGGAACAAAAGTACAAAACATGGACACCAAAAAGGAACTGATCAAAGAAATGCGGCGGATCATCGCTGCCGCGCAACGAATCATCGACCTTCTAACCAAGGATGAACAATGAGTGAAGCACTTACTATCCGCAAGCCTAGGGCTCTCGAAGCTATGGCTGAGCGGCTCAATGTCGAGCCAGCGAAATTATTCGACACGCTCAAGAGCACAGTCTTCAAGGGAGCCTCTAACGAGGAGATGTTGGCCTTGGTTGTGGTCGCAAACGAGTACGGGCTCAATCCACTCTTGAAAGAAATGTACGCATTTCCAGCGAAAGGCGGAGGCATTGTTCCGCTCGTTGCGATCGACGGGTGGACCAAAATCGTCAACCGGCAGGCGAGCTTCGATGGAGTCAAGTTTCACTGGGACTTCGACTCTGAGACTAACAAGCCACTCGCTTGCACCTGCACAATGTGGGTCAAGGGTCGCAAGGAACCTGTGCAAGTCACAGAGTTCTTGGAGGAGTGTTCACGCGGAACAGAGCCTTGGACGAAGATGCCGCGCCGGATGCTCCGGCACAGGGCATTCATCCAGGCCGCTCGTCTCGCGTTCGGACTCTCGGGACTCGTCGACGAAGAGGAAGCGCCGGACGTGCAAGTCATGCGCTCCCGGCCCATCCGAGCCGATGTTGACGACAGTGTGAGAGTACAGGTTATCCCGCCGCCGGACACCGTGAAAGAACTCTCGGACGCCGGGATTGCGCCCGTCGAGCGTGAGATCACGCCGCAGAAAAAGCTGATGATCTACCTTCAGGATTACGAGATCACAGCTGAGAAGTTCAGCGCATGGGCTGTCAGAGCCGGGCACCTCGAGAATCCGCCCGCGACATGGGACGATGTTCCCGCTGAACTCGCAATGAAACTCTGGCCCGCTCGCAAGAAGTTGGCCAACGAAATCCAGGCTGCATCATGCAAAACCTAGCCATAGTCCCGAGCGGAGCCATCGAGCTTCCAACACTCTCGGTTACTCCAGAGTTTCTGGCGCGGCGGGAAGATGCGATTGCGTCCGCCGCACTCATCGCCCGGGTGTCTTCGCCGGATGAAAACAACCGTGCTGTAGAAGTCCAGAAGGCCTTGGTCGGGCTAGTCCGCGAAGTGGAGTCAGCGCGCAAAAAGCTCAAAGAGCCGGTGCTGGACCTTGGCCGGCAAATCGACGCGACGGCGAAAGCTGCGGTCGAGCCGATCACAGCAGCCGAACTCCCCTTGCGCAATCTCATCTCCGATTTCGCTGACTCTGAGCGCAAGCGTGCGCAAGCTGAGGCTGCGCGGATCGAAGCTGAGAGGCGACAGGCCGAGGAGGCCGCGCTACAAGCCCGGCTTGCGGAAGAGAAGCGCGTGCGAGAAGATGCCGAGGTGCGCCTACGTGCGGCCAAGGATGCGGCGGACCGAGCGCGGATAGAGGAAGAGGCTAAGGCTGCAATTGAACGCGCTAGGGCTGAGCAGGAGCGCGCACAACGGCTCGCTGATGAACGTGCGGCGATGGACCGGCAGATGCACGCGCCTGCGGTCGCGCAGGGCCAATCGGTGCGAACGGAGTGGCAGCTTGATATCGTGGACATTTGGGCATTAGCCCGTGCTCACCCGGCTTGTGTCACAATCACACCTAGACTGTCGGAAATCAAAGCCCTACTCGATGCGGGAGCTAAGGTGGTAGGGGTAAGTGCAAAACGAGTCACAATCGCGGGAGTCCGCACAGCAGGAAGGACGATTGACGTATAGGCGGCCCTGGCGAGCCACGGGTCAAACCGTGTGCGACGGGGACTCTCGCGGCGGGCAACTCCACTCTGTCACTCCTCCCGGTGAGTACCAATGGAAACAGACGCGAAAGCCGGGTGGAGTGACGCAAAAAGGAACACTATGGAAATCGAACAAGGCAATGTAGAGCCGGGCGAGTGGCCGATCTGGAAAATCTGTCTCCGCAAGATGCGCTCGGAAGATCAATACGGTTACGGTGCGACATGGCCCACGGACTTTTTCGAGCGTGAACTCTCAGCGCGACGAGACACTATGGACTTCGCATTCCAGATGTTGAGCTTGCGGAAGGAAATCGAGGATGAGGACGGTTACTATCTGCAAGCACAGACTATCGAAAACGAAGTCACCAAGGAGAAGACCGAGCAATACGTCATTCCTGCGGCAGCATGTCACGAGGACATTGCCGTGGGCTTTGAGTCCAAGATGCGACGCTACGCAAACCGCAGCGTCAGCTTGCGAAACGCTACGCTGTGCAACCCGACGGCGGAGCTGGAGGACGCTACCCGCAAGAAGATCGAGGGTAGGCTGGAAATCGCGGCTACGCGGCTTGTGCTACTCGCACGGGAGCGCAGCCTGGGTGGTTGGGTGAAGAAACACGCCCCAAAGCTCCTTGAAAAACGATAGGACAATTTGCGCGGCATGGCCGGGCGCGGCATGGCGTGGCGTGGCTCGGCATGGCCTGGCGAGGCTACACACACGGCGCATTCCACGGAGTGCGCCGCAGCGTGGTCTGGTCAAAAAGTGTGTCCCCGGGGACACACCAAACAAGAGATTTCGTGGTCTGGCGAGGCGAGGCGTGGCGCGGCAAGGCCTGGCGTGGCAAGGCCAGGCTCGGCTCGGCGCGGCCTGGCGGGGCATGGCAAGGCTACACACACGGCGCATTCCACGGAGTGCGCCGCAGCGTGGTCTGGCGAGGCGAGGCATGGCATGGCAAGGCGCGGCCCGGCATGGCGAGGCCAGGCAAGGCTCGGCGAGGCAGGGCAAGGCTCGGCTAACTCACTGGCGCGAGTGATTGCGCCAGAAGATTTCAGTAGCAGTAAAACAGCAAACAACAAAAGGAACAACGATGAAGACGATGAAGGTGCGGTGGACGGGAATAAGGCCGCTTGTAATGCACAACGGGCTCATGGCTGATCCTACTAACAAGTTCACGCGGGCGATCAAAGAGATCGTCCGCAAAGGCAGCAAGAAGCTTACGGACTCGGACTATGAGATGCGGGATCGGCTCGAATGGGAAGCCGGGCTCTATTGGGATGATGAGATCGGCGCGGTTATCCCAAGCGACAACATCGAACGGTGTGTCCAACTCGGCGCGCAGAAATCGAGGATCGGGAAGGATGTTCAGGCCGCCGTGCTTTGCTCTGAGCCAGTCGTCAAGCTCATTTACGACGGGCCGCGGAAGAAGGAAGCCATGTTCAACGACCACCGCTTCACACTGCGGAAGGGAGTCAGCATTCAGAAGTCACGGCTGATTCGCATTCGGCCCATGTTTCCCACCGGCTGGTCTATCGAGTTCACGCTTGAGTATGATGACTCTATTGTGAACGAGCGAGGGCTACACAAGGCTATGGTGGATGCCGGGGCGCTGATCGGGCTCGGGGATCACCGCCCGAAGTTCGGCCGATTTACCGTGGAGGCGCTGTGACCCCAACACAACGCACAATGGATGAACTCCGCAAGCGCGGCTACACCGTGGGCCGAGTGGAGCAATGGAGGCCTGGACCAAATGGCGGCTTCCGGCAGGACTTATTCGGGATCATCGACCTGCTTGCTATCTCGGGCGACCTAACGATCGGAGTGCAAGTCTGCGGCACAGCCTGGAGCGCGCACGTCAAGAAGTTGCTCGGGCGCGATCCTGAATATCCAGAAGCAGAGCAGGCTGTCCGACGGTGGCTCGAAAGCCCACACCGGCATCTGGAGTTGTGGGGATGGCGGCCGCTCAAGCGCAACGGTCGCAAGGTTGCGACGCTCCGCAGAGCAATGTTCTATGTCCGCTATCCCGGCGCTCCAATCGAAGTTGAGGAGTTCACAGAGCCATGAAGACTAAATCACACTGCCGACAACTCTACGACGCGCTCTTGCCAATCGTGACGCAATTGCGGGTCCTTGTGGACGAACGGGAGCTAAGCGCACGGAGCAAGGAAAAGCTGGAGATGATAAAGACAGAACTCGCAATCATCGCAAGGTGGATCGAAAGGTGCGAATGAACTACTCAGACTTTCTGGACCGAAAGACACAACTCGGATGCGATCACGGATTTGAGCCGTCATGGATGCCGGACAATTTGTTTCCGTTCCAAATGTCGCTTGTCGAGTGGGCATGTCGCAAGGGTAGAGCAGCAATCTTCGCCGACTGCGGGCTCGGGAAAACTCCGATGCAATTGAACTGGGCGGAGAACGTGGTGCGCAAGACTGATGGGCGGGTGCTGATCCTGACGCCGTTGGCTGTGGCATTCCAGACGGTCAAAGAGGGTGAGAAATTCGGCATCGAGGTCAAACATCGCCGGGAAGGATTGCAGAATGGTGACCGAATCGTGGTGACGAATTACGAGCGGCTCCACTACTTCAACCCAAACGACTTTAACGGGGTCGTGTGTGACGAATCGAGCATCTTGAAAAACTTCGACGGAGAGACTCGGAAAGCGATCACGGATTTCATGCGCAAGCGACCGTATCGTTTGCTTTGCACAGCAACGGCAGCGCCGAATGATTACATCGAGTTGGGGACTAGCAGCGAGGCGCTAGGAGTAATGGAGCGCAAACACATGCTTGCCCAGTTCTTTACGCACGATGGAGGAGATACTGCGACATGGAGACTCAAAGGCCATGCTCGGGAGCGATTATTCTGGCGCTGGGTATGTTCCTGGGCGCGTGCGTGTCGAAAGCCTTCGGATCTTGGATTTGAAGACAATGGATTCAAACTGCCGAGTCTGATGGTGCGTGATCATATCGTGACAGCAGCAAAGCCGCGGGATGGTTATCTATTCGACATCGCAGCCGTAGGATTAGACGAGCAGCGAGAAGACTTGCGGCGCACGATTGACGAGCGATGCGGGATGGTGGCCGAATTGTGCAATGCGCATGATCTGCCCGCAGTGTGCTGGTGCAATCTGAATGCCGAGGCGGATGCGATTGCCAGGGCCGTCCGAGGTGCGGTAAACGTACAAGGATCGGACAGTGATGAAGAAAAGGAGGAAGCGTTCGCTGGATTCGCAAACGGGGATATTCGAGTGATTGTCAGCAAAGCCAGTATCGCCGGGTTCGGTCTGAACTGGCAGCATTGCGCTCATGAGACGTTTTTCCCGTCGCATAGTTACGAGCAATATTACCAATGCGTTCGGCGATGTTGGAGGTTCGGCCAGAAGAATCCCGTTACGGTGGATATCGTGACGACAGACGGTCAACAGAATGTTCTGCGCAACATGGAGCGCAAGGCAGAGGCGGCATCTGAGATGTTTGCTCAGCTTGTTGCGCTCATGCGTGACGAGTTGCAAATCAAGAAAACGACAGGCTACACAAAAAGAGAGGAGATACCATCATGGCTGTGAGAGATCAAATCGTGACGAAGAACTACGCTCTGTACAACGGAGACTCATGCGAGGTGTTGAAAACGCTGCCCGATAACAGCGTCGATTTCAGCATCTTCAGTCCGCCATTCGCGGACCTCTACTGCTACAGCGACAACCCGGCAGACCTTGGAAACTCGCGCACATATGACGAGTTCTTTCAGCACTTCGGGTTCATCATCCGCGAGTTGGCAAGGGTTATTAAGCCGGGCCGGTTGTGCTCGGTGCACTGTATGGACCTGCCAGCAACGATCTCACACGATGGATATCTTGGGATTAAAGACTTCACCGGAGACATCATTCGAGCATTCCAATCACACGGGTGGATATACCATGCGCGGCATTGCATCTGGAAAGACCCACTTATTGCGGCAACGCGCACAAAGGCGATCGGATTACTCCACAAGCAGCTTTGCAAGGACTCATCCATCAGCCGCAGCGGAATCCCTGACTATTTGATAACGTTCAGAAAAGCGGGAGAGAACGCTGTTCCAATCGCACATCCGGACGGGTTGACGAAGTATTGCGGCAGTGACGATCCTGGTGGGGATGGAGTTAAGAAGTCTCACTTCATCTGGCGTGCATACGCTTCTCCGGTGTGGATGGACATTCGGCAGACGCACACGCTTGACGCACGCAAAGCGCGGGATGCGGACGACGAAAAGCATCTTTGCCCGCTGCAGCTTGACGTGATCGAGCGCGCGTGCGTCCTCTGGAGCAACCCCGGCGAGGTTGTGCTGACTCCATTCATGGGCGTTGGCAGCGAGGTCTACGGCGCAGTCATCAATGGCCGGAAAGGAATCGGGATTGAGTTGAAACCAAGCTACTACAAGCAGGCTGTGCGCAATCTTGAGTTGGCTCAGCGGGAGCGCGACTGCAACGATCTTTTCAACCAGTAACCACAACCAAACGAAAGGACAAAATGAAGACAACACTGACAGCAGCAGTAATCGGGATCACACTCATGACCGGATGCACAACGACACCTGACATCGGAGCTATCGCCACACCAGCCCGCATTGAGGCTGTGACTGCCCTGGGCGCCTACCTGGGGGGACGGGAGATAGTCAAGCAGGGCAACGCGGACCAGTTGCGGCAAGCTGTCCAGGCCCTGACGGCCTTGCAGGCGGCGGGCAACATTGACGGCCCGGCAATCGTGTCGATCCTCGAAGCCACGGATCTGAAGGACAAGCTGGAAACGTCGGAGGGCATACTGATCCTGGGCACGGTTCTGTCGTTCTCGGACCTGTGGACCGGGCACACGGTCGAGATCGTGGAGTCCGAGTACTACCAAGCCGTGGTGGCCGGGCTGATCCGAGGGTTCGACCTTGCACTCGGGCCGAGCATGGATTCGGTTCGGATCGCCGATCCTATCGCGGCCAGGCTGCTGGATGAGGCTATCGCAACCCGGCCAAAACACTGACAGGAGGACGCCGCGCAATGACGGAACCACCGCAAGCAAGCCCGCCATTGCGCGGCAAAATCGCCATATGAACGGAGGCTACACCAAGCTATTCTCGTCAATCGTTGCCTCAACGATATGGCGTGAACCGGATCACGTACGGATTGTGTGGATAACGATGCTGGCCATAAGCGATCCGTGGGGTCATATCCGGGCAAGCATACCGGGGCTGGCTGATCTAGCCCGCGTGTCCGTAGAGGATGCCAAAGACGCGCTGGCTAGGCTATCAGCCCCAGATGAATATTCACGCACCAAGGAGCACGAGGGGAGGAGAATTGAGGAGACGGACGGTGGCTGGTTCATACTCAATTTCGTGAAGCATCGGGACGCCGGCGCCGAGGGTCATCGGCGTGAGTATATGCGTCGATATATGCGCGAAAGACGTGCCGGAAATGTAAACTCAAAACGTAAACACTGTAAACCTAACAGTGAACAATCGTTAACACACTCAGACTCAGACTCAGACATAGTTAACAACAGTGAAATTGTAGACGTTGGGGCGTGTAAACTCGCGTGTAAACAATCGAGCGACCAAAATGCGCGGCGGGAGCCGCGCCAACAGGCAAAGGAAACGGATGAAGCTTGGCTCAAAGGGCTGGAAAGCAACCCGGCTTACGCGGGCCTGGACGTGGCCAGGGAGCACGCGAAGATGGTCGCATGGTGCTCTGTCAACGGAAAGCAACCGAGCAGGCGCCGGTTCGTAAACTGGCTGAACCGAGCCGAGAAGCCGATGCGGGTGACGAGAGCAACTACGGAGGATGAGCACTTGAAGGGGTTTTGAGATGAAAAAGACGTGCCAGGAATGCGGGAAAGAGTTCGAGGCGGTGATGATCACTCTCATTGGCCGGGAGTATTGCTTCGAGAAATATTGCCCGGCGTGCAAGCCGATCAGGGAGCAACAAGAGCGGGACATGGCTGCTATCCGGCAAGAGCAGGCTCGAACCGAAGAGTTCAATCGCGCCTGCCCACCGCTCTACCGAGAGACCGACCCACGCAAGCTCCCTTGCAATCCCGACATCACAAAGCTGGTGCTTGGCTGGACATACGGCGCGAAAGGCCTGGTGTTGCACGGAGCCACCGGGCGCGGCAAAACACGGCTCGCATACCTGCTCGTCAAGCGGCTGGTACTCGAGGGCCGCACCGTGAGCGCATTCGACCCGCTGTCATTCGCGCACCGCGTTGGTGAGACGTTTGGGGAATACCAAGGCGAGCGATTCATCCGCGAGCAACAGAAGGTCGACGTGCTGATGCTCGATGACCTGGGCAAGGCAAAGCTAACAGAGCGTGCTGAGGCTGAGTTGTTCGGTCTGGTCGAGCATAGGATCGCTCACTTCAAGCCGCTGATCGTGACTACTAACTTCGTTGGGGATAAGCTAAGCGATAAGCTGAGCGAGGATCGAGCTACGCCGCTGGTCAGGAGACTGAGGGAGTTCAACGAGTGTGTGTGTGTGAGGTAATTGTGCTCGGAGGACATCGAGGGCACAGTTGTGCTGCCCGGGGCTGTGCTCAAAAGGCTTATGGAGGTGCTTCCGCTATGCTGAGACCAAACGAGAATAAAAACGCGCCACAGGGCAACGTGGCGCAAGGGCGGGGCGGTGTGGTGGGGCGCAAGACGGGCGGCCGATGGTCTGAAGATATATGCGCGAAAGACGTGCCGGAAATGTAAACTCAAAACGTAAACACTGTAAACCTAACAGTGAACAATCGTTAACACACTCAGACTCAGACTCAGACATAGTTAACAACAGTGAAATTGTAGACGTTGGGGCGTGTAAACTCGCGTGTAAACAATCGAGCGACCAAAATGCGCGGCGGGAGCCGCGCCAACAGGCCAACTCGGGACAAATCACGTCAAAATCCTTCGGCGAATCAGGGCAACATGCGGTGTGATTAAGGGGAGGCAATTCGTAAAGGAAAAGTTTGCCGGAAAGACGGTTGCAGCGTGGCAATACGACGCTTGGAAAGGTGAATGGAAAGCCATGTCGCAATACGACGAGACAAAGCACTGGGGCGGGTTGTGGGTGCGCAACCGAACTACGAATAGGGAATACAGACGCGCAATGGATGCCAAGCACAGGCGCGACAAGAGCAATTACTACATCTCCAAGCTGCTTAGGTGTAGAGTGCGGTCTGTGCTTAAAGGTGTGAAGAAATCCAAGCCAACACTAACCATGCTGGGCTGTACGCTTGAGCAATTCAGACAGCACATGCAGGCACAGTTCAAGCGTGGTATGGCGTGGAATAACATGGGCAGTCATTGGCACATAGACCATATCATACCGTGTTCATCGTTCGACCTTAGCAATCCAGAGCAACAGGCGATATGCTTTCACTATACAAACATGCAACCGCTTGAGGCGTTTAGAAACAGAAAGAAGCACGCGAAGATAACGGATGGTCAAATGAAACTTAGGCTGTGAGAATTAAAAGAAATTCTTATGAAAATCAGGAAAACGGGGTGCGAGGAGGACCGTTCTTCGTCCGTGACTCATGTTTTGGAACTTTGACTAATGAACACCAATGCAGCGGTTGACCAACTCCTTAGACAACTGGAACGGATCGAAAGACTCGAAAGCGCACTGACAGAAATTATTAATCTGTGTCAGGTTGCTGGACTTGGTGTCGAGGCTCAGGCATTCCAGTCGAGATTGATTGCGCAGAGAGCTCTTAAACCGAACGCAGAAAAGACGCCTGCGGCAGAACGCAAAGAATGACGACCGCTAGCAAACGCAAACCAAGGCGCGCCAAAAGACCAACCCGGCATAACAAGTCCTGGACGGATCACGACTTGTCAATATCCGAAGCCGCGAAGGAATTCCACAGCACACCGGAGACTATCCGGCGACGCTTGCGTGCTGCTGAGATCACACACACCGAAGGTAAGCGATACTCAATCTATGTACTCCACACGGCTTTGGTCGGCGACTTGCACGCGCAGCGAATCCGGGAGACTCGTGCGCGCGCTGACCTGCTTGAACTTGAGCGCCGCAAGACTGAAGGTGATCTTGTGACAATGGAGGAGGCTCGCAATGTCATCCGGCAATACCTCGGTCCAATGCGGGACATTCTGACCACGGCACCGATGGCGCTTGCGGCTAGGGTGAATCCTGCCGACCCGGAGCTTGCGCGGATGCAACTTGAGCAGTGGAGCGAAGACAACATGAGAAAGTTGAGGGAAGTATGAACTGTGCACGCGGTAACGATCTAGCTGGAGAGATCATCGCATGTCTGCGGGTGAATCTGCTGCGTGGTACACTGACCACTCAAGACGACGCGGAGTTTGAGCGGTTACTCGATGAGTGGTCAGACAAGGCTCTGAGCGATGCGTTCGGGATGACACTGGAAGGCAAAACTCTTGGCACCTGCACCAAGTGCGGAGGGCATGGCTGGGTGCGTGGAGTTGAACTTGACCAGCCTTCAGACGACACAGCCCAAGACACCATGACACGTTACACTTGCGATCTGTGTGGCGGAACCGGAAGAGTTACGGACGATCAGATCACGCCAGCCAAAACGCTGGCAGAGGAGATTCAGGGTGAGATCGAGCGGCTGGAGCAACTCGCGGTTGCCGCAACTACTCCGGGCCGTCATGCGGTGTACAACAACATTGCAAAAGCGCGCTTGGAACTAGCATGGGCGTTGCGATCTGAGCAAGCGCGGATCGAGGAAGACGGCGGCAAACCACGAAACCCAAAACCGTAGAAACTGAACTATGAAAGAAGAAGAAACGAACGGACTGTTAGGCACGGTGTGGCGTCACAAGAAGAAAGGCGGAATCTACCGACTGACACAGGCCAAGCGCGACAGCGTGTATTTGCAAGCAGAAACCAAAGGCTGCCGGTCCACGTGGAAATACCAGGGGCTGCTGACATGGGACTATGAGCTAGTGCACAACGTTGGAACTCAGAAACCCGGCGCAAGTGACGCTTCGATTGCGAACCAGAGCGTCCCGCCGAGTTCGCTGGAAAAGTAAATGAACCTCAAGCCATACTCACGCGAGTTGTTCGCAGCGCAGAGCAAGCAGCCTGTGTCCGCGTGGTGTGAGTCCGCGCTTTCGCTTCCACCAGGAAAATCTGAGTCACCTGGGCCTCTGTCCTGGCTCGGTAGAGACTACATGCGGGAACCGCTGGACGCGTGGAATGCGCCGGGGGTTACAGACCTTGTGCTGTGCTTTGGTTCTCAAACAGGCAAGTCAACTGCGATCATCGGGGGTGTGGCTTGGGTGTTGGCTAATAGCCCATCCGGGTTGCTATGGGTACACCCCACGCAACAGCTTGCTCGGAGTTTTAGCACGACCCGCTGGCTTCCGATTGTGAAAGTGTCCCCTACCCTGGCCGAGCTACTTCCCACCGGCGGAGCAAAGCGCACAGGGCTGACGATACTGCAACAAGAATTCGGTGCTAGCGTGGTGAACTTCGTTGGATCAAACTCGCCGGCGAACCTTGCTTCTAGGCCGGCAAGGGTTGCGATCATGGACGAGGTTGACAAGTTTCCAAAGGAAGTCCGCAACGAGGCCGACGCTGTGAATCTCGCAGAGCAACGCACGAAGTCATTCACGAATCCATTGAGGGTGAAGGCTAGCACGCCGACGGAGGAAGACGGACTCATCTGGCAAGAGTTTCTGAAAGGCGACCAGAGGCGCTATCAAGTCCCATGCCCGCTCTGTCGAAAGCCGGTTGTATTCGCTTGGTCCGAGCAGTTCTGCGTCATGCCGCGTCTCGGTTGCGAAGCCTGGGTGGCATGGGACTCGACAGCCAAACGCGCCGACGGCTCATGGGATCTGGACCGAGTGGCGCGGAGCGCGCATGCAGTCTGTCCGCATTGCGGAGGAGACATACCTGACAGCGCGAAGACCCGCATGATCCGCGAGGGCCGATGGGTGGCCACGGCGACGGCTACCACGACACGCGGCTTTCGTTCCTACCACCTTCCAAGCCTCTACGCTGTGGGGACACAGACTAGCTTCGGTGCGCTGGCTGTCGCGTTCCTCCGTGCGAAGAAGTCATTCCTTGGGTTGCGCGGCTTCGTCAACGGCGCGCTATCAGAGCCATTCATGCGGCAGGACATGCGGACTCAGAGGGTCGAGGTTGTAGTCTCGAAGCCCGAGGCGAAGGCTGAGGCAAGTAAGATCATGACTGTGGACTGCCAGCATGGCAGCCCGCATTTCTGGTACGTGGTGCGAACATGGGAACGCACGGAGGCCGGCACTGTGACGACCGCGATCCGTGCTGGGCACGCGGAGACATGGGAGGACCTGCACAGCATCAAGACCGCCGAGGGTGTGCCTGACGCTGCTGTGATGGTTGACTCCGGGTGGGGTGCTAGGTCAGACGCGGAGGTGTATCGCCGGTGCGCGGCATACTCCGAGTTCGTCTTTCTTGAGGAGCGCGGCAAACATTTCGGCACGGGCTGGTGCCCAGCCAAGGGTATGCCTAGCCGCAAGACCTGGAAGCAGGCCGGCAGCGAATCGCAAGCCCCGTACTTCACGCGCTACATCGATCCCTTTGCGGGCACGTCAGACGGCGGCAAGGCGGAGATGGTCCTTTTCGAGTTTGCGTCTGACTGGTTCAAGGACCTGTTGTCGGTGCTACGCGATCCAGAGCAATCGAAGGACCTCGGGGTTACCTGGGCTGTAGCCAAGGACGTGGCCACGGAGCAATACTGGCAACACCTCGACGCGGAATATCTGGACCAACAGCCGAGCAAAAAGACAGGCAAGACAACTCGGACGTGGACGAAGCGCAGCCAGCGGTGGCCCAACCACCTGCTCGATTGCGAGGTTATGCAGCTAGCCTTCGCAATGTGGTGCGGTCTACTGCCAACAATGCCAGGGGATTCATGAGTGACAACCTATCGCGCAAGGACATTGCACGACTGCTCGACGTGAGTGTCGACCAGGTGCGTCGCAATGAAACGCGATGGGGGCTGAAGCCTGCGCGGCGAGTCTTCAACCTGCGCTTCGTTCGGTATCGCAAGGGGAAGGTCATAGAAGCACTACGGGCTATGGGATTGATTGATGACTTGCCGTAACTGCCGCAACTGCCGCAACTGCCACAACTACCACTAGACTAGTTTAGTTGCCCACGCGTACCTTATTCGCGTGGCGCAAATAGCAGCATCAACCTACCGAGCGGCAGTAACCTATGCCGTCTCGCAAGCCAACGCGGGCGCGTTGCGCGCTTGGCTTGCTGCTAAGGTAGCTTCTACTTTCGGGGACGTTTCTTCCGGTCGCTCCGTTGCTAGTGTCAGCATGAACGGAGTTTCGACTTCCTTCTTTGACCCTGGCGCTTTCGGGATGTCGCAACAGGACGCGGTGCAAATGTGGCAACGGCTTCTGGAGTTGTGCGACACTTGCATAACCTACCTCGACGACGACGAGGCTACCAACGCCGAGATTGCTGCCGAAATGACAGGCCGGTTGCCGGACGTTTATCAGCATTCGGTTGAATTCGCGGGGATGAACCAATGGTAAACGCGCTCCGCCATTGGCTGGCCAGGTTACTCGTTGGCAACGTGTACGAGGCTGCGCAGTATTCGACGCGCAGGAGTAGGATTCAGTCCACCTACACTTCAGCGCGATTCGATATTTCAACAGCGTCAAGGCAGACACTCGCCCAGAAGGCTAGGTATTACGAGCGCAACTCGTGGCTCGTCAACAAGCTAGCTGACATTTTCGAGTCTGGCACGGTAGGCACTGGCTTAGTGGTTCAGCCTTCAACGGATGATGACGAATGGAACCAGCGGGCCAGTGACTGGTGGCAGACATGGTGCAAGTTCCCGGATGCCACGAGCAGGCAAAGCTTCGGCACACTGCAAGGCCTGATGGCGCGGACATGGTTCATCGACGGCGAAACATTCGTGTTGAAGTCGATGGGCCGGGTCGGGCCGAGGGTGCAGATCATCGAGGGGCATCTGATCCGCACGCCAGACGGACAGGAGAAAAACAAGCAGTGGATTGATGGGATATTCGTTGACTCGAATGGTAGGCCGACTGGATACGCTGTACACGCGGAGGAGGACGCAGGCAGACTCAAGCTCATCGAGGTGGTACCAGCGGAACGAGTGTGGCACCTATTCGAGCCACAGCGTCCAGGACAGTATCGCGGGACTTCGTTCCTATCTCCTGTTCTCAACGCTCTCCATGATCTTGATGATTTATGGAAGCTTGAGATGCAGGTTGCAAAGCTGGCCGGGACTCTCGGTGTGCTGAAGACGAATGCAACCGGAACATTCGACCCGCTCCGATTCCGCAGGTCACAGGTCACTCGCAGCAACAGCACAGCGGGCGGCGCAGCGACAACTGAGACAACCACGGACTTGATCGAGGATGCTACTGGCGCAATGGCTATCGCGCTTGGAAATGGTGAAGACATCAAGCAATTCATTGCCACTCGACCCACAGAGCAACAGCGCCAACATTGGCAACTCATCACGAAAGCGATCTGCATTGGGGTAGGTATTCCCTACGTGATGGTAGACCCAGACAGTATGCAAGGGACTGTGTACCGTGGCAGCCTCGACCTAGCTGCATCTTTCTTCGCCCAGCGTTCAAGCGTAATTGCCGATGCGTGTCGTGACATCTACGGCTATGTTATGTCCGTCGCTCGGAACACACCGGAACTATCCGGAGCGCCAACCGAATACTGGGCGGCGAATGTACTCCCGCCAAGAGGAGTAAACGTTGACATAGGTTATACTATGTCGGCTAACCTCCAAAGTCTCCAGGCCGGAACGGACGACCTGGAGACTATCCTTTCGCCAAGGGGACTCGATTGGAGAACTGTGCTGCGCAGGAAAGCAGAGCAGGCTGCTTACATCAAAGAGCTCGCGGCAGAGTACGGTGTCGACCCTAGTGACATTGCGAACATCAACGGAAAGCAACAGGCCGCGCAAGCTCCGAGTGAAGAGGAGGAGAAGCCTGACACTGAAGAGGAGGAAAAGAAGTGAAACCGTTTTGGGAAATCACGAACAGCGCAAAGAGCACGAAAGTCCTCCTTTACGGAATGATTGGCCGGGACTGGGATGGCAGCGGCAATGATCCAAAGGAGTTTCTCGAAGCGTGGGACGCGATTCCACAAGGCCCTATCGACCTGCACATACACTCTCCCGGCGGCTACGTGTTCGACGGGCTTGCGATTTACAACACGATAGCATCGCGCAAGCCCGATGTTACGGCGTACGTCGATGGGCTTGCGGCTAGCACCGCAAGCTGGATTGCGTGCGCGGCTAACAAGGTGGTCATGCCGAAGACCGCGCGCATGATGATTCACGACGCACAAGGCTTCGTAATCGGCGACTCTGAGACTATGCGCGAGCAGGCCGAGTTACTTGACAATGAGAGTGACCGGGTTGCGCAAATGTACGCTGACAAGACTGGCAAGTCGAAAGAGAAGATGCGTGACCTCATGCGTGCCACAACCTGGATGGATGGCATCGAAGCACACGAGATCGGGCTTGCGGATGAAGTCACAGACAGCACGGCGCAACCTAACAACTTCAACCTTTCCCGCTTCAAGTGTGTGCCTGGAGCGGGCGGCGGACTAAGCCCCGCCAAGACGGAAAAGAAAAACACAAACCAGCCGAAACCTATGGATAACCCAACAAACACGGCGGGGCCTAACCCTCAGCCGGACATCAGACCCGTGAACGTGATTGATCACAACGCGGAACTTGAGCGCCTGCGGACGGCGCTTGAGTCCGAGCGGAAAATCAGGATCACGAACCAGCTCCACAACATTGCCGCGACGCGACCCAGCATCGACGTTGCCAAGTGGCTGCCGGACGTGCTGAAGAACGAGGGACTCCTCGAAAACCTCAAGGCGTTCCCGGTGGTAGAGAATCAGACTCCACAGCCGAGCGGCGTTGTGAACATCGGAAATCCTCTTCTCAACGACTTGGAGAAGAAACCTAAAGGAACGCGCGAACGTTACGAGTTTCTTCGCAACCACCTGCCGGAACTCCATCGGCTTCGAGGGTATGACCCGATGAACGTGAACACTCTGAGTTCTACTCTGGTCCCGGCATTCCTGGCCGAGCAGTTTGTTCAGACGGCTCAAGTGCAACTCGCCCCGCTGGCTGCTTTCTCTCGCGATTTCGGCCTGGATCGCATTCGCCCTAGGGCAACCGTGGTTGTCGCGAAGCATACGAGCGGTCCGACGGTTCAGACTAACGCGACGAACTTCGAGTCTGGCGATAGCAAACTTGACCCAATCAGCGTGACTATGAACCAGTACACTGCGAGCTTCCACCTGGACAATGCCGCGCAGAATCAGGGATTCAGAATGGCCACTCTCGCCGAGGGTGCGACAATCAATCTCGCGAAGAAGATTTCGAGCATCTGGACCACCTTGCTTGCGACTGCTACCTACGGCGCTGGCACTGCTATCGGCGCGGCTGCCAGCTTCGACCGCGACGATCTTCCGGCGATTCTCGCGCTGGCCAAAAACTGGCCGAGAAAAAACCTGGTGCTCGATTGGGGACATCTCGCATACCTGCTGCCGAAGGACGTGAACTACTTCGGGCTTACGAGCGGTGACATTCCTGGACGCGAAGGCCTGAAGCCCTACGGCTTCGACATGGTTGTAGCGCAGAACGACTGGACCGGCGCCGCGTCCAATACCGTTGGCGTTGTCTGTGATCCTGATGCGATCGCAGTTGCTAGCGGTCTTCCGGTCTCGTTCGGCAGTGGTTCTAGCATTGTCACGGAAACTGCCACAGTCGAAGGACTCGGACTTACCGTGCTTGCGTGCTCGTGGTTCTCGAATGCGTCGCGTACCACCTGGGCATCCTACGATGTTGTCTTCGGTGCCGCAGCCGGTGACACCAACAAACTGAAAATCCTTGTGAGATCGTAACACTATGAGACGAGCAATCACGCTGGGAATCGACTCCACAGGAAAGACCACCATCATTCATGGAGTTGATGTTCCCTATGCCGAGCAACGGCGCGAGTTCGCGGAGGCGCGCGCGGCACACTCGACTGGCAAGTGGGTCGAAGTCCTGTTCGCCTCCGAGTTCAAGAAGCTTCGTGTTGCGAAGCCGGAGCAGACTTCCGAAGAGCAGAAACGCAAGGTCAAGTAACTAACCAACCAGCCCCAGCTCACGCGCTGGGTTATGTTCCTCTCCCAGCGCGTGAGCAAGGCGGACACAAAATGAAAAGGCTCTTACTCTCGACACTGCTTCTCATGCTGTGCCCGCTGGCGCTGGCGCAGTATTCGACAGCAACGCTGACTCACGGGCTGACTAATAGCATTAAGAAAGGCGCGCAATGACTATCACACGAATCGCAGAGTCGGCAGTCACAGCCAACCGTTTTGTCAAGGCCGGCACCGCTGCAACACAATGCGCACTTTGCGGCGCTGGTGAAACTCCCATCGGCGTTAGCGCGAACAGCGCAGGCACAGGTGAAATCGTGACGATTCATCCAGTCTCAGGCGATCCTGCCGGGGTGACTGCCACTGACTCAATCGAGTTTCTTAGCGCGAGCGGGTGGACCTCGACGAACTGGACAGGGGGCTGGGTTGCAGGTTGGAAACACACTACCGGCAATGTTAGCGCGCTAGCGTCGCCAACCGCAGCAGTCGCAGGCCGCAAGTACAAGGTAAGTTGGACTGTCACAGGCCGGACGGCTGGCACGTTCACCGTTACCTTCGGCGGGCACACATACCCAACTCTAGACCGATCGGGATCTGCCATCCTTGTTGCGAGCACTACCGGCGCGTTGACCATCACGCCAACCAGCACGTTCGACGGCACGATTATTCTGTCAATCGTGTGCTGCCGAATCGAGTTTGGAGACAACGTGGGCGTAGCGGCTGGAGGACTAGCCCAAACTAACAGCACCGGGCTTATGGTTGGTAAAGCGATCAGCGCCGCCGAAACAGGCGAGACACTGAGCATGTCATATAGCTCGGCGCCGTCCGGTGGATCCGGTGGAGACGCTGCGAGCGTGACAATTGTCACGGCCGCACCGACCGCCGACCCAGGAGTGGCTTCCGGCACAAGTGCGTTCTGCATCTATTACGACACAGCCTTCAGGGGCTTCTACTTTTGGAACGGAACCGCGTGGGAACAGATGGTGTAACATGGGCCTTGCTGCTACAGCCGATGAAGGCGCAACCGTACTACTCGCAGCGGTGGGTGAAACACTCACATACTCAAGTGCTACCTATGCGTGCGTACCGGCACACATCGAGGCCGGCAACACAGTCACGGTCGGCGGCAAGGAGGAGGACCTGACTATGGCATTTGCCTTCCGACCAGCTACCACGCCCACGCCTGGCCAGAAGATTACTTACGACTCAAAAACTTTTAGAATATACTCTGTCAAATACAACGCAGACAACCTAACAGTTATCGCCCTATGCACTACACCACACGCCTAATCTTTCTCGCTGCGCTGTGCGGACTGACTGCCCACGCGCAGATAATCAAGAGCAACGTGTTCGTGCGCACTGATGTCACGAATGAAACCGACAAAGCCACGGCCAGGGCTTTGCTGGGTCTTACTGCACCGTGGGTGGCGACAACCTCTCTGCCCACAGCACAGCGCGAGCTTGGACTCTACCGCGCAAATTACTGGCCGTACAGGGCTGGGACGAATATCTCGACGTGGATCTCCGCGCTGGATGCATCACGGTTGGGCGCCAGCGAGTTTCTCACCATTTCATCCGACGAAGCCAACCATTTGACTATCTGGCAGAATATGGAGGATGAAACCTGGGTCAAATGGGACTTGTATCGCTCGGCCACGCCTGGGAAAGACTACTACGGGATATGGGGGTGTCACATTATCGAACCTATTCGTTGGTATCAGCCGGACCCGCTCGACACAAACATCACATGGAATGGGTCGTGGAGCAGAATTGCATCATCGTGGATGCCAATCACCGGGGTCGCTGCGCACAACATTGGCGATGCGGATGGGTATGTGGAATGGTCCATCGTTTGCGACGGCGGCGAGAGTCTCTACTTCGCAGGGTATGGGTTGACTACCGGAGGCCGGGGGAATGTCACAATCGACGGGTCCACGAACCTTGTCAATGCACTCTACAACGATGGGACAAACGCCTTTGTCAACTTTAGTGCCGTCGGCAACGTGAGCATCGTTACGAACATCGCCAGAGCTCTGCCTGCTGGAACTCACACCATCCGTATGGCGAAGGATATTGTCAATTGTTCGGCAGGAAATCGCAAGGTCTATTTTGATGCGTGGGGCATCACGCCGGGCGGCGCAACTCACGGCCTACCGGGCCAATGGAAGACTCAGCGCGTCTTGATGCACCCGCCATTCATCCAGACATTCATCGCGGGCGCATACACGAACAAGACACTAGCGCACTCCAATCCGTCCGGTGTCGCGCTCGGAGCATTCGACACCACGAACCACTTATATATCTGCACGCAGCCTATGCCGGCTGGCAATACAGTATTCGACCGGGTAGAGATGACGTTCACGACTCCGAACAAGAATGCTGTCAATCTCGTTTGCGAGTACCACGATGGCGCAAACTGGACGAACCTGACGGTGCTCGACGGCACGAGCGGCTGGACCAAAGACGGCATCATTTCGTTCACGCGCCCGCCGGACTGGGCGGCGGTGAGCGTCAACAGTATGCGCAGGTATTGGATGCGGTTCACGGTCGATGCGCAATGCACCGACACAACAGTCGCGACAATTAAGGTCTGGTATTGGCCTCATGATTATTCGCCCACGAAGTATGTCTACCACGTAGGTGCACACTGGGAATATGCTGGATGGTTTACCCCTGAAGGCAGCACCGCGCAAAACTTCGGAGGCGTGATGCACGGCGGTGAAGATGCCCAGACTGTCACAATCTACGTGGACGGGGTAGCAGCCAATGTTCCGCTGTGGGGGTGCATAAAGGGGCGGGAGATTCGGATCGACCAAACTGCGGATATGACGACCGGAGCCCTCACATGGGGACAGAGCGTGATGAGCCATTTGTTCAACGCGAACAACGTGACCGTGGACACCCAATATACTTTTTTGATGGACGGTCTGCTCGCAGAAAACTCAGGCGGCTACATGTACACATCCATGATGTCTGTTGAATCATACAACACGCACGTGGGTTACTGCTTCGAGCGGTTTAAAATCTTCGGCGACGAAATGCGGCACGTAACGAATTGCGTCACGCAAACACGTTACGGACTTACGCAGACCGGGGCAGTCGGTTTCGTGAGCGATGCTGGATATGCATGTGCCATGATCCAGGACGACCCGTCTGAGGCCAACCTAGATTGGTCGAATACCGCATTGAGGACGTTCGTGCTCTACAACGCTGGGGGAGGCACGTTGGGGGCGTCGAGTGTGCGCGCAAAGGCCTACGTTACCGCCGCTGATGGAAGGGCCTCGGTGCCCATTACGAGCGGCACTCGAATGGGCGCGCGGGTGCGGTACTACGTCACGAAGGGCGGAGAGGAGTTGTTCCCATGAAGTGGCGCGCCAGCAAACCGATCACCGACCGTTGCAGCCAAGCGCTGCAATGGTGCCGGGCTTTCGCTGGCGAGTGGGACCCGAAGCGCCTCAAGAAGTTGACGGTGACATTCGCCGCGTCGCCTTACCGGGACGTGGTCGGGCACGGCGCGACACTGAGCACCTGGGGCGTTCCGCATACGTGCCGGGTGTTTCTCAACACACGGTGCAACGGCGGGGACATGTGTTGGGAAGAAACGCCTGTCTACGTCCCGAAGTCCACTCCAACGGCAAGCCGCGAGGCCGCAGAAGCCGCAGCCCGCGATAAGCTTCACCCCGGCCAGATGCTCGGCGAAATGCAGATTGTCGGCAACCGAGTCCGCTTCGCCGTGTGGGGCCGGTACACAGCCACGAGCTTGGGCCACGCCACCGTGTGGATCTTCGCCCACGAACTCTGGCACTGGCTCGCCGGGACGAAGCAAGTCAGAGCGGCGAACACAGAGCAGTACGCCCGCGCCGCAGCATGCCGCGTGGCCGACATGTACGCAGCCGGCGTCGATCCAGAGCACGCAGCGGCTTATCTACGATCTCACGCAGTCGATATTGTCCACTATGCGCACCACGCAAAGGAATGATGCTCGCGTTCATCATCGCAGCCCAGTTCGTGTTGAGTCTCGGCACTTACGTTGTGCGAGCTGGGGAGCAGGTGATTGTCGACATCGTAGCGTACAATACCACGACTGCACCTTTACCGGTCGACGGTATGAACGCATTTGTCCACGTCGACCAGTCACGCTCTCCATCGCCAGTGATCGCCAGTTACGATGTGGTGTCTGGCACGCCGTGGGACACGATCGAGAGTTACGGGATTTGGGAGACCGATGGGGCCAGCCTGTATTGGACAATCGGGGCCGAGAATTTCGATGAGGGTGGTGCGTACTTCGAGGCGGGTCGGACTCTGTTGGGCCGCATGACGCTTGACACGACTGGCGTGCAGCCGGGCGTCTATGCGCTTACATGGACATCGCCTTTGTGGCCTGACTTTGACGACGTTAACGCGCTTGTGTGCTTGGACAACGTAATGCAAGGAGGTTACTCGCTCACGCTCGACGACGGAACGTTGACCGTGGTGCCCGAACCGCGCAGCTCATTCTTGTTTGGTGTGCTGGCCGTGGCGTATGTGCTGGCGCGCAGGCGCGTTGGCGTCCACCACTCACAAATAAAGGACTGATGCTGGATATGGGCAAACCAATTGGAGAACTTCAGGGCTGGTGGGCGGCGAGCCATAAGGTACTGCTTGCAACGTGGCCAATGCTCCTCGCGTTGGGAGCTTGGCAAGTAAGACAGACCTTTGGACTTGCAGCGCAGATTCAGGAGGAGCGCATCGAGGCGAGGGCCTATACCGACAAAGCTGTAAGTGGGGCACTGGCCCAAGTGTTCCTGGAGATCAGCAACCTCAAGACCACTATCGCCACAATGCCAGCCAAGACACCTCCTGACTGGTGGGAACTGTTTGTGCGGACTGAACTGAAAGAGTTAGATGACAGGCTGAAAAGCCTGGAAAGGAAACCATGAAACGAATCGTAAAAATTAGAATCAAGATTGACCCGAAGAAATCAGTGTCCGCTCCCTGTGGCGCATTCTTGTGCGCCAGGCAAGCTGGCAACTACGCGGAGATTTACTGCCGCGAGTGGGAAGAGCAGGCTTCCAAGCCGTGCCAATGGCTGTTCGTCAAGGTCGGGCAGACGGTGCCTCTTGAGTACGGTGTGGTCCCGTGTGTGTTCAAGTTCGGCCCTGCCGAATACGTGTTGGCGACCAACTGCTTCGCGAACGTCTAATGCGCTGGCTCGTCGCAATCCTGCTTGGTGTCCTGCTCTGTGGTTGCACGACCTACAACGAGCGGTTCACGTACGTCGATCCTAATACTGGATCGACCAATCACACGGTGCATATCAGTTACCGAAGCTGTCTAATGTGGGGTGAGGCTGCGAAGCTGAAGACTGAGACTCAGACAATGGAGTTCATCCGCACCGTCAACGCTGACGGACTAGTTAGCAAGCCGGACGCTGACTCGATCAAGGCCATTGCTGACGGAATAGTGCAGGCGATTTTAAACGCAGCATCGCAAGGAGCTGTGCCGTGACACCAGAAGTCGTCAACCGCATTGTCGCAAAGCTGACGAGTGGTCAGTGGCTTCTCACCATGTCTGCCGCTTTTGTATTCGCATGGTGCGCGGTCAATGCTGTGTTGGACAAGGAGACAATCTCGACCTTGCTCGGTGTCATCTTCACGTTTTACTTCTCGCGACAGAGGAACCAGACTCAATGAGGCCAACAGTCACCATCGACACGTCCGAGTTTCAGCGTGCGCTGAGGCGGCACTTGGCTACAACGTCGCGTGAGTTATCCGAGGCTGTGAACATGCGGCTTGCTGCTGTGTTGATGCGAACGTTTCTGTTTCTTGATCCGCGCAATCCGCAAGCAAAGCGCGATGAAGTCAAAGGAATACTAACGAGAGAGATTGAGGAACGGACAAGGACCACGAAGAGCGGTAAAGTGAAAAGACTAGGGAGGCTGCGGCAATTCCAGTTCCGACACAAGATCATCAATGCGATGCGCGGCAAGCGCGGGCAAGCTGGCCTTTACGGTCAAGCAATGCGTGATGCTTCTGGATCGTTTCTTCGCGGACGCACTTCGTCTGTTGGTGCAATGAAGGCTCTTGTTGTGCGAATGCTTCGCAAGGTAATGCCTGCATTCACTCAGTTTGGAAGTGTGACTAAGAAGAGTGGAGGCCGACAGGTCAAAGGCAACGCAATGCTAATTCGTTTGGCAGGCCAGTACAACCATGCTGCAAGCAACGTTGGGGTCAGCAGCAACGTTAGCAAGCGACAAAGCGCAACAGGTAAGACAGCTGTGCCAGGGTGGAAGCCGTTCGCTGAAGTCTCTGGAGAGTACGGAGTGAAAGCAGGCCAAGACCCGAAAGTTAACGCGCGCTACCAAGCCGCCGTCCAGAGGGCATTCGCAGACGAGACTCGGGAGATGATTGACCACCTACGCGCCAAGGTACTGGACAATGCTGAGGCCGCAGGCTTCATAGTCAAATGAGCGGCTACAACCCCATCCTAAGCGGCTACAACGCCATCCTACTAAGAGCGCAAAAAGCGTTGTACCAGTACATATCCGCTCAGACGTTCACTTGGACCTACTCGGGGACGAGCGTGACGGTTGGTAAGTACCGCGGCATAGACAACGCGGACCTGACACTGCCTGCGATCATCTGCAACGCGACGAACGCGGAGCATGAGGATGTTCCTTGGTGGACTGGCAACTGGCGGGTGACGGCTGAGATTCTGCTACGCGAGGCGGCAGACGATTGCACGGAGGACGAACACCTAACGCACGCAGGGGAAGTCATGGACACCATCGTTTCGAGCAGCCTAGTCGCGGATATAAACACGGCGTGCACAAGTACAATCGAGGTTGTGAGGGCTGGACCTCCGGCGACCATAAGCTACTCCATTTCAAATCGTCATTGGGAGAGCAGCATCGCATTCACAATGCTAGTCAACAACACGTAACCAAGGATATCTTATGGCAACCACAGTGGTCGGAAGCGGCAGACTCTACCTCGCGCCAAACGCTTCTCTAGGAACTTCGTTTGGCACGCACACGGTTGAGGAAGTCACCATCACGCAATCTGGCGAGGCTCCTGTTGAATCACAGGTTGCTGGAAGCTACGCGCTTATTGCGGTTAAGGACGCGATGAAGCTTGAACTCACAGCCACCTACGTCACAACAGATATAGTCTCACTACCGGCGCACGGGACATCACACACGCTCGCCAACATGCCAAGCATCACATGGAACTCCGTTGCCAACGCGATTAACGAGGTTGCATTAACCGGCAAGTGGACTCTGACAGCCCTGACAAATCCAGTGGCATACGATCAGGTATCGCGTTGCACTGCGACGTTCACGAAGTGGGCGGGCATTGTCCGATCATAGGGCGCGCGTTATGGCAACCACCGTTTATGGTAGTGGCAGACTCTACGTAGGATCATCGGCCTCGTTGGGCGCAAGCTTCGGCACTCACACTATCGAGGAAGTCACCATCACGCAATCTGGCGAGGCTCCGGTTGAAAGCATGGCCACCGGCTCGAACGCGCTCGTTGCAGTCAAAAACGCAAGCAAGGCCGAGTTGTCTGTGACATTCTTAACAAACGCTACCGTGACAATCCCGGCTATCGGAACGGCTCACACATTCGACCACATGCCCGAGGTTGAGATATTCGCAATGCCGGACGGTATCAATGATACGAGCACGACCGGGAAATGGACGCTAACGGAGGTTACGAATCCAGTGGCCTACGATCAGGTACAGAGATGCACGGCAACGTTCGTTAAGTGGAGCGGGATGAAGCGATCCTGAGATGGACCCGGCATTCAAAAATGCGAACGAGTCACGACTGACCGGCCACGTCGTTTATGGCCTGCCGCTCTATCCACTCACAATCGGTCACGTCTTTCTACTCTCTGACTTGGACGTGACATTCCTGGTGGACCAGAACGTTGAGCCGCAGATTGATGACATGCTGCTCTTCACCTTCACGGCGGCGCACAAACGCGCAGCGCAGGCGAGGCGGGCGTTGGCCTTCCCCTGGTTGCTTGCAAGCAAGCTATTCTTCTTCGTGTGGGGATTGTTCGCACGCAGAAAGAATCCGATCCTCGAAATGGCTAGGCTTCATGCGTACCTGGACAGCCAGGGGAAATCTCCACAGGTAAAGCCACCGAAAGGTGAAAGCGTGACGCTCAACGCTCCCGAGCACTGGCGTCTGCTTGTGATGCTGATGGTTGACTTCCATATGCAGATGAAGGACGCACTCGACGTGCCGTTGAACTTCGCGCGCAATCTCTGGGCAGTGCAAGGTGAGCGCGAACAGAAGATTGCCTTGGCTTGGACTCCGAACACCAGTGCGGCTATCGCGCAACTCAAGCGCAAGCTTCAAGAGGAGGGCAAGTAGCTATGGGACTTGCTTCTCTCATTGTCCGCCTGGGGCTCGATGCGACAAGCTACAACGTGGGAATGAAGCGGGCTGAGAGTGCGACCGCGAAGTTCTCCAGTGTCATCAAAAGCCAGCTTGCCGGCGTGTTCGCTGTAGGCGCAATCACAGCCTATGCGAAGTCGTTGACTAACTTCGCGTCGCACATACAGGACGTTACCAAGCGCACGCAACTTAGCGCGGAGACAATCCAAGAATGGAACTACGCCGCAGAGCAAACCGGGACCAACCTTGACACTATCGTGCGCGGCTATGAGTACATGGCGCGCATGAATCCGAAGTTGACAAACGATCAGGTTTTAAAGCAGTTTTACGAACTGAGCCGGCTGGTCAAAGAAGGTGCTATCAGCAACGAGCTAGGCTATGTGACGAAGCTTCTAGGCCGCGGTGGTGGTGAGCTTATTCCAATGTTTCGGGAGGGCTTTCAAGAGATGGGCGAGGATGCAAGGCGCCTCGGCATCATCATGGAAAACGACGTGATAGCAAAGCTCGATTCGTTTGAGGACAAGATGGTGGAATTGAAAGCCAGGCTGCGAGGGCCTGTTGGAACTGGACTTGCTGAGGCCGGCTCGTTTTTAGCAGACGTTGCGAACAAAGCAGCGGCTACCGTTAGCTATGCGTCTGCGTTTCTAGGAGCGTCAACAAGAACCTCTTTGAACGAAGCGAGCAAGATTGCATTCGACCAAGCGTTTGGCTCGCAAGCGAAAGCTGAGATGCAAAAGTTCGTCACAAGCCTGCGCGGAAAGCCGACAATGTTCAACACTAGCGCGGACAAAGCAGCAACATCAGAAACCACCATCGAGCAATCGCGCAAATGGATGTTGGGCAGCACAACCAGCAATCAGCAGATAGGTGCTTTCAATGCGGCACAGCCCATCCTTGTGACGGAGACTAAGGAGCAGACTCGACAGCTCAAGAAGATTGCCGACAACACCGAGAAGCTTAAGGAGGAACTGACGTGAGCGTTTTCGGCACAGACCCAAGCCTAATCAGTAGCCGCACGTCTAAGACTTCGAGCGGAACTTCAACGATAAAGGTTTATGACGGGTCACTATCTGGAGTCAACACAGTCATTGCCGGCTTGTCTTCATGGGATCAATGGGACCGTGACGACAGCAACGCTCCGCTCTATCGGTTGACGGTGCGGCAGCCCTTAGACGCGAATGGCGCCGAGTCTCTGGAATGGGGTTGGGAGGTGGCGGCGACGGAAGAGCGGCGTGACATGAAGGAACATCCCGTTGCCATTAACATCGTCAACGCTCTAAATGCGCAGTCTGCGAAGAGCGGCACTGATGCACTACGTCAAGTCATCCAAGCGGTTGACGATGCGACGGACCTACTCTTTGTTGAGGGTGTTCTGCCCAATGAAGCAACGCGAGTGTTCGAGCGGCTCTACAATGTGATGTTGAAAGGGCAGACGCACTTCGCATGGCCACACTACACCTTGCGATTCAACGCGACTGTCGGCGCTGCGTTTGCTGGACAGATCAATGATGATGGTGCTTATCGTGTGTACTCTGCCGGTGACATCATTTCGCAGTTTGGAAACTTCCCGATGTACGCTAGGACGCAAGCCCGGGTGCTTGCGCTCCAAGCATTCGACCCTGCGACTCTGTTCGCTTCCGCAGGCGTCACAGGCCTTTCTGGTTACACTTGGGGTTGGCTCAAGAAGCCGATGAGTGAAACGCAACTAAGGGACTTCAAGATTCAACTCTCTACAGAGTGGGATCTTGACTTGTGGGAGACGGAACTCCCGACCTACATGACGTTATGAGGACGCCGGCCAAACCGCGCAAGCTAGGGGACCTGCTAAGATGGGCTCAGGAGATGCACGAGTTCATCATGCGAAGCAGGATCTTACCTAGCCCGGACGTGAAGCCCATCGAGAGCACGCGCGGCACTGCTCTTATAACAACTGCGAAAGGCAAGGGCGGCGACGGTGACAATGTGTGGCAATGACACAACTAACCAAGGATGAAATATGGCTGACTCTGTATCACTCACATTCAAACTCAGCGCAAGCTTCTCAAGTGAGACCTACGCTAACACCATAAGCACAAAGAGCATCACGCCTGAGGCCGGCAGCGATGCCGCTGGCGTGAGCCTTCAAACCATCGGGACAAGCTGGCAAGCGTTAGACCTTGGTGACGTTGACAAAACTAAACGTTACTGGGTCTGTGTCGTCAACAAATCGAGCGACACAGCAACTCCCAATACACTGACGATTAAAGCTCTGACTGGAGTTGGGGCATACGGGGGTGTTGAGTTCGTGCTTTACCCTGGCGAGGGAATGCTCGTCCCGATGGAGGCTTGGGATGGAACATATCCGGTACTCGGCGGATTGTTCGCTGGTGCTACCAATCCTGTTGCTCAAGTCGTCTACGCGGACGCAGGTGTTCCTCAATGAGCTTGACCTATCCCGTCGCGCCAACGGTTGCGGCGGGAGAAGCTATCACTAGCACGCAACTGGCAGGACTCGCAAACGCGATCAATGCTAGGTTGCGCTGTGGATTGGGGGATGGTGCCGAGCGCGTTGCGTACCTGACACGCAACGCGTTCCTTCAACTCCAGAATCCAAGCGGCCAAGTGTACTTACCGCAGAGTCACTTTTTCACGCAACGGCAAATGGCCGAACCGGAGCATACAGAGTGGCCCGAGGCCGAAGTGGGTGAAGACAACGGTGCAACCACGGGCAGCAATTGGG
>Ga0208195_1000896_pt1 | contig 35792 bp, 27 predicted proteins | sample AD_UKC077_MetaG_FD_184441 | JGI IMG/M metagenome (GOLD analysis project Ga0208195, IMG submission 184441) | Active sludge microbial communities of municipal wastewater-treating anaerobic digesters from USA - AD_UKC077_MetaG (SPAdes) (version 2) | ecosystem: Engineered > Bioreactor > Anaerobic >... | reverse complement strand
ACGCCAAAGGAAGAACGCCGGCGTGAAGGCACGTCCGGATCGCCTCGGGATCGGTTCGAGCACGCAAGGTATCGGTGATGTCAGCTTCCCTATACGGCAAGCTAAACACGCGGGCCTCCTTGTCATATTTCAATGCAACATGCGGGATGTTGCCGTTCATGAGGCAATCCAGAATATCCCTACGACTCTCGTAGCCCTTATCCGCCACCACCTCAAGAACAGGGGTATCAAGCGCTGTCTTGGCTTCCTGACAGAGGTCATTCAAAAGACCTTGGTCGGTATTCCGGTTGGTGACTTCATAGGCGCAAATCAGATGGTTCTCGCTGTCAACGGCTGTCTGGATGTTGTAACTGCAGTGAAAACCGTCTTTTGAGTGCATGCGGCGTGCGTCAGGGTCGGTCGTTAAGAATTGTTTCTCGCCGCTTTCTTCCAAGTCTTCGACATAGCCTTCATATCGCTCCTTGCGAGCATGAAAGTCATCCAAAATCTCTTGAAGACGCTCGCGTATACACGACGACTCATCCTCCTCCGTTTGATCCAACTCATCCATAGCCGCCATGTAGTTGCTAATATGCGCGTCGATTGTCGCGATCTTCTTGAGCAGGACATCCGTCGTATAACAGTTCGACTTGCTGTTCACGGCACGGACTTTGGTTCCGTCAACAGCTAGGAGTACTTGCTTATATAAATCAAGCTCCACGCACACTTTCGTGAACACTTGAAATACGCGTTTTAACGCCTCGGCATTCTCTTTGCGGAAGTCGGCAATCGTACGAAAATCAGGGACTAAACCGCGCAATAGAAAGATCACTTCCAGATTGCGACGACACTCGCGCATCAGGCGACGACTGCTGCGTATCTGGTTGGCGTAACCATAGACGTAAAGTTTCAATAAATCCCTAGGGTCATAGCCGGGACGTCCTGTCGAGGCGGGCATACTGCGCGTAAATGACAGAGCCTCTAAGTCTAAACCGTCGACAAAAGCATCCAGCACGCGTACCGGACTTGTCTCGTCTAAATGAGAAATTCAGGTGATTGAAAGAAATGAAAAACTGGAGGCGTGCCTATTGAAAAGAGGTGCCAAAAGGTAACGGCTCCCCTTACATTTTGCTTGTAATACAGCACAGCAGTACAGTTCTTATCTAGTCTCTCTGTTGCGATATCTTTCTCCTGCGGGCAAGTAAGAATAAGCCGCCCGCGGATATGAGCAGTAACGATAACCATGAATAATACCCGCTACTCTCGCCCGTTTTCGGAAAACTCTGCTTCGACTCGGTCTCGGTGGCGGCAGTGTCCTCAACGTTGAATACCCACTCCTTGTGATCGCACAGTCGAAATTCCCTGCCGTCATTAAGGTCATAACCAACAATATTGTATGCGGAGAACACTTGTTCGCCGGCAACATCGCTATTGACCTTTACATTGACCCTTACGTAGCCGGAGGTGACGCCTTGAACAGATCCTGATAGTGCATGGAGATATTTATCAGTTACATCATAAAATGTCAGTTGTGTATTATCGAAACTGGCGGCAGACACAAAAGCGAGGCCGGGCGTCATCCTATAGTGCATTGAGAGTATATACAAGGGCTCGTTAGCGTCAAACGGAATATCGATGGACACCACATCGCCGGGTTGTACTGTCTTGGCGGCTTTTCGAGCCTCGGAATCTGGTTGTATTGTCTCGGCTCCTTCCCCGTCCTCCGGTACTGTCTCGTTATCTTCCGGGTCTCCTGACTCGCCACTTTTGGGCACATCTACGGAAATCACGTGCTCCTGGGGGGTGCCTATGCTGACTTTGCGATAGCCGTCAACATACGTAGCGCCCACCATGTTGGTCACGTTGACTGTTTCTCTGTTGGTGGCATTGTCATTAATCTTGACTCTGATTATCAACTCGCCTTGGGTAAGGCCTGTTTGAAACGCGGGTTCTCCCAGATCCTGAGCAAGACCCATGAAGAAACCGGGTTCGCTCTTTTCGTCGATCGTGATCAATGCATCACTGGAAGCGGATACAAAAGTAAGCCCCGATGACAGCGAATATTTCACGCTGATAACTTTCAGATGCTTGATATCGTCAGGGGCTTTAAAAGGAACCACAATGACGCACTCATCACCGGGCTTTTCGGCCAGCACGGGCTGAGCAAGCACACTCAGCAGCAATACGACAAAGAACAACAAGGAACATATTTTTTTCATCTTATTCACGGAAGATCCACCTTTCTTAAAAGCAATCGTTGTACCGCGTCTACTAGGGATCATCGGGTGCATCTCCGCCACCGGCACTGTTTCAAGCGAATGATACCGATCATGGGGATGTACAGATTACATTGTTCAGTTTTTAGTATATTTGACAAATTAATGTATTGGGATACCCGTTTTTCGGCAAAAAAGTCTATAAATTTGTCGCATGGTTGTTCCCGCAGATCATACAGACAATTATGATAAGGACTTAGTGCTGCCGGGATTGGCAAAACTGCCGCTAAAATATGCAGAAGAAGAACTCACCTGCTCCTTATACTTCTAACCACTGCAATTTGTCCTGAAACGCCGTCATACCAGGCGTTTCAGGACTTTTTTATGCCTTTCAAGATTAGTTGTTATAACCATTTCTACAAAAACGTAACTGATATTCGTTAGGTGAGAAGGGTAGACATTGAAAATTAATGAAAAGGGTATAATCACAATTAATACGAGTGCATCCAGTTGAGTAGAGGAGCCGAAAGGTTACAGCTCCTCTTGCAATTTGATTATGATGCAGTACAGATCTGATCTAATCTCTCTGTTGCGATATTCTTTTCCTTTGAGCGAGGAAGATTAATCCACCTACGGATACGAGCAACAATGACAGCCATGGATAGTATCCGCTACTTTCTCCCGTTTTCGGTAAAGTCTGGTCCAGATCAGTCTCGGCGTTGGTAGTGTCCTCGGTGACTTTTGGGTCTCCCGACTCGCCACGCATGGACACATCTACTGAGATCACGTGTTCCTTGGGTGTGCCCACACTGCCTTGCCATCCATCGCCTTCAAACGAACCACCCTCAACGTAGGTCACGTTGACTGTTTCTCTGTTGGTGGCATTATTCTGAATCTTGACCCTGATCATCAACATGCCTTGAGTAACGCCTGACAGATGATCGGCTCCTTCCAGCCCCGGAGCAATAGCTATGATGTAACCCGGAGTCGTACTAGGCATTATAAGCAATTGTCCATCACTGGAAGCAGAAACAAAAGTAAGTCCGGGCGACAGCGTGTAGCTAACAGTAACAGCTTTCAGATGCTTGATCTCGTCAGGGGCTTTATAAGGAACCTCAATGACACACTCATCGCCGAGTTTTTCGGCCAGCACGGGTTGGGCAAGCGCACTTAGCATCAATACTGCTACAAACAATAGCAAAAATAACTCTTTCATATTTTTCATGGCAGCTCCACCTTTCTAAGAAGCAATGGTCACACCGCTTCTTCGCGGTGAATATCGAGTGCAACTCCGCCACCGGTTCACTTTCCAAGCGATTGATCCCGATAAAGGAGATGTACAGATTAATTTGAGTAATTATTAGTATATTTAGGAAATCATTTTTTTGGAATACCCGTTTTTCGGCAAAATAGTCTATGAATTCGTTGTGTGGATATTCTCAAAGAGCATACAAAATATCATGCCTACATAGTGATGCTGAAATTGACAGTACTACTACGAAAATAAGTTGGAGCAGAGCCCTCCTTCTACACCACAAATTGCACCCAAATTGCGAAAAAACGGCCCCCTTCTACGAAGGGGCGAAAGATATTCTTTAAGCTTACAGAAATAATCCGAAAAGTGCGGGGAAAAGTGGAAAAAGCTCAGTTGTGTTTTTTATGAATTATTTCAATCTAATGTAGTATTCTCGAGCAAAACCGTAGGTATAACATTGAAGGCAAAAATGGAGAAAGCACAACGGATGTCGATTCAGGATGGAGAAATCATCAAACTGTTCTTTGAACGTTCAGAACAAGCTATACGAGAACTGGAGACAAAATACGGAAATGCTTGTTTAAAGCTCTCGTACAATATTCTGGGCAACAGGCAGGATGCGGAAGAATGCGTGAATGATGCGTATTTGGGTGTCTGGAATGCGATTCCGCCTGCAAAGCCGGATCCGTTGTTGTCGTTTGTATTGAAGATTGTCAGAAATCTTTCATTAAAGAAATACTGGAAAAATAGGGCGATAAAACGAGATAGCGCCTATACCGTTTCGATTCATGAAATCGAGTTGTTTCTCGCAACACCAAATACAACGGAGAGTGAAATTGATGCACGAGAGCTGGCAAAAATGATTGAGGAATTCTTGGACATGCAGACGACAGAAAACCGCGTGATCTTTATGCGCCGCTACTGGTTTTCTGACTCTTATAAGAATATAGCAAACCAGATGGGACTTTCAGAAAAAGCTGTCTCTGTCCGCCTCACTCGTATCCGTCGTAATTTGAGAGAATTTTTAATTCAAAAGGAGGTATTAGTATGAATGCAGAAGTTTTTTCAGACGCAATGGATGTCATTGACATCAAATATGTCGAGGAAGCTATGTGTTATCGGAGAAAAAAGATATCTGTGCCGTGGATCAAGATTGGTGCAGTAGCTGCTGCTTGTATTTTGTTAGTGGGTACCTTCACCATCCTTAACTTTAGCAAGCGGAATCAGCAAGGAGTCTTTGAAACTGAACCAAGGAGAACATTGCCATCGGAAAAAGTTGAGGATACAAAAACCACCATAGACAGCGAAACCAATCCAAGTATCTCTACGGGTGAATGTGCAGCTGATATGCATCGTCCGGCGGGTTATCACCCCCGGATCGGCTCTGCGTTAGCGCTGAAGCTTTCACTACACAAAGAATCGCCGGAAATGGTCTACGACGTAGTGATTCCCTGCTTTCATCGATTTGGAGAAGACGATTGCATAGTCGAGAGGTTGGGTGATCGTCTCAATACAACATCTTGGAGGCGTTGGGCTCGCATTCAATGGCCACGTGGTACAGAGGAAAAATATCACGCTCAGCTTACTCTCGATCAAATAAACATCGTTGTGGAAGCCGGTCTTTCTTGTTTCTATATTGGATCGGGTGAAGGCAACTTAGCTGATATGAGTTTCGATAATCCAAAGGGCATTGAGACGTACTGTGAGCTTGTGGGAGATATGTACACGTTCGCCTCCGATGGGAGCATCGTACACAAGCCAGATCTTTTGGTCGAAGGACTAGTCGAGCTTGAACCGTAAAACTCAAATCTATGAACTTCAACGCGCACTGCATATTGCCAATGGATAGGATAGTTCTAAAGCCCCGTCCATTGGTTGTGCATTTTTTGCATGGCACAAAACTATCCGATAGTTGTACAATGTTTAGACAATAGCCTGTCGAGAGCAAGTTAGAAATTGTGAAATCAAGGTTTTATTTGTTTAGCATTTGTTTGACATCAGGAGCGCTAGCAATCCCTGTTGCGACAAACCTAAACTTGTCTCTTATACGTTATATCCCATTTGATATGCCATATCCATCACGGGGGTTCCAAATACTTTTCCTGCATCCATTACATCCGTCGCGTAAATACGCCCCATAATCTCATACTTATCAAAGTGTTCGACAAATCCATCTAAATCACCCAAGGAACGTTTTATGATATTTTCATCAAGTCCTGCAGAAACTATGTAATATACTTCTTTTTCCCCAAGGTGTTGCCATATCGGATAAGTTCTATCGATAAACGTTTTCATCTGTGCACAGATACCGTAAAAATAAACAGGTGTTGCCAATACAAGAACATCTGCGTTAATAAATATCTTTAATACATCAGCCATATCATTGAAAGAAGCATGAAAACCTGTAAAAGCTATTTCTATGGGAAATGTTTTATTGACAAGCAAAACGATAACGAAGTCACCATTCAACCATATTATGGCGATAGAATGCGTATTTGCAAGAAAACGCTTGTTCTAAAGTGCGTATTTGAAGAAAATTGCTTGTTTTAGAATGCGTATTTGTAGTATGGTGTACATAAAGATTTCAGAGTGTCTGCGAGGAGAGGCAAATGTTTAGAAGGAAAATATACGACAAGCTGCTGGAATGGAAGGCAACCTCAAACGGAAAAACAGCCTTGTTGATCGAGGGAGCAAGGCGCGTCGGGAAGACAACGATCGTCGAAGAGTTCGCCAAAAATGAATATCAGTCGTACATTTTGATCGATTTTGCATTTGCGACGACCGGAGTGAAAGAATTATTTCATGACATCAGTGATTTGGATTATTTGTTTTTGCAGCTGCAATTACAATTTAAAGTAGATTTACATGAGAGACGTTCGTTGATTATATTTGATGAAGTTCAATTTTGTCCTCAAGCCCGGCAAGCAATTAAAAAACTTGTGCAAGACGGAAGATACGACTACATCGAAACTGGCTCCCTTATCTCGATAAAGAAAAATGTACAAAATATCCTGATACCCAGCGAGGAAAGAAAGATCGAAATGTTTCCCATGGATTTTGAAGAATTTCTTTGGGCAACGGGAGATCAAACTACAAATGAGCTTCTAAGAAAAATATTTAGCGAGAAAATTTCATTAGGGCAGAGACAAAACAGAGAGTTGATGAGAAAGTTCAGACTGTATATGCTTGTCGGAGGCATGCCGCAAGCTGTGAACGCATATCTGGAAACTAATAACTTCAAGTATGTGGACGAGGTAAAGCGAGATATTCTCAATCTCTACGAGGCTGACTTTTACAAAATTGATCCAAGTGGCAAGATATCCATGCTTTTTGCTGCAATTCCTTCAGAGTTGAGCAGAGATTCTTCAAGATACCAAGTCTCCAGCGTGCTGAAAAACCATAGAGCATCGGCAATATCGAACGAAATCTCTGAGCTTGTATCCTCTAAAACAGTTCTCATTTCCTATCATGTGAATGATCCGGCCATCGGGATGACAACAAGTTTGAACACGGGGCAATTCAGGCTTTTTATGGCGGACACGGGACTCATGGTAACGCTCATGTTTAAAGACAAAGATTTTACGGACAACATCATTTATGAGAAGTTATTAAGTGATACGTTGCCAAAAAATCTGGGTTTGTTTTATGAAAACATTGTTGCTCAAACGTTAACTTGCAATGGGATCAAGTTGTTTTATAACACTTATTATGATGAAATTCAGAAGAGGATTTTCGAAGTTGACTTCCTATTAGCAGAGGGTCATAAAGTCAGCCCCCTTGAAGTAAAATCATCGAAATATCGAGTACACAGGTCGATAGATGAATTTTCAAAAAAGCATTCAGACAGGATTAATTCAAAGTATGTCGTCCATACCAAAGATTTGAAGAAGAGCGGCGATTTGCTTTACTTGCCATTTTATCTGGTTCAATTCATCCGATAGTTTGTACAGATCATCTCACCAAATACGCTATCTTGCTCTTGCTATATAAAAAAACTCATTGTATTCAAATATTCCTTCTCCGCCTCACTTATTCCAAAACCACGCATGACGGGGTTTTAGGTTTTTATGTTCTTATAACTCCGGAAGGCTGCTATTCCATGTTTCTGATATTAAAACGAAGGACTTTCATATTTAATTGGATCAAAGACGTTATAATAATAAAGGGATAACTATTTTCAAGTGACGACACGCACGAAAGGGCTCAATGGATATGTTGCACTTTCAAATGTACGTAGTGGTATCCGCTGTTGATATTGAGAAAGCTATTGGTAAATTTTTCAAGTACGGTCTGATCATACTCGCATTGATGGCGGGGCTTTTCATCTTTGGCAAAATATATAAATTCATCTCTCATCTGTCTGCGGAAATAAAAATGGAAAAGCATGGCGTCAGGAGGGTGGAAATCACGGATGTCAACATCGTAACAAAGGATGACTCCCTTGAACGTGCCGGATTCGGCTACATGGTCGCTGGCGACCGCGGGTGGTTGCTCGGCGCCATGATGGGACAGAAATACGATGAGCTGAAGTCGGTCAGTTTCAGGATCTTCTACAAAAACAATACGGAGCAAAAGGTGATATGTGTCCCCAAAGACCGTCTCTTCGATGTGCTTATTAAGATAGCCGACGACTGATGCTGAAAAGGGCTTGCAACATCCGGTGTGAGCTCTTCAAGGCAAAGGGTCTGACTTATTCTTTCGTCTGATCAATCATCTCGAACAGTTTTTTCTCAAGATCGGCACGAAGCAATTCAGCTATGTACTGTTGTTCTTCGTCTGTCATCTTTTTATATTCATAACTAGTTTCCGCCCGGTATTCTTTTCTACGGTTCGCCTTCTTCTAGGAGCATCCATAAACGCATGTCACTGGAGACGTCATTATTCTGCCATCCCTATGGGACATCCGGATGAGACATCCGATGGCGTTTTTTGTTTAGCGTGTCAGCTCAGCGTTTTCCACCTCCTACCTAGATATAGGACAATCGAAAGACAGATGACCGTGATCATGAAGAATGGCATGGCATGGAGAGGAAAGTTCTCGCCCGTTTCCACCGGTGGAACTGACGCTTCGTTCAAAAGCGTCACGGTTAATGTCTCGCCGTCATCCGACAGCGTCACGTCCGTTACTTTCTCGTTCAAATCATAGCCCTTCGGAGCTTCTGTCTCCACAAGGCGGTAGTCACCATAGGGAAGTCGCAAGATGGAGATTGTACCCTCAGTGTTCGAAACAACGGACGTAAGATCACCCGTCGCATCGGCAATGTACACGCCATCTTCCAGACGGAAGCGCATCAGCTCCGACTCTTCGCCGTCGCGCAAGCGATAGAGCTCGAACGTTGCTCCTTCAAGCCGTTGCCCATTCTCCCTATCTTCTTTCACGACGGTAAGCGAGGTCGGGTCGTTCATAAACTCAGTGACGCCGGTGACGTTACCCTGTTCGTCAATAATAAACGTGAATGTCTCTTCGTTCAGGATGTAGCCTTCGGGTGCAAGGACTTCGCGGAATGTGTACGTGCCAGCGGGGAGTCCTTTAATCAGGACTTGCCCGTTCTCATCGGTCGAGACTTCACGTACCAGCTCGCCCGCTTCATCGAAGATTTGGATGACCGCGCCCACAACAGGGGTGCCCGTCACAAGGTCGGTCTTCTCAAGCGTGACCTCGTTCATCTCGTTTTCACGGTCAATGACAACGGGAGACGTGACGTCGGAGTTGTCCTTCACTGTGAACGCGATGGGGTTGCGCAGACGCTTATAGCCGGGCGATTCTTTTGTTTCAGAAAACTCGTACTCGCCGATAGGGAGTCCATAGATCAGGATCGTACCGGCAGCGTTTGTAGTCAGTACGGATGAATTGCCCGCATGGGCAAATTCTTCCCATACGTAGGCGTTCAACGCTGAATCGTAAACGAATCGTTGGGCGTTCCCGCCCTTGTCTTGAATCTGGAACTCAACGCCTTCAAGGGCTTCGCCTGTCTCTTTGTCTTGCTTATGAATTTCAACACGTGTGAGCTTGTTGCGCATCACGACAGACTGCACCTCGTCGGTGTCAAGAACCGTGAACTCAACATCGGTCGCCATGGTGTAGCCTGCAGGGGAAAGCGTCTCGCGAAGGATGTACGTCACGCCAACTTTCAGTTTCAGGATGACGTGCGGTGTGTCGGTCGATACCCACTCTTCCACAACCGCGCCGCTCTCTTTTTCAATCACTTGCAGGTGTGCGCCGGGCAGCTCTCCGTCACCTGTGATTTTCTTCTTAGAGAGTTCAATCACGGTCGGGGCGTTACCGATCGATTCATCAAGCACTTTCCCGACAAGAGGAATCTCCACGTAGTCGGTATCTCTCGTGATCTCGAACGTGATGTCGTCGATGGAGGTATATCCGTCCGGAGCTTTGACTTCTCTCAACGTGTATGTGCCGATCGGCAGTCCGCCCGCCGAGATGGCGATGCCTTCATCGTTTGTAACGAGGCGATCTACGATAACCGGACGCCCGTCAATGATTACGGTGAAGGTCACAAGGTCTCCGTCTGCGTCATAGATTTGGAACTTTGCGCCTTGGAGCGGCTCGTCAGTTGTTGAATCACTTTTGATGATCCGAAGTCTTAGCATGATGCGCTCGTTTCGCACGTACTGAATTACTTCTTCATCATGACGGGCGATCTTGACCTCGAAGTCGTCATCATTGATATAGAACTCGTCGGGAGCACTCATCTCTCGGAGGATGTATGTGCCAAAACGCAAGTAGGGCGTGAGAGCAATGCCGTCACTGTCAGTAGTCAACGTCCCAACCGGATTGCCATAAAGGTCAACGGCGGGTGTGTCGTCCGGATTGAACAGCTCAAATGTTGCGCCTTCAATCGGTGTCGTTTCGCCTTGCGCCAACTTGATGACGCGAATCTTTCCGCGGATCGGCTCGTTTTCGATCGTCATATCAACTTCGACAACAGGCGTGTTTGCGTCTTTATATGCAACTGTCACATTGTAGACCGTATCGTTGGGAACAAAGCCAGTGGGAGGTTTTATCTCTTTCACCTTATAGTCGCCTAACGGCAGGATCTTAGAGATTGCCACGCCGCTAGCATCAGTCGTGATCGTGTCAACAACTGTGTCGCTATCGTCGCGAATCTCGAAGATTGCGCCGGCAAGCACTTCTTGGCTGATCGAATCTTTCTTGACGATCTTGATGCGTCCTTCTGCCGCAATGTTGCGGACCGTCCTGGCTTCAACAATAATCGGCGTATTCATATCCTTGTACGTCAAGGTCATGGTGATCGGCGTCGAATCTAGAATGTATGGCGCCGGGACAAATGTCTCCGTCACGGTGTACGTGCCTAGGGACAGAAGTCCCGTCTGCGCCTTTCCTTGCGCGTCCGTTGTGAGTGTAGCGACTAGCGCGTTTGCTACGTTCCTCACTTCGAAAGCAGCTCCTTGGACAGGCGTATTGTTAGCGCCTTGCTTGACAATCTCCAAGCGCCCTCGTGCGGCATCGTTGCTGACCGTCTTAGCAGCCATGACAACGGGCGTGTTCAAGTCCTTGTATGCCACAGTCATAGTCATCGGCGTCGGATCGAGAATGTAAGGCGCCGGAACATACGTCTCCGTTACGGTGTACGTACCTAAAGGCAGAAACCCTGTCTCCGCTTTCCCTTGTGCGTCCGTTGTGAGCGTGGCGACAAGTACGTTCGCCGCGTTCCTAACTTCGAAAACGGCTCCTTGAACCGGTGTGTTATTCGTGCCTTGTTTCGTGAGTTCAATGCGCCCCTGCACCACATCGTTGCTCACCGTCTTAGCCGTCACGACAACGGGCGTATACATATCCTTGTACGTCAAGGTCAGAGTGATCGGCGTCGGATCGAGAATGTAAGGCGCCGGAACATACGTCTCCGTTACGGTGTACGTACCTAAAGGCAGAAACCCTGTCTCCGCTTTCCCTTGTGCGTCCGTTGTGAGCGTGGCGACAAGTGCGTTCGCCGCGTTCCTAACTTCGAAAACGGCTCCTTGAACCGGTGTGTTATTCGTGCCTTGTTTCGTGAGTTCAATGCGCCCCTGCACCACATCGTTGCTGACCGTCTTAGCAGCCATGACAACGGGCGTGTTCATGTCCTTGTATGTCAAAGACATGGTGATCGGCGTCGGATCGAGAATGTAAGGCGCCGGAACATACGTTTCCGTTACGGTGTACGTCCCTAAGGGCAGAAGCCCTGTCTCCGCTTTTCCAAGCGCGTCCGTTGTGAGTGTGGCGACAAGTGCGTTCGCCGCGTTCCTAACTTCGAAAACGGCTCCTTGAACCGGTGCGTTATTCGTACCTTGTTTCGTGAGTTCAATATGCCCTCGTGCGCGATGGTTCTCAAACGTAACACCGACAGTCTGATTCGGTATCAAGGTCACTTGCTTTACGGTCGGATCACGCAGGTACGGTGCGGGGACGGAAACCTCGCGGACATAGACGGTCGTACCGGCTCCGATACCAAACCGTTGCGGGACGGTCGTGCCATCGGCTCGCGTCGTCAAACGGATTGTGCTCCCCGCCGGAAACGTCGAGGATTGCGAGAGGTCGAAGACAGCGCCGGCGACATTTTCCCCGGTCACGGCATCCCTCTTCGTCACTCGGACAAAACCGTCGCTCGGCGCATTCGCAATCGGCTCGTCCCAATACACGCTGTTGATCTTGTCCATCTCAATCTCGATCGTCCGCGGCGTCGGGTCGAGCGTATACCCTTCCGGCGCCTTCGTCTCTGTCAACGTGTAGATGCCCGGCTCATACTCCAGCCCCGATACGTATTCGGAGGATGTCATCACAATTTTTTTCACTTCTCCATTCGGATCTCGCAAATTGAATTCGGCACCCGTCAACCCCGCTCCGGTCGTCGCATCCGCCTTCTTGATGCGGAAACCGCCATAGTCTTGTTGCGAAGGCTCCCAACGCATGCGAAACAAGTTCGAAATGAAGTAGCCTTTATTCGGATCGCCCATATTCCAGTCGCGATCATACCAGTTCGTACTGACCCATCTCGCGCCGCTCATAGAACTCATAGAAATGAAATAGCTCGTATTCGGATTGTAATTCGGGATTTTTAGATACTCGTTCTCCTCGGGCGTGACTTTCCCGATGACGAGCGTCGCGTGCTTGTTCGCACCGTTCGAAGTCGGGCTACGTGCCGAATCCTTGTCGCCGGAGATGACGATATCGCCTAGGCGCAGCTGACTTATGTCGATGGGCGCCAAATACCGTGTGTAGAGCTGCGGAAGAGCAGTGAGCTGCTGACGCAGAACACCGACGCCGGACGTATCGAACACGATGCCGTTGCTGTCCGCAAAAGCATGGCGCGTCGCAAGCGTCTCCGCAATGGAATGATACCGCCCGTTGATCTTCGAAGCGGTCGCCGTATAGAGCACATGCGTGACGAGATCGACACACATGAAACCTCTATTTGAAGTCGCCAACGGCAGGTACTCAGTACCCTTAAGGACGTTGTTCGCCGAATAGCCTGTCTCATTGGCGCGGTCGATGTGCGCTTTAGCGGAACGAAGAATCCGCTCGCGCGAGAGAGCTATATCCGTTGGTTGGAGCTCCGATCTTTGGGCAGCCGTATAGGCGTGCACATCCGCGGTTCGGTTTGCGAGAAATATCGCAATGAGGAGCGATAAGAGGCAGATTGCCACGAGGAAACCCGTTTTTAGTCGTTTCATAGAGATAGTGGTATGTCTTTGCATGCACGTTTTCCTTTCATTGACTCAAAGTGTCATGCGGGTCTTGACGATATAAAAAAAGGCCCCGCACAAAGGCCTCTTCTTTTCGTCTTTACCCTACAAGAGACGACAATTTGTCTTATGGATGCAAAGAACGCTTGCCCCTAGAGGAAGCCGTTTGCCGCGATACCAAAAAGCGGCTCCGCCGCTTTTCACACTCGTTATTGCCTTGAGACGTTCTTATCCGCTATTTGCGAACTTTAGCGCCCGTAGCTGATGTACATATACAGATTTTCCGATGAAATGCCGTAGGCGCAGGTCGTCCATGTCGCATTAAACATCTGGTTGTAGTGCCCCGGAGAGGTCTTCACATGTTCCAGAAAATCTTCCACCGTCCATAAGTCGACGAATCCTCCGCACCATCCGCCCGCGGCGTATTCCTCGCCGTAAGTTGCGCTAATCCAGAATTTTTCATTCGATATGCATTCCTTCTCACCGCAACAATAATCGCAGCCGGGGCAAGGCATGGGGCGGCGATGTCCGAACAGGCGAAGCTGTTCCTCCGCGCGAATGTCGGCGATCTTTTGCAAAGTTGCATCACCGTACAAAACACGGACATTGTTGCCGATCCTCGCACGTTCTTCATTGATCATGGCAACAAGATTCGCTCTCGTGAATGGTCGTCCCTGCTTCGTCGGCGTTGTTTTCGCGGTGGTCATGATCGTTTCCGTTATCGTCGCTTTTCTCGTTCCCGACGACTTCGCCGCAGTGGTCGATGCGGTCGCCGTTCCGTTCGTTGTGATCGCCGTAAAGGTCGGCAACGGCGTTGCCGGCGTCACAGATGTGGACGCCCAGTCATCGTGTTTCGCAGAAGTACGCCTTGAATGCTGCGCGGAAGTCATGAAGTCTGACTTAAATCTCGTTGTACTTGTGTAATCTACCGCTCCAGTCGTTTCCGCACTTGTTGAGCCTTCCGGCGGCGGAACGATCAGCACACGACATGCGATGATCGCCGTTGTCAGACAGAAGAGCAAGAAAAGACCGAACCACTTGCAGGTGTTGAGTCGTTTCAAGGTCATGGCGTTCCTCCTTTTTCCATCCTATGACCCCGGGAGATGAAAAAATGCGCCATTTTGGCGCATTTACCATAAGAATCGACTCCAAGCGTCATCTCGTGTACGAATTATTGGAAGATAACCGAACGGTTACAACCTGAACGTGTGATCATACTGCGATTATTAGTCGACGTCTATTGTTCCTCCCACATCTTCAGTGCGATATAATTACTGAAAGTGGAAACTGCCATCGGCGTTCCATAGTTCTTTTTTGCGATAAATGGCGGGAGAACAATTAGACTTTATGCGTGGTGTCATGTCATGGTTTGACTTGACCCGCCCGATAAGGAGGTCAATATGAAAAGATGCCCGAATTGCGGCGCCGAGGAGGAAGACCAAGCAAGATTTTGTTCGTCGTGCGGGACTCCCCTTGCACCGGTTGCCGAAGAACCAGTATTAGAAAGCGCAAGCGAGACGGTAGAACCGCCCGCTCAGCCGGTCGACCCGCAAGTCGAACAACCTGCGCCATCGGAGGCACCGGAGGACGATGTTGAGCTCACTCCACCCGTGTACGGCAGTTACGAGCCTCCGGTGCAGCAAGAACAACCTGCGTCGTCGGAGGACTACTACGCACCCGATCCTCCCACATACGGATACGAGCCGCAGACACAGCAAGAACAGCCGGCACCGCCGGCGGGCTACCACGCACCCGCTCCGCCCACATACGGGTACGAGCCGCAGCAACCTACAACATATGGATATGCCCAACAGCCTCCATCGTATCAAGTGACGCAGGCTTACGGTTACCCGCCTCAGGAACCCGTGGCGCATAAACCGAAAAAGAAGCGACGCTGGCTCATTCCTGTCATTGCGCTCATCGTGGTAGCCGCCCTCCTTCTGGGCACATTCCTGATCTTTGGCGACCAGATCAAGAGGCTCTTCGGTTTACCTGCGCCTGATCCTGCACCTGCGCCTGCACCTGCGATTAACTGGATCGATGCTGAAAAAGCGTTGCTGTCTGCAGATGATGCTTCCATGTTGGGAGTTTTACAGAGCATCGTCACTCAAAAGCTGGATCAGAAGAAATTCGGCATGGAAACGTCCATATCGATTGACGTGAATGTCGATGATCCCGATGCCGCCGCCATTCTCGACGTGGTGAGAAAATTGCGACTGACTTTCGGAGGCAAAATCGATACCGGCCAAGATGACCTGCGTTTCCATGCGAAAATCGGACTCGGCAATCGTGACAAGGCAGATGACTCCCTCACGCTTCAAATCTACAACGTCGACGGCAACATCGTCGTCGATGCGATACCGATCATCGAGAAACCGCTCGTCTTCCGACCCGAAGCCTTTGAAGAATTGCTGGATGTAGACGATGGGGTTTCAGGCCTTTTCAGCGGCGATCTCTCCGAGATTACGGACATCATGAAGAGCCTCGCGGACCTCTTGTCTTCCTCGGAGAAGATTGGTCATGACTTGCTTGACATCGTCGCCAAGTACGTGGAAAAACCGGAAGTCGAAAAAGGCGCGGAGCTTTCCTTAGCGGGAATCTCACAGAAGTTCACGAAGTACACGATCGTCATCAATGCCGAGAAGACGCCCAATATGCTGAAAGGGATTCTCACCTATATCCGTGACAACAAAGATATCCGCAAAGTCGTTGAAGAATTTGGCGCTTTCTCCGAGAAGCTCGATCCCCCCGCCCCGGACGACACATATAGCAGTTCATTCAATTACGATGATTTTGTAGCAGCGATCAATGATGCAATCAAAGAGATCGAAGACAACCGAGACGATTACTCGATCGAGTTCCGGCGCGAACTCTTCCTCGACGACAAAGGCAAACCGCAAGTAGGCACGCTGACCGTTTTCATGATCGACGGTGAAGACAAAGAGCAAGTCATTACACTCTCTCACGTCCACGTAGAGGCGAAAGACAAACACGCATTCAAATTTTTCGTTCAGCCAGAAGGTGAAAATGCCGTGTTCTTTTCGAGCGAGTATACGCTCAACAACAATCTCTATACGGGGACGTTCAAGCTCGGCACAGCCGATGATGGCGATGATGAACAGATTATGGTTAACGGTACCCTAGACAACTTCGGTTTTGAAGAAGCCGACGGACAAGTGTATCCCGTTGGAAAACTCGTCATCAAACCGCAATTCCCCGATACGGACGAGAACTCTTCGATCCCGATGCAGGGGGGCGCCTTCACATACGAAGGCAAAGTCGAAAAGAGGAGTGACGGCTCTCACTTAATGGCAACGATAGGAGTTGAGGTTGCGGACGACATGATGCCCGGCAAGTTAACCGTTTCGCTTGATCACAGAAGCCTTTCAGAGAATGACATCGCGTTTGAAACCGCGCTGCCGTTCGATTACATTGACGTGCGGAGTCTCGACACGCTTGAAGAACTCCTCGGAGACGATCCCGGAATCATGCTCAGACTCATGCAAGTCTTGGCGGAGCTCGGCATCGACATGGAAACATTCTTCCGCGATATCGAATAATCGCCATGGAACCCTTGTGCATGCTTTAGCTTTCCGCTATATGCACCGAACAGAAAACACTTTCAATGAACCGGGCGCTATGGGCTGCGTAGCGCCCGGTCAACGCTCGGAATCGTGAAATCCCGAGCTCACAAAAACGGACGATTACAGAGCAAACGGGGGAGCGAATGAACGAAGGTCTGACTGTACGCAATTTGAGAAAAGCGATGCGCGGAACTGAGGTTCTCAAGAACCTTTCATTCGACCAGCCTACCGGCAGCATCTATGGCATATCCGGCGATAACGGCGCCGGCAAAAGCACCTTGTTGAAGATCTTGGCTTCCGTTCTCATTCCCGACGGAGGCCATGTTTCGTTTTCGGGCATACCGCTCAGCGACAAGGCGGAATGGAGATCGCTCATCGGATACGTTCCGCAGGAACTCGCCTTGGACGACCGGCTACGTGTACGTGAAACGATCGAATTTTGGGCTGCCGTCCGCGGCATGCCCGTCTCGATCAGGAAAGCGATCGTCAAGAGCGCTATGGCCGATCCTCTCATCTCCGATTTCGTCAACAAGCCGATCCGAGAGTGTTCCGGCGGCATGGCTAGGCGAGCGAGCCTCGTTGTCGGCCTCTTCGGCGACCGGCGTTGCTCTTGCTCGACGAGCCGTTCTCCGGTGCCGACGCTCGAAGTCGTGCCATGATGACGGAACGTCTCCGACACCTCCGCGATCGCGGACGGACCATCCTCATCGCCAGCCACGTCGAGAACACGCTGACTTCTCTTTGCGACCGCGTGCTGCACCTCGAAGGCGGCCATTTCCCCGACGTCGATATAAATGCGCCGACTCGATGAGGCATCCCGCATGAAAGTTCACGATCGCCAAAGGCGCGACAGCTTAACGACGGTTCCCGCGTCTTTTTGCGAAAGGATCCGATCTTTCCTTGTTATTTTTCTCAACGATTTACGCAAGGCACGGACGGGGCTGCTCATCGTTCTTCTCATCTATTCCGTGCTCATCGCGCTGATCTCACCCATATTGAAGAGCGAAGAGAAAGCGGATTCGCTCGGTCAACACTTGCAATTCTCCGTATCGATTGTCGATGAAGCGGATTCGTACTTCAGCGAGCTTATCGCCGAAGTCGTCAAAGACGTCAAATATCTCGATCAAGTCTATTTCGATACGTTTGAAAAGGCGAAAGAGCGCCTCGATCGAAACGAGACGATTCTGTTCTTCACCATCCCTCCCGATCTGTTTGAACAGACGCGCACAGGCTCCGTCAGAGAATCGATCCATCTTTATCTCAATCCGCAAAAACCGCTGGAGGCGTCAGCCATCGCGACGCTCATTCGACAGTACTACTTCGCGATCGACCGTATTTACAGCGCCGTTTTCGGCTACCAGAAAGAATACGTAAAGCTGGGCGGCGATGAGAATCATTCGTGGCTGCAAACGACGAAGCACGCCCTCAATTCACTGAGCGCTTATTTCACAAAAGATCGCTTTGTCGAAAAGGGTAGAACCCCCGATCAGAGCGCCATTTTCCACGCACTGTCCGGCATTCTCGTGCTGTTTGCCTTTATCCCCGCGATGGGGGTCCTCTACCAGACGAGTCGCCTGCACGAAACGGACCTCGAGGACAGAACGATACTCATTGCCGGTCGTATCTCGCCCGCCATCTCGCGCGTGTTGATCGGACTTATCTGGTGGATCGCGCTCGTCATCCCGTGGCTTATTGCCTTGCGGATCGCAGGCGTCCTAGAGACGCTGCTCCCGACCGCGCTTGTCCTCGCGGGCGTCTATCTTTTCGGGGCTTGTCTCATGCTCTTCGTCGGTCGCGCGCATGCGCCGACCGTCGGCGTGTTCCAAGTCGGGTGGCTCATATTCTTCGCGCTCATATTATTCGGCGGCGTATTCTATCCGACGTCGCTGTTTCCCGCTTGGCTGCGCGCGGGCGCGCGCTTCACGCCGATGCACGCACCCATGGAAGCCGTGTTCACCGCGTTATCGGAAAAAGGTTCGGTCGCGACAAATAACGTGCTGTTGTCCTTTTGGGCTGTTCCACCGGCAATGGCGCTTGGCTTTATCAGGATTAGAAGGAGGCGCTTATGCGATTAAAGTGTCTTCTGACTTTGATTCGGCTGAAACTAAGCATGGTGGTGCGACGACCCTTCATGATCGCATTCTGTCTCGTTATGCCCGTACTCATGTCGCTCTTCGCGGGCTCGACGCTCGCGCGCAACGACCTCTCGGCGGTCCGCGGGGGGTACGTGGATCGCGCGAAGAACGAGTCGAGCGAGGAACTGATTGAACTGCTCGAGTCGAGCGGTCTTTACTGGACGGAAATATCGGAAGATGAATCCGAGCGCGCCATCGCGACAGACACCGTGGATGGCGTCATCATCATTCCCGCTCACTATGGCGATCGAGCCGCAACGGACGGAAAAGTCAAAAAGCTGTCTGCCGACACCGAGGCAGCCGCCAAATACCTTCCCGGCAAAAACGCGATCGCCAGCGATCTTGTCATCGAGAGCTTCCTGATCTCCGCCCTTGCCATGACGCGCGAATCAATACTGATCGACGATTTGCTGACAATGACGGACGGCACGTCCATTTCCCGCGAGGAGATGTACGTCCGATTGCGAAAAAGCGCCGAAGTGGCGCGCGCAGAGGGAGCAAGCTTAAAACTTGAACTCCACAACTTACAGGAAGACCAAAGGGCTCAGATCGTCCAGATCCCCGATTTTGCCGTTGAAATACTCTTTTTGTCCATCTTTTCGCTTCTTGCCAGTCTTATGATCGCGGACCCGGCAACGCAACAAAGGCTTCGATCCATCGACGGCGGACCCTTGCGCGACTATCTCTCTTCGTTGACCGCCCTAGCGATCGCCGGCGTCATTCAACTGTCGCTCATGGCGGGACTCACAGAGCTCATCATCCCGAGCGTCAGCCGCCCGGACGGCTATTGGTCTGTCATGGCGGTCTTCCTCTTGCTCATGCTCGCCTTCGGTCAACTTGTGTCACTGATGCCATCGGAACAGCGCTTCGTGCCGGCATCGCTCGTGCTCTTCATCTTCGCCCTGATCGGCGGTACGTTCATCAGGCTACCGTCCGCCTTTGTCGAACGCGTCGGTCAATACACACCGCACGGGTGGGCGTTCGCCCGTCTGAGCGGCATGCCGACGACCCTGCCTCTCCTCGCCGTCGCGGGCATCGGTTTCGCACTTCTCGTTCTCTCTTACGTTCTGCAAACGCGCTGTCATCGCTTAATGAAGTAATCGTCCATAGCGGCTCGATCGGACGAGCGAAGCGCATCCGCGTCGATCGACGATCCGCAGCTTCGCGACGCTTCTTTTCGTTGGATTTTGTGTTTCGGGACCTGCTCTGCCGTAATTCTGTACGAACTGTCGCTTTTCGTTACGGAGCTGCATGGATTACCAGTTTCGCGACGCGTCTTTTCACAGAAAACCATGTTCCTGAGCGGGCGTCATGGTAAAGTGAAAGAAGAAAACAATAGCAACGCATTCGGCATAATACTTGCGCCCTAATCGGTGGAAACAGCATACGTGCGGAGGTGGCGACATGGCGAAACAAGAGAACTCCATCGAGAAGATTAGAGAATGGCTCGGTCTTGTCCACATTTATTGCGGTGACGGCAAGGGAAAAACGACGGCGAGTGCAGGTCTGGCGGTTCGCGCGCGAGGTCACGGATTGAACGTGCTCCTCACGCAGTTTTTGAAAAGCGGGACCTCCGGCGAGCTCGAACCGTTGCGGTCTTTGGGCGTCGAGGTGATCTCGGGATCTTATTCGCAGAAATTCGTTTTCATGATGAACGCGGAAGAGAAGGCAGCGACGCGCCATCGTTGCGAGACGCAGTTTCGAGAGGCGATCGCCAGAAGCCGCGAAGACATCGACCTTCTGATCCTCGACGAAGTCATGGGCGCCATCGCGACCGGCATGCTCGATGAAGAGGAAGTCATCGATTTCTTAGAATCGAAGCCGCCCAACCTGGAGGTCGTCCTCACGGGGCGCGACCCCTCGCCGGCGCTGATCGATCTTGCCGACTACGTCTCGGAAGTCGTCATGCTAAAACACCCCTACGAGGCATCAGGACTCGTCGGACGAGTGGGAATTGAGAGATAAGCAGTGATGTCCCTAGGACAATTCCCGCATAAGAAGCTCACCGGACGGGACGGAATTGAAAGTTAGATAAGAGGAGAATACCGACATGCGCGCACATCACGACACGATTTTGACCATCGACTGGGGTGTTGAACTCGCCCGCGTGATCGTACATAAAATCCGAGATTTGAACGTCTACTGCGAGCTGATCACGCCGCATCGCGCGATCCATCGGGAGACCTTGACGGATGAAACGCTCAAGGGCATCGTCGTCACGGGAAGGATCGACTCGACGGTCTGCGCTGAAACGGCGGCGGATTGTACGACTCCCGAGCTTTGGGAAAAGATCCTCTGCGCGGATGTGCCCGTGTTCGCCATCGGAACGGCGGCAATTGAGATGTTGAGAGCGAGCGGTTTTGACGATGAGAACCTGTTCTTCGATGTCGAGCTCGTCGCCATGAAAAAACCGTGCGAACAAGCGGTCATCCTTGAGCCGTTCTCAGTCAGCGATCACTTAGAACCGTTTCTTTTCGATGTCTGCGGGTGTTCAGGAGATTGGACGGTAGAGGCGTTTATAGAAGAAGCGGTAACCGAGATCCGCCAGCAAGTCGGCGACAAACACGTTGTCTGCGGTCTCTCCGGCGGTGTCGATTCCTCGGTCGTCGCCATGTTGATTCACAAGGCCGTCGGCGACCAATTAACGTGCATTTTCGTCGATCACGGATTTATGCGAAAAGACGAACCCAAGATGATTCGCGAGATGTTTGCCGACACGTTCAAGATTCGCCTCATCTCTATCGATGCGTCCGACCGCTTCATCGAGCGCGTGGAAGGTGTCCTTGATCCCGAGCGCAAACGCAAGATCATCGGCGAGGAGTTCATCCGCGTCTTTGAGGAGGAAGCATCGAAATTCGGCGGCTCTGCCTATCTCGCACAGGGCACGATCTACCCCGACGTCATTGAGAGCGGAGACGGCGGCGAAGTCGTGAAAAGCCACCACAACGTCGGCGGACTTCCCGAGAACATCGATTTCGTGGGCATCGTCGAACCTCTGAACGTCCTCTTCAAAGAAGAGGTCAGAGCCGTCGGGCGCGCGCTGGGACTCCCCTCATCGCTCGTCGACCGTCAACCGTTCCCCGGTCCGGGACTCGCGATCCGTTGTCTGGGCGGTATTACGCGCGAAAAGCTCCATATCCTCCGCGAAGCCGACGCCATCTTCCGCGATGCGATCGTCGAGCACTGCTTTCCTGACCTCGTCTCGCAATACTTCGCCGTCATGACCGGCCTCCAGTCCGTCGGCGTCGTGGACGGCATCCGCACCTACGACTATACCATCGCCCTCCGCGCCGTCAAAACAGATGACTTCATGGTCGCCCGACCCGTCGAATTCCCCTGGTCCTTCCTGCAATACGTCACTAAACGCATTACGACAGAAGTCCCGCACGTGAGTCGTGTGGTGTATGAGTTGACGGGGAAGCCTCCGGCGACGATCGAGTGGGAGTGAAAGAAAAAAAGCAACTAATCCTATTCAGTTTCTATAACTAAAACGCTAATTTGATAAACTTTGCATAAAAAACAAGAAGAACAAGATCAAATAGCAAAATTTACTACGAGGAGCGCACAATGATAGTTAATATTTCTAAGACATTAAGGGACTTATATAAAAAACAGCACAAGAACTTCGACTATGCCATCGCATCGGCTCTAGATAACTTCGATCCAGTTTCTTTTGTTTCATGCTTTAAGATAGTAAACATCTTTGAACTCGATGGTGAAAAATGCGAAATAAATATTGGAGATGAATTGGTGAAGAGAATCATTTCTGATCTAGAAATGAATAATCTTGATGATAATACTGCAGAACTTTTGTTATGGGTAGGTGCCGTTCTTCCGGAGGTATAATATGCGGAAAACATATGAGCTTGTATTACAGGATTCCATAACCAAGCTCGATTCGCTTTCGATGCAATGTAAAAATGAAATGGAATCTTGGGGCAAATTAGATACCAATGTAATTATAAAATCCGCATCGTCACTTGATGCTTGGGATTATTGTTTTTCAATCGCTATCGGTATTGCAGGTGCAAAAATCAGTACAAGTGAGCAACTTGAGAATTATCTGAATGACGTACATCATGCCGCCAGTGGAGCGACAGGCGATTATACAAAGCTTCAGGAGTTTCTTGGATCTCTTCTTCGTCATCAAGGTGATGCGATAGATAAACCTTGGACTGAAAAACAATTTATCAACAGGGCTTATGAACCCGCAGATGTTGGGTACCATCGCCTCTTGTGGGGTCACGATATAATTAACTTAGGTGTAGATAATCCGTTTAGGCTTATGTTCGAACAGCAAGGCATATCAGGAATTTTACAAGCAGTTCGTCATCTTGTTGCAGATACCACCTCAAGGCAAGGTCTGCCTCTTCCCGGAAGCGCAACTTTTGATTACATAAAAGACAATGGAAAGGTTTCCAATTATCTTTTAGAATTGGCAAAAAATCTTTCAAAAGAATCCTGCGGAAACATGCGCAATGCTCAGTCAATATATTCTCACATGTTCACGATAAGAGCGCAGGACATCATGGGAGGTGGCGCTATAGCCGGTTTTTCCGCGATGTATTTCAAGATTCGTGGGATACAGAATTCTGTGAGAAGAGTTCAGTTTCGATTGATTGCTTATTCCGTTGCGTTTTTCGGTCAAGCCATGCTGGGGGCAGTAAAGCAAAACGGAATTCCATATATTAACATTCCTCTAGCGGCTACTGTCTTTAAAAATCTTGCCCAGCTTTACTACTTTAGTTTAAAGGAGACCCGTGAACTTTACGATAGAACTTATGAACTCATAGCCGAGGGAGATAGACTATCAGAATGTGTTACATCAACCGGTGAAGGATTGATAACATATGGCAATGCCAGCGCCTACCTTTACGAGTTGTCACAAGGACAGAGAAATGTTGACTCTCTGATAGAAGAGTTTGAGAGGAGGCTTTCCTGATGAAGATAGCTGGGAAAGTGATTGGTTATGTGGGAGCAGGTCTGGCCGGAGCATTGGCTGGCTTTATAGCGGGTGCCTTGAGTCGACAGCCGGAAATCAACGAATTAAAAGAACAGGTTCGATCTCTTCATATTGAACTAGGAAGATTGCATAGCTTAATAGAGGTGCAAAATCACCAAATTCGTGAGCTAAAGATAAAGTATGAGGCAATAAAAGGATGGCAGTTTGTTCAAAAAAATCAGCAGCAAGGATACATTCGCGGTAGCTTAATGTATCAGTATGCGCTTATGGAATACTTGAAAATACTTATCTACGCTGATCAATCCGGAAACGCAAATTTGAGTAAAGACGCGATCAAATTTTATAATGCTTTTGGTAAGATTCTGAATATCGGAGAAATAACGGATAAAGATAGAAACGTTGTTTTCGAATATATTTCTAAAATGTACAGAGCAGAGATTAATGAATTAAGGGAACCTAATTTCAGTCCAATTTATGCATATTTAATGTAAGGTGTATAAAATGAATCATGAAAGATTAGCCGTACGACGGAGAATACTCAAAATCAAAAATCCTTCCAAAAGAACAATGGAAGAAATTGGCTTTGATAATATGGCCTCTATTTCAGTTAGCGAGGCCACAGAGATATACCCCACACCTTATTATCCTCAAAGCATCCAGAATGCAGGGTTCACTACGGTTGGCAGGACTCCTGAAACATATCCTCCCCCGTATTATGCTCCAAGCTCCCAGAATACTAGCCCCGCTAAAGCTGGCAAGACTCCAGAAGCTTATCCTTCCCCCCACTATGCTCCAAGAGCCCAGAGTGCCGGCTCCGCTACAGTTGGAAAGACTCCAAAAACATATCCACCTCCGTATTATGCTCCAGGTGCCCCAAATACGGGCTTCGCTACGGTAGACGGGACAAAAGAGTCTTATCGTGAGACCTATGACTCATCGAATAGTCAATTTACACTGAAATCCTTTAACCTTAACGCTCAAGAGAAGAAAAAAGAAAATAACAATAGCCAGTCAATTGTTTTTGTTGTTCTTGTTTGTTTTGCGGTCTTATTCAGTTTAGTGATGCTAATCAAAATCAGTAAAGACCAGAACGAACCGATCGACGGAAAAATCAGAGTGAATTATTCTTCTGATGACTTAATAGGATCAAATTGTGATGATGTGATTTCACGGCTTGAAAAACAAGGGTTTACTAATATTAGAAAAAATCCACTAGGGAATCTAATAACAGGCTGGATAAGGAAGGAAGGAGAAGTAAAGGAAATAGAGATCGAAGGTTATTCTACGTTTTCAAGCGATTCCCGGTTTCCTCCTGACGTAGAGATTGTGATCACTTATCATAGTTTCCCTGATAAGGATTAAGTGTCATAAATGAGATCAATTTGCTCATAAGCATTTTGGGTCAAAACAGCGTTGGCGCAGTTAACGAAGTCCGCACCCGCACTTTCCGACTACACAATCGCATTGCGTGTCGTGCAGACAGACAACTTCATAGTCGCGCCTAACCAATCGAAATCCTTCGTCCTTTCTGCAATACGTCACGAATCGTATTAAGACGGAAATTCCGCAAGTAAGCCATATTGGCTATGAGTTGACAGGAAAACTTCCAGCAACGATTACGTGGGAGTAAAACTGAAGATATACAATTTACTTAAACAGACGGTTTTTGGCAACAATCTTTCAATGCGGAACATAAACCGAAAAAACTAGCAGTAAAAAACGGAGAAGGTTACTTAAAGCTCAACCTTCAAGCGAGGTTCAAAAGACAGTGAAAAAGAAGCCCATGACCAGAAGTGAAAATATGGCGAGGATTAAATACAAAGATACCAAACCCGAAGTGTTTTTGCGAAAACTCTTATGGCATCAAGGGTTTCGATACAGAATTAATTATAAAGAATTACCTGGAAAACCCGATATTTATCTCTCAAAATACAAAACTGCAATATTTGTAAACGGTTGCTTTTGGCATATGCACGAAGGTTGCAAATATTCATCCATTCCGAAAACTAATTGCGATTATTGGAAGGAAAAACTCGAGGGAAATGTTGAAAGGGATAAGAAAAACTGCAAAGAATTAGAAAATATGGGGATAAATGTGATAGTTATTTGGGGTTGCGAGATTAAAGAAATGTTGAAAAGTGAGGAGAATAAGGATAAAAAAATAAACGAAATATTGTCTATCATTAACGATAACGCGAGATGCATGAAGGAATAACCCGCATTGGTATGAGTACAAAGAAATTTTAAATATAGGAGTCATCTTGTCGAAAGTACGAGTTGCCAATTATCATTTCAATTTAAGCCTCGCTTGAGATTTAGAAATGTTGAATTGCTTGGACAGAATAACGAAAAAGATCGATTCTTAAGAAGGGGTTACATCATTTAAGTACACACATGTCAAAAGGCTTTGTGTTTGAAGTTGCGTATATAAATGGATTGTCAGAAGTAACGTTCCCGTATGATCGTCCTGTGAAAAGTGGCGGGGAATCAAAGGCACAAGAGCAAAGAGTTGGCGATACTTATCTTGTCCCAGCATAAAGAGAATACTGAGGAGGAAAGATTAACTACAGTCACCGTCGCACTTTAAGAAACGTTTTATAAACTGAAAGAAGACGGGGTTCAGCCTTTTGTGAATATCATTCTTGTGTATGTTCTTGGATGCTATGTAATAAACAGAATGACAAACTGGAACTGAAATAGGCAAGACATGGAAATGGAGAAACAATATTGCCTACCTATAGATTAGGGGAATTGTTCTGTGGTCCCGGCGGACTTGCTTATGGTGCAGTAAATGCCTACATTGGAAACCCTAATTTTAAGATAGTCCCCCAATGGGCAAATGATTATGATGCGTCTTCCTGTGAGACATACATACACAACATTTGTCCTAACAACCCTGAAAGTGTGGTTTGCGGGGATGTCAGAAAGCTCGATATTGGCTCATTAGGAGATATTGATGCATTGGCTTTCGGGTTTCCTTGTAATGACTTTTCCGTTGTTGGAGAACAAAAGGGGTTTGACGGAACGTTTGGCCCGCTTTATCGGTATGGAGTCAAAGCATTAATGTTGTATAAACCTGATTGGTTTTTAGCTGAAAATGTAGGCGGGCTAGCTAGTGCAAATAAGGGAAAAGCATTTAGTATCATTCTCCAAGACTTAAGCGATGCAGGTTATAGAGTCTATCCGCACTTATACAAATTTGAGCAATATGGTGTTCCGCAATCGCGTCATAGGATAATCATTGTTGGTATCAGAGAAGATTTTCCATATGAATATATGCCGCCAAGTCCTACGCCATATGCAGACATAGATGTTACTTGTAAGACAGCGCTGGAAGTGCCGCCAATTCCGGCAGATGCTTTTAATAATGAACTACCCAGACAGTCTACAACTGTTGTGGAAAGGTTAACGTATATTAAACCTGGACAAAATGCTTTTACAGCGGATTTGCCCGAACATCTTAAACTGAAAGTTAAAGGCGCAAAAATCAGCCAAATTTACAAGCGTCTTGATCCAACAAAACCTGCTTCTACCGTTACAGGTTCAGGTGGAGGGGGAACGCATATGTATCACTATGCGGAACCAAGAGCATTGACCAATCGTGAACGGGCAAGGTTGCAGACATTCCCAGATACATTTGAGTTTAAGGGTTCGAAAGAAAGTGTCCGGAAACAAATAGGGATGGCTGTTCCTGTTAAGGGAGCGCAGATAATTTTTGAAGCTATTCTAAAAACTTTTGCTGGTATCCCCTACGATGCTGTTCCTTGCAATATTGAAGAAAGTGCAGAAGAATGATCAACTACTGGTTGGTCACACGACCAAAAAGAAAGCTGAACAGTATACCGGAGGTATTATCTGTCTTTTCGGAAATGTCTCTTAATCAGCAATGGGAAGGACAACGAACTTCACATTTATCTTTGGAAGATGCTCTTGAACAAGCTTGACTGAAGCGGCAGGGTGAAAGGCGTAACCAAGGAGGAGGCGGTGCAAGAACATACAAAGCTTGGCTTGTCAGCCTCGGCTTGATCTTCACGCAAGCGTCCACGAGACAGATCAAGTTGACGCTTGCAGGAGAAGCGATATTAAATGGCGATTCGCCCGTGGAAGTGCTAAAAAATCAAGTTTTAAAATATCAATTTCCATCAGCCTTTTCAGTTGGGCGGGGTGTTAATGTAGCGCCGTATCTTGCGCCAATGTTCGCTGGGGAAGACTAAATACTCCAGCGTCTTGTCAACCGAGTCTTCCACCTCCTTCACTACAGCTTGCAACTTCATCTCAAGTAGTCTAGCAACAACATCTCGTGCCTTTACTCTGGCCGCTTTACGATTTTTCTGTGCATGAATCGCATTTAATATCGACGCCAGCAAAATGACGTTTACACCGTAGCTCAACTGACATTATTGCGGTAAAAGTGTACCGTGCAACGATGGTAGCGTGCTACAGGGCAAACTGTGTGTACCGACTCTAATAGACGACCAAGGATCTTGTCGTCAATGAATGTCTGACTGTGTCCCGCGTAAGCCTCGAGCTTTCAGAGGTCGCGAAGGAAAATAATCCAACTCGCCGTGTCTTTTATCATCCCTTCGCTGGAAATAGCAACAGATGCCCGGTACATTTCCAAAATGAAAACAACATTTTACAAATGTTGTTTTCATTTTTTATATATTACACATTTATTCTTGACAATCCTGTCATCTTCCAATATTCTGTCATTAGGTTTAATAATATAAATAAGGAGCGGATTAAGATGAGAGCCAAAGAAACAAAGCGAGAAAGATTTGTTAGAATTGCAGAAGCTCGCACAAACAAGATTATCGATACAATACGACTTCTTGGTAACTGCTCCAATTCCTCCGCTTATGAGTACACTTCTAAGGACATAGATAAGATTTTTTCCACTATAGAAAATGAACTTAGAGAAGCTCGTAAAAGGTTCAACAAAATGGAAGGAAAGAAAGGCACTCTTTTTACGCTTGAATAAATAGGAGAAAGTACAATGAGATGGTCATTTCCATCAAATAATGGTGGTGATATTAACGGCATTAGTAACACTGGGATTGAATACTTTCAGGGATCTCCGATGACATCGCTTGCCCGTGAGATATGTCAAAATTCACTTGATGCAGCACTCGAAGAGAAAGTTGTAGAGATAGAGTTTATGCCCTTCACTCTCAGTATCTGCGAATTCCCTGATGCAGTGTCGCTTGAAAAGGCATTTCGAGCTTCTTTAAACTTTTGGAGTGTTCAATCAGGGAGGAAAGCTACAGACTTTTTCGACCGTGCTATAAAGATGATGGAATCAGGAAGTATTCCATTTCTCAGAATTAGCGACTTTAATACAACGGGACTTAAAGGTTCAGAAAGTGAATACAACACCCCCTGGTGTAATTTAACTAAGTCATCAGGCACGTCAGATAAAACAGGAACATCAGGTGGTTCATTTGGTATAGGCAAATTTGCGCCCTATGCCTGTTCAGAATTTCGCACTGTTTTTTATAGTACGATAGATACTGAAGGTATTACTGCGTTTCAAGGTATTTCGAGGATAACCAGTTTCCGCACTGAAAATGGCGATATTACAGCAGGTGTAGGTTACTACGGAGGGGATAATAATCAGCCCGTATATTCGCAACTTCAGCTCGATCCTCATTTCAAACGCAATATGAAGCAAACGGGAACAGATATTTTTATAGCCGGTTTTCGTTTTTATTCAACAGATTGGAAAGAGAACATTATAGTTTCTGTGTTGGACGGCTTCTTATATGCAGTTTACTCTGGCAAACTTATAGTGAGAGTTGAAGATATTGTGATAGACAAAGATTCGCTTCCGTTTCTTATTGAAGAATATCAGACCGCACTTTCGCAAAATGCAGATAAGTATTATGCCGTTTTGACTTCAAACGATACTGTTTGGCATGAGATCAACTTCAAAAATCACGGCACTGTACGTCTTGGTCTAATCATTCAGCAGGAAACACACCCAGTTGAGATGCACAGAAAAGTCGCTATGATCAGAAAAAGTGGAATGAAAATCATGGATCGCGGCAATATTTCCGGAATTATCCCTTTCGCTGGTGTAATGCTTATCGAGGGAGAAGAGATTAATGATTTCCTGCGCAACCTTGAAAATCCCCAACACACGAAATGGGAAGCAGAGCGCATTGAACCCAAGGACCAAGTCCCCCGCGCTCGCGCTTACATTAAGGATTTAATCGACTATATAAAGGATTGTCTGGGAGAAATGGTGCAGGACAGCGATGTTGATGAGATAGACCCCGATGTAGGAGATTATTTACCCGATGAGAGCGAGATAGATTATTCAATTGAAGCTACGCATGAAATTAAGGCAATACCTGACACCATTAAGGCAATTGAGGTAACCACTCCTCCGCGCAACTATAGGACCGACACATTTCAAGGTGAGGAAAAAAACACGATAGATGATAAGCAAGGTGTCATCGTCAAAGAAGACAATATTTCAGGTGCTGGACACAATCACGGCGACAACAGTTCCCGGGGTGCAGGAAGCGGCTTTTCCGAGGGAGAAGGATACGGAGAGAACCCGATAGATCTGTATAAATCTCCTGTAAGCGTCACCGCTTCAAAGATTCGGGTAGTTTGCCTGAATAAAGCCTCTGGCGAGTATTCCATAGCTTTTGTACCTGCTTTTTCTGCCACGAATGGATACTTCGAATTATTTCTTTCCGCAGAATCGGCACAGTATAGTGCTCCGATAATCTCAGCAATTGGAATGAGAACACCGCCATTAGAAATTAAAGGAAACCGCATTTCGGGGCTGTCGTTTGTAGCGAATGAACCTGTGCGACTTAGAGTAACCATCGACTACAACGATTACTGCTCTATGGAGGTGAAAGCGTATGGAAATAAGGGATAAACTTTATCCGTACCCTGTGTTGTCGTATTATTCTGACGATTACGTAGACAGCAGTTTTAATACATCTGTTAACCCAACTAAAGACGGTTACAATATCCGCCTGGATTTCCACGCAGAAGTAAACAACTCGGGGATACTGGACTTGCTTTCATCTGAAAAAGCGAGTATTGTCTATCATTTAGAATGCGCACAGACAGGATATCGAGAGGCAATTTCCACTGACAAGAGTGAGCTTCCATACGTAATCGAATATAGCAAGATCAACGGCAGACTGGAGATCTGTCCATTCATAGTTGCAAAAACAGAGATTCCAGAATATGTAAACGAACAATTTCATGAGGACTATCGCGGCTTCAAATTTGTTATAGAAGAAGGTTGCATCATGGCCGTTGGCCGGCAGGTAAACGTCGATATTGACAAAGATGTCTGCGATCTGTCAAAAACTCCATCTGTCTTCAGCATAATAAAAAATGATGATGAGCGGGCTGTTGGCATGATTGTTGATTTTAACTATAAGAAGATAATAATAAAATTACCGGAGCAAGAATTTTATAATTTTAGCAGCCTAAGAGGCAATCCATTTATTCAACCAGTTTTGAATTCCTTAGTTGTAATTCCTGCGCTTACTTATGTGCTCGAAGAGGTGTCAAAAAGAGAGGTGCATGAAAGATATGAATACAGCTCATACGCTTGGTATCGGGCTATTAATAAATCGCTTACTAATAATTTCGATTGCGACATCGAAAAAGAATCGTTTGCTGAAAAAAATATGCTTGTAATGGCACAAAGATTAATTAATGCCCCTCTTTCAGACGCTCTGCAAAAGCTATCGAGTGGATATGGATATATCAACGAGGAAGAAGACGAATGATACTTACTTTTTTGGAAGATGACAGCCTATTTGCACTAAAAAGCAACTTAAATAAACTGTACAACAAATTCGCTTTACCCAATGCAGATTGGATTATAGATTACTTTGGCTACTCTCCCTTTGTAGAAACAAAATATTCCATTAGCGACTTTTCCCTTGACATGTCTCAGGATAAACCTTTTTTGACTGAGTTAGAGAATGTTCAACGTGTTTATAACAACCTTAGATTTCTGTCAGGCTCTCAAGCTTCAGATGAAAGGCTCTGGGCAGGCTTATGCATAAACCACTTTTGGAAATATACTCAGTACAGATGGAATATTGTATCAAACTGCACTGTTAACAATGTAAAGCAACACTTTTTCTTTGGTTTCGGCCCTAGGCGCTCTCTGACAAGAAATGCTATCTCTCGGTTATGGTGGATAGGACGTCTAACATATGACTCCTCTCGAAAAGACCCATATGAACTCACTCGCTTTGTCTGCGAAAACGCCGATTATGTCATGCATATTCTCGAGCGCAATACTTCTAACAGCCCTATTATTACAAAAGCATTTTTGTCTGCGCTTTTGACAGCACGAGAAGAAGGTTGCCTCATTAATACGAATACCGTTGGCGAACTATCAAAGTATCTCAATCTTCTGGGAGGTACATATATTTTGGACTGCCTTCCAGAATCGATAATCTTTAATAAAATACTAGAGAAAGCTAGGAATTATAATTAACTGAAAGGAAACGCAATTGAAATCAGAATCAATCTTTACTCTTTACAGTGATGAGAGGTTCGACAAAATGCTATTCTACCTTAAAGAGCACGGTTTCATCACTCTTGATTCATTAGCACGCTTTGATTTTGATGAATTGCTATTCGTCCCCGGAATTTCCGAAAGCTTAATATCAGAAGCTAAACAGATATATTCTCTCTACAATGCCACTTCCTTAACTGCCAAAGAGATACAAGACACCACAAAAGCGATTACCGAAGAGGTAACGGAATCTGAAAAAAAATTTGGCATCGACAATTCAAGAATGCTTTTAGATGAGGACAGACACCAGTCGAAGAATACAAATGAATCAAATAATACATTGATGTACCCAATCAGTTCAGATGTATCGCAAAGTGAACTCCTTCCAAAACATTCTAGTACTAGCGAAACTCATTGCTTGAACTCAATTAAAAAAACAGACGTCAGCAATTCTAGTACGCTTTCCCATGAGAATAATCATCAGCCGAAATATACAAATAGAGCAAAAGATGCATTAATAACCCAGATTTATTCAGGAGTGCCGCGATGTGCGCAATTTATACGAAAGTGCCTCGCAGACAATAAAACTCTCATGAGCCAACTTACAGATGCTGATTTTGATAACGCCGTAAATCTAAGAGGAATTGGCCCCACTTCGGCTGAACATCTTAGAAAAGTGTACCACAATTTTATCAACTCTCCTCATTCGGAAGACACCAGCAATAGTGAAACACTTCATCATATTGACTCAATCGAGTATATTGATATCGATAATTCTAAAATGCCTACCAATGGGAAAAGTCACCAACCGAAATTAACAAGAGATGCATTAATAACCCAGATTTATTCAGGAGTGCCGCGATGTGCGCAATTTATACGAAAGTGCCTCGCAGACAATAAAACTCTTATGAGCCAACTTACAGAAGCTGATTTTGATAACGCTACAAACCTAAAAGGAATTGGACTCTCCGCAGCTGAAAAATTGAGAAAGGTGTATCATGATTTTTACAGTTCTCCCTATCCGGAACAAGCAAATACAGACATAAAATCCCATCGCCCGATCTTAGTAAAGAATCTTCCATTATCCCGAAAAGCGAGAAATAGCTTGAGACTCCTAGGTGTGAATCATCTCGATGAACTATTAGACTTAGATATTTTAATGCGTATTAGTGACGCGGGAACAAAAACATTACAAGAGATTTTGAATTTCCGAGAAAAAATGTTGTTGGTGAAAACGAATCCGTCAAATCTGTATTATGTTAAGAACATCAATTCTGAAAATGCACCGATACCAATATCCTTGCTTCGCAATATTGGTTTGTCTGCCGAAGAACTTGATTTGTTGCAGAAAAACAACCTCGAGACTGTCGGCGATCTTGTCACGAGGGAGCTGACTCAGAAGGAATTCATTATACTCTACGATATCGATAAGTTCTTTTCGATTCCAGTAACACAGCGTTTCACTGATACATTCGAAGCATTAGAAGAAAGAACAAAGCTTATCTTATCAATGCGCTATGCAGGTGCAACATTAGCGGAAATTGGATCAGAACTACAAATAACCCGCGAGAGGGTACGGCAAATTCTTCTTAAAGCATTCCGCAAGCTTAAAAAAATAGCTGATTTAGTTGCGGGCTTGTTACTTTCAACAGACAAAAAGACTTTTCACTTCTCAGACCTCATCGATCTTTTTCATTCTGAAGAGTTAGCCACATACTGCAAACTTGTTCTGCAAGAATCCAGTTATGTACGCTATTTCAAGTTTTTGGATAGTTTTATAAAGCATTCTGTATGCGGATCAGAACCGGAGCTAAGACTCAAAAGATTCGCATCTGAAATCATTGGGGAAGGTGTTAATTTTTACGACAATCTTGAGTTAATCGAGGCTGAACTCAAAAAGCGTAACCTTGATTTCCTTAATGTTTCAGACATTATGAGTTTCCTAATACATAATAAATATCGTTTTTTTGGCGATTTTGTCGCAAAAAGAGGGGCTCGTTACGCCATTGTCTGTCATGATGCCGTCCTTAAATATTTCCATTTTGACATCAAATTAGATGGTAACGATAATAACGAAGACATGCGCCTGCTCAGACAAATCATAAACAAGCACTACCACGGATTGTCGTTACCTTCAAACAACTGGACATTAACGGCCGGAATCGTCCGTGATACATCATTGTTTGTTCTTTCGGGTCGCGGCAGGTATTGTCCAGTTGAAAAAGTCGTATATAACATATTTTTGTTTGAAGATATATTCAATTTTGTCCATAGCAGTCCCCAGCCATCCTTCTATTATTCTGAGCTGTTTTCATATTTCCAGGGACGTTTGCTGGCAGAAACGAACATAGATAACGCGCATTTTTTACATGGAATGTTTAAATACTTGTATCCGAATGAGTTTGTCTATGAGAGGGACTTAATGTCTAAAATCGGTATATCTAGGCAAAATATCGATGATCGGTTAAGTCAGCTCTTGCTTGAAAATGGCCGCGCAATGTCCAAAGAAGAAATTAGACAATCAATTCCCGGAATTAATGATTTCGTTATCGCTTTTGCTATCTTGCGACAACCGCATCTTCTGCAATGGGATTATAACGAATACAATCACATTAACAATATCGTAATCACTGACGATGAGCGAGAAACGCTATCAAACGCCATAAAAAATCAGACCGATTTGCACAGCGGTTATTCGAGCGATACCCTGTTATTTGCTTCAGTAAAAGAATCATGCAAGGACTTTCTTTTGAAAAACAATATCGTCAATTCTCAAAATTTGTACTATGTGGTGTCGAGTCTCTTTGGAGATGATTATCGTTTCAGAAGACCTCACATTCTTTCAAAGGATTTTCCTGTTCAGGAAATATCATCTGCTAATATTATACAGGCTCTGCTCCCTTGCGATACTGGTATAAATTATGAAGAGTTTCATCATCTTGCCGATACACTCGGTTGGTCATCAGGTACTGTGTATTCAATTTTCTCAGAGGTAGAAAAGAATTTTATCCGTATCTCAGAAAATGATTATGTGAGAAAAACACATTTCCGAATATCGATATCGCAATCCGTGCTGAATTCTGTTTCGGATATGCTACAAAGATTTGTCAGCAAATCAGGATACTACGCGTTCGGCAGTATTTTCGATTATGAGTCATTTCCGGATTGTGCGTACAAATGGAATGGCTTTCTCTTAGAATCGCTGATTATCGAATACGATCTCGGATTCCGAATCATAACACCACAAATTCCAGATAGGCGTTTTCAAAGAGGTATTATTGTTCCACATGACAGCCCTTACGAGACATTCGAAGACTTAGTTATACAAAAGGAGATGGAAATCGCGCTCGCAGAAGGCCAGTGCCCAGAAAATAGCAGGGTAGCCATGAGGAAGAGTGCTAGATAAATAATAATAACATACATTTACTTCTGTGCTAATTTAAGATACA